>Ga0055535_1000012_pt1 | contig 330206 bp, 404 predicted proteins | sample Araplaol_mTSA_r2_FD_54992 | JGI IMG/M metagenome (GOLD analysis project Ga0055535, IMG submission 54992) | Arabidopsis root microbial communities from North Carolina, USA - plate scrape CL_Col_mTSA_r2 | ecosystem: Host-associated > Plants > Roots > Endosphere | place: USA: North Carolina... | reverse complement strand
CGACTGCCGACCCACAAGGCGGCCGACATCGCCGAACTGCTCCCGCATCGCTGGACGCCCAGCGCCACCTAGCTGGCAAGACGGGTTCACCGGGTGCTTACTTTCATTTGCGGCGCGGCCGGTGAACACGACGTGCTGGTCTGGCTTCCACCTTTCCTCGCTGGGCTCCGCGGAGATCTTTTGCCCCTTATGATGGGCCGATATGCCCTGAGGCCGGCCAGTGGCACAGCCTTTCTCGAAAATTTCTGCAGCTGCAATATCGTTTTGCACGGCTCATCTTGTTATTCCTGCCGGCCGCGCCTGGCGCGGTGAATCACCGCTTCTGCGACGCGCGCCCTATCTATGGCCTCCTTCGCTGCAGAACTGGCGGTCCGGCTCGCTACCGAAGCCATGATGAGCGGCAGATTGTCGTCGTCCAGATATGGCTTCAACTCGGCGAGCCTGCCTCTGAGATGGTCGAATTCATCCATTCAAGTTACCAATCAATGAAGGCGGGCATCGTTGCGTTCCACTGTCGTTTTGGACCACGCTTCCCAGGGAGATAGCCCGCGAGTTCCGGTAGACGAAGGTCACGCCTTTCTCTTACCGATTGCGGCGGCTGAGCACCACATGCTGATCGGGCTGCTCCCCGTCTTTTGCGAGTACGGCGCAGACCTCGTATCGCCCTTGATTTGTGGGGAAAATCAGCGGACTTTGAGTGGCTCCGCCCTTGTAGTAGACCTTCGTTCCTGAGTCTGGACGCTCCTCATTACCGACGTGCGCACCGGGCGGGAGATCTATCTGGACAGTCATTCCGGGAACTACACGCACGACAGCGACGGTGCCTTGTGCGATGCGTTCTGCGCAGCGTGGTTCACCGGCATGGCTCACCACGCTGAGCGTTGCGCTGGCAAGAAGAAGCGACATTTTTGCCTTCATGGCTTTTTCAATCATTCGAGGGTCAACCGGCAGAACTCTTCGATCAGCACCATCACCAGCAAACAAACGCCGATACCAAGCGGCGTGCTCAGGAGCACCACGATGTTACGTGACAAGCCCCACCCTAAAAGCTGAGCCAGGGCAAAACCAGATGCGCTCACGAGGATGCAAAGGACGGCGGCCGCAAGGGGACCGCGTTGGTATAGAAACAGCTTCATCTTCTCAGTCATGATCTTCCATATTTTCGACCGGTGGATAGACACCCTATTGGGGCGCTGCTATCCGAACTGCCAAGTCGATTCCTTCACAGGGGAACGTCATGGAACCTATCGAAATCAGGTCCGCCCGAACGTCATGAAACGTAATGAGGTGCGAAGACACCTAATTTGCGAACGGGTTCATTGCACGAACCACAGCGCCAACAACCTCGGCTCGAAACTCAGAATACTCAGCTGGCCACTTTCGAAAGCAACGTGCCGCAAAATCATCGTCGCGTTTGGAATTCGGCTTCCCACGCTTGCTGTTCTCCAAGATCGGCCGCAAGCGCGCCTTAGTCGTTTCGTCCATCCTTCTTCCTATACGGTGTTGAACGCGCCTGGCTTCAAAATCAAGTTCATGAAATGGTGCGTCGACAATTCAACACGGCGCTTCTTGGGCCGTTTCACGACATCGAAGATACCCTCTTTACTTTCAATTACTAGCCCGCAATCGAGGGGAACTTCAGCAGCGTCGATGATTCCAGGGGGAGCGGCGTAGTACATCACCTCAGAGATCGCGGCATAGCCACCGCGTTTCTCTGGCTTCGCCAAGTCGGATAGGAAATCGGACCGGCTGATCTTGACCTCATGCACACACGGATTGATCCGCTTGGCATCGTAGGTCTTCGCCATCGAAAACACGTCGGGGCGGATCGCCTGGCGCGCTCCTGTGGGAAGCTCAATGAGTAGCTCAATGTTCTCCCACGTTACGCGACTCTGGTCCCTCAGCCACGCGGCCAATCGGCCTGAAAGCTCATGATGGGGTTTCCGCCGCGTGATTTCGCGCTGTTTTTCCTCATGCAACTCTAGCTCCCCCGCATGAGTGATGACGAATTGAGCCCCGCCGAACTGGCGATCTATGCGAGCGATGAAGCCTGCAGCGACAAGGTCCAAGTCAATGTTGTCGGCAAGGCTCGCTGAGCCGTGATGGCCGCACCTGAAATACGCTCTCAGTCGACTGTAATGCTGTCGTGTCATCGTCGCCATGGCCCGAGGCATTTCTCCAGCGGTTTTGACGGTAGCAACCCCTAAAAGCTCAGTCTTCTCGATCGGATCTCTCGGCACTTTCAATGGAGCGAATGAATCAAGCGAACACGGACATATGGGTCGGTGCAAGTGTCGAGGGGTGGCCCGTCACGAATTTGCCAACAACAGATGCCCCACCTTGGCCTTCTGCGCTGCTGACGCCTCTTTATCTTGGGATTCAACTACCTGTCAGAGAGGACCACCATCCTCTGACTCTTTCACAATGTAAAAGTGATCCCCCATCGGACGGACAGATTTACCCGGGATGTGGGCGGAAAGCATTTCTCGGTCGGTCGGGTCATACTTCAGCGTATAAGCGACACCTGCTGACAAAGGTGCGGCGTCAAGCCCCCAACTCCAACTTCTTGCAAGAGACCCTGTCGCACCTGCAGTGCGTATCTCGTTCTCGTGCGAATACTTAACAAGTAGGAAGTGGATGCGATCGGGGTCTAATCCTGCTAACGAGAGCGCGAGGATCAAACTCCCAGACAAAAAGGGGGCGAGAAAGATGGACGCTGCACTTCGCCATCGGCCTTGAGTCGCATTTCGGATGGATCCGGCCAGCCAATACCAAGAAAGCGGCAGTAGGAACAGGACTGATACCACGGCGATGCAGGTCACAGCCTTACCTACTTCCCATAGGCCGATGCCTATGAATAGGAGGCACGACCACAACAAGAAATGTCGACTGCAAAATTTGTCATGGTTATCCGTCCCCCGACCTTTCGGAAGGTGCAATTTGGCGCACGCACGCACATCGTCTGCACCTTGGCGCCGCACCTCTGCCTCTCGCTTAACCGTCATCATTCGCTCAATGCGCGTTCTTTAGCCGGCCTGTAAGGGGCGCTTCCCACGCTAAGAGATTCTTCCATTCTGAGCCCCCGACGATTGTCGCCACAGCGCAGCGACATCGATCAAGAGCTTTCCGTTCGCTACTTGTGGGCACCGGACTGTTGAAGTGCGGCCAATTCGGAGAGCTTCGCCAGAATCTGCATATTCGTGATGTTCAGTTGATCCAGCTTCTTCTCAATACGCTCGCTGTCACTTTCGACAACGTACTGCCACGTCCCTGGGGCGCCTTTGGCGGAGCCAAAACACTGCATCATTCGACCGTTGGCGTCGGTACTGATGCTGCCGGCAGAAATCGGGCCCGATGCAAGGTCGCAATGACTTCCCTGAATAGGGACTTGCTTAATCGCCATCGCTGCGCCGGCCGCATTGGCGACGTTGATGCTTTGACCGCCCTGTGTTGTGGCTGTCGGTGTGCCAATGGCATTGATGGCCTTGGCTTCCAGATGTGCCGATTGGGTGGCCGTTTCGGCTTGCGCGGTTGCGGCACAAACAGCAATTGCGATCAACAGGAGTTGCTTCATTTTCTTGTCCCTTGTGAAGGTGTGTGTGATAGAGCTGAACGACCCACAGTTCTCTTGCATGGCGACTCGGGTTCTACTTCTTTTGTCAGCGGCGGAAGACGTGATACCTGGCGGCCGTAACGCAGGCCACAACCACTGAAACTGCACACATGCCCAATGCGAGCCTGTAAAGGGCGCGCGCCTCAACCAGCACCTGTATCGCCTTTTCATTGACCCCGCTTTCAGCGATGCGTACCAAGTCATCGAGGCTAATGGCACTCATCAGTGCCCAGATCAAGAGGGCAGCGCCGAATACCCATCCAGAGACAAAAACCATCGCCGTGAAGGCGATCTTCTCTGACGGCAAGCGCCGTTTCTCTCTTCTAGCCCTGGAACGCTCTCTGTTGGGCCCGATCGTGCGGCTTCCATCGGGGCCAAAGGTCTCGATCTCGACATGGGGTCGAGGTTGTGGTTGTAGATTCCCCATACTGCTCCCAGTCCTATGCGTTGCGAAAAAGAGCCTTCAAGCCGTGTACCAGCAACCGGTTGCGAATCGCGGCGCAACGGGCGCGCGACAGCGGCGTCAGTCGTTCGTCGTCCGCAAGGCGCATGAACCCGTCGAGGGTTCCATATGAAGCCAACACTGCCATGTTCAGCTTCAAGTGGCCCGTCTCGCGCAGCTCGACCAGGGCGGGGACTAGGGCCTCAAGTTGGTCGTCGATTTCCGCGAGGTGATCCAAGCTGTCGCCAACATGCGCGCTCATCTGGCGAAGAAGCTCCGCCAGCGTGTCCTCCGAGGCGCAGGCCAAGGGATTGAAAGCGATCGAAGGCTGGTTGCGGAGAACTTTGAACTGCATTGTCATTTTTCCTGCTAGCCAGCGCGGTTCGCCCGGGTGGTTGAAGTTCGCACCGTCGCGACAGCGGCGGTCGGGAGCAGTGAGCCGGCTCGGCGCACCGCAACCTTCACTTTCCGCGAGCCGTGGCGTCGCATGCGCTCTAACTGACGTAGCGCGCGATGTTCGAAAATCAGCACCATCGAGTGGCCCTTGTCAAAGGTGAAGACCTTTCCGCCACGGGCGCGAATCTTTTGCGCCATCACTTTTTGAATTACGGTCATGTTGTCGCCTTGCTCTTCCCTTTTTCCCGATCTGGTCGCAGATGGGTCCTAGGACCAGGAGCGCCGAATGATTGCTCGTCGCTTTCCTTAGATTGCTTGCAGCTCACTGCGATTCCGGCCATTTGAGCCCCCAGGCCTGGCAGATTGCGAGAAGGCGTGCGTTGCCGTCAGGGACCAACTTATAGAGGTCCGCTTTACCCCACCGTAGCGCGTCCAAGCACAACAGCATGTCATCACTGATAGTCACCTCCACGGCACGGAGATCGAACGGGTCCAGCGGGAAGGCCTGACCATCGAATGTCGATGCAAGGAAGCGCGCTACGGTGTGGACCTGCCCAGCGCTGCTGCTTTCGGCCAAACGCATCAGTCGGTCATACGCTTGGGCGGCCGATGCCTGAACCTTGCTTGCGCGCTCCGCCCATTCACGTTCCTGCCTGTCCAGCTCTTCAAAATTCATGGCTACCTTTTTCTGGTTAAGACCGCGGGACCCGCCCATGCCGATCGACAATTTCGATATCACGCGTATCGCCCTTAAGTCGGAAGCAAAATCCGACTCGCCAGTCCAGCGACGGACCAAACGCGTCGATCCAATTGCTTGCCCCCTCTTTCGATCGGAAGCCACGTCCGAAGTGCGTAATCCCACCTTGACGGACAAACCAACGGCACCTCTTCTGTACCGGAATGGCTTCGATATTCTGCATAGGCATCGCTATTTTCCGAAGGCTAGTGCTTCAACGCAATCTTTGCGTTTCGATTGCTAAGGCCTCTTTCGATCTCCGTGATGCTCGCCTTGCGCAACGCACTGGTGTCTGATCGTGCCGTAAAGACAGTCTGATAGATGGCAGTACCAGCGTCGGCAGTACGACCCATCGTTACCTCGTGGGCAGCCGCGTCTGCGTCATGATGGCTTTGGTCGTTTTTCATGTTCCTTGCCAAATAGCTCGGCTACCGGCCGGTTTGGAGCTGCTGCAGACAATACTTCCGTTCAATTGCGCGCTCCCACAGCAATTCAACAACGATGATCGCAGCGGCGACCGGGACGCCTATCCACCACGACAACCCGACGTATTTGCAAGAACCCAATACGGTGAGCGCGGCCACCATAGCGACTACATTCACGACCATCGTCCAGCCAGGCAGATGCACCTTCTCTTGTCCTTTTGGCACGTCTGAATGTTCTTGCCCGCGTGTCAACGGAACGAAGAACAAACTCCAGACGATGTAGGACATAAGTGCGATGCATCCAAGAGCTGCACCAACGAACCAAATGTCGCCAGCGTTTTGGGATAGGTTGTTTAGCGGGTTAATTGGCATGGCTTTTCCGTGGTCAGTTCGAGCCTGGCTCGTGGCCCAGACTGAACCTATCGTCTTCAGCGTTTTGGATAACCTTCGACTTCCACCAAACCCTCACGGAAAACCGCAAAGTGCTACCTTCGTCATCGATCATCATCTGATAACCAATGACTTCAAAGTCTTCCCCTTTGCACTCGGGGAGATCGTGCTCGACTTTCGCATTGAAACGTTTGTTGGCCGCGTCCGGCTCGATCTCGAGTCCGCCAAGCCCATGGATATGTGCAACCGGAACTCCAACCAGCCGCAATTTCTCGTAGGTGTCGAGCACTGCATGCTGAATGTCGATTCCATTAAAACTCTCGGGTGCACTGCCACCAAGAATTTCTCCGCGAGGTACGCGGCCGCCGAATGTGCAATCTCCGAACGCAGAAGCCTTCGCCCGACTCTGTGGCGCGGTACCAGCCACGATCAGCGCTTTCCAGGCCTCGCTAAAGCGCGTATCAAGCAATGCAAGATCTCGCTTCAGAACTGAGTCGGCTTTTTCTCGGCCCTTAGCGAGATTCCGAGTCGCCTCGCCTGCATCCTTCTCAAGAACTGACAGGCTCTGGGCATGGGCGGCGTGTGCGCGCTCCCTCAAACAGGCAATTTGATCGTCAACCATTCCGTATTCTCCGATTTCCCCATCAATCCCTCTCTCTTGCCGCCATGCGGGATTCCACTGCTCGCTTGGCTGTCTCGCGCGTCTTGAAATGGCGGGCCGACTGTTCGCTGACATGCGTGGATTGGTCGGAGACATCCCACAACTGACCATTGCACCAGCTAGCCGACCAACCGCCGGCTCCCAACCGTCGGATCTGGACGACGAGGCTTCCGTCAGCGTGCCCTGCCGATCCATTCGGTGCGTCTGTCCACTGAATCATGGCGACAGCCTTCCCTAACCGCTATTCGGCGAAAACTTCCTGCAAAGTCTGCAGGGCGCTCAACATCGTTTTATCGGCAACAACGCCCTCTTTCTTAACGAGGCGCACCTTATCCACAGCGCGTATCTGGTCCAGCAGGATCAGTCCACTCTTGCGCAGGAAGGTGATCGGTACACGGAACGGTGCGGGGCGGCCTTTGCTAGTCATCGGGGCAACGATGACAGTGCGCAGGTGATCGTGCATCTCGGGAGGCGAGACGACCACACACGGACGGGTCTTTTGGATCTCACTTCCTTTTGTCGGATCCAGGGCGACGAGCCAGATATCTCCGCGCGCTACCACGTCAGCTCCGCGTCATCTGCGTTGGAGAATTCGCCCATCACGAGCACATCATCATCAGCTGCAGCGACAGCGTGGCTGGCCTCGGCCCACCCCTCGCGCGGCTTCTTCTTCGGCTTGCGAATCACCAAAGCATCGTCCTCCACTGCCATGTCCACTTCATCCTCCAAACCCAGCTGGGCAAGAATGGGCTTGGGGATCAAGACCCCCTGTGAATTGCCCATCCTGCGAATCGTTGCTTTCATAATCCCACCGTAAGCACAATGTTATTCCATTGCCAAGGGTATGGCAACACAATGTTATTACACCGTTTCCGCCTTGTCTGCACCGCCCTTATTGGCATCGCATCCAGCGCAAGCGGCATGCAGATCTCGCAGCGATACCTCCGCGTATGGCTCGATATGCACCTCCTCGCCATGCGGGGCGGAGTCCGAAATGTTTCGCTGGTATGCCCGCTAAAGAGCATGGCGCCAAACAGAAAGCTTGCGCTATGCCGTCACAGCTCGTGTGGCATGCTGGCACCCAAAACCGGAATCAGGAGGCGGCATGACGGCAAGTGACGACGATTGGAGTGGCGCGGCGTACGCGCAAGACAGCCGTGGTGGAGACACTTTGGCAGCGCACCTACAGGCGGCCGGAATTCTTCCCCCTGGGCACGTCATCGTGAACGTGCAGATCTACCTGAGAGCAACCGTAGCGCCTGACGGCGTCGAAGGGCCTTACCTTACCGTCATGATGTTTGACGCATCAGGGAGCCGCGATCCGGCGGCGGCTTATCGTCAGGCAATCGCGGATGGTCAACGGATCTTCCCGATCAAGCACGTCCAGGTGAACGACGCGATGATCGAAGTGTTCAGCGACCTAATGCTCGATCTCACGCCTCGCGGCTTCGATGTTCCCCCTCAGGCGCCGCAAACGATGGTCTACAAGGCTTAGAACAGTTCACCGCTTTGCGTAGCGGCGTCTAGCTCGGGTTTTGCGCCGCGCGGTGCGCGCGGTGCCGGAGCTGTATCCATCAACTCCGCCGGGTACAGCGTCAAAAAGCTGCGCGCCGCCTCAGGATCTCGGCAGTGCAGCCAGTCGTCCCAGCGATTGCGCGGCACGATAACGACACTGCGCTTTTCTTTCCCGGGTGCGTGCATGCGGCGCATGATCGGATGCTCGTCAGCGTTGACCGTCAGCATCGTGAAACTGTTGCTTGCCGGCGTATTGTCGGCCACGCGCCCCTCCCAGGAACGCCATAGCCCTGCGATCGCAAAATCCGCCTCGTCCTTGAGCCAGATTCGGTACCGCGTGCTCTTCTTTGGATCGGCCTCGTAGCAGGGCTCAAACAGGGATTGTGCGGGGACCAAACATAGTTGTGCAGCATGCCAATACTTCGCGAAAGTCCGTTTCTGCCCGACAGTTTCCGAACGCGCGTTCGTTGTATCGAAGCTCACTCCGGCGGGCTGGCGACGTTTCGGCACGAACCCGAAGTTGGCCAGCACGCATTCACGCCCGCCGTCGGCCGTGTTGCGCACTATCGGCGCGGCATAGTCTGGCCAAGTCTCGCGCGGATACTCGTCCTCGCCGGCAGAGTCCACACGATACAGGCTACGAATAAGGTCGATCTCTGACGGCTTGTAGTTGTTGCACATTGAGCGCGCTCCCGTTTGCGTCGATGTCGTACGACGCATTGCTGGCAGATGCTGATCTTAAGCTGGCACAGCATAGCGCCAGCCCCGGGCCTGCTATGTGAAACTTGTCGTGGTTCGTCCGTATGGGCGACTGTCGCGTCCCCGCTAATCGCGGCGGAACACCCGTTGATTGCGCTTCTTGGTGCTGTAACGATAACGCCGCTTTTCCTTGATGATGTGCAGCGACGGCAGATTTTCCTGAAGGCACACCTCGCCGTCGAGCACCCGCTCCAGCTCGTCCAACACATAGTCGAAGCCACCCGGAATGAGTTGGTCTTTCAGGCCACGCGCACGGGCCACAGCGCCGGCGGTTTTCACCACGACGTGTAGGCAGTAAATCTCCCACACCAGACGGCGGACACCCACCGTCGGGTTATCGGCGTAGATGGCGCGGATTTCGGCCTGGGTAAGTGGCGGATAGCGCTTCCGCTCGGGATTCTGCATTTCCATGTACCTGTATATTTATACAGTATCGGGGCGACACCCTGGCCGGTCAATGCCTGGCTGATACGCGTGCCCGACGGAGCACATAGGATCGTGTAATCCGACCTCCGCCCGTTGGCCACGCAGACGCGGAGGAACGTTGGGCCCGCCGGGTTAAGCCCAGCAGTGGCGAGAACAATCGTGGGACCAAAAAAAAAAGCCCCAGCCGCCCCCAACATCGGGGAAGGCTGGGGCTGGTAGCCAAATCGAACTTCGATCAGGCTACGCCGCTTTCGGCAGTGGCGAATATCCCATCCGCGTCCAAACTTCGTCATCCACCGGGATCGGGGCAACTCGCCCTGATACCAAGTTGACGAAATTGCCGTGGAAAGACAACTTGCCATTGCGAAACATCTGCCAGAGAAGCTCTGACGCCCAACCTACGATCATCCGGTTGATGAACAGGTTCTGCCGCTCAAGCGCCTCGGCCATCGAGCACGACGGTTGGTCGTCCTCAGGAAGGGTCGTATCGGCAATCTCGGGGAACAGGTCAACCGCGTGAGGCAGTCTGTCCTGGCGCCCATGTCCTTTGCAGAACTCTCCCACGACAACCTGACCGCTCGCCGCGTTGTTGCCGAGGTCCATGTAGTACCCCTGCTTAAACGACTTGGCGATAAGGTTTCGTGCACGCCGCGAATCCACACAGGAAATCACCATGTCGGTCTTGAAGATGTCGACGTTGTACCCGTCAAACATCACCGGCATCGACCTCCACTGAGTACCAAACCCCATGTTGATTCGCTGAATCATAACGTCGGTCTTGAAGTGTCCGACGTCGCAGGGGTAAAAGCCCTGCCTGCCCACATTGGACGGCGAAACCGTATCACCGTCGATTGCCGTGACTTCGAGTCCTGGATGACCAAGCTCGCCGATCGCGTAGTTCAGCGTGGCCAGCGCAGCGAGCATCGCACTACCATTCCCGCCGGCACCGACCACAACGATCTGAACCTTTCTCGATAGGAATTCCGAACGCACCATGTGATCACGCTGCATGACGCACCTCCTCAAGCGAGAACTGCTCGCTCACGGGGATCGTGATGCCGAGAGCGCACAGGCGCGCGGCAACGTCGAACTCCGAGAGATCGCATCGGTGGCAAAGACCATATACCACCGAAAACTTGACCTCGCCTCGATCGTCCTTGTTGTCCGTCGAACTGAAGTACGCCGGCGAACTACCATGGCTGTGCAGGTCTACGACAAGGTGCTCACCGGGCTCGAGCTGCGGGCGTTCTACGACAACCTCCGCCGAAGATGCCTTCCGCTCGACCAGCGGCCGATATCGAAACTTTCGGGTGTGCTCACTCCATGTGATCCACGCCGCGGTCTCAATTTCGCCTGCCTTGCTGGCCTGCTCCGCAAACTGCCAAAGCAGATCGCGGGGCACCTGGCCACACAGCAACTCGAACGTTTCCGACACCTCCCCATAGGGAAGCACCAACCCGCTCTCGTTCTTCATGGCCAGCTTGCGCATATACAGCCACGGGCGACGGACTTCGAGCGCCAAGCCGTTGCTACCGACCAGGAACCGATGCCCAACGCCTGCGAGCCGCTCGAAATCGGCGAATTTCGACATGGGAAGCGTCGGAAACTGTGATTGAAGGAACATGTCACGAGAATCCATCACTCGTCCCCCCGAACCAGCTTGTCGAACATCTGACCCAGCGTAGCGCCAGCTGACTTGAGCACGCGCGTCGGAAAGGCTTGATGCTTGCCTTCCAGCAACTCCTTCCAGAGGACAAACGGGTTGGCCCCCTTCTTCAGCAGCTGATCCTGCGGCACATTCGGGTGGGTAAACCACGTTCCGAAAAACGCGTCTTCCCACTGCTCGATTGGGGCATTCACTCGCTGCTTAGGCAGATCGATATTCCCGACGCAGATGCGCCCCGCCTCCCACACGTTGAAGAAAGGGCTGCGCAGCAGCCGAGTCTTCTCAGTCGGCCTCGCCTTACCTGCATAAGCGAAGACGAACCAGGCGTCATTCTTCACGAAGAAGACGAGGCCCGGTAATGGACACCTTCCAGCTTTGTCACCGTCGAAGCTCTTATTCCGAAACGCCACGTGGCGCGTCTCTGGACGGGTGTACCAGACCATATAGTCCGGCCCCCTACCAAGGACACGCTGGTGGAACAAGGAACGCGAGCTCGAGCGATCGGCGAACTGGTCGAGCGCTTCAATCAATGCCGCCTTACTAGCCGGCTGCCCGGGTGCAATCACTGCGTTGTCACCGTCGATCCGTACAGGATTGATAGTCACAAGGCCTTGGCGGCCGTCCGCGGAACTGCCCGAGTACATGAGGATGGCGTGGTCCAAACGCAGCGACCCGCCAACACCTCCAACTTGGGTATTGATCATGTCAATTTCCATATTCAACGGGATCCGTCATCGACTGCAGCAGGCGATCAGTCGCGCGCAGCAATTTCAATTTCGCATCCCAGGTTCTCAAGGTGCCTCGCAGTTGTGCGGGGCTCTCACAGGACAGCACTTCAGATCCGAGTCCGTACGACCAGCCCTCGCCACCCGAAGTGAGCAAGTTTGCGTAGTCGTCCCAAACCCGAAAAATGTTGTCCCGCTTACCGTCGTATTGCGCTTCCGGGTGATCCCATGCCAGGGAGAACACTGGGTACATCGACGTGAAGTCGGTTCCCCACATGTTCGGCCAAGCTGCTTTCTTGGGCCGGCGCGCCTTGACCAAAGCGACAAGGTCAGCGAGCAGTGGCGGCAGAACTTCATGCCGCGCTGCCACTTCCTGCACGAAGCGATCCATCTCCTTGGTGCAGGGCATCTTCAGAAGATCCGGCATCGGGCAATCCCTTCGGAAAGCCCGTGGCGTGTAACTGAAGAACGCATCAGAACCATCCTCGTTCTCCGGTTCACCTCCCTCTTCCTCCAGCTCGTCGTCCGAGTAGCACTCTTCCCATCCATACGTGCATGAGCCCGTGTTGGACAGAATGTGCTTGTGATCGAACGTCCAGCCGATTTGATGACCAGCGGCAGAGAGAATCGTGGTTGCCGCGAGCCCCAGCCCATCAGCGATCGCATTCATCGCTTCAAAGCCACGGCGCAGGCTACGAAAGTTAGGACCGCACCGGCCGATCTCCACAAAAACGGCAAGACCGTCCGATTCCTCCTCCATAGGCTCAGCGATCGCCCCACTGTCATAGAGATCGCTGACCGTGGTGAAGACCAGATCGAGGTCGATGACCTCAACCCCGGCGGTACGCTCAGCGAACCATCGGGACATTGCCTTTTCGAAAACCTGACCTGGCGAATACCAGCTACGCAGGTCAGAAGATCGAATCATCTTGCAAGCATTCAACGATTGAACCGCGTCTAGCCACTGCGGCCCCCGATGCCCGCCAAACTCGACCGGAACATCGCTATGTAGCCGCGGTAGTCTCAGCCAAGAATGGGAAGATCCAGGGGCGCGGGGCAAAATCGGCCGGCTGGCTGATCCCGCTTGGACTGGGCGATCATCGCCATCAAAATGCACACGCATTGGGATACCTCCTCAGGTGGTACGGGCACGGGTGCAGCAGACCCCGAAGGTTCTGCCGCGCCCATCACCTTTTCCACCGATGAGCCTTCAGCCTGGGCAAACCAGGCGTCAAACGTCATCGGCTTCATGGTTCAGCCCTTTTGTCCCACCTTGCGGCGGACGTTGTACACAACGGTGCCATCCTCCCGCACGTCCCCTTGTTCGATTTCCGCCGTTGCAATGTCCGGATGCGCCATGGAAAGCACATCACGGACTTGTTCGAGCGTGAGCGAGGGGCCCGGGTCGGCGAACTGAGTGCCGTGGTACATGAAGACGCGCTTCAGCGTTTGGACTGTGAGTGCCATGGTTGGTCCTCCTTAGCCCACCAACGGCGTGCCGCCGAACAGGCCGCCGGTAGCGTTGGACTGGTTGGTAGCAGCGTCATCAGACTGAACACCGGCAGTGGTAGCACCAGCCGATTCTTCAGAGCTCTCATCGTCATCCTCGGCGCCGATCAAGTCGCCAGCGGAAACGATGCCCGAATCAGCCTTAGGCGCCGGCTTGGCGACACCCTTGGCCTTATCGACAGCCTTCCCCTTCGCCACATTGAGTGCGGCGCTGGTTTGGGCAAGTTGATCGACAAGCGACTGACGTTGCTCCGTGAACTCCGAGAGGCAACGGACGAACTCGAGATCGAGCTCCTCCGGGGTACCCGTCAGCACCAGCGGCGTCAGCAGCCCGCTCTCGCTGGCATCCTTCTGATCCGACTTTGGCATTGCGGCCACCGTCAGTTTTCCGGACTTGTCAGCGACGATCGAGAACATCAACCGGCCGCCCGATTGCTGGGCGAGCGACTGCAGCTGTTTGAACAGCGTGGACATATAAACTCCTTGGGATGCATGTGCGAATTCCGCCTCTCGGTAGAGGGGAAACCCGCGAACGGAAATAGAAAATGCTGGCCACCAGAACGGTGGACAGCGACAGGAACCACGGCTGCTTAGTTCAGCAGCATGACGGCAGGAATCTTGCCGTTGAAATCGAAATCCGACGTCGCCAGAAGCCCCTTGATCATCTCGTCTCGCTTGCCCGACATGATCTTGGAGAACTTCTTGTCGAGGTGCTGTTTCAGGCCGATCTCTTGGCACAGGCTTTCGATCTCCGCCTTCGTCATCACCTCCATCAGACCCGAGCAGACTTTCCAGTGACTGGCGAAGTCCACACCGAGGAACGATGCAAGCGCCTTCACCTCGGACATCTGGATCTTATCGACGACCGACCAGGCGACCATGTCCAGCAGGCGGCCGCGCGGCGTCTCATCGAGGCCTTGTACAACGTCCAGGCTGTCTTTCAGCTTGACGCCGTTACCAACCTTACCCCCGCTCGCCTTGCGAACCTGCTCAGCGAGAGCGCTGTCGTCGATATGACGCAGCAGCCCTTGCGCGGCGAGAGTGATGATGAGCACGTCCGTTTTGGCCGAGCTGCGCAGAATCACGGTGCGCACGACCTCCCGCCAGGTCTTCTCGCGATATTCCTTCACGCGAGGCGACACTGCCGAGATACTCGGTTTGGCACCCGTCTTCCCTTTCTGGGCGGCGCTGCTGCCAGCACCCGATTTCCCGGATGTCGACGCAGAACCCTTGCCCGGGCCGGTCGAAACCGGAGCGAGCGTGGCCAGATAGGCCTTGTTCTTTTCCTTGTTGCATGCAACGTCCATGCAATAGTTCGGGAACGTCTGGCCAACCTTGCCGGGCACCGCAGAGATCAGGGCACCGAAGTTCGCACACCCCTTGCAGGCATCTGCCTGTTCGGCGCCGACGCCCGTGTCGCCGTCCGCCTTGAGGGCGATTACCGTCTGGTTGTCGCCGGGGCGGACCACCTGGATGCGTTGATACTGCCCTTCCAGGCTCTTTTTCACGGATTCGATCAGCGCTTCGTTCTTCGCATCGAAGCACGATTTCTTCGTGCAGCGACCATCGTCGATAGCCTCCGCAAAAAGCGCGCGCTGATTGGCCGAATTGTGATGGCAGGAAACGCACTCGCTCTTGTCAAAGCGCGCGTTGTCGAGCCGCAAAGCCTGCGCTGCCAGCTCAGTCCTCAGATCGGGGACCGAGACTTTCTTCTCGATGATGAGCGGAAGAATCTGGGCCTGTACGTTCTTCGGAACGGCTGCGAGCAGCTCAGCATGACCGAGCAGGATCTTGCGCTCATTCAACGCGTCCTGAACAGCGGGGATGCAGTTTTGCAGCGCGAGGCGGCTTTCCAGCTTGGGCATTGACCACCCGAGCCGCTTCGCCACCTCATTGCGATCACCACCGTAGAGGCCCATCGCCGTAACCGCGGCACCCGATTCTTCGGTGGCCGACATACCTTCGCGCTGGATATTTTCAGCGGCGGCAGCGGCAGCGGCCTCCGCATCGGTCATCTCCCGCGAGAAAGCTGGGATTACCCCGTCGGGCCCATACGCTTCGTGCGCGCCACGTAGGCGACGTTCGCCTGCGATGAGTTCGAGGTACCCATCCTTCGGACGGACCAAGATGGGCTGCAGAATGCCCTGAGACTTGATGGACTGAACCAACTCAGCCATCGCCTGCGGCTCAAAGAACTGACGTGGGTTATAGACCACGCGAACATCGCCGATGCGGGCAAAGATGAAGTTCGCGCCCCCCGGAGCCAGTTCCCAGTTAACTGCTTGTGCCCTGTCTTCCGGCATAACAGCGCCTGCGTCTGGCAAGGGTGCAGTGGGGACCAGAGAGGTCTCGGTTGAGAGTTGCATGGATTCTCCTGAAGTACAGAGGCAGAATCCATGCCCCGCGTGGGATCATGAATCCCACCAGGGTTGAAAGTGTCGACTTGTCGTCGTTTGGCTAGTTGCGCCCAGCTGCGCATTCTGACGGGACCATTGCTGCTTCCCGCCAAGAAATTAGACCGATTTTAGGGCAAAAAACTCGTTTACGGCAACAGATGGCCGAAAAGGCTAGCGGTGTCGCACAACGCCAGCACCGCTACTCCTGCGATGGCCAGATATGGCCCGAAAGGGGTCTCCCTGCGACCAGCGCCCCGAGCCATCAAGCTCACTCCCGCCACTAGAGCGAAAAGCAGCAAGGCCGTCGTCAAGACGGCCAACAGCGCCGGCGCACCGCTCCAGGCACCGATGGCGGCAAACATCTTGAAGTCGCCTTTGTACATACCGGACTGTCCAGCGGTAAGCTGGAAAAGTAAGTTCAGCCCCCAAAGTGCACTGTAGCCAGTGACAGCACCAATCACGGCTGACTGCAACGGGACGAATGTGCCCGCACAATTGGCCAGCAGCCCACCCCACAGCAGCGGTAACACTATGACGTCTGGAATGATTTGATGCTCTGCATCGACTAGCGCGCAGGTCGCGAGCATGGCTGCATACAGGACAAAAAGTCCGATAGTCGCCGGCGAATCCCATCGCCATGCTGCTAGCAGGCCTGCACCTGCGAGGAGAGTGCAGCAGACTACAAAGGTGGACCAAGAAGCCCACGTACTCGGAGGTTTCATGCGGGAGAGCGCCGCCAGAAATACACCCAGCCCCTCCCCAACGCCGTCTTCGTCGACACTCCATTGCGCTTCGAGGAATCGTGGAATCCATCCCGCCAATGCAATGCTGCAGCCGCCGGCCACCAGGCCCAAAATAGTGGCCCCCAAAACGACTGGAACTTCCATCCGGATCCTCGCCTACTAGCTCAATGCTCCGCGAGCAAGAACCCTTCTGGCATGCTCGCAAAAAAGTCTGAAACTTCCGCTTCTTCAGCTTCGATATGGCACCGGTACATACCAGCATCGTGCTGTAGAGTGATTTGGCCACGTCTGCAGCGCATTCGGTTGGCCATCTCGCCTTGCCGGATGCGCAGCGCGTAACTTTCGCGCCCGCCCTTTTCGATCACACGGAGCGCCAGTTCGCCTTCGACCGATTCGGCCATGAGAATCTTGTCGTCGGCCAGCAGAAGATGACCGGGCATGGTGGGTCGGATTGGCGTCGAACCGACCTTGAATCGCTTCTGGATCTGCATCTAGCTCCCTTGGTTTTGGAACAGCTTACGCCGCCGACGCCAAGATACCAGCCCTACTGGTGCCCCCAAACAAAGCGTGCCCGAAGGCCAGCCCACCAACGGCCAATTCGCCGCGAAAGGTCATTGGCGGCGATGATTGCCACCGTCGCAACAGTCAACAACCCGGTAACCAGTATCAGGCCACTTGTTACGGCATTCGGCGCGAGCTCCAACGCAGCAAAGGCGAACGCAAGTGTCGCCAAGCACGCCCAAACCGCCAGCGTGAAAAGCCCGTCTCGCTGGGTCTTGACCAGATCCTCCAACACAACCCGGTCAAGCACGGTGATTCCACCTGTGGACTGCTGGGGAAACGCCTTTCTGACTTCACGCGCCAAGAAGTCAGCGCTGGGATTGGCTCCATCCTCCCACGTGAGGCGAGCTTTGATGCCCTCGACTGCGGCACGGGCGTCTGCAATCGCCTTCGCCCGGGTCTCTTCGCGAATGTATTTTGGCCAGTCGTCACGGACAGTCGCCTCAATCACATCCGGGACCTCCCCTTCCCAGTAGAACTCATAGAAGAGTTGGAGGAGCGTGAGGAACGGCGTTCCATGGTAGCCACGGTAGCCCCCGTAACTGAGACACGCCCAGTGAGCGAGCTCATGCAGGAAGAACTCGTCAGTCGGTACCTCATGGAAAGCGGCCACGCGGAAACGGTCACGCCGGCGCCAGTCGCCGACCACGATCTTGCTCAAGAGAGATACTTTTTTGGCTAGGCGCAGTTCCGGCGCCCTCTTGATACCGAGTTCAAGGCAGATGGCTTCGTACCGCTCGCGTGCCGCGGCAAAGTTGTCTGGCTCGATAGCACCGGACGCAACGGCGCCCCATTCAACTAGTCGTCCGAATAGCATGTCAGTTCAGCGCAGGCTTGTACGAGCAAATGAAGTTGTGCATCAGGGCGAAGCCCTCGACATCGCCATCGAAGTAAATGTGGCCCCCGCTAATACTTCGCACGGTGACCTCACCGCCCAACTCCCCGTCTGTGCACTCGTAGGTGCGATCCACGACCACGTCTGCTGCCGTCATAGCCATGTGACTCCTCCCACCACCATATTGAATATTTCGGGTATCCGGGTCTCGTGGTTGATATCAACGTTGAGACGTCACCTTGTCTTCCCGATTTCCAAACGCCTAGTCGATATCAGCGTGCCGCTTATTCGTCCACAATCCGGATGCGATCTGATTCCATTCAAAGAGGTCAACCGCATTGATCCGCATCGCCCATCCTGAGTATCGGCCGTAAGCCGGATGCTCGGGAGTAGTCCATTCCCATTCGTTCGTCGTGACATGGACGCCGAGCCGATTCATGGCCTCGCGTTGCCCGTCGTGCCCGGTGTGAATTAGCGGGAAGTCGTCGGGGAAGTTAGCGAGTGCTGCGCGTAGCTCGCCGACGGTGCGCGCGTAGGTGCTCTGCCAATAGCGCCTCGAGAGCTCTTGGTCTGGCGATAGCGGGCGAGGCCCGCCAAAAAACCGGTAGATCGTGTCTAGGGATTCGAACGTGCTGAACTCCACGTGCCCGGGAAGCTTGCACCGCTCGACGGCGGGTTGAACGTTGAATGCGACCAAAGACTTGTCGCCGCGAATCAGGTCGACGGCCGCCTGATAGTCGCCGTCGTAGCTAGCCGTCACCAAATACGGCAAGTCTTGCCCGCCGACTTCATCATCGGCGTCAGTGTCGTAAATCTCTATTAACTTTAGCAGTGAGGAACCCGTGGTTGCATTCATGCTTTTCGACTCCAATCAGGTCATCCCTGGTTATCGGTTGCGGAAACTAAATTGCATTTCGTGGTTGATATCAACCGAGGGCCCATGCGCCGTACCTGTGAGCCAATCAATAGTTGTTTAGCGATTGCCTAAAGGTGCACCGCCGCCCTGTTGCGCAGAGAGCGCACGAAGCTCTTCGGCGACGCTCTCGCAGGATTTCGGCGTGATGCGCCGTCCTTTGGCTACGATCTCCGCGTACTCAGCAGAGAATCGGATGTCGTCGGGGACGTTCCCGCCAACGGTGAGACTGAACGCCGAATCGCCGATTGCCGTGTACACAATCGGCAAGTTCATGACGGTGGCCACCTTGCGGTTGACGAGCTGCGGCGACATCTCGACTTCAGGCAAAGTCTTGCCAGCTTTGGCATTGATGAGGCAGGCGGCCATGTAGGCTGAATAGAACTGCTGACGAAGGAGGCCGCCCGCTTGCGCTGGTAGCGTCGACTTCGCGCCAATCTTTACCTCCGGTTGAGGGGCGTCTCCACCCGCGACCGCCGCAACAGAAGAAGAGTCGCTTTTGGTGTCAACGGGCGCTCCGGACGGAAATTCGATGTCGGGGTGAGTACCGGTGTACGTGGTCCAAGCCACTAGGATCACCACAGCCACCATGAGCACGCGCAACGGTAGATTCACGTCGAATGAACGACCGAATAGGGTCATCCTTGTCGGATCAGAAGCTGGGAAATCGTCTTCCAGGTCCATCATGTAGGTTTGCGCGCCACGAAGATTCAGGGTGGAGATCAGGTTTGCGACCGATTCCCCCGCTCGCGCGCAGTTCAGCCAACCTAATCTTGGATAGTTCAATTATCTGGTCGCGTTGGCTCGCCAACCACTCGTAAAGAGCCCGCATCCCGGCCCTCTTTCGGTCCCAATAACGTCGATTCCACTGGCGAGGCACAGCAACGAAACTCGATTTCCTGGTAGGAAATTGCTGGTATACTCGACCTCGATCCTTGATCCGGTAGCTGGACCGTACCTAGCCCTTTCTAGGCGCACCTTGCGCCACTTTCCCTTCGGGGGGACATCACGCTCCCCTCAAGGGGCATGGTGTCTTCCATCAATCAGGAGACATCAATGAACCATTTCATCGACTGCATGGAGCAGTACTGGGCGTCCTACAAGGATCTCATGCTGCAGCAGGCTCGCGACCGTCTGGAGCTTGACCATCGCTACAAGGTAGAACTGGCAATGGCCAGCGACGCCGCTCACGCGAGCCCCTCTTCCGAGTACGTAACACGTGCCGCGGAGGACGGGATCGAGTCAGCGGCCTGGCGGCTTATTCAAGAGTTGCTCGCCCATGCAGTCCGGGAGTTTTCTCCAAACCCAGCGACACCTTTAGAGCTGCACAGCAAAGAACTGATCGATGAACTTGGGTATCGGGCAAAGCCCGGATCCTTTAGCCCAAGCGGCCTGTGGAGCGCACTCGAGGCGAAGTACAGGGATGGCATCGGTCACACACTCGCCTACAAGAAACGCGGCGAATCGCTTGGGAAGTACTTCTCTCTCTCCGCGGGGGACGACGTACTCACCAAGAATGGCTGCATTCAGCTCACGCGGGATATTCGCTACGTGGACAAGTCCTACAGCGTGCCGGTGCTCGGTCATGCCGAGAGCGAAACACTCCGGCTGGAAGTGCTCCCAGCGCTTGCTAGCTTTGCAATTTGGGCGGGCAAACCTGGATTGGCAGAGGACATCGCCAAATTGGTACCGCATTTCAGCTACCCAGCTGGCGTTAAGTCCCGTGAGGCTTTCAAACTTGGCTCCGCGCAGGAAGGTCGAATCAAGCTCGTGACCTACCAAACGTCATTCGAGTGGATGTTCGAGCGCCCTGTTGCAGAACCGCTTGCCCTCTTCCTGGGCGAGTTCTATTTCGCGCCGCTACAAACGGCAGATTGAGTCCGGGTAGGACGCTTCTACCAGACACTGCAAGGTGCATTGCACCGTAACCCTAGAGGGACACATGCGCCCTTGGGGGGCCGTGTGTTTCTCCCAAAACCGCTGGAGAAAAACATGGAAGTTCGTGAACTGATCGATGCCACCCAGAAGTACTGGGAAGAAGTTGCTCAAACAATTCTGGGGCATGGAAAGGAAATCACTCGTCTGCGCAAAGTCGAAACTGCGATGTTCGGAAGCGAACGCTTCATGACCGCTCTTCCGGAGTACGACGAGATCGACCAACGCAAGCATCTGCGTAAAGCCGCAACCGGGCTGATGCAAAGGCTGACTCAAGTCGCGATCAACGAGTACTCTCCGAGTTCCTCGTCTCGACTCGAAATCAACTGGAGCGAAATCGCTGAAGCTGTTGGTTTTTCCGATGAGAAGCGGACGGAGTTCGATGCACACGTCTTCTGGCAGGAACTTGAGAAGCGGTACGGTGGAGGCAATGGCGCAAAGAATGCGTACCAGCAAGCCTCTTCTGTCCTTATCGATGAGTTCCGCATCAAGCCAGAGACGGGCGTCGAGCGCCGCAGAGGCGGGATCGTTCTCAATCTCGACATTCGTGCCACGCAGAAGTACAGCACTCGCTACACCATCGACTGGGGTAACGCCCAACGGCTGACTCGTACGCTGATTGCCCTGAAGTCGTTTGCTTCTTGGGGCGACATGTTTGCGCTTCAGCACGGCATGAGTACGTTCCTGAACGTGTGGTCACAACGTGGTGATCAGGTGCACTCGCGCGAGGCATTTACCTACGGCAACGTCGAAGGTGGCCAAATCAAAATAACCACCTTCTACAACCGGTTCGAGTTTGCATTCGATGCTAAGGCGTCCGAGAAGCTGCAACTCTTCCTCGGTGAGTTCGGCTTTACGCCGGTATCGGAGGCAGCATGAGCTGGGCAAGCAGCTTGCTCGAGATCCGATCAAAAGGATCAATGACGGCAAAAGCGGGCTCACTTGCCGGGCTTCACGAAGCTCGACAAGTCCACCAAAGTCAGTTCTTCACCACTGTGGCACTGTCGCAGTTCTGTTGGCGCCTTGTGGAACCGTCGATGAACAGGATCGCGGAAGAAGAAGGCATTGCTGAAGGAAAGGCGCTGAAGCTGAGCGTGCTCGACAACAGCGTCGGCAGCGGGCGATTGCTGCACTGGGCAAACCCTGAAATCCACTCGCTGTACGGGGTGGACGTCGATGAGGGTTGTATTGCAGCGCTAGGAGAGGCTGCAAGGGAGGCAGGGTTCACGTATGAATTCATCCATACAGGAATGGAATCGATCCGGCCGAAAGATTTTGACGTTTGCCTGATCAATCCGCCCTTCTCTATCAACCTTCAGAGCCCGTTCCTGGCGCCATACGAGTGCACTTCGTACGGGGCCTTTGGCCCCAGCACGAGCGCGCGCAGTGATGAGTATGCACTTTACCAAGCGCTTAGCGCGGCAAAGTGGGTTGTCGCGATACTGCCAACGACACTGGCCGACGAGGTCTACCTCAAATCGGTCAATGAGCACTCCAAGCATCAGTTCCGACGACTGCTGGCGATGTACGACATGCCGCAAGACGTTTTCCGGGAGGAAAACGCAACTGTTCGCGTGACCGTGGCACTGTTTGACACGGCCTTTCACGCAATGCCCGCCACACGGCAACGCGTAACTGACCTTAGCGCAGCTGTGGAGGCTCCAAGCTTGTTTGGAGGCATCCGCCGCGAGCCTCGGCTCAAGCACTTGGAATCGGAGAAATCGGGGCCTGCTATCAGCCGGCCCGTCACAGGCGATCCCGCTGTTCGGGTGTGCCATGACGGCCGTTGGATCAAGCTGAAGTTCAGGTGTGGGCTGACAGAAGCACTCGTGCTGAACGCGGTATACCAAGACCGCATCGGCGCCCACAGGCCCCACGAGGAACACCGATATCCGCGCGAAGTGAAATACGTTGGTCAAGGTGTCCTGGACCTGCAGATCCATCTAGCACAGCCGGATCCGATGAAGAGCTTTTGGGACTTCATCGCAGTCATTGGACGTGCGGGCGGTACTCCGGTAGTCGATGCCGGCTTGCTTCGCTACCTGCGGAGTCAGATCAAGGTGACGGCGACGCAGAAGACGCCTTTCCGACATACAGTGCTGATGCCTGGCACGGGTTCCGACACTGAGGGGCCGATGCAGGGAACCGCCAAGAAGGATCATCTGGTCGATCCTACGAAATGGGGATCTGCAGTGATCAAAGCCGGTACCACGGTCAGCTTCGTGGAGGTCGAGCACGGCAGGCATCGTTTCGAGTACCAAGGGAAGCAATACGTCCTGCCATACGAGGACATCTTGGCGCGCTTCGATTTGATCCAGAAGGAGGCGGCATCAGAATGGAAAGAGGTCTACCCAGGCCTCGCCGTTCAGAATCCGGAGCTTGCTGCAGTCTGGCGGGCTCGGATCCGCTCTCTCGGGATCGATACCTGGCTGACTCGCGGATATCAGGTCGACGACCTGGTGGAACTGGCACTGAAGCGGGGCGGCGTGGTTGCCTGGGCTATGGCTCTAGGCAAAGCTCGCGCAGCGCTGGCGATTGCCTTGCTTCTTGGGGGCAAACATTCGCTGGTCGTTCTCAAGGCGGCCTTGGTCGACGAGATGCTGATCGAGATCCGCAAGATTTGCCTTGATGGCGAACTCTGGCAGGTGATCGAGACGCCGGCGCATCTGCAGTCCCTGCGTCGGATCAACATCATTTCGGTGGATCGGCTGAAAGCTCCCATTACTCCAGAGCGGCCGCGCATGACGTACGCCAAGAAGTTGAGGCGACGCGTCGGCACGATTATTCCCGACGAGGCTCATTTTCTCGGGAACATCGATACCGATCAAACCGGCGCCGTTTGGCAGGTGTCGGCGAAGCGCAAGTTCCCACTCACCGGTACGCCGGCGGGCAACTATCCGCGCGACTGTCACGGTCTATTGGCATTCGCAGGGGGAGATGGAACAGCGGCCCAGCCGTACGGGTATCGCCGGTACTACCTTGACCCCAGTCTGCGCCACTCCATGGCACTGGCTGAGCGAGGTATTGATCGCGTGTTGAACACGTTCTGTGAGTTTGTCTGGGTCACCCGCGAGTTCGAAGATGAACTCAAGGGTGCAAAGCGCGAAGTACCCCGGATCGCCAACCTAGCTGAATACCGCAGGATGTTGGCACCGTGGATCAAGCGCCGCGTGGCCAAGGAACCCGACGTAGCTTCGTGCGTCTCGATTCCTGAGCCGACACCAGAGACACACCTGATTGAATTCGACATGGACCATCTTCTGCATTACCTGGTCGTGTCGGAGGACTTCTCCAAGTGGTATCTGGAAGGTCTTGACGAAGGGAAGCGAAACAACCTCGTCACCATTCTTGCTCGCATCAAGGCTGTGGAGATTGCCAACAATTTCCCGCAGCATCCGAAGGCGACCAAGGGGTATGCACCTCTGACGAGCAAGCAACGCTTCTGTATCGACAAGATTGAAGAGCTCGTGGATCTGCGTAGGCGGCCAATAATGTTCACCGGCTACCCCGGGAATGCAGAACTGGTTGCACGCCACTTAGCCAAGCGCCACATCGATTCAGTGGTGATCCACGGCGGCAAGACGATCAAACGTCGGAACGCCGAGTTCGAGGAGCGATTTCGGAAAGGAACAGTTCCGGTTGCTTTGGTGACATACGGCAGTATCGGGGAAGGCACCAACATCCCTCAATGCAGTGACGTGCTACTGGCTGACAAAAGCTGGTCCGCACGAAAGGAGAGTCAGGCGATCGCCCGGGCGCTGCGCGACGAGAACGAGTGGGATGAAGTGAAGGTGCACCACGCCATCACCGAACACTCAATCGATTCGTATATGCAACAAGTAGTGTCCTATAAGGCCGACAGCTTCAACGCCGGCTTCGATTGGGGCACGCCGACCACGTTCGATCAGGAATTCCTGCACATGGACGTGATCTTCCGGCGATTCTGCAGTGACCTGTCCAAGCTAGTGGGCGTTCACGCGCTCGATCTACGCAAGTATCTCGAAAAGGAGGTGTCGCATGCTCAGCAACGCATCGCGGCTTAAGCCGATTCTCCCCACGGTCTCAATCGGGAGCGAATCGGTTGTGATCCGGAGACCCGGTCAGTCCCAGCCCGTTGTCGCCAACATTCTTGGCACATTCAAGGATGGGAACGGCCAGGTGAGCCGGGTTGTACTCGATCGGCTGGTCCACCGGCTAGCCGAGAGCGAGTACGAAGGTTGGCGGTGCTCCGGTGCAGTGGTAACAGAGCTACACCGCGCGCAGGAAGCCGACGACTAGCAACAGCAGAAGCGCAACGCCCCGGGGACATCCCTGGGGCGTTTTTTTTGGGCGAGCGAAACTACAGCTCAGATTGCCGCGAAAGCAGCAAAGCGCTGGGGAGGGAAAACATCTGGAAGTGGGGGGGACTGCAGGTAGGAGGAGAGGAGGTTTCAATTGTGCTGGGAAGGACACCACCATCCCGCAAGCGGGATGGTGGAGACCTGAACGGCACTGGCCAACAGATCAGGCCACGGAAACGGTCACCCATTTGCCGTTGACCTTGATATCAGTCAGCACAGAACCATTGAGCCGGTAGACGCGGCGCGAATCCGTTGTCGAAATCACGTGCCTGCGGCTTTGAGCCTCGAACGAGGTGTACATGGTGGAACTCCTTTCGGTTGAAGGGAGCGCCACTGCCCCTACCGGGACAATGGAGCCCCGGATGGGAACGACGTACATCAGCGCAAAGCGAGTGTTGCAACCTGCGTGATCTTGCCCAGAATCCTCTTGTAGAAGGGTTCGGACTTGATAAACGGCGCGGTGTAGACCCACTTGCCAGTTTCAGCCAGTTGAAGGTGACGCTCGCGCGCCTCAGCAACCGGTTCTCGGAACATCTGCTCGGCCATCTTCGGTGCAACGATGACCTTCGTCTTCGTTGCAGTCGTTGGGGCCGGTTGGAACCCGAGATAACGGATCCACGAAAACCGCAACTGCTTGCGATCTTCAATGGAATCCACGAAGGCGACGACAGTCGCACCTTTGATCGTGGTGTGGAAGACCTGCAGTCGACGGATCAAATCCGCGTCATGCGTGGACTCCAGGCACCACTCGACAATCACCCCTGCCTGCTCATCCGAGCTAACGAAATTGCGGTACCCATAAGGAGCACCGCTGGATGTCATCGTCCATACGCGCTTTTCGCCTGATTCCAGAGCCTGACGAACGACAAAGGAAACCAAGCGAGTGCGGAGCAATTTCTGAAACATGTGGTTCTCCAAAGGAAACTTGGAGCCACCACGTCTCCCCAGGGGAAAAAGTGGCGCCCCGGGGGTGACAGACACACAATGGATGTGCGAGAAGACGATGCCAAACCGCGCAAATGCGATCGGACATCAAACAGGTGAAGAAGGCAGGTTGACATGCTCCCGAAAAAGGGAAAGGCAAGTCGCAACTACCAAATGGCTAGATCGCGGCCCAGCTACCGGACGCCGTGACACAAAGGTCAGGGAGGCGTCGGAGTGAAACAAAAGCACGCCAATTTTACCTCGATGCGCTTCCAGATGGGAAGTGGAAACGCTAGATCGTCAACACGACTGGATGCACCTCCCCGGCCCGAAAAAGAAAACCGCTCGACGTGGGGACGTCGAACGGTTCTAAGGCGAAAACTTGGGACTACTCTACTTCCGGTGGCGAGATCAGACCAAGGTCGATGCCTTCCTTGATGATGGCAACGATGGCTTGATCTTCCGCGCCACCCTCCTTGCGCCACTCTTGCCATTGCTGCTGCCATTCTGCCTTCTGCGCGTCGGTTGCCGTTGCGAAAGCTGGATTGCAGTCGGCTGCCAAGAAAGGCGGATGATTCTCGAGCAGAGCCACACTCGGCACCTCCAAATAGCGAACATCGAAATGCTCCTCATCGGTGGTGCTGTGGGTCGTGTAAGAGTACCTACACGCACCCTGGTCGAAGTCATCGTCCTCGTAGGCGTGGTAGACGGTCACGTCCCGGTGCGTCAGAAACACTAGGGGCTTAACCCAGACTGTACTTGTCGGCATAACAGACTCCTTGATGTATAAAAAGTCGCGGAGCTGCCCCTTTGCGGGGGATGCAGCCTCCCGCGAAGGATTCGTATTGATAATCGGGCTCACTGCACCCGTACAGCAAGCACTGCACTTATGAAGTACCGCGCTCCGGTTGGTTAGGAAAGCAACTTCGCCACGGCGAGCTTGATTTCCAGTTCACTCAGAACGAGACCGAGGATGTCACATGATTCTTCGAGCACCTCTTTGGCGTGCTCCTCTCCCGTGACTGAAAAGCCGTACTGCTTGCTTCGACTCTTCACATCTTCAACTGCAGAGTCGACATCCTTAATCGAGACGCCCCCCTCCAGGTTCGAGTAGCCCGCCAGAACGTACACATCTGACCAGCTCGCCTCGCAAGCATTGCAACCCATCTCTTGCGAGGCGGTACCTCCGTCCGCGTTGAACGAGTCGCCGCTGAGGTCCTCGGTACTTCCACACGACGGGCACTTACAGCCCTGGTGGGCAACGTACTGCTTGCCAGTCATTGCTCCAGCGAGCGGCGACCATACATCATCGATCACGTTCGCCGCAGGCAAGATGCTTTGCGCTTTCTCTTTGAACTTGGTGAGCGTGGAGATGACTTGGTCGACGTCAGCAAGGAACTTGTCGGAATTGCCGTCGGCTACCGCTGCGATCCAGTTCTCGACCAGTTCCTTTGCCGCGGCACGCGCAGCATAGCCAGGGAGATCCGCACCAAACAACGTCGCGCCTTCGGCACTACCATCACTGATGCTCACAACTGCATTGAGGCGAGCCGCAACGCTCTCCGCCAGTTTGATTACTCGATTCATATTGCTTCTCCATTTTGTTTGCGAGAAGCGGCTCCCTTTGGGGGCTCGCCCCCGCATGGGTTGAACATGATGATCTACGCAGATCTGACGACCTGCGCAGGCACCCAGTTTTTCAAATCGGTCCGGTTGCCTCACCGTACGCGCCGGCGGGAAGCTCCCAGTGGCCATCGATAAGAATCGACTCGGTGTATTCGGTCCGTCCAGCAAGCTCGAAGTAGCGTTCGTCTGCCTGGTAAGGCGTTCCTTGAGCCGCACGGATCCGCACCGAATCTCGGCGGTGGATCGTGACGCCGAACTGTTCCTCGTACTTAGCGATCCGCTCAAAGGCAGCCGGATAGTACTTCGCAATTGTCGCCCACTGGTCAGGAGACCCGAAGATGCAACTCCTGCACGAGCATCGTCCAAACCCACAGTAGTAGGCAGGATGTGCACGCACCCTATGCCGCTCGAAGATCTCCCAAACCTGGCGTTCGGCCCAGCGATGAACAGGACGCCAGTGATCTACGTAACGCTTCACGCGCTGCCCGTCTCGATTGTCCGTGCGATCAGGCTCGAACATGCTGTAGCGGGCCCTAGAAGCCGACTCTTCCGCTCGTTCGCCCGTAACTACCAACGTCTTTCCCGACTGGAATCGGGATTCGGTTGTCATCACGCGCGCGAGCACATCAATCTTCGTGTAAGCGCTGCACCAGCGAGTTGTTAGTGACGCAGAGACCTGGGGAAATTTCCTTCTGGTTCCCAGCTTTCCCCCATCACCGCCGCAGATCACCACTTCGCCGGCTTCGCTATCGAATGCAACCGGCGCTGTCCGCTGCTCCAAGCGCAACATTTCGCGCTCAAAGCCACCGACCTTCCAGCTGAAGTAGAGCCTCAGCCCAAACGCGCGTGCAAACGCTGCACAGTAGGCCTCGGTTACAGGCCAATCCATCAGTTCCGAGCCTTCTCGACCGTCAACCAGGTGGTGGTGGAGTTCGATCCTGTCTGGATCTACGCCCCGCTCGAGCAAGTGGAGGACACAAGCAACACTGTCCTTTCCCCCGCTGAATCCGACCACGAATCTGTCGTACGTAGCGAGGTCCGGTTCGACCGGCTCAGGCAAAGGCGTGACGACTTCGGTGATTGGCCAAAAGCCCATCTGTAAGTCGATGGACATGTTTTTCTCCGTCTGACGCGGAAGCCATCAACCCCTGCAGGGAAGATGTCCCCGCTTGGGTTGAAATTTGAGAGCCTTCGGCTAGGCGCGCGCAAAGCTCTCTGGTTTATGCACTGTGCCCGTCACGGTGGCGCGTACGCTGCCTTTCGACAGCCAAGAGCGAACCTCCATGAGCACGTCTCCGAGAAGGTTTAGGCCTTGCCACTGGCCGACGTCTCGGATACGCGGATCATTCCACGCGAGCCCCACACCATAGATTCGATCGTATGGACTGGCCTCGACCAAAAGTGTGTCCTCTGTCCCGAGCAGGATTTCGCCAAGAGGCGGGTTCTGCCAGAACTTCTCACGGCAGCCAACGATCACGATTGATTTGCGCTTCTTGACCCAGACCGCTTCATCAAACCCTCGGACTTGGCGGCCTAGTCGTTTTTGCTCACGCGGTTGAGAGGCCGAAAGAATTTGCCTTGCGGTCTCATCGTCATCGAACAGTCGCGCCTTGGAGTACATCATGAACTGCTCGACTGAAGTGAACTCGACCCCGCGGAACGTGAACCGAGCCGGATGCCAGTTGCTTAGTGCATCTTCGGCGCCGAAGAACAGAGTCATTCCTTGGATCTCATGCATTGCACACCTGGTTAGGTTGGGCGCCATTGCCAGGGCGGCGACGGCAGAGTTGAAGGAAGACCGGCCACTCCAGCCAGCGGTGCGTAATAACGCGCCCATCCATCACAATGACCCGCCGACTGCCTAGGTAGCCGTTTGCGAGCGCGTAATCGGTTAGATCCGACGCGCTGCCCGCACGAAGCATGTTGGAAATATTCTCCCGCGACATGAAGCGGCCGAGTTCCCCCTTTCTCGAGGGACGAATTGCCGTGGGACGATTGGAAAGTTTATTCATAGCTACCTCAATGTGAAAACAGAGAGGCAACTCCCGCTCAGGGCAAGGTTGCCCCGAATGGGTTGAATAACTGGAGACTGGCTGCAGAACAGCCACAAGGCACCACCCTTGACGGGCGGCAGGGTTGAAAACGTACGCTAGATGCGGCCCAGCTGCCGGGCGACATCACAAGGATGATCGCCGGGAAAGATCGACCAAATTCTACCGCCTTCTGTTCCTGGTGAGAAGTGCGGCGAATCCGGTCGGTCGAAGTTCTGCACTCGGCGTCAACTTGATATCGCGTGCCGCCTCTATGTAACTTTGAAGGAAATCGAGAGGTGCGCCCGACCCGCGGGGCGCGCGCTGTCCCTCGGGTTGCTCTGGCGGGAGCGTCCGGGACTATTTGGCCTTTGCCAGGGCCAGGATTGCGTCGCTGAAGAGTCGCTTGCGCCAACCCCGCCTGCTGTATTTGCCATAGGCCATCACCATCCGCTCTCCAAGAACGAAATTCCGCATGGTGATGTCAATCGTGACACTGCCATGCGGTGCCGTGATGACTACGCCAAACTGAGTGTCCGGCCGCAGCTTCCACCCTTTTGGTAGTTCAATATCCTCGATCACGTAATTTTCCTGACCACGCCATTTGGCGTGTTGGACACCGTGGTCCGCCCTATTTTCAGTGCCGAGGCCAGTTAATCGAGCCCCGCACCCAGACAAAAAACTGAGTTTTTCAACGTCGCCCATTATATGTTGGCCTTACCGCCTACTGCCAGCGAATGATGCCCCCCGCACCGAGGGGTGCGTAGGTCAAAAAAAAAGCGGTCCCCGAAGGGACCGCCGTTGCCACTGTGACATCGTCACATGTGTTGGACGCGCAAACGCCCGTTGACCTGAACGATTGCAACCACCTGGCCAGCTCGAAAGACATTGCCATCGCCGACCTCCTGAACAACCGGGATCATCCGGTTGTCTTCGGTTCGCACGATCAGCTCAACGGCCTGCGTTTTGCTGATCGCGCCACCCGCAGCGTAGCCAACCAACGTGCCCACACCGCCGGCAATCAGCGGTGCAGCGTTGGAGTTGCTGTGATGCATGCCGAGGACGACACCAAGGATGCCGCCAACGGTTGCCGAAATTTGGCGCGCGGTGCCCGAATCGAGTTCAATCGGCCGCGCGTTGATAACGACGCCCAGAACTGCGGAACCACCACCGCGCAGAGCGTCACCCGAGTTGTACGTCGAGTTCGATCGAGAGACCGGCTCGCCTACTTGGTTGACTGACCCATACCACTGAGCATGTGCGAAAAACGGCACCAGCGCAAAAGCGACGAACCCTGCGCGGACGATTTTTGCGAACGATTTCATTTCTATTCCTTTTCAGAAAAGATGGCCCACCGCCAACAGCCAATGGCCATCGGAAGCAATGCCGTTACAGAGCAAATGACGCAGAGCAGCGTCGAACGAGTTAGTACTGGCGTCTGCCACCTCGAAGGCTTCGGCCAACAGCGTTGGCCATGCCCCCAAAGCAGCGGATCAGCAGAACACACACACACACAACAGCGAGCACGATACCGATCAACGCAAGTCCTGAAAGGGCGTGACCACGCATCGCATTACCCACCATGTTGTAGACGACCGAACGAATTACGGCGTCGACGATCATTGACCCGATGCCGTAGTGGCCACCGAACAACGCGTGAAACTGAAGCATGCAAACCTCCTGGTAGCGAAATACCTCGGAGGCCTACTTCCGTACGGGAGCAAACACCCCGCAGGAAATTAAGGTAGGAAGAGCCGGTTCGGAACGAACCAGCCGGTCGGTTCTCGCTCTAAGAAGCGAGGGAAGCGCTCACCAGAAAACACTGGCGAGGCAAAGTGGCTAGAAGGGCCCAGCTGCCGTTACAAAGTCGCAAATGACTTCGTAGAAACGAGGCTGATTCTATACCTGATGTTTCCTGTTGGGAAGCAATGAAGCACGGCGTGCCCAAAAAGCAAAAAAGCCGCACTCCGATTTCGGGGAGCGCGGCCTAAGGCCGTTCGACGCAATCAGGAAGGAGGACTCAACCAGATTCGTCTTACAGCGCTTCAGATCAAGCGAAGGGATGGAAGACCACCCCAATCACCTGTGCGGCAATAGGAATCCCCGCAACACCGGCCAGAATGGCCCATGCGCGAATCGCCTCTTGCTTGGATTTTCCTCTCTTCATTCCATACCTGGCTACGAACACAAGACATACGAGCACGACGACGTAAATGGCAAGATTGCTTCCCATAAATCGCTCCCGGTCGAACTTGCTTCGAATGCCTCGCCGGCGGCATTGTTTTGGGCCGGCGCGACGGTTCGCTGCTGAACCCATCAAGCAGCGAATTCTATTGTCGCGCAAATCGGTGGGATTTTTCTGTCCGCCACTTGGCCTACAGCCGGCGCTCTCAGGCCGTTACTGCTCAATCCCCCTGAAGACCCGAATCTGCGAGATGGCACGGATGTACCAGGACTTGCGCCGGGCGGTCGGGTGCGACGCAGCATCTTCTCTGAGGGTCTCCTGCTCAACCCAAGCCCGCATACCTTCCCAGGCTGATGAGGACAGAAAGTACTCTTCCCGCACGTCGGGTGAGTCGAACCGGTCGCCTGCCGGCGGGATTCCAAACTCATCGCCAAGCCGTGCTGAGTCGTCTGCGGTGAACCCGCTCAGGAAAACGACTGGCTCGTTCTCGCCGCGGACCAGCCACCAGCCCTCGCGCTCTTGGCGATCATGAGTAGGGGGCGCTTTCGTCCACTGCAAAGACGCTGCGTACAGCGGCACACCCTCGCCTGAGGCCTTACAGCAGATGAACAGTGAGCCGGTCAGAGCGATAACCCCCTGGAATTCCCGCCCGGCCACTGTAGTTCGAAAGAAAACGTCAGTCTCATTCATTGGTTCTGTTGGCCCTAAGGGCGATCTCCACAACTGCTCTGGACAGGTCTGTGGACAAGTCAGTTACGCAGCGTAAAGTTGCCCGCTATCATCGGACAACTTCTTATGTTGCCTATAAATTAGGCATGCCACACACGCGTTTGATATGGTCATGCCCGCCGGCGCGCACGACGCTATGCGGCACGCCACACCGAGCACCAGACGATCTATTTGTCGACCGGATCTTCCTTCTCTGCCTCGCGAACCTTCTCGAGCAAATCGCTGATCGATTCACGCGTTTCGCGCCTAAGGCGTTTGAATCCGGGATCTGCTTCTATGTCCTTGATCGTCAGTAGCAGTCTTGCGCCCACTTTGCGCATGACCCGCTTCAGCCGCTCCCCGGGTAGATCTCGTGGTCGGACCTTGCCTTTCCCCGCAGTCACTTCCACCAGACGCTCGGGAGCACCGTCCTTGTACAAGCGGATCGCTTTGATGGCCGTTGTCGCTGTGGTCTTGTCTTCAATGACCAGATCCTGGATCCGCCGGTCGGCGTTGGCGAGCAAAAGCAACCCTTTGATGTGCATCTCTGAGCGCTTGAACTCCGAGGCAATCTCCATTGTGGACATGCCGAGCTTCACGTGAGCTCGAAAAGCAACGATCGCGGTCTCGAAGACGGTCAGGGCAAGCTGATCGTTCCGTTGCATTACGCTCAGCGTGAGCGACCGCGGGTCCGCCCATTCTTCGATAATTACCGGCAGCTGATCGATTTGCCGATTCTTCCCATCGTCGAGATAGTGATTGGCGAGCCGCACTGCCTGCAGTCGTCGATGCCCGTCCCGCACCGCAAGCACCGTCTTACTGCCCTCGCGGATCGGGAACACCAGGAGCGGTTGACTCTCATCAAAACCGTTCTCGGCAATCTCGAGGGCCAGACGCTCGATGCCGGCCTTGTAGGCGGCCGTCTCGATCCGAGGATTGAAGCCGCGAACCTCACGAATCTCGTCGACGGCCCACCGGTACTGGTGGCTCGCTCCCGTACCCAAGTTCAGCGCTTGACGATCCCCAAATTCCAATTGGGAGTCCATCTCAAATGGAATAGTCGGAGCAGCTCCGTCAAGGACAAGCTGAGGCTGTGTCTTCGCTCGCACACCCTGACTCCGTTTTGTTGCCACCACTTGCATACTCCTGAACTTAGCTATGGCGCAAGTGCCCGAGCGCTCATCGCACGGACAACCCATTCCTTCCGAAAACTCAGTTTTCCTTCACGGCACTGGAGAGGACTCTGCTCGCCCACCATCCGCAACCAGCTGCCAGACAACCAGGCCGCCCTCGCTGAGAGACCAGTCGACGAACTTGCGATCACGAAGAGCCACAAGCACTCTTGACGCTCGCATCAACCGTTCGCTCTGGCTGATGAGCTGCCCGGGAAAGGCCGCGCGGGCGACCTTTCCTGTTCCTTCCACGGCTCCCCGGCTCGCCAGCACTTCCATGACGGCGCGCTCGTCGTCACTGAGTTGAGCCTTGGTCAGCCAACAGAGTGGAAGTCGCACCTGACTTTCCGAGCCAGTCCATACGGTCATCAAATATTCCCAATAGCCACTGTTTCTACGCGTTGCCGTCTCCGCAACGAAACGCAATTTCGTTGTCCAGCCAGCAACACAGCCAACATCGAAGCGAGACGTTTGAAGGAGAACCCGTACTTCGACTGCGCCCTACGAAATGGAAGATACCGAGTGCGAATGCCATTTCTAGCCCTCAAAAATCGGCCGGCTTCCTTACTGATGTACGCGCTCCTCGGCCCCTGGGATGATTTCCGCTCGGGAAATTTTCATTGGGGCGAACGTCACGGGCCCAGCCTGCGGCGAAACTTGAAGAACGCCCTTGTTGCACGCCAGCCAGAGCACACTGTCCACGGTGGCAATACTGTCGCCGGAAGCGTCGGAGAGCACGCGGCACAGTCGCATGCAGGCGTCAAACCTCTCAAGCCCGCGGCGTCGCGGCTTGTCTGGAAAGCCCGTGAGACGGCAAAGCCAGATATCCGGCTTACAGACGTCCTCACCGAAGTTCTTGGCCAACTGGTACTTCGTATCGACTCCCACCCACGGAAGAGCGCCGCACCATTCGACTAGTCGAATGGGGTTGTTCTGGCTTAGGACGTCCTGCAGCGAATGAAAGTCGGCCGCGCGCTCGCGCCACACTCTTTCAATTGCCTCAGCTTTGGCACGGAATCCAAATGCACTGACGACGGGGCGCCCTTCCTCGATTGCATCCCAGACGCGCTTTTCGATGGTGCGTGCAGCCTGGGCGGAACGACCCGCGCAAAGTACGATCCAGATGATTTCTGCTGCCATCTTTTCAGGAGTTTCCGGGCGGCAGCGGCTTTGGTTCGACCACTCAATGATTCGTCTGGCGTCGGGGTCATTCTTGAGCAGCCAGTCACGCAGCTCGAGATACAAGGCGCTCGGAATCCGGCTCTCGGGGTTCGGAATTTCACTCTTGGCCAAGATGCCCTCCGGCATTATTTGGCCGCACAGCGCAAGCTGCCATCCGCGGCCGTTTTGTTAAGGAAAGCGATAATTAGTGATTCCCAACGGGAAGCACTAAAGTAAGCCGAATGATACTCCCTTAGTCGCCCCTAGGAGGCGTTCCCTACACCCACGGCAACCCTTACCCGAGACGCCTTAATCGGCACCGAAAAAGCAAAAAGGGCCGCAGATGCGGCCCTTTTCATTGATTATGTCGGTCTAGTCTGTCCGGCTACATCTGGCGTCCTGGATCGCCCAGCCAGCGCCGATCAGGTCCGTGCCTTTCGTCGGCAGCAGTCGCAACTGGCATCGTTCTTTCCCTGCATTCGCAACCGTAGTGGCTTGTCCATTCCTTTCCAGAGATGCACCGGTTACCTGAATTTGATTGGGCGGAGGCGCAACGTTGGCTTGAAACAGGAAAGGAGACGCAGCCAGGTAACCGGCGGTGAGTTGCGCTGCCGCAGCGAGCGTGCCTGGCTCCAAAGTCTGCACTAAGACGCGCTTCACCCTGCTTTCTGGATCGTCAGCCGAAGCCACCAAGGTACCGATGCCCTGTCGGACTTTCTGGAATCCGCGCCCTTGATCGTCGATCCATTGGGCGAAGGCCGCCTCATTGCCTGCAATGACCTTCAGGCCTGCACACGAGACGATGCCAAAGATAATCAGGACGCTGACCGCCTGCGCAGCAATCTCTCTACGTGTTCGGAACATCACCCTCCTCCCTCATCCTTGAATGCAACTGCGCGACCGTTCCAGCTTTCCTTCGGTGTTACCGCTTGCGCGCGACGCAACCACCAAACCTCCCATTTGCACCGCCCACCACACTATGGCTGCAACGCCCCCACCGATTCCGGCGAGGAACAGAAGAGCGTCGGCGATCGCCTGTGGGACTACGGCAGCAACTCCAAGCCCGGTGTAGCCGCTCAGGCCGAAGACCGCAGCGCATGTCGGGCCAAACACCGGACTTTCCGATCCGGTGACACCAGACACCATCGCCAGTACCACCAACATGCAGAACGTCACCCCAACGATGCTGGCCGATCCGATGCCGACCGCCATACCCAAAGCGAGTGAACTGGCCAGGCAGCTCACCGCCTGAACGCGCTGTCGCGTTGTGTTGAAACACTCTTTGCGGATCGTGTTCGCAATACGCATCAACTGATTTGGCATCGTGTGGTCAGGCGACAGGGATGGAATAGCGCCACGGCACGGGGCGCAGCTCGGCGGGCAAGTACAGCGGGTGTTCGGGGTACCCGGAGGAGGTAATTCGCAATGCGTGCACGGCAGATTGAGCCGGAGGATGTCGTTGAACCTGGCATCCATTAGGCGCCGGGTACTCGCCTTTCCCTTCGGTGTACCCCAAGCGGCAATCAGGACGCCACCGCGCGACAGACAGAACTCGGCGGCAACCTGGAGCGCCTCATCGGCCATTGGTCCGATTGGGTCTTCCATTTGGGCAAGCTCGTTCGCATCAGTCGCTACTCCGGTCGCGGCGTTCACGATGATTAAGTCGCTAGCACCGAGCGCATTAGCAAACCCGACTCCCCGCCGCGCGGTTGGATCGTTGTCTACTGCATCAGCCGTGCTGGGGTTATGCAGAATAAACGCGACTGGGACGCCAAACATGCTCAGCTGGCGTCGCAACCACACCCGATGTTTCTCACCGGAAAAATACGCGTTCTGCTCGGTCCAAGCCGGAATTGCTGCACTCACAGTTTTCCTCTCTGACATAGCACGCGCGCGTGCCGCTTCCGCCGCCTCATGCTTCTTGCCAGGAAGCATTCTACCAACACGCTCCCCAGACCAACGGGATCAACGCGCTCTGGAATGAAAAAACCCCGCTCAAGGCGGGGATGTGTGGTGCAGAAGCCCACACCGTGGGCCTGCTAGCGGACCTTACGAACCGGCGCCGACCACCGGCACAGTTTGCGGCACATAGCCCGGCGTAGTAACGAGCACGTGACTGCGATTGTTCGTGCCAACCTTTCCGTCGATGGTGTTGACGTAGTTCTTGTAGGTCGGGCATTGACCGGAAGTGAACAGATCCGGCTGGCCGGCTTGCAACGGGAAGCGAGCGTAGTACGGCGCGCTGTTACCGCTGTTGCAGTCCGCAATCACGTATTCCCAGACCATGAACTGATGCATCTGGGCGTACGGCGGAGGCGCACCGTTCGCTTCCAGCTGGCCGAGCGTGTATGGTGCTGCCGGATTGAAGACGCCGCTCTGCCATTGGCCGATGTTGATCGCATTCCCGTTCGGCAGCGTGCTGGATGCCGTGCCGGTCAGTTGGCTTTGTGCCAGCACCTGCACCGAGACCGAGGACGGGAGGTCGTACTGGACGCCGTACGCCTCGACGGAATTCAGCGCGTCGGCGTATGCGGACAGGGCATCACCGGACGAACCGGGCACCAGGGCCAGGTAGTTGACGCCAGCACTCTGGTCGCTCGGGAGGATTGCGTTGGTGAAGCCGATCAGCGACAGCACCATGCCGGCACCCGTCGTATAGGCCGTCGCAATCGCCGCGCCGCCCGACGCGACCTGTGACATACGTTGCGAAGCAACATGCGTCAGCGACGTGATGACGAAGTTGTTGAACTGCGTCGTGATGTACGGGGTCACCAGTTCCAACGTGCCGTTCGTCTGGACCGTATGGTCCGCCGAGGACGTGTAGGTGCCGCCCGTCGCCACGAAGCGCACGTAGCTGGCCGAGTCATACGGCGCTTGGCTCAAAGTCATGCTGAACGTGCCGTCCGCGGCCGAAGTAGCCGTACCGATCACGGTACCGTTCGTGCCATCTGCGTTCAGCACGTAGGCCGTCACCGTCGCGCCAGCAGTCGCGCCGCTGTTGAAGACCTGGCCGGTAACTGCCGTCGTCTTGGCCCCAGGTGCAGCTTGGCCCGTGTACGGGTTCACCGGCGTCCTTTGATTCCCCACCGTGCCGGTGCCAGTACCGTCGGAACCACCGTTGCCCGCAGCCGAGCCGTCGCCGCCACCACCGCACGCCGACAGCAGTGCGACAACTGCCAACGATGCCAAAGTCAGTTTCTTCATAGTTTCTCCGTGTGAAGTGTTCGAGTGAGTCCAGTATCTCAAGTCGAACATGTATTTCTAGCCCCTTTGTGCAAGCGCCAAGGAGGCGGTAGAGGTGCTCCTTGGGATCCCTATTTCCTATCCAAGATGCGACACCCTTCCTCATGAGCTGCCTTGCAAAAGCGGATCAGGTCGATTCTTGTGGTTCGACGGATGACGCCGCTTTGAAGGTTGGCGCCTTGATAGACGGCACGGTAGAGGTAGCCGCCCGCTGCGGAGCGAGCAAACCAGACCTTCTCGATTCGGCCAAGGCGACTGTCATCATTTCCAATGAGACCGAGGCTCTGTGCAAAGCGAGCTGTCATAACCCCGTCTGCTTGTTGCTCGAACTGCACTTTGTGGAATACCCACAAGGCAATCCCTATTCCAATCGCAAGCGAAACGGCGAGCCACACCAGTGACGCCACCCGAGTTGGTTTCCTATCGGGACGGGCTGAGGCGTCGACGCTCATCTTCTGGGCGCTGGGGGATTCAACTGCCGTTGTTCGCAATTCTGCGGCTGTCATCTGTACCATCGTTGATGCCTGCTGTTTTCCTATCTGGACGGTGCCGCCATTCACACCACGGCAAGCTGTATGACCGCACCTGTGATCGACGGGGAATCTGTCCCTTCCGCCAGCGTTTTCCCACCTGGAAATTCTTGGCGCTGTAAGGCAGTTGGCCATTCGCCAACCACCGCCCCTTTTCCGGTCAACGTAACCTTGGCCCCATTCCTGGTCGGAAAATGGCCCGCTTGCTTCATGAAGAACGGCACGTCATACCGGCTTGCTTGCTCCGCCAGGCTTTCCGCCCACTCCAATTTGTACTCACGTGCAGCCCAGCTACCTTGCCGGCTTTCCCCTTCAGAAATGATCCAGTCCAACTCCTCGATCGCAGCCTTTCCGGCATGTCGCCCAGATTTCAGTTGGAAAGTCAGATCCATGGGGCCAAGGCCGGGCCCGTGGCTGATACCTTTGACGCATGCATCAAGGTCTAGGAGCTTTGGGATATCGCGCTCTGCCTCTTCCTGATTGACCACGGTGGCGATTAGCCAGACGTTGGGATAGCCGGTCCCCCAGTCTGCAGGCAACATGCGCTTTGCGTTCCCGATGCGTTTCGTGACCACCAGCCAGGTCAGGTACGGCGTTTGAGCCATGAGGTCCCATGCATCGGCCCGCCATTGCTCGTCAATCTCGTTGTCGAACATGTCCGACTGGGTGTTCCAGAACACCGGCCAGAATTCACCGCTTTTGGCTGCGCGGCGGTTCCAGGTGAATGCCTTGTTCCAGTTCGAAGGCGCAGTCCGCTGGCGTGGCGCATCTGGACCCCAGTGCTTTCCGCCGTGAAACCGTATGTCGCCCGCTAGCGCGTAGCACCCGTCGCAGCCGGGTCCGATCTGCGTGCAGCCAATCCATCCGTTGATGGTGGACTTCGCATAGGAAATGCCAGTTTCGATTGCCATGTTTGCCTCTTCACTCAAACCGCAGACTGTTGCAAGCCCCACAGGTCTTGGCCGCTCCAGCTGGCCTCACATAAGGGAGTCCTCTCTGGAGCCAATAATCTCGGCATCCGCAAGCATGGCTTTCAATTGCCCCTGGATGGCGTAGATGTCCAGCCACTCGCGTGCCCGGGTGAGCGTCACATAGAGCAGCCTCAACTCCTCCGGTGTCATCTCAACCTTGCCGGTCTCTTCGTCGGTATAGAACCGAAAATCGCCTTCCACCCTCACCGACTTGAACTCAAGGCCTTTGGCTTTGTGCGCGGTACTTATGACCATGTCCGCATAGGAGACGGGTACCGATGCCCCCACCATCTCCTCGAGCATGTCGGGCCCGATATCGTTGATGAGCTTCACGTAGGGCTTGATCTCTTTCCCAGCGAACGTGTCTGCGTAGTCGCAGACTTCCATCCAGTCCTGAAACAACGTGAGCGCTGAAGGTGATGCGGGCGATATACCGCACATCAACTGTCGAGAGGCATTGCAGAAATTCAAGATCTCGGAAGAGTTTGCCCGGAGAGCGACACGCTTTCCTGACCGTAGTTCATCGGCCATTTGGGCAACTGCTGTAGCGTTCGTGCGGCACAGAACGGCCTTGAACGGGAAGATGAAGTTCTCTGCTGCTTCGTCGATCACTACAGACGAGATTGAGTCTTGCCCCCTTATGGGTGTCGTCTCACCGAGCTTCCTAAGTACAAGGGATGCCAGATCAGCAATGCTCCGGCCGAACCGGAACGATTGCGTCAAATACACCTCTGGGGCCTCAATGCGCTGCATTGCATCTACGCTGCCGCGGAACTCCATGATTTGCTGATATGGATCGCCGACGTAGATCACCTGCGCGTGATACTGCCCCTGAAGGATCGCGAGCATGACGTCATCGCTGTCTTGCCCCTCATCGAGCAGGATGTACCGCCCCTCAATTTCAGGTGTGGAAAGCTGCCAGATCTTGAGGTAGACATCGTGCCCGATGCGATACGGACTCTTCTGACTGCAGAACTCCTCCCACAGCGTCTCTACATACGGCAGTAGCTCACCCTGCAGCTGCTCCATCGCCCTGCGCTCAATGATGGGATTCGCAGCAATGTGATGGAGAGAGGGTGCGTGGTCAGCCGATTTGCAGAAACGTACAGCCGCATCATTGACCATCTGCGCCAAGTCCGAACCTCTGAGCTCGACCGTACGGCCGAGCACGCTTGGCACGGCAATCGCCCGCAATCCCATCCGCCCACTGAGCAGGTCAGTGGTCTCCATAGCGTTGTTGACCTTAGCCGTGATTCCCGCTGGCAATGAGCGGTGCGCAAGCGCATGGAACGTGCTCGCGGATACCGATTTCGGAAGCTTTCGCTTAGCCTCGGCGGCGTTTTCCCTTCCGAATACAAGATAGACCCCGCGCGTATTGCCCTTCGTGTGCGCGATCATGTCCAGCAGCGACGTCTTGCCGGAGCCTGCGCGCGCGATCACCTTGAAGGACGCGCCAGTCATGGATAGATCGATGGCCTGATTCTGCTCGGCGGTCGGCTTCAATCTCATGTGGTTGGGGAAGTGCGCGGGCGTCTGGTGTTCATCGCAGGGGCCTCGACAACGTGGCCGGAGCGGAACAGCCCTCAGATTTAGTTCGTCGCCTCAGCGGCCGGGAGCGCGTCACCGGAGCCGGCCAGTCGCGCCGAGACTTGGAAGGCCCGCTTACCCGCGTCCTGAGCAACCATTACGGGTACCTCCTCGCCATCTTTAACGACCAGGGTCGCTTCGCTCACATCGCGGGAGATATCGGCAAGTTGGAATGCACGGTCACCGAGCTTCACAGTCTTCAATGCGTCGAGGCGGGAATTGTCTAGAGCCAAGCGCACTACCAGTGCACCGTTTGGCATGATCGCGACCGGCACCGCAACGACGCGGAGCCCCACCGATTCTTGCATCGGCTCAACCTGGCCGCTTTTCGACAACCCCATGTAGCCAAACACCTCCTTCGATTCGAAATGCGTCGGGTTGGCGTTCAGCGCGAGCGTGACATGCGTGGTCTTCCCAAAGCTCTGCACGGTCAGGTTCAGCGCCTTCGGATTCTTCTCCAGGGCTTCCAGCCCGGGCAGATGAGACTTCGGCTGAGGCGCGCCAACGTCGGCATGCGCAACGGCGCTAGCCATCACCAGAACTGCAGCTGCGATTGCTCGAATGGTCTTCATGGTGTGCTCGATTGAATGGGATTGAAATTCCTTCCAGCAAGGTCCAAGGGACTCCTTGCCTACCCTGCGAGTACACCACTCAGCGTGGACGGGAACAATCGAGAAACGGACGCCATCCAAGGGGGGATTCAAACAGGCGCGAGGTTCGATTCGCTGGCCTGCTCCCGGACAAATGCAGCGAAATCCTCTGCACCCATGGGCTTCCCGAGCAGGAACCCTTGCACTTGGTCGCAGCTCAAGTCACGAAGCTTCTGCAGTTGAGACTGGGTCTCCACACCCTCCGCGACAACCTGCATTCGGAGCGTATGCGCGAGGCCGATGATTGCCGAAACGATGGCATAGCCCTCATCGCCATGCTCATCGAGGCCTCTAGTAAAGAACCGGTCGATCTTGAGCTGCTTGGCTCTGAACCGTTGGAGGTAGGCCAGGCTAGAGTAACCAGTGCCGAAGTCATCGATCGCGATATCGAATCCCGCTGCCTGGAATTCTCGAATGTTGGCGGTGGTTTGCTCGGCCACTTCCATCGCAACGGTCTCGGTAATCTCGAACATAAGGCGATGTGGCTCCACGCCGTGCTGACCGACAATCTCGTTGACCGTCCGTATATAGCCCGGCTGCTGAAGCTGCTGGGGCGAAAGATTGACCGCTATTCGCACCGGCGGGAGCCCCGCACGATCCCACTCCAGAATGTGGCGGCATGCTTGCCCAATCACCCAATTTCCAATCTGGGAGATTAGGCCTGTGCGCTCGGCCAATGGAATGAAATCCAAGGGCGGCACGATACCGAGTTCCGGATGCGTCCATCGAATCAGCGCCTCCGCGCCCTCGACTGACTGACCGTCACATCCGAACTTTGGCTGAAAATGGAGTTTGAACCCTCCCTTCTCGACCGTATCTTGCAGAGCCTGCATGATCTGGAGTCGCCGGGACGAGTTCTCTCTGATGTCGGGACCGTAACAACGGTAGCCATTCCCACCGGATGCCTTCGCCGCCGACATTGCCCCATCGGCGTTCCGCAGTAGGACTTCTGGCACGTCCCCATCCTTAGGGAACGAGGCAATGCCCACAGACAGCGTTACCCTTACCGTGGCTGCGTTGTCGACCGCGATTCCGCCGCGCATGCTTTCAACAAGTTTGCCTGCAAGTTCTTGCCCCCCACCACTGCCAGCGTCACGAACAACGAGAGCAAACTCGTCAGCACCGAGCCGCCCCACAACTGCGCTCCGGCCAGCCGCCTCGACCAGCCTCACCGCGACAATCCGCAGCAAGCTATCACCGATGGCCAATCCGTATGAGTCATTGAAAACCTTGAATGAATCAAGGTTGACGTGGAGTACATGGAACGCTGACCCGGCAATGGTCGCACTGTCGATCTGCTCCTGAATGCTCCGGTAGACAGCCTCCCGGTTAGGCAACGAAGTCAGGGGGTCAATGGAGGCAAGCATCGTCAAACGCTGCCTGACTTCCCGGAGCGAAGATGTCAGACCGATGCGTTCACGCTCGTGGCGGAATCCAATCACTGACAGCAGCAGCGCGAAGGAGACGATAAATACCGAGCTCACCACTACTGCGATTAGCGCCTCTCCCCCTGCTGACGCACTGGTCACGAGGAGCGATCGGCTGTTCGGCGCCACCACAACCGAAAGAAGCGAAAGGTAGTGCCCCCCGCCAATCGAGGCCCCGATGAGGCCGCTCGCCACGACGCGGATGGCCATGACTTGGTGTGCACCCGGGCGACCGAGCCGAATGCGAACGAGGAGCGCAGCCGTAGTGGCAGCAATGGCAAGGATCATTGCGCTGCCGAAGACGCCAGGAGAATACGTTAGCCCCGGCTCGACGCGGATCGCCTGCACTGCGGTAAAGCTCATCAGGGACAGACCGACGCCAGTAACGATGCCCGTGAGTACGACAATCTGACGCGTTGGGTTCGCACGGGTCGCTGCATCGAGCGTCAAATAGGAGACCAACAGTGCGAGCCCAAACGACTTGAGGGTGATCCATGTACCCTGCGCCACCGGAAACGGTAGGGTAAAGGCAAGCATGCCCAGGATATGCGTGGCCCAGAGCCCAGTGGCGATCGCGAAGGTCCCACCAAGAAGCCAGGACAAGCGCTTTACAGCGTCAGTCGAAAGACGGATACGTGCACTGATATCGAGCGCCGTGTACGACGTAAAGGCGGCGACGAGGACCGAAACCGCGACCAGTGCGTAGTTTTGCGAACCTGTCACCACCACTCCTTATGCAGCGTACTTAACCGGCTCGAACAGCGGGTTTAGTGAATACCCGTCAAACTGCTCGAAGTGCGTTGCTGCTCCGCGGATGTACTGCAGCATCTTCTCCGCCATTGCCCAGCGCCGGCCAAGTCGCTCCGCGGCAAGTGCGGTCTTTCCTGTGCCGCCGAACGGGTCGACCACCAGCTCACCTGGCTCGGTCAAAAACTTGATGAAGAACTCAGGAATGCGTGTGGGCATCATCGCGCCGTGCAGGGGCAGCCCGAGCTCTGCAGCTCGGCGGCGATACGCGCGAGTGTCGGCGCAAGACGTGCCCACTTCGAGCACGTTCGAAGGCAGGCGGCCTTCCGTCACCGTTCCGTATTGACCCAGACGGTGCACTTGCGACCCGTCACCGTAGGATGCCGTCCTCTTGACGCCCCCCTCCTCCATGAACCTCAAGTGGCGCTCGGTGTGCGGCAACAGGACCTTTCTGTTGTTTGAGCGCACGCGCGACGGGTCATTGGTGAACCAATAGCAGTGCTCATAGGCGGTCTTGAGCTGGATCGGCCTCAGGCATGCCCACTGGGTCGGTCCCGGTGCCTTTGAAGACTTCCAGACAATACGGTCCATCAGGTGAAGACCCAGTCGGTCTTCAAGAGCCAACACCAGGCGCTCGAGATATGTCGAGCGGGCCGGCGAGCCCCTGACATGGGCGTCGTTGGTCAAATTGATGATGATGCTCGCGCCGGGGGCAAGATGGCGGCACACCGGTTCAATCGTCTCGCAGACGAAGTCGATGTACTCCTTCATCGTGGGGGGATTCCCATATGCACGCGGCTTGGCGAGCAAAAACGGAGGAGACGTTATGACCAAATGCACCGGCTCGTTGAGCCCCGCAAACACCTGCTTGCAGTTCCCGAAGACTGCGATCCCGAGCTTTGTCGAGAATGCGATCAGCTGAACTTCGTTCCCTGCCTCATCCAGCTTCTTGCCGGCCGACTCCGTGAGTTGCCAGATACCGCGCTCACCGGCCACGCGCTCGAGAATACCCATGCGGCGAAGCGACTGCTGCCCCCACCGCATTTTCCGGTGAACGAGCGAGTAAAGCTTGCCGTCATCACCGATCGGCGTTTTCTCGTGGAGCTCCTGGATGGAAATGCCCGCGCGTACAGCGACGGCTTGGTAGAACTGCTTATTCGTCAGGCGACCGCCCGGAGCATCCGCGTAAGCGCTCGCGACGTGCGAAAAGAGGTCCAATTGCATAGCTGGAAGTTCTGGAAGTAGGACGCGCATTGGCGTCGACCCTTCCAGCTTGTCAGAGACGGTGCCTATTTCTAGCCCTGCGGGAAACCAACACCCGCTGCAGCGTCTATTGGGCCAGAATGCCCCACGCCGAACCACTCCGAATTAGCGTGCATGCGGGCCATCTTTCTGTTGAAAAGTTCGCCCTGCATCGAGAAACAGGCACGCCCATGCGCGCTCGCCTGTGATCCACTGCGCGAAGGCATCCGCTCGCATCGCTGGTTCCACCGGCGCGAGTCGGCTGCTAGTCCCCTACAGGCGCAGCAGCCGGATTCGCATTAAGGATTCCGCTTGCAGCCCTCAAGAGCCGGGCCGCGACGTCCGCAGATACATTCTCGGCCCCCAGATTGAGGGCAAGTGCATCCGCCATCGCCTTGAGTTGCCAGTCCGCCAGTCTGAGCGTCCTAGGGTCGCGCAAGACGTCCCCGTTGAGACCAATCAATGGCTGGAGCGCATCTCTCGGGTATGTGAAAGTGCAGCCGGCCGCGCCTTCAACAGGGTCTAGCCATACCTCAACATCGTCGTGAGCGCCAATTGCGCTGACTGTTCCCAGACGTCCCCGCGTGGCGTTCTGGTGGCATTCCGAGCCAAACTCGACGTCAGACCGCACCCGCACGCGACACCCTTCGTCGAGCCCAATCACAGTTGAGAGCAGATCGGGGAAGAGAACTCGATCAACCGCTGCGACCGCCGTCCCATATGCAAGCTTCGCGCCCCTTTTAGCTCGCTTGGCGTTTTCGGAACGGACCTCCTCGTAGAGGTGCAAGAGAGCAGCGGAGAGTGCGTCGTAGGGCCTGAGCCGCATCTCTCGAGGAGCACCCCGCATGATCAAGTGCATTGCCTTCACGGGAGCGCTGTCTTCACCTGGCGTCGGGCCATATGAGCCCCAACCGCTTCCGGCGGGCGCCCCGCTGCATCCGTCAAAAGCCATGTCTTTCTCGACTCCTCTGTTTCGACGCTGCAGAATGGCTCAAGGCGGCAGGGATCAACTCTGCTTTACCGGGAAAGGAAGGCAGTTCTGAAGCGCCACAGCATCCCCTCCCCAATCCTGACATTCTGCCGTCCGCTGTCTATACTTAACGCCAGGGATGGCCGTTTGCCCACATACCGTTGAAGTCGCCCATGTACTGTTGAGCCAGTGCACGATTGCGCCAGTCAGCACGGAAGTTTTCGTGGTTGTACTTCTCAGCGCGAACGGTGAAATTTAGCGATCCGGTCCCGACCGTCTCTCCGTCGCTGATGAGGTACTTGTTGTGCATCAGCGGTGCGTCATCCACATACCGGACCTGCGCGCCGACCGCAGCAAGACGTCCGGCTATAGAAGCTCCCTTGCCGACGTTCTCCTTCGCATCGACAACGATGCGCACCTGCACACCACGACGCATGGCGGCGACGACTGCCTTCTCAAAGCGCTTGTTCGTGAACTCGTAGGCTGCGATATCCAGGGATCGCGTGGAAGCCTTTACGACATGCAGCGCCACATTCATCGCCGAACGATTGGGCGAGAAGCCGACTTCGATCGTGCCTGCTGCCGGTACCGTCACCGCACTTTCACCCGACGAACTGGCGGCATCGTCTTGATTTTCGTCGTAGCCGCGAGAACCGTGGTACCCCCTGCGGCCCTGGTACGAAGTGTTTTGGTAACCGCCCTCACGGTTGTCTCGAGACATTGCCGCGGCGATCTTGGCCAGCACGTCAGGGGATGAATGGGAAGTCGGTTGCTCGACGCGATTGCCATGCCAAATGCCAATGCTGTCGAGAGCCGAATCGACGATCCCCGCTTGCGCGAATGCAGGCGCAATTAGGAGTGCTGCGCAGATGAATAGCTTCTTCATGGTCCTGTCCTGTTCTGGTTGTACCTACGACGCCAATGCTACGTACCGCTACACCGATTTCTACTGGTGACGATGTTGGCCAGGTCAAGGCGTCTCAACTTCCTATCGGGAAGTTATGGTCTCACTGATGCATGTTCTTTGCCAGCCTTGCGCTGCCGTGCAGGCAAAAAAAAACCCGCGCAGCGCGCGGGTTAAAGGTGAGATAGTGAAACTAAGCGACCACGGCAGGCAACTGCTCTACGATGTTGAGACGACCGTGTGCGTTTACCTCCAAGACAAAACGCGTATTGCGTACTGAGTCAGTGTCCACCCAGACGTCCGACAGAAGATCGGTTAGAAGATCCTGCGGCTTCACGTTCCGAGCCTGCTTGATCCATCGGCTGTACTTCGCCAGGCACTCGCGCTCGTACTGCTCATCATAGCGATCGTCGTCCGAGAATGCGTTGAACTGCAAAACACCTTCACCTTTGCTTGCGCTGGGCGGGCTGTAGACGGTAACGCTCTCCAACGATTTCTCTCCGTGACCGATCGCGATTTCGTGATCGGCAACCTTGACATCACCCCAAGGCCCCTTGATAAGCACCCCGTCGCAGACCTGTATGTCGAATGAGTGCGTTTCATGGTCGGATCCCGCTGTTGCTCCAGGACTCACGATCTCGAAGCTGACTTCGAGATCGTCAATCAGAGGCGCGTTCATGAGCCAGTGACCTTTGGGGACCTCTCCCCGAACAATAAAGGCTTCCATCTTCATAACGTAGGCTCTCTTGACTGCGCTGAGGAGGTCTTCCTCGAGATCCACACTTCCGGATCCACGAACCACTCGTACGACTCCCTTCTCGAAATCCGACCTCTTAAGAGGCTGGGCATTTGCACCCCTGTGAGCATAAGGGCTGTGCCAATCCGCAAAACATCGCAGATCGTCCAGGATATCCACCTCGCTCGCCGGTACAACAGGAAGCTCGCGGAGCAGATCCGGCGCACATTTGGACGCAACCCTCCAGTAGGCATTGGCAAACTCGACGGGGTCCATCTTGCCTTGCAGCTCAGCGAGCATGGAATAGGCGACTGCGGACACCTGCGCCTCGATTTCCTTGGCTTTGTCCTCCGCATCGATCAGGCAGTTGCGGTCAGGCAGCTTCGCTTTGTACCTTGCGCTATCGAGGTGAACGATAGCGTCGGGGCGCGAGGAATGGCTTCCCAGTACGCGAATGCCCTGAAGATACACTGCGGTCCGCCGTCCAAATCCGAAGCCCTTGAGGTCGCGAATCGAAACGGCCCCGACCGGTGTTGCGACGAACGTTTGGGCGTCCTGAGCGTCTGGTCGCTCCAGTTCTTCGCCGTTAAAAAAGATAGGAATCGGGTAGCCGCGCGCGATCTCTCTCAAGGCGCTGCCTATACGATTCTCGTCGAAGGTCAGGTTGCTCAAGGTCAGCCGTGTGCCACTCGCCACCTCACCAGCTTGCAGCGAGAAATCACGCATCTCGAGCAAGTCGAGAGTGCGCGCCTCGAGGCGTTGTCCGCAGGACTCGACCTTCAGCACCTCGCACGCAAACAGTGCACTTGTGAACCCCATACCAAATGGGTTTTCGAGCGACTGCGTTTGAGCATCCCAGCCGCTCTCGGCGATCGTGAACAGCTTCTGGAAGTCCTGGACCCCTTGACCGTCATCGATGACAGTCAGCGATTTTCCTTCCAGGCGGATGTCGACCATGCTTGCGCCGGCTCGACGGCTGTTCTGAATCAGCTCGGCCAGGAAGGTCGAGAAATTCGAGAACGCGAACTTCAGGTTCTTGACCAGGTTGCCCTGGTTGACTGCAATACGTACGGAAGAAGAGGACATGTTTGCTCCAAAGAAAATGCGGAGCAAACGACCCAGCGGGACGAAAGCCCCGCGAGGGTGAGATAGGAATTCGCACCTCCAACCGAAGGCGGTTCCAAGAGTTGAATTGCTGCTGTGTCGAAAGCGGACAACAACAGCCTGGCTGGGCACGGTCCAGCTACCGTGATCGAGGATCGGGATGGATTGTAACTCAGTTTCCCGATAGGAAGTACAAGCGGGCCGCTTCGATGGTGCCATCGCAATTACCAGCCACCTTTGGACAAAAAAAATGCCCCGGCCCCTTGTGGGGTCGAGGCGGGGAAGCGCAATGAAGTCGCCATCGCAAGCAGCTTGCTTACGCTGCCTCCTGGAACAGATCCCTTTGCTGGTCGTCCCGACTGAGCAGCATTTTGTGTTCTGCATCGCCGATTGCGTTCCGGATCAGATGCTCATCCAGTTCGGTTGGCGTAAGGTTCAGCCGCTCGGCGAGGCGGGTGAAGTACTGCCCTCGCTTCGCCATTTCCTGATACCGCTGAGCCATGCCTGACGGCAACCGCAAGATCCCTTCGTTCAGCCAAAACCGCGCGGAAGAGATTGCGGGTTCAGACTGAGTTTCAAGCATCAAGCGCGTGTCGAACGTACAGGTAACAAATGCGCACGCGGCCTCGGCGTCCACTTCAAGCTGGTCAGCTTCTTCGAAGTAGACTACGCGTTCGCCGGCCGTCGTTGCTGCATAGTTTGAAACCCGTTTGCCGTGACGATATCGGTTCCACTGTTCCGCCCCGTAATCACGCAGGCCGTCCACAGGTGCCTCGGCATCGTACTGTCCAACCCGATACCACCCATGAAGCGGGATCGGAATCTTTGGGTATGTCGCGACGACCGGAACCTCATAGCGTCGGCCCAACGTGTGCACGTCGTGCCAAATCGCCACCGCTGGGAAGGCCTGCGGCGCATAGTGGTGCATCGACAAGAAGAAGTCGATCGCGACCAATTGCTGCGGCGTCACCAACTGGAACTGAATATCGCAGAGCTCTCGGTTCACCGGGGTGTCTTCCAGTTTTCCCGTGGCCAGATCAGCTTGATGCCGGTCTGCGCGCTCGATTTCAGTCGCGTCGAGCGTCAGGAGGTATCTCAGAAGCGCGACACGGTGAGAGTATGAGTAGACGTCGGCCTGCACTCGCGTATAGCCGGCTTCGCTGACCGTACGCCCGACCAACTCGCGTTTGCTGAGATCCCACTGCGTCGCAAGTAGATAGTTTCGGACTCGATTGATTCCGGCCAAATGCGCATGCTGTGGCTCTTGAATCATCGACTCCATCGACTTGTCCCGCTCACCTGAAACGCCGCATATCGAACAACCGAACCGGCTACCACATGCTGCCTTGTTGCCGCTGTCGCCGACCGTCACACCACACGTACCTTCATTGCCCGCGCGGTAGAGATCGATCATGCGGCCGATGCTCCGAACGCTCAGAGGAGATGGGAACGGTGCGAATCGCTCATCCGAGAACATTGCAAGCATGTCCCAGACATCTGACAGACTCCAATCACAGATCGACGATAGCGTGAGGTAACCATCCTTATGCCGGACCGCATCCAAAGCAATTTCGCCTCGGAGAGACATCAGGCTAGATCGCGCCGCGCTTTCGTCGTAGCGAGTACCGAGTAGCACAATGGTTTCGCGAAAGCCCGCGGCAACCGCCTCTTTCTCAAGCAATGCACGCAAGCGCCCAAGCGGTTTGACCTTCCAGTCGTCCGCGCAGGCACGGATCACTTTCCCATCGCGCACACCGTTCTCAGGTGTACGGAGCAAGGTGCCACGCCCTACTGTCGAAACAACAAACTGCGCAGCAAGCGAAGGTTCCGCGATGTGCACGCCGACGTCCAGGTCGTTTTCCTCGCAGAACGCACGGAACTCCTCGAGCGCGATATGCAAATGGTTGGAAATGGACGGGTTCTCGATCGTCGTGTTAGACGTTGCGATGTAGTGCCGGGCCTGTTGCACGCCGGCCAGACACGATCGACGAACAGCCTCGAGCATCAGGATTGCGACACAGGTCGAATCCTTGCCTCCGCTGTAGCCAACCTGCAGGCCATGGCCAGCAGCGATCTTGTCCATCAGGATCACGATCACCGCTTCCATCTTGTTTCGGATCTCGTCAAACATACTGTTCTCCAATTAGGAGGAGAACAGCCCCCAGCGGGAGAAGTTCTCCCGTAGGGGTTGAGGTAGCGCCAAGGCCAGTAAATCCGGTGACCAATGGCGCCTGGTGGGCGCTGATTCGTTAGAACAGCGCCGGCTGAACGCCTTCACTCGACCAGCCGCATTGCTCAAAACCCTTTCGGATTCTGTCGTCGGCAACGTACGCGCGCAGGCCTTCTTTCACTTGCTCAGCATCACCTTGCTCGAAGATGGAGTCGAACTGACGCTCCCCAAAATCGAACACGGTGAAAAACATGTAGCCCGGGTTGTAGAGGCCAGCCAGAAACAGACGGCGAACGATATCGATGCGCAGATCGAGATCGTCTTTACCACTCCGGAAGCGCTGCGTGAAGTAGTACAGCCAGCAACCGAGCTCGAAATGCTCCTGGGCAGCTGGGGCTTCAGACGCGTGCTCCCAGCGGTCCAGCGTGGTCCCCTTGCGCTTAGCTGCGCCATACAGGTCACGCGCATCGCGCTCCAGCATTGCTCGCTGGCGGGCCGAGATTGGCGCGTTGACGCGATCAACAAACGATGTCATTTACTTCTCCGAAGGTTTGCGAAGAAGCGCCCCCATTTCGGGGAGCGCGTCCCCGCGAGGGTCAATTTGATGCCGGCGCCATGAAATGGAGTCCGACAGAACGGAAGAAGACCTCCCGCTTGGATTGAAGTCCCGCTTAGGTCAGTGAATACGGTGACCTATGCGCGCCCGGTGGCTGCGGGCTCAGAAGCCCTCGACCGCCCCGAGTTGCCAACGCTGTTTTGCGTAGGCCACCGCCATGGTTTCGAGCGAACTTCGCTCGTCGGTTTGCAGCTGGCCAGTGGACTTGAAGAAAAAGTCGAGCAGCTCGCACAGTCGCGCCTTCGTACGTTCGCCGTGGGCGGAAAACGTCTCAAGTGCGCAACGCACGTACAGCGGAAACGTCGTTTGAGTAAGAGTCATTGCTTGGCTCCAGATTGATGCAAGGAGCAGCCCCCTACGCGGGGACTGCAACCCGCGAGGGTGTGATCGATGACAAAAGCGAAACTGATTCACCAGAACACTTCGTTCACCGAGAGGGATTTGCGGCGCCAGAAATGGCCGCAAGATCGAAGGATGTGAGGCTGATATTCACCAAACCCCAAAGGCTGGGTTACGTCCAGCTACCGGATCAAGGATCAGGGGACATTCTACACCCCCAATTCCCAATGGGAAGCGCTGGCGCGTTGAAAAGGTATCGGTTACGCCGAGCCAGTTGTCCCGAAGACTTCCGCCAACTTTGAGCGAAAGATCTCAGCCAAAACGTCGGCATCATTTGCTGCGTCTACCGGATCCCGCTCGAGCTGGGCCCGGAGTGCATTCTTGAGCCAGTCGGAAGTGCTGGGGTCATTAAGAACCTGCTGGACCTTCATGTCAGTGAGTGTCATGGACGTTGGCCCCGTCTGGGGCTCGAATTGGTTGGACAGAGGCATAGATAGAGCGCCCCAACTGCCTTCAGGCGGTCGGGGCGAAGGATTCAGCCGCTCAGCCGGCTATCAGTCGGCAGAGCCTTCGTGCTTAAGGGTGACTCGAGCACGGCCAGGCGTGAACTTGCCCGACCACTCGTACCCCTGTTCCCGAACCTTGTCGCGGACACGGTTCTTGAACGACTCGCCGTGTTCCTTGGCGTGCATCTCACAATGGGCGTCCTCCACCGCGAGGGCGAACGCGAGATCGTTGATGGCCGTTCGGAGATGGCGCTTTAGCCGTCGCTGGTTGTCAAACCGCTTACCAACGACTGCGGCGACTGCCGCGGCGATGATTGCAGCCGTGAGCGTGAATAGCCCTCCAATGAGGGCCGCTTGAACCGCTGCATCCTGAAGATGAATCTGCATTTTTGCTACTCCTGGGAAAACTGGAGAAGCAATTGCCCGAGGGGCGATTGCCCCTCCGGGTTGAAATAGATGACAGCGGCGGTGATACACCGCCGTGACGAAGTGCGCAGCAGCATATGGCCGGCACTGTTGGCTAGAAAGACGGTCCAGCTCCCGGATCGAAGATCGGGATCGATTGTAGAGGATTTTCTACGACACGAAGCACGTCGAGGCAACCTAAGCGCCGGTGCGCGGGCATGCACGGCCTTTGATGCATTGATGACCGTCCTGGAGTGCCGCCTCTCCGATCTTTCGTCGAAGGTGACGAATGAGTGCCGCATGCTGTCTTGGAATCAGCCTCATTGCCTTGCCAGAATGCAAAAGCGCCCAGCCAACCCCGTGTCGGGAGTTGATCTGGGCGCATCCCCCTAGGAGGAAAACCTACATCTCCGGCGGACTGGCAACTTCGCGCCAGAAGCCGGAGGCTCGCATCACTTCCGCACCGTCAGGCAACACGATGTAGGAGATGTCGATCGCAGCAGCCGAAGGGTCCTTCGGATCCGCGTCATCATCCACACCTTCTGCAGGTTTGAACGGATACTGGATCGACACACCGCCGTCGGCGTACAGCGTGCCGGCCGCGTGGAGCTCAATTGGGAAGCACGTGTCGAAGGCAACCACCTTCACGACCACAGGGAATTGCAGGGCCGTCAATGGATTCTTCATAGTGAGCCTCCGTTCTGAATTCGCTTCGGCATCAGAGCGGACATCGTGACGTACTCGCCCGTAATGCCACGAATCATGTGGCGATGGTGCCCCGCCGCGTGGCATTCGAAGATCTTGTCGAAGCCATTCGGCGAGTGGTGCGTCAGTTTGCCATGACAAACCGGGCAATCGTCGTGATGGACACGAGTGACGACGCCATTCTCCATTCGTCGAAAGCCTGGCGACAATTCACTGGTTGGTGCTGGCGTTGCCGCCATATCGACCGTTGTGGTCATAAATCTGCTCCTGAGAAAGTTTCCTCGCAGAGCGGCCCCGCGCGGGACTGTCGCCCGCGAGGGATTGATCGAAAGAAGCGCCCGAAATGGCGCCACTCTAGCTAGTTTGGCCCAACTGCCGGAGCAAAAATCACCGCGAGAATTACTTGCGGTGACCCCGGTCTAAAAGCTATGGCCAATCAACCGCCCAAGTCTGCCGACGACTCCCAACTGTGGGTCGGAAGGCCATCGACTATCGAGCCGTCAGCATCCAAACGGAGCCAGAAAAAGCCGCGCTCGCGAGCCCACGACCAGATCGATCTGATGTCTTCTGGTGCCGCCAGCGCGAATGCGTAGGCGCCAGTTATGGGGTCTTCCTGAGGAACCCAAATCCAGTAGCCCGACTCGTACTGGCCGTAAAACCAAGGGTTGCGATCGCCAGCCAGCTCGAGCATTCCGTTCGTCTCGGCCGTAATGTGACAGGTCGAGAGACAAGCCACCGCCGCGACATCGGCGAAACCGCCCTTGCTGGCAGCAAGCAGTGCCTCTACTTCTGGAATCGCGTTGCCTACCGGCGTAAGCCTCGAGGTAGCCTCGGCACCTATCGCTCCAGCGCCCCCTGCCCCAGGGGGGGCATCGCTGTGCTCATGTGCTTTCGCGAAAGCGAGCAGCGATTGGATCAGATGCGTTGGGATGAGAACCAGGTTGTTCTGCATGAATTGCTCCGTGTTTGGTGCGAAGCAAACCACCCAGCGGGGAGTTTGCCCCGCGAGGGTGATAAAAGAAAGTGATGCGCGAGCCCAACTACTGAAGGGCTTGAACATCTGACAATGAAAGGACTCAGTGCAGCTTGAGGCGGAACTGATCGCCGGTTGCCGGCATGGCGCGGCGCCTTGCAGTTTCCATCCACTTACTCATCTCGCGCTTCCGATGGTCGATGGTGTTGGAAATCCCAGCTTCAAAGGCCTTTCGACGCGCACCGAGGTCGAAGGACATCGAATCTGTCGACGCGATCCAGTCGAACATTTTCAGTTGGTCGATTGCAGTTCCCTTTATGCCGAACAAGTGCAATCGACTGGTTTCAGGAAGTTCTCCTTCGAGACTTGCGAGGATTGCGAACAGACCGTGATCTGGATGCCCCAAGCTTCGTCGGCAGACCGACCCGAGGCCAATCAGCGCCGGCGGCGCTGCCCAAGGTTGCCAGCGCTCCCATACCGCGCGCATGAGCTCAAGGCTCCTTGCGTAGTGTGAAATTCGCCAGCCCTGCAAGACAGGCACGGGAAGACGCACCTCATTCCGAACAGATGACTCAGACCACCCTTGCTGGACTAGCTGGTTCTGGTACTCGTAGGCGATCCGAAGGCAACCTTCCAACAGTGTTGCTGTGGCGTCGATGCGGTAGTCGATTTCCTCATCGTTGCTGCATATTTCGGGCTCACAGCACAAGTCGGGTTGCGCATACCAACTCGCGCGAGTCGATATTGCAAAAGCAAGGTACTGCTCCAAACTCCAGGGGTACACTCCCGCTATCCCAGATTGCGTGCCCTTCTTTTGCCAAAGCGAGATCGCGCTATATCCGGCCGAATCTAACGCGTAGTCCAACTCGGAAAGGTCAGTTGCGGAAGGAAACGCGAACTGACGTGCAGCCGGATCCCAAAACGCATTTGCACTCACCATCACCGGGTAACCTTCATTGAAGGCGTGGAACACGAGCTTGCCACTGCGATGAGGGATGCCGACACGGGTAACCAACCCCGGATCGAGATACGCATTGACTTGGTCACGCGGCATGCGCGACTCAAGCAAACGGGTCAAAGACGGATTCATTTCCTGCTCCAGGATACGTGCGAAGCAGGACCCGGAGCGGGATGCTGCCCCGCGGGGATTTGAACAAAGACGCCGCGCTGGGCGGCAAGAGAGAGGCACTAGGTGCCATTGGCTAGATCAGGTCCAGCTGCCTTGCGAATGTTGCTGCGAAAGTATAGCGCGAAATCTAGCTTGCGCTCTTCGCCAACTTCCATTCCATCATCGTGACGCCCGTGCGCGCATCCAGGATCCTGCAGTAATCGCCCTTGCCATACCGGAACGTGGCGACCAGCGAGGCCAACCAATACCACGGTGCCGAGTACGAGGGACAGCTTGTTCCGCTCCGTGAAAACACCTGAAAGCGTAGAGTCATCTGAGTCCTATCTGAGAACCGTGACGTCTTGTCTGGCCTCAATTAAGCGCTGAGTCGCCCGAAATGGGTCCCGTCACTTCGATTTTGATTGCGGCACAGCGTTAGATCACCGGTTCGACGTGCCGTACGCTAAGAACGTAATCCTTGCCGTTGACGCCGTGAATGATGGCTCCCTCGCCGCCGGCGCCAATCCGGACTGACAGTGTTTGCGACGCGGCATGCTGGCGCGCCTCCCGCGAATCCAGCGTAGCATCCACCATTGCGACGCCGCTCTGGTCGAACGTGACCTTACTGATTGTCAGCCGCCAGAACCCGCTGAAATCATCCGGATTGATCTGTTCGCCAATAGTCGCGATGGGGAACGCGTAGCGTTCGCCGATCACTGCGTACCCCCCATCGCGAATGATGACGTTGCGCTCGACTTCCTGAGCCCCTTTCCGCAGCACCTTCACGCTGACTGCTGTCATTCCGCCCAACGTTCCATTGGGCCGTTCCTTCGCCGCTCGCACGTCCGCAATCGATGTCTCTTTGTGCCCTTCGGGCGACGCTCGGCCCTCCGTCCACGCATAGACCTGTCGGTATTCTGCATTCGCGGGGCTCGCAGCGGCAAAAACGATCAGCAACGTGAGCGCGGCTGCGTTGGCCAGGAAGTTGATTTTCATTTAGAGGTCGATAGATCTTTGGTTGCAACATTTGGACTCGCATTACCGGTGTGGAACGGCAAAGCGTGGCTCGCGTCAAATGGCGACGTAGGTGGATGGACTTTCCAATGGCCCACCCCCTCCCATACGCCATTGGACTCGCGGTACACCAATCCGCCTTTCCTGAAGCCAAAAAATATTGGCCAGTTGTTCAGATATAGCGAGGCAAGCTTCAGCACGGTCGGGTAACGGCTGGCACCGCGAAGTCGCGCCGCACGGCACACGAATCGCAGCCAACTGGCAGTCGTAATTGACGCCCAGATCAACTCTGCAATCAGCCAGAGGACGAAATACAACACCAGGCCCCAAAATATAATTCCAGTGGCGAACATGGCACTACTCAGCATGAAGCCCCCTTTCGTTCAATAATGGGTTCGCCCGTTTTCTGGACCGCGGCCGGCGCCCTGCTTAAGTGGTGACTTCATGAGCCGCCGTGGACATTCTGGCGTTGACCCACAGTTCCTCAAGACCAACCAACGAGTAGTACGCTTCGTCAGTCTCTTCGAGGGATTGAGCTAGATCGTAGGCAGGGACGCCATTGGCAGAAAAGATCACAGTGCCGCCAGATTCTTCGGCATTGAACGCACGTCCGCGCAAAAACCAAACGAGGACTGTGGGCTGTCCAACCTCTTCGAAGAGGGCAAAGGAGCGCAGGTTTGCCGCCACGTTGGCTTGCATTGCAGGCTCTTCCGGATCACCTGCAACGAACGTCATATCACCGGGATTCCAGCGATATACTCGGAACGCGCCGGCAAATCGCATCTCCTCGGGAGCGTTGGCGTTCCACCAATCGCACAACGACTTCACAGCGCCATTCGCTTCGTAGTCTTGCTTAATCTTGGACCAAGGAACTGTATCCGTGAGCAGATTTAGCGCAGCACGAAGCGCAGAATAGCTCCCGGAGATCGCCATATTCTTCCGGACTTCGACCAACCCTGGTCGTGACGCTCGCTTAGCTCTCGACACGCGAGTACCGTGGAAGTCAGCAACGCTCGTCAAACTGAAGGTCCCGCCCAGCAGTGCATCCTTCGTGGGGTTGTTCCAGATCCCTGAGAACCACTCAATGTCGCGGTAAAGCACAACGAACTTCTGCCCACCTGGGGACTCTGCCGTCATGGAGATTGCCGCCTCCAGGGACTCCGCAGCGATGTCGGAGTCTTTGAACCATCCGCAGTACTTTTGACGGGGCGCCAAGGCCCCCAGCATCTTGAGAGCGGTCTCCACCTCTTCAGGCTCGACGTAGTCCGCTGTGAATCCAACGTACGTATATGACCGAGCCTGGCGCATGAGCACACCCTTCACTGAACCATCGGCGTATTCGCGCACTACCAAGGTTGGGAAGTCTCTGGAAGGGTGCTTCGCTGTAGCGTTCCAATCGATCGGCCACTCGTCGCACAAGTAGTCGTGATGCACGCATGCGATTGCACGACCCTTGTAGGAGGTGCTGCCAATCAGCTGGGCTACATACACGTGGTGGTCGGTGGCACAAGCTGACCGTTCCCACACTGGCGGCGCGAACGAATAGTGAACCACCGCCTCGGCACCGTCCTTCTCTCCTGGCACCACCGCCAGCAGCTCGAAGATCTGTTCCTTGTGTCCTGCTTGGAAGCGCTTCGCGAAAAGCTGGTCACGCAAGTCGAGGCGTTCCACTTCTGTCAGCATTTCGTTCTCCGTTGCTCGTCACTGCATGTGGTGCGGCTGCGCCGGATAATTGCCAGGCGCGCGCGATCACCACTTGTGGAAGATGGAGATGACGATACCTGCGCCCGATTACGCGAACAATCTAGAAAGGAGCCACAAACGGGAGGGGTTTCAAGTTGAGCGCTGCCTGTGGTTCCCGACATGGGGCCCACGAGGCGGCCCAGATATGGAGGGGCGAGTACGTGCGCGCTAGGTGCTCTCTGCATCGGGATCCGCAGGCAGCAAAACAACGCTCTCCCGGCGATACCACTGCGGCTTCAATCTCCCATCCATTCCTTTCTGGAATTTTAGATAGTCGCCACTTGCATGCACCTCGACGATGGTGCCGTAGGCGTAGCGGCCGCTCCGCTGTCGAACCTTGCAAGCTCGATTTAGCGCGTGTAACGCTTCCTCCCTTGAGGTGCTCACAGATGGACTCCTCTCGTTGGCACCGGGTCCAAGACGAACGGCGTAAGGCGGCGACTAACCCACTGGATCGACGTACCCCGCCCGTGAACCATATAGGTCGAGCTAACTAATTGTCGCCCGCATTTTTGATGGGATTCAACTGGGCTGGGTCCGCCGGCACCTTCACAACCACATCGCCAGATTGGGCTGCCTCCAACAGGACCCTGTCGATACTGGCCTTCAGTGTTTTGCTTTCACCTTCCGTGTAGCTCGGCCAAGGAACGAACGGCTGCGCATAGTCACGCCCAAGGCGGATGGATTTCGGACAGCGGTACACCGCAGCTTGGTGTTCCATCCTAACGATCAGCATGTCTCCGCTACAGTCCAAATGCTCGCCCGAGAAGGTCACATCCATGACGCCTGAGTTCGCCGGATTGCGGAAGAAAATCAGGTGGTCAATAGGCGTGGCGCACATATAAATCGCTGCAAGTACAGCCCAAGTGGTCATACCGAATCGCAGGCCACCGCCGATCGCACCTTTTTGAGCACGTGCTGCCAGCACCAGCTTGAACCCGAACAGAATCAAGCTGATGCAGCCAAACAAGAGGTAGGCTACTGGGGCCCAGTTGTAGGCACCGCTGTCGATCCCTCCAGCAGCGGGAGGCAGAAATTCAATTCCCAGCAGGAACGCAACAGACGCTACCCCGCAGGCGAACAAGTGAACTTGGCCGAGCCAACGGGCTTTTCCCCCTCGAAGGAGTCCCCGTATCGCCGCGATGAGGTTCGCGTACATAAGGAAACAACTGATGGCGAGGAAAGGCATTTCGATTGAATCTCGGTTTTCGAGGATGGGATTGAACAGCGCGGCCGAGGCGAGCTAGATCTTGCCGGTTCGGACCAGGACGACGGCGTCAGCATACTTCACCGGCTGGCCAAGATATTCGCAAATACGAGCGTGCAGCAGCGTGGGATCCTCCCACGGCTTGTCGTTGAGCTTCCCCAGCGCCTCTTTCAAAAGATCGACAGCTGTCTCGTGCTTCACTGCATCAATCCAATACTGCGGAACCGGCATTCACTCTCCATAGGTCGGCGCCTCGTTGCTTTGGCAAGAGCTGCAATTCTCACCATGCGGCAATCCTCGAGCAACCGAGAAAGGAGTTCCATGCAAGGGGGCTTTTTACTGCGAATCTCGAGGTATGTCGATTGGATGCTGACCAGCTGTGCGAGCAGGACTTTCGCCCTCCCCTGTTGCGAATGATTGAACGATCTGTGGACCCGCGGCCAATGCACTCTCGGTCAAGCACACTCACAGCCAACCGGATCGGCTCAGCAAATGCCCATGAACACCGCGAAGGCCATCATCCAGAAGACCCAGGCTGTCGCGAAGACGACGTCGAACGACCACTTCTTTGTCTTGTGACGAGCAAGCGAGCGTCCGATCTGGCTGCCGACAAACCCACCGGCCAATGTAATGATGTGGAGGTACGCCTCAGGAATCCGGCGTTGCCGGGTTCTTGCAAGGATCTTGTCGACTGCGAACATCACGAACGCCACCGAGTTGATCAGAAGGAATGGCAGGCGGAAAGATGAAGGAAATATCGGCGTGAGGACGACAACGACACTTGAAGCGATCGCGACGATCTTCATGAGGCGGCTCGAATTCTCGAGCAGTCGAAACGACTGTTGTTGAGGTGAGTCCATGATGTTGCTCTTTCTCCCGCGGTATCCCACGGCCCACGAACCAGCGAATACGCACCCTCGAGCCCAGAAACTTCGTCGCTACGAAGATAGCCAGTTGGCGCTACAGAATACACTGGCCAGAAAAGCAGAAAGCCCGTCTCGCATCGGAGAGACGGGCTTCTGAACTAGCGACTGCTTTCGGATCAGTTTTTCCGTGTCAGCCCTCGCGATCCATGTGGCGCTCAGTTGTTTGAATGCTACCCATCAACGATGAGTCCGCGCTCAATTCCAAGCCGCCATGCGGCAAGATGCGCCGCATATCCGGCCTCGCTGAAACACTGTTCATCGAGGCCCGCCGTAGGTGGCCCTGCCGTGAAGTTGATGGATGTCCACAGAATCAACTCCGCGCCGAGTCCTTGACCTTGATACTCGTCTGCAATGCAAACAGCGCCCGGCGTGTTGTAGTAACCAACGACCGAGGCACCGCTCCATCCGCTCGATGTGGCGGAGCGGTGCAGAAGCAGAGCACTATCAGACGATGCAACGAAGCCATACTCGGGGCTCCTGATCGAGACCTCCACCTCACTCGCGTCGAATTGGACATCGATATCGCGGATGTAGTCTTCAAAACGTTGGTTGAGCCAAGGATCCGGGCCGTCCGACTGGCAGACGAAATCGTCCTCGCTGCAAACGAGGGGAGCTTCCGCCGGCGAAACTTGACAGCCTGAAGCCAGTGCAGCGGGGCATCGATTCATGCGACCTCCTGGAACGCCAGCGCCTCTTCGAGCATCTGCTGATACGTGATCAAGCCCTCCTGGAACTTCTGGCGAACTGCCGCCAGGCGAACTCCACGCGCCCATCTCTCCGATGCACCGATTCTGTCGAGCGCGCCAGGATCGGGCACCCTGAATCCCTCATCCAGCAGGGATTCCACGGCATCTTGGAGTGAGTTGTGGCACGTATGCCCGACAAATCCGTCCTCGTCGAACCGCTGGATGCGCCAAGGTTCAGTGCCAGACATCTCCGGAGCAACGAAGCCCCAGGCCTCGCGATGAATTGAACGGCACTCGATGCCGACCGGCTCACCCTTGTATGCCTGCATGAGCTGCTGATAGCAAATCTGCACGGGGCTAGCGATCTGACGAAGATGCCGCGCAAAGTCGGAGGCTACGCGCAGATGAGCGACCCGGGCACGGTCCCATTGAGCCGTGCGGAACCGCGTGGTGGTTGTAGATGCCATGTTTTGCTCCTAAATGGAAATTGAGAAGCAAACACGCCCCAAGGGAGTGATTGCCCCCCTTGGGTTGGATGTGACGCTGCCTGTATAGCAACCGGTGTTGGCCAATATCGCGGCGCCACTCAGATGAAGCCGTCGACAGCTGACAAGGACCTCTATTCCCAAGTCCTAGTGCGCGCGCTCAATCTGCACGCCGCCGGCTTCCTGGGAGTCGCCGGCGATGCTCGACTGGCGCGATTCCACAAGCACCGAGAGGTACTCCTGATAAGCCAGTCGATCGATCGGGGCGAAGGCGAGCCCTTTTGCATCGCAGTAGTGACGCAAGTCGGCGAGCAAGCACAGAACCGCGTGCTCAGCTCCTTCCGGAGAGTTCGGTACGTCGGATGAGGTCTCGTTTGCGACACCCCATGCCTTGAGTGCCTGTTCGACCCGGGCCACCCGCATGCGCGGACTGTAAAACGAATCCGAAGCGAACTCGCTCATCTCGGCCGGAATCCGGATCTCGATAGCAACTGCGTCGGAAACTTTAGTTGTGCTCATTACCTGCTCCTGATTGAAGTATCGCGAAGCAGGTCCCCTAACGCGGGAGACAAGCCCCGCAAGGGTTATTAGTTAGCGACAAAAGCCGCTTGGCTGGGGCGCGGTCCAGCTACCGTTGAAACTGAACTGATGTTACTACACGCACTAGGTGGCGCGCACTCTAGGCGAAGGGATTTTTCTTCACACTCGGGCATATCTCTCTGGGCTTACACCTTGGCGACATCACGTTTTCGCCTGGGATCAAGGGATATCGCCGGCACCTAACCGCGCACTGAAAGGCGAAGCGCTTCAAATACAGCTACCGCCCCATGAATGGAAAGGCCCGCGTCCTCCATGCGCGGGCCCAGGTACATTGAAACACGTGCGAACGCGCTACAGCCGAAGCTGTTCAAGCGGCCAATGCGGAGTAAGCACCGAATGCACGAAGGCGCTGGCAAACTTGATGCGCGGATTCCTCCGGGCTCGGTGTCGAGCCGCCAGCAATAAAGGTCCGAAGCGGGCCGGCCCAGATACTCCAAGTCCAACCGGGTCTGGAGCCGCCGGCACCAGATTCGAGCGACATGCGGCACGCGTAGCCACCCCAGTTCGCGGACAACATACCTTTCCCCGTCGGCTCGAACGTCAAGACGGGACCTGCAGCATCCAGCTTGAACGACGCCGATTCAGCGTTCGCAACCGCTGCGGCCAACACCGTCGCCGGCAGCATTCCGATCCACTCGTGTGCATCAGCAACTCCAACGCCGGAAGGACCAATGCGGTAACCGTTGTGCGCAGCTTGCACCGTCATCGCCTTCCACATCCCAGCACGATTGCGGAATGCTTCTTCTGCGAGTGCAACAACGCTCGAGTCGAGCAGCTTCGCGGTCGGAAACACCACTGCCTCTTTCGGCAAGCGCCCCGACAGCTGGGGACCAACTCGCCGAATCGACTTGATGCGGTACCGAGGGAAGTACTCGCTGAAAATGATCTGCTCTACAACGCCACGGTAGGTGACGCCGAGGACTACGCACCGCCCTTCAATTCGATCGCCAACGTTGATACGAGGCATTTGGGCGGAGCCGGCATCTTCAGCAGCAGAGTTCGATGCCAGATAGACGGCAGCGGGCCGGCTGCCAAGGAAACCCTGGAAAGAGGGAACAACAGTAGATTGAGTGGATGCTTGCAATTTCGACTCCTGGTAGAACGCCAGGCAGCCGACCCGTCATACGGGTGCGTGCCAAGCGCTAGGAAATGGGGTATGGGGGCCGGGAAGAGGCCATGGATTCACCTGCGCAAACGCGCAATAGATTTGATGCAACGCGAAAACGCACCTGCGCTGACCTCGATTCGAGGCGGCAAAGCGTATTTCGACTGGAGTGAGTGCGGGACGGTTGCGGCGCGCCGGGCAGCAGCTTCGTATCGATAAGTCGACGTCGCAAACTTCCGAAGGCGTCCAAAACGGCCGATAGCGACCGTAGTGTCCCAATACAAGCAGTGTGTACGCTCAGCTTGGAGCGTGCGGTCCCTTGAACCTCAAGGGTAAGTGATTCGCGACTGTGGAAGATCGCTTTGGCTGGATTAGGATCGGCCCAGCTACCGAGTACAACGGCACCACTATACTCGAAGAAATTCCTAACAGGAAGCTATTCCACCCCTACAAAAGGAGGGGACGGCGAACAGGCTTTCCGACGTAAAAGCCTGCGCCCCCCGTAATCCCGCAAACCCTGCATGGCTCCAATTCAGAGCTCGCGAATGTTCCAGTCGTCCATGTCGTCCTTGGATTCAAGCGGATAGCCGCCTTTCCAACCGGCCAGATTCGCCCGAATATAGGCGTCATTGTCCTCGCTCGCCTGCTCCGGAGTCAGGCTTGTCACGCGCCAAACGAGAAGCTCTTCATTGACCTGAAGTACTAGCTCGCTTCGATACTTTGCACGATTTCGATAGAACTCGGCCGGATCAATCTCCGACCGTGGCGGCAGGTTCAGTGCTACGGGAACGACTTGGCCTCCCGAAACCTCTTCCATCACACGGGCCGTGTAGCCTTCATTGGTCGACGTGATGCGAATCATGAATCTCCGCTCTCGCGCGTTCAAGAAATAGACTCTGCTCTTCATTCATAAATCCTTATGATTGCACTGCCGGAAGGTTAGCCGTTCTCTTGCGGTGGCAGAACGCCTGCCTTATCTCGACGGCGCGCGCAAAAGCCGACCGAACGGGCGCTCCGCCGGCGATCCAAGCCTGCGTTCCAATTACTTCCTACCGAACATTCTTCCCGCGCAGATAAAGAGCGGAATGCCCGTGACGACAAGTGCAACGCCGACGATGATGGGGTGCGCTCGCGAAGTCGAGACCAACCACGAAGCAAAGCCAGTCTCCACCATCAGGTAAGGGACACCCAGAACCACGCCCACAAACACCACAACGGCTACCACAGCTGGCAGCAGGTGCGCCACAACGTCTTGGGACGAATTACTCATTGCATCTTGTCCTTCGGCTACCGGCCGGTTGCGGGGTGCGCGATCGCATCCAGTCAATTTCTCATCTCCCGGGAATCCTGATTCGCGAGTCATTGGACCCCCATTGGATCGGTGTGGCTGATGTAGGTGTGCCCTTGGTAGTAAGCAAACCCGCAACGCAGAACCCACACATCGTCCTTCTTGTAGATCTCAACCGACTCATCCTTGCACGAAGTGGCCCGCAGCCTGGCGAGCCCCACTTCATCGAGGTTGCCGGTGTCTTCCGCGAGAAAGCTCGGATAACTGCTGCCGTTGACCAGATACAACCGCTCCAAGGTAGCAACAAGACCGACGGCCATTGCGATGACGATCAGGATGTTTATGCCAACTTTGATCATTTCGGATCTAGTCTCTCATCAATGAAAGATGCCATCACACATGCCACCTCCAGGCACGGCGAAGCTACACACTTGTCGCCAGCGCGCCGGCGACTCAATGCGCCCGCACTTTGAACACCGCACGGTCGAAGCATCTGGCAGCATCTGTTCCATCCCCGAATGCAAGATGAATGCTTCCTTGCTTACCTCCTCACCGTTCAAGAGGTACACAGGCGTTTCGCCCCGGAGCTGCGCAAGGAAGAAGGCTGTCTGCTTCTGACTCTTCGCTTCTTCAATCAACTCTTGCCGTTGCTGTTGCAGGTAGGCGATGTCTTCCGATTCCATATTTCCCCCTCAACCCTGACGACTTGGCGATAGCTCACGTGGCGACCAATGCATTAGCGGCTCACGAAGCGCTTGCTCCATTTGGGGCTGGCAAGGCGCCTGCACTGGTATGGTCAACGGGCAGGGCTGTGGGAGTCCCCCGGTGCAGACCGTCGCGAATCACACCGGCAAGGAGGATATCGACCAGCGTTCCCCCGCTGGCCCCACCGCTGCCGTTTGCAACCACATCGGGAACCAGCTTGACGCCGGCACTCGCAAGTGCCTCGGCCACCTGGACCACGGCGTAGTTGTCGCTTTGCATCGAATCAATCTTCTGCTTGATCACAGCGGCCTCGGCCATCCCGATTGCTTCGACCTTTTTCGCCTCCGCTTCACCGACGGTCTGAACGACCTTCGCATCCGCTTCGGCATTGATCGTCTTGGCCTTGGCCTCGCCTTCTGCGCGCTTCACAGCAGCCTGTGCATTGAATTCTGAGATGGAAACCTGGCGCTCGGCATCGACGACATTTGCCTGCGTGTTCGCGAGAGCAGTCGCTTGCTCAAGTTCCTGCCGCACAGCCTGAGCACCCTTCTGTGTCTCGTATGTCACTCGCTCCTGCTCAGCGAGCTTTCGATCCGTCAAAGTTTTCATCAACTGCTCAGGGGGAACGATGTCCCCGATCAGCGTGTCAACGGCACCGACGTTGTACTCACTCAACGCTGCGCCGATCGCCCCGCGCGCTTCATTCTGCCGCTTTGAACGCTCCCGCAAGAAGTCGATGATGTCCGAGTCTTGTGCGCTGTTGCGGAAGTAGTTGCCGATAGTCGGCTCAAGGACCTGCGTCACGAGCGCTGCCATATCGCCAAAACGGGCAATCACCTTCGGCGCATCGTTTCGTGGGATGTGGATGATCTGGCTGACATCGAGATTGAACTTGAATCCGTCAGCAGACCGCACAGTGATCGTGGACAGATTGGCGTCCAGCTCGTGTGCTTCCGACTTGCCGTTGGCCCAGTTGAGGACCACATTGGCAGTTGGAACGTTCTTTATATTGTGGGTGTACGGGTTGATCGGATATTTGCCTGGATCGAGCGGTTCAATCCATACGCCCTTCTCACCTCTCGAGACCAAGTTCGCGTGCTTGAACTCCTCACCGGTGACGTCTTTGCCGTCCTTACCTACGTATGAAATCACGACACCGACATGCGCAATGGGGACCTCTGTCATGTCGACCGTCTCGACGGTTGCAAAGCGCGGGTTGATGAAATAACGGCCTGGAAGTAGGACCTGCTCTTGCATCCCCTTGCAGCCGCCATTCCTAATGAACGCTTCAGGGTTCTGGAACATGTTGTGGTCGGGCACTTCAGGGCCAGCGATCTCTGCTCGCTGCAGTGGCTGGCCCTCGCGAGTCGTTACGATGCCAACCTTGTTGTCCGGAATATCAACCACCGAAGTAACTTCAATGGAAAACAAGATGGGGTTCACCCGATAAGAGCCTGCCGTAATGATGCCGCTTTGGGCGCCACGTTCACCACCGTTCTCGAGAAACGCCGCACCGTCCTGGTACGAGTCGCAGGACACTTGCTTGGCAATAACACGACCCGCCTGTAGCGGAGAACCATCGTGAGCCTCAACTACGCCGATCTTCCCCTGCGGCACCGACGTCATCTGGGCAAGCGTGATCTTGAACAGAAGCGGGTTAATACGGTACGTCCCTGGTGGGATCACGTCGAGCTGAGGACCGCGTTGACCGCCGTTCTGCAGAAACATGCGAGCGTCTTGGTACATGTCGCAATCCACACGTTTTGCCAGGATGCGGCCACTCGGGAGCGGTTGACCATCACAGGCCTCTACGACCCCTATGCTACCCACCGGAACCTCAACGAACTTGACCAGTTCGACAGCGTATTGCCAGGGCCACAAGGCCAAATGCAGACCCGGCGCGAGCGTATCAGCCTGGTAGCCTGCCTCTCCGTTGAGTGCAAGAATCCGTCCATCCGGCAAACTTCGATGCGAGCCAAGCAGGACGAACTTCTTCGTGACGACACCGACGCTATCGTCGGGGACAATGATGACACCGACGAGCCACAACACCTGGCGATAGGCAGCCAAGATGCCGAGAATCGCGACGGCGCCGACGATTTGCCAGACATGATCGAGAATGAAGTCCAAGATGGAGAGCCCCTTGTAGTGAACGTGATTTGAGTGGAGTCGCGTTGCCGCACGAGGCACAAGCCTCAAGCGTCGGACGTGTCGGCGATGTCGATCAACGTCAGGGGTGCTGAGCACACCACCTTTGGCGGATTCGATCCTTCTTGTTTGGTGTGTGCCGCCCGGAAGCCATTTACGCTGCCGTTGAGCACGTCTACGACGACCCCAGCCCTTTCGAACATTTGCTTGTTATGTGTGTTGGCGAGGGCGTTCGGTTCTTACCCGAATGTCGATTGGCTAGATCGACGGCTCGCTAATCGCCACGCTGGTGAGCCGGCGGCCCGACTCCAGCAGTTCCTGCGCGTCACATCCGCGCTGCGCCCTCGAAAGCTGTTGCGTCGGCGGAGTTGGCCAGCCACCTCAAACAGCAATCAGGAAGTCCTCCAGCTTGCGGCCGCTTTTAATGGCCGCATTCAGCCACCCGGGCCGATGTCCGCGGCCGGACCAGGTATTGCCGCTGTCGTCCTTGTAGCGGATGGGCACCTTCTTGCCAGCGAGCGAAGCTTTGCCCTTCAAACCGAGCTCTCCAGCCGTGAACTCGAATACGGCGATCTGCTCTCGGACCTCCTTCAGTACTTTTGACCGTTCTTCGGCCTTGAGCATGTCTGCTTGCTTCTGCAGCTCCTCGATCTGTTTGATGATGTCCTTGTAGCGGGGCTGAGTGCTAGTCATAGCGTGTGATAGTTGTTTGTCGTTGCGCCGAAATCAGATAACCCCGTGTAGGCACGTTTCCACGGGTCAAATTGCAACAGGGTGGCCTGTCACCGCCCTTCAATGGGTTGCTGGGAAACTCTGGATAGCCACACTGGATCAAGAGCCTTGATCGGCCCCACCAAAGGGGCAAGGGCTCTGGCCATTTCGCCATCTGGCAAACGCCCCATAATCCCTGCAGAGAAGCTACCCCACCACCTATCGACATGGCTCTCGAGCTTTCCCAACTCTTCTGAGGCTTTTGACAGCTCGCCCAGTTTCTTTTGGAGCTTCGTAACAGCGTTGTTCAACTCAATCTTGCGATCCTGTAAGCGGATAAGACGATGCAGGTGACCGAGCTTCGCAACCATTTGGAACTGCTTGTCATACTCGCCCCCATCCACGAACCCCGTAAAAAGCGCTTGGTAGCTCTCAACCTCACGGCTCATGTCTTTGGACACGTATTTGATGGTCGACGGATCCCAGTCAAGAAAAGAAGTTGCGGCCGCTCGAAGCTTGGCAAGGTCGAACCTCGACGCAGCAGAATCGAGCGCAGCGATCGTCGGCTTGCCTAACCCCGCACGTGCGTCCCAGAAGCCGGGCTCGATCAATTCTTCTAGAGCGGACAGGGGTTCAAGAATTGCAACAGCTGCGCTTTGCACCTGTTCGCGAGCAGTCCGAACTGCAGAGACCCGATCGGACAGCTTTTCCGATTCAGCTTGCAAACGGCCAATCTCCTCTCGGACAGCCTCAGATGTGACAGTGCGAGCTACGCGGGCCAAGTGGTCAATTTGGAATAGCGCCTGGTCTGAAGCATTCGCCTTAACAACTTGATCTGCGACCGCCAAGATTTCCTTTGCAACCCGAATAGGACCCCGTTCTCGAATGAGATTCACGAGAACTTGTGCGTTCTCCACAGCATCGTTTGCAAACTCTGGCATCGCGTTTCTTTGTATTTTGACCCTTATGTGGCCGCCCAGCACCACGGTGTCAGAAAATTATTAAGTTCCCAGCAGGAAGTAAGCGGACTATACACCATGTCAACCCTGTTCCCTGCCCCTAGGACGCCCCTTTTTAGGGGGGTATTCGCAAACCAGAAGGCTTTCAATAATCAGAAGGCAGCCATCCCCTCCCAAGTAGGGTGGCAACCGATAATCCTCCCGCTGGACAGTTAGTCCAGTGCTCGGACCCTCTCGATAGCCTCTTCAATCCGATCCACGGTAATGACATCCAGTCCATCAATGGGCTGCTTTGGTGCATTCGCGCGGCAGATCATTGCGGTTGAGAATCCTAGTTTCGCTGCCTCCCTAAGACGATCCTGTCCGCGTGGAGACGGACGAATCTCGCCAGCCAGACCCACCTCACCGAATGCAATAAGCCCCTTTGGAAGTGGTTTGTTTCGCATCGACGAGTGGATTGACAGCAAAACCGCCAGATCTGACGCGGGTTCCGTGATCTTCACGCCCCCTACAGCGTTCAGGAACACATCCTGGTCGAAACAGGCGACACCGGCATGGCGATGCAGGACGGCCAGCAGCATGGCGAGCCGATTCTGCTCGAGCCCCACTGCGAGGCGACGGGGGTTAGGGGCATGGGTGGCATCCACGAGCGCCTGAACTTCAACAAGCAGCGGTCGGCTACCTTCTTGCGTGACCATGACGCATGAGCCTGGCACCTGCTGATCATGCTGTGAAAGGAACAAGGCCGAAGGATTGGAAACGCTGCGAAGCCCTCGCTCGGTCATGGCAAACACGCCCAGCTCGTTCACTGCACCAAAGCGGTTCTTGAACGCACGCACGAGTCTGTACGACGAATGTGTGTCGCCCTCGAAGTACAGCACCGTATCCACGATGTGTTCGAGTACCCGCGGTCCGGCCAGACTTCCTTCTTTTGTCACATGGCCCACCATGATGATGGTGGTGCCGGAAGACTTGGCGATTCGAGTGAGTTGAGCTGCGCACTCCCTTACTTGGGCTACCGATCCCGGTGCGGACGTAAGGGCCTGTGAATAGATCGTCTGTATGGAATCGATCACGGCAACTTCTGGCTTTCCTGCCTCTATCGTCGCCTGAATGCGTTCAAGTTCGATTTCTGCAAGAAGCTCCAGGTCGCGCGCACGCGAGTCCGATTCGAGCAGCGAAAGACGCTGCGCTCGCAAGGCAATCTGTGAGTCCGATTCTTCTCCGCTGACGTAGAGAACCTTGCGCTGACTGGCCATCTGGCCAAGCGATTGCAGCAGTAAAGTTGACTTGCCGATCCCTGGATCACCGCCGATTAGTACGACGCCGCCGGCGACGAGCCCGCCACCTAGCACTCGATCGAACTCGCCAATTCCACTCGAGAAGCGAGGTACATCTGCCGCGTCGATATCAGCTAACTTGCGGACCGGCGCGCTTTTGGCAAGTGACTTGAAGCGATGCGCTCCGGTCTCCGCGACAGACTCTACAAGGGTATTCCAGGCGTTGCATCCAGGGCACTGCCCCTGCCACTTCGGCGCCGACGCGCCACACTCGGTGCAACTGAAGATTGTTTTCGCCTTGGCCACGGCTGCCTCCCGCCAGAGCGTGACCCACTGTCAAGTCGATGGATCACCTGGTTCATAGAACGAGAAGCAATGGTTGCAGATAGCAACCCGGATTCAAGCCTCGTCGATGTTTCCAGAGATGGCTTGCAAGACGGACTGAGATTTGAAGCGCCCACGTTCCAGTAGGGAGCGCAGGGCATCCGCGACCTGAATGGCGGCGCTTAAGCTGCGTCGGACGACGCGCCCTTGAACTCGGCAAGTTGGAAGTCTTCAAACCCCTTGCTTCTGGAGTGAATAGGCGCCGCGGTAGACGATGCTTTGCGCCGATCCAGAATGCGGTCAAGATGGCGAATAGACGCTGCCCTTCCGACTTCGTCGATAGTGGCGCGGGACCGACCCGCTTCCAGCAAGCCTGCGATTGCTCGCCCAATTCGAATGGAATTTAGCTTCTTCATGGGAAGTAATATAGCAAAAGTCCCTGCGAAAGGTTGTCCGCTCTCGCCGGCCGGCCCCAGCCGCATCTTGAATGGAGTCTGCTCACCCGAGCCGATGAAGCCTGCGGGGCGGCGCTGTCCGACACCGAATTGCAAATCTCGATCCCTCGAAATGCAAGACACCGGGTGCTCTTGCATCGAAAGGAGCAATGCCTGAGGTGCGTCGGTATAGTGATTGGGCCAGACGACGACAGCCGTTTCTAGAGGGAAAGAGAGTGCATCGGCCATAGCTTTCGTCTGGCCACTCGATCGTTTGCAATCGAGCGAGATATCCAGACGAATCGAGTGACGCAACTTTCTCGGTACCGGAGCCTATGGTGCTTCCAGCGTCACGTCTGTTCACTCTTGACGCTTACGAGCATGGCGCGCCGAGCTTGCCAAATTAGCCCGGCCTCGCGGCGCCCAACTTCTACTGCTCCCAACGATACAGCGTGGAGCCGTCGGCGCTCGGTCAGATCGTAGTGAGGTGCTACGGGCGGATGTTGAAACCAGGCACGCTTCATTCCAAGCAGTGCCGCAAAAGCGTGCAACTCAGAAAGATCCAGGCTTTCGGTAAACAAGTGGCATGATTTGACCTGGTGGCCCCTTAGAATCCATCCCCAGTGCCTAAGCGGGTCCACGTAGATAGTCACCTTCTCATCCCTACAGATATCGTATTCGAACGGCTGACCGCACGATATTCATCGCCAGCCTTTGGAACTCCTTCGCTTAGATCTCCAACGGCAGCTCAGAACACGCCCCGTATCGATCGGATGCCTCGCGCCTCTCTGCTGTGAACCGCCTCTGTAAATCATCGAGAAATGCTTCTCTCTGCTTGTCGGTCTGCTTGTGCGGGTCGATGAGGTACGCGAATCGCCCCGCCCAGTAGACCGCCCAATGCCCGCTTGGCCCTGATACAACTACGGTATAGGCCGGCGTCATAGCCTGTCCACCGAGGCCCCCAAAGCCGAGAGCAGTAGAACTCCACGTTTGCGCAAACATTGCGTATATCTCGCATTGCCGAACATCAGGCCTTCGAACCGCTGCTTTCTCGGGCGCTACGTTTGCCTTCACGGCATCGTAGCTCTCCTGAGACGTCCAGTTCTTCATTGCCTCATAGTCGCGGGTTCGATAGTGGATGTCGGGGAAGGCAGCAAGAGCCGCGTGATGCACCGCACTGGCCACGGCGTCAATTGGTGATGACAGTTGCATAGCTGGTCTTAGGCGTCATTGTGTGAGGGTACAAGCTGAATGCGTCTATTCAGGTGAGGTTTCGTTACATGCCTTCGCAGATTCTGGCCCCGACCCGGACCGCGCAGGTCCACCGGCCAACGCTGGCGCGATCCGGTTTAGATCAGGCGGAATAAACTTGCTCCATCGCCGTGCATTCTCATCACTTGCCCATACGGAATTCCACCCCAACGCATAAGAGCGCTCTGGCTCACAGAGGGCGGACTCATCTCGGGGCAAGATCGGTAGCGTGCCCGCATCCAATGCGGCCTTGGCAGCAATGCGACCAGCCTCATATGCTTCCGTTCGGGCCGGTTCAATCTGTTCCATCACGGGAATCTCTGCCAGCTCAGGGAGCGGTGGGGTCAAGAAGCGCCGATGGCACGTCGAAGAAACCTTGCATTCCTCTGAACGGAGCTGGGGTCGGCAACAGGACCGGGTCAGAGGCTCGCCATGCGAATCGGCCCGGGCTGAAGTCCCCGAAGTTCTTGTGGTTCTCGGCGGCCTGGGTCGGCACGCACTCAGACAAAACCACTGTGCCGAGGATGCACCCCCTCGGTAGATCGGCCAGTGTCGCGAATCCGCAGCCGGAAACTGCGCGCACGTAAGCCTCAATGCTCTCGTCCGCTTCCGATCCTGCTTGCCGTCCCAACAAGTACTTCTCGATCTCTCTCAGGTCGCCATCCGCTTTAGCCGCGTGGATGGCAACGCGAGTCCCAAGGATGGATCGCGGAATCGGCCACCCGCGCGTTTCGAAGGGCTTAAGACCAAGCATCAAGAGCGACGCGTGTGGCTGCCAGATGGAGATGGCTTTCATCGTGTCCTCGTTACCCGTTCTTTGCGGCCTGGCGCAGCCACGTCGCACCTAGCGCGGTCAGTTCAACCTCCCCGACGTGGCGCACAACCAAACCCTTCTTTGCCAGGCCGGATACCGCTCGCCCTTCCATGTGGTCGTACGATACGCTCGATCCGGCAGAAGCCGGCCCAGCTTCCTTAAGCACTGATTGCATGAATGCTTCTTCTCCGACCGACAGTTTGACCGTGCGCGAAGTCGAAGCGGAGTCTGAACCGGCCGGGACCGCCTTAACCCAGCAGTCGGGCTTCTGATCGTCCAAGCGCTTGATCACCCCCTGCCTCTCCAACCCCAAGAGCAGAGTTCGAACTGCAGCGCTATGTACGCGCCTGTTGTGGCCAAACTGGTAGTCGATTCGTTCGGCGACCTGCCCAGTCGTATAGCCACCAGGGCCGTCGAGCACTTTGAGAATTGCTGTTTCAAACTCTGCAAGCGGCATGGTGCTGGGACCTCCTAGGGGGCTATCGGAACGGGTGGCTGCGCGCAATGCGCAGATGTCCACCACATCATTCCGGAGCCGATTGCTATTTCTAGCCCCTTTTTGCTCCTACACCATCACCTCTCGTAGCAGGCACCCAAACTCAACAATCAGTCGAATTCCACCTGCCCGGAGCCAGATCGCTCCACTGACCTCCGCATGGGATTGCCCGCAACGCGGATATCACCTGAACCGGACATCGTCACCCGGGCGGCATCCGAAGCGTATGCCCGCACATTGCCACTACCCGAAATGACGCCGCTGAAGTCCTTGGCCTGCAATGCCCGTACATCCACATCGCCCGATCCCGAAACGGTGACACTCACCGAGTTCGCCTTGCCGGCGGCGACAACTGTCCCTGAACCCAAGATATTCAGATCGAGTGATTTACCTTGGAAGTCGTCCAATTTCATCGCGCCGCTGCCTACGATTCGCACGGCACGCAGGTCTGGTGCGACCACTTGGACTTTGAGCGGTTTTCGCATCGATACAGCACCTTCAATCCCAATCGTCAGCTTCCCGCCTCGAACCTTCGTTTCGATGAGTGGCAAGATGTTCTGCGGCCCTGAAATCGTGATGCTCGGGACTGCCCCTGGTGAATATGTCGCGTCCGCCGGGACAGCCAGCTCCAAAGAATCGAACAATTCAACCTTTCGGACATCGGTGCCGTCCGGGCCGGCCGCTTTAAGCACTTTCCCATCTGTGAGGGCCTGGCCATTCACAATGACGACGTTCGATGAGTTGCGACCACTCGACGACTGGACAACGGCATTTCCGTTTCCGGAAACGATCATGCTTGTGGTTCCTCCAGTGACGACAACATTTGCAGAGCCCGCCCCAGTAGATGACTGAACGATCTCGTCGGCATCGGTTGTCGCGACTGCTGTAGTCGGGCCGCTTGTCGATGAACCAGTTCCGGTCACGATAGTTCCATTGTTGACGGCAATTGCGGTACCGCCATTGGAAGCGGACACAGTCACATTGTCTGGCTCGCCGCTCTTGCTGCAGCCAAACAACGCGACCACCATCGCAACGGCGAAGTATGTTTTCAGGCTTCGTTGCTTCATATTGGATGCTTGTCCCATTTTAAGTTCTACCTGCGAAGGCGGCGAGTCTGCATTCCGCCCTGGAACCCCAAATCTCTGCACTTGAGGGGAGAGGTACCTTACGGCCGAGTTCCTACTTGCTATCTGCCTGCTTTCGTTTCTCGAAAGCAAGCCGGACAAAACGTTCGTACCACTCCTGTACCAGCGGAAGAGCGAGTTGGTTCAGCGGAAGGTCGCGAGCAAAGTACTCAGTGCCTGCTCTGCTGCAGAAGCGGCAGTCCACATCGCCTCCGGCGAACGCCTGGATGATCAGGGTGTACTCGTTCAATGGGCCAAACACCGGATCGTCGTTCAATTTCTCACCCGCACACGGGACGAAAGTGATCGACGCGCTCGCGCGTCCAGCGACGCCCTCAGCAGAGGATCGGCACCAGAAGCTCTCCGCGCGCATTGCTTCGGCTTCCTGGCTCAAGAAACTGTGGATGCCGATGTTCTGGAAATGTGCCTGCGCAGCTAGTACGCGTGATTCCAGTTCAGACGATGTGAGCGCGGCCTGAATGGTCTTTCTGGTTTGCTCGTGAGCATCAGCTTCGCGAACTTCTTGAAGGATTCTGTTGAATGAAGACATGGTTGGTCGTTCGGGTTCTTGATTGGAGTTCGTCGAGCGTCTGACGGCACCCCGTGCGGCGCGATTATTCCCGCGAGGCGATTTCTTCGGTGCCAGTGAATCATGATGTCACCAAGAGCTCATGCTAGAGCGATTTCGAGCCAAATCTAGCCTGTACCGTCTTCGCATGGGAGTGTCGCCCCCTTCGATTGGAGGGGGGGCAGACAAGGCTCACCTTCAACTCCTCTGTAACGGCAGGGCAGCCGAAAAATACAGCATTGTTTGTTCTTGATAGGAATCGAATGTGTGGCCAGCCGGCGGTGGGCAAACATTCGCCCCGGGGTAGCGGACTTGACGCACTTCAGACTGACGCTGGATCGACTACGAGGCCAGACCGTACCCGTTTCTGCGGATCCAGCGCTGTCCCCTGCACCAACGTGTGCAGACATACTGGACACGGATCTGGGCGCGCTTTCCTATGCTTGGCGTAGCAAATGACCCTGGTGGCAGTCCTTGCTGACAACACAGTCCATCTCCCACCCTGCATCCCGTCATCCAGTAGACAGGAAAGCGAACCCATTTCTGCGTAGGTCGCGCGATATTGACGGTTGGTTGGGCAAGACGCTGGGGCACGTTTTCGTGAGTGTCGTCGCCTCAAAAAGCGTAGAGACCGTCGCGCCAGCGTCGCGCGATCTGATACTGAGCCTGAGGCTGCGCTCACGATTGTCTCAATGCCATCCGTGTGGAGGTCATACTCGCGGCGCATTGAGAGGCCGGTGTGCCTCGGCTAGCGAACGGCTTGGGATGGCGCCATTTCAGCAACCAGTCTGTAATACTCGTCGTACGAGTGAGAGGCGGTCGGAGCGGCGTCGATCAGCGATCGGCAAACCCGAATCAGTGCCGCGTAGAGAGACGCTTCATCGCTCGGCACGCCACCTGCATCACGAAGCTTCTGGTACTTGCCAGTTTGTTGAAACCAGTCGAGTTCTGCTGCGTGCCACAAACTTCGCACAAACACGTCAATTGGTTCTGGATGCGAAGACTCGGTCTGCGCCAAAACTGCCGCTTGAGCAAAGGCCTCGAACTCCTTCGTCGGCCGGAGCATGATCATTTGGTCCATGTTTTTTCGTTCTGCAGTGTTGCCTTGGGTCGGGAACCTCATGCGAACGATACCCGCCAAGTGATGCCACGATTCCGACACTCCCGCCTGGTTACACCCTGGCGGGGCCGCAGTCCCAACCGCGACGAAGTCCGTAATACCTGCTTGCCTAATCCGGCGCTCCGCCTTTTTTCCGAGCGCCGCGACAATGGCCCCTGTAAAGAGACTGATCTGCGGAACCAGGAATCGATTCGCACACGCGCGCTCAACCTTTACTGGAATTCGTCCGCCCTCCTTCTTCGCAGAACACAGCACCGAATCGGTAATCCAGGTCCAGCGCATCTGCGTCTCGAAGTCGGCGCCCGGCCAGCACAGGTCGAGAATCGTTCGCAGATTCCGGTGAAATCGGTCGTTGCCATTTCGGACGCATTCCCATGCATAGCGAACGACAGAATCCAGTCTTCCCGCCGGCGTACCATCACTTGCATGGTTCTCCGATGGATGGGGGTCGCCTGGCTCAGCGCAGACCAGAACCAGCCGGATCTCGTTGGCTCCGGCGGTTGCCCCGCAGAATCCTCGAGGTACGTGCCCGGCATGTGGATCCCAGCTGTTTTGAGCGCAGGCTCCCTCCCGGAAGCCGACACAGGGCTCGAATGCGGGCTGTAGGAGGCGAAGAACGTCGCTAGTCGGAATCATAGCGAATCAGGGGCCTACAACTCGCCCGGCGGGCCTGCACGTGTAATTCCCATCGAACCGCTTCCCCATGTCGAACCTTCTAAGCTTCAGGTCGCCCGTGACCTTTTGCAGCGCGCCGATGCGCGATGGCTTTCCAGACCCGCAGATCTTCTCAACACCGTATTCGAATTCGATTTCGTCTCGGCTTTCCGAGCACACCCCGTACGCAACGCCATCAAAGGTGTAGGTGCTTCCGGGGCGTCCCTTGATCTCAATGGACCCATCCTCGATTCTCAGGAAAAACCGATCAGCAAAGGACACTTCCCCGTATTCGACATGGCCGGAACAGATCAACTCCCGTGCTTCTTTGCCGTGAGCACTAGCGAATGAGACTAGCAATCCGATCACCACAGCAGTCAATCTCCCAAGCCTTTGACGTTTCATTGCTCTCCCGCTTGCAGTTCGATGCCCCCAAGTTCGACTGGCCATACTGCTGTTGGCAAGCCTGCTGTCCGCTTCACTCCCTTTAGTAGGTGCGCGAGCTGCTCGAAATCAAGATATTCCGCCTCTTCCAGCCTGTCGGCTATCCTCATTACGGCGGCCCAGTTGACGCGCAGGAAGCGGGTGACCGCGACCAGCATTTGCTTTTTCAGGGTAACGAGCTCGCGCTTGTTGGATTCCATCTCAAGGTCGCTCTTGGGTTCCTCGAAGAAAGTGATGTCCGTACGCAAGAGCAAGTAAGGAATTGCCAAGTCCTGCCATACGCGCATATCGCCGCCGGCGCCGAACCCGTGCGTTCCTGAGTCGATCTTCTCTGCCACTAAACCCGCTAGGCAGGTAAACAACTTCCACTCGAGCAAGTCATAGGAGAAGTCACCGTTCCTTCCTCCCGGGAATGAGACTTGGCCGACCGAGGGAGAAAGCGTGTCGGTATCGATGAACGCCGAGGCGTCCTCCGGGATTCTCGCTCCGAGGGCGTACATCAGCGCATGGCCGGCCTCGTGGACAGCGGTCTGACGGAAACCGCCAGTTCGTGGCCGAACGGCAAGTATCTGGTGGTACGGCGTCTCGAAAGCATAGTGGTTTGCTGTCGCCCGCATAACCAGGAAACGAGCAAAAAGCGAGAGGGGATGTCCAAACGCCACCATCACCACGACCGACAAAAGAATGAAGGTTGTGAGCGATCGTGGATCGCGCGCAGCGAGGTCCACGGCATGCCGCCACCCAAACCAGCACAGCGCGACGCAAAGGAACCCGTAGCAGACCGATGCAACGACCTCGCCCAGCAGGACAGATCGTTGAAACGCGGGCATGAGGAACCATGTTGCGGCCACAAAGAGGAGCGCAAACCCGGTGATCGCTCCCCCAAGCCGGGCGGCGATTGACGTCGCCGTGGTACCTCCATCCATTCCGAATACGAGTGCCAAAAGGGCCACCCCTGCTACACCGAGCATGCCGTGGAAGGCAATGACCAGCGTCCGTGTGTTGTCGTCGTAAGTGGATCGTAGACGGTACCGCAACATCACGTAGATGAGCCGGAAAAGTTCAACCGGGCCGCGGTGCCTCAGGGTGTCCCACAAGGTCTTGGCGACAATAAAGCGGCCGTAAGGCTTCGAATTTGTGACGCGTTCGGGTTGGGTCTCGCTCATCCTGCATACTTAGGCGCCTTGGGCGCCGCACCAGCAATCAACTTATCGATCGTCGTGTGCACCGACTGCCGACGTTCCAAAGGGCGGCAGCAGCTCACCGAAGAGGCGCTGGAGAACGGCGTCGAGGGACGCAAGCCGCTCAAAATCTCCGCGGCGCAAGATTCTATGTCCTGAGCGGTCCGCCTTCACTCCGTCCTTGTTTGCTCTGGTCTGCCGAGCCTGCCTTTTGCCACCAATGTCAGGCAGAGCCTGTCCAGGCTGCCCACCAAACCATCGGTACCCGCGAAAGTCCAGTTGATCGTCCACAATGATCCAAAGGACGCATCCCGAGGGCTTCTCTGCAAGCTTCAGACTGACGCTAACCTCATTTGTCTTGCCGCCCTCGATCGCGGACTTCAACTGAACGTGGCGAACAACGTCTTTGTAGCTGAACACCACGTCATATCCGCCGGCGTCGAACTCGGAACGGAGCACTTCGACCTCAGCGACACCGAGCTGCCAAAGTCTCCGAAGGGCCTCGCCCACGAAGACATGCTCAATGATTCTTTCACGGAGCACCGATTGAAAGGAGTGCTGCTCTTTCGATCCGGTCCCGTTTCCTGTTTCGCGCATATCAGCTTCCCTACCTTGCCAGATCCCCCATTTCGCGGGAACGTCGCTGACAATCCTAATCGAATGCGGGAATGGCGGGCAGCTTCCGATCGTTGCGTCACTACGTGCCTTTGCGGCACCGTCCCCTACTTGCTCGTCCACGTCGCCCGAATTGAATCTGGCGCAGCGGCCCGAGCTTCTTTGAGTTGCCTCGAAAGTTCGCTCGACACGACAGGAAGCACGGCGACGATAAAATCCTGGGCAGCATCGAAAGAGACTCGATCCTGGTTGGCGGCCACTTCGATCGCCAGACCTTGAGGATTATTCTTGGCCTTGAAGAGGAATCCGGTACCGGCCAACAATGGAAGATCGAACTGATAGGAGTACAGGTTGCGAGGTTCCTGCTCGCCCAGCCGGTCAAAAGGATTGGAGGCAGGGCCGCCGATGGGGATATTCCAGCCAATGACTTTTCGCCCAACGTCTTTGGGCGCCTGCCCCCTCAAACTGGCGTTGCAGAGGACGCGATCCTGGAGGACTAGCGGCTTTTCAGCCCAGCATTGAAGTTGCTCAACATCGGCCGACAGACTCGAAAGTGGGCGGACTGCGTCTGTCAGTTTCTGGTTGAACTCAGTTGCCGGTGGCCAGTTTTCCTGCTTGCCGACGCACGCAGCAAGTGCCGCGCTGAACGTGACCACAGACAAAACCCGAATGGCTTGGTGGCTGATCATGGGCATCTTTCCCTTGAATTTCGAATGGGGGGCGCCGGCCATTGTTCAGCCGGCGGCAGGCCCGAACGCGCGGCCCAAGTAGGTGCCGCTCTAACCTCTACTTTGCGGGTGGCTTTTCACCTGCGGCGGCCGAGCGAAGGATGTAGCACTCACCCTCGACAGTTGTGATCTGACCTGAATCACTCAACGTCCAGCACGAAGGCCCCGCGCTCTTTACGCCACCGTCGACAATCTGAATCGGAGGCCGCCGTGGTTCGCGGTCTTGGGCAAGGGAGCCCGGAGCGGGAGTCGACTCACTGTAGAGAGTGACGACGGTCACATTCCGGCTGTCTTTGGAAGGAGCCTCTTGTCCTTCGGCTCCCCCCGCATACGCGAGACCGGAACAGAGATACAGGGCGGCAAGTGCTGGCAGATGAACTCGTTTCATGGCGTCGATAGAATTGTCGGGCGGTCCAGCCCACCATCCATATCGGCATGAGGGGAACGAACCTGTAGACACACTATCAACGTGGAGCCGTATTTCTACCCGCTGTATCCAACGCGCAAACTCACCATGGGTGTGGTGCGAGACCGAGTCCGGAAGATTTCTCACCAGGAAATCCACTTGGGAAACAGCCACGGTTACACCAAGAAGTAACCGCCCTGCACCGCCCTGTTCGGTGAGAAGTGAACATAGCCCATAGTCAGGTCGTAAGTTCCTGCCAGCGGCGGACAACAACTTTCCAATAAGTTTCTGGTGACACGCCGTCGTAGGCTCCAAACGAGAATCCGTCATTCATCTCGATGAGGGCCGTTTTGCCCGTGTCCAGGACGCCAAAATCGATCACGTACCCGGCCGGCGCGTGCCCGCCCTCCGTCAGGATGTTGATGGCTTCGCCGACCACGACCACTTCCGGATTGACCCCTCTGTCCCCACCACGATCCGCAAACCTCATCTCCAACAGCTCACCGTCGGCGACATAAACGCGCCATTCGCTGACGAAGTGGACCGGGTCGGAAATCCAGACCGGTCTGGCTTTCGACTGGCCATTGAACCGAGGGTCGTCGACAAATTCAGCGACGAATCCAGTAAAACGCTTCCATCCGTCTGCGGGCTTGATGAATAGGCTTCTGCCCGACGCCACAATATTCAAGGCGTCGCGAAGCGTGGAAAGTCGCCTCACTTGGCGATGCAGCATGTGCTCCAGGCATGATGGGTAAGGCGTATGGTTGGGTAAGTCCACACCGAGCTGCCGCAGCGCATACTTGACAAAGCGTACCGATCCTACAGCGACATACCCTTCGCCTAATCTAACTCGGCAGCGCTCAACCTGCCCGGTAGAGGCCCGCTCCACCGGAAGCCCATGCTTCATAGCTAGATCGGCCATCAGCTGTTCTTCCCGGTCTAGGGTTCCATCACCCTTTACTTGAACCAGCAGCCCTTTTGGTTCACTCACCTGCATTGCTCACCACCTTTGATTTGCTCTCCGGCTAAGCCCCTGCGGCACTTTTCATCTTCGATTCCGATACGGAACCGGCGGGGATTGGCTCCGCCTTTTTGAAAGACTTCTTGACTACCGCCGGGCAGCCAGCGACGACGGTTCTCGATTCGACGTCGCGCGTGACGACGCTTCCTGCCGCGATTACGGCATCGTCCTCGATACGGACGCCTGGCATAAGGATGGCGCCCGCACCGATCCAGACGTTCCTACCCACAACGATAGGCTTGGCCATTGCGGAGGGGTCGCGTGCGCGATCGTCGGGATCGACGTGGTGGTATGTCGTGCAGAACTTGACGCCAGGGCCGACAAACGTGCGCTCTCCGATGGACACCATGGCCCCGTTCGCAATGGTGACAGCAACGTTTAAGAACGCTTCCGGTCCAATGGATAGCAGATCTGGTCGTTCAACGTGCAGCGGTGCCCAGACCGTGCATTTCTTGTGCAAACCCGGGAAGGCTCTCTTGAGCACGCGGCCCTTCTTGTTCTTGGATGCAGCTGAGTGGTTGAAGAAGTGCAACGCCGCGCCTGGCGCGCTAGTGCCGCGTGCCAGCAGCCAAAGGTAACGCATGAAGGTAAACATCGTTCGGCGCCTTTCTATGGAGTTGTGGTGCCCTGTCTAGGGGTGGCCGATTGTAGCCGCGGCGGCAGAAATCGCTCAGGAGGCAACGGCTTGGAGTTGTCTTGTGGCGCCGCCCGCCTAGCGGCTTAGAAGCGCACGTGATCGGGCTTCACACCGTCGGCCAACATGTTCGCCTCAACATGGTTGATCAGCTTGTTTCCCCGCCACTCTTTGGGGAAGCGATAGCCAGTCTTCCGCATGATTGGAGCCGCAATGCGAGCCATTGCATGCATGAACAGGTAGTGAATTCTGATCATCGAGGTATGTCGTTGGTTGGATTCGCTTAAACGTAGAGCGAGCCTCATTCATAACGGCGGTCCGTCGTGGACGCCCGCCTCATGTGGGGTTATGCCCGTCGCATCTTCGCGATCAACACGATCAGCGCCACAACCAGTACCCCAACAAAAGCAAACTTGTGCTCACAGGCGAACAGAAAAGGCTCCGTCCCGAATCCGGTCCAATCCGAGGGGCCGCTGCCTCGGGTCGGCAGTGAGAGTGCCTGGGCAATGCCGAAGAAAACCCAGGAGATCAGCAATGGCAGTAATACGCTCTTCATTTCAATTCACTCCAAGCAAACCCCATGTCGAACAGGGACTGGACAAGAGGCCTGATGTCGTCCGCATCCCACCACGCCAGTCCCCCCTGCCACGCGCGGACCCATCTCATGTCTTGGATGACGGCAACTGCCTGACAGCCCCCGCAAGATGCGGCTTGTCAGGTCCGCAGATCCTGCTTGAGAATGGCCCATGCAGTTGCGCTCACTATTCTTCCCTATCGATGGTGGTCGTGCCGATTATTCTGAGCTGCATGCTCGGCGTCCGCAGCATCGTTGCGCCGCCGTTCCGCTTCGTCCGATTGCCTGCGAGCGCGATCAGCACGACTCTCTTTCGAACCAGGCCTGCTAAAAGTTAGCAGCCAAAACGCCAGAGCGATCCCGCCGAAGATGAGGCATTTTTGAAGGAAATCTCGCATGCTGTAGTTCTAGAACCTTGCCTGTCAGCCTTTGGAGCAGGCCGTACTTGTAATTTCCCAACCGAATTCGTTGAGAGCCGGCTTTTTGACGAGCGAGTAGCGACAGGATTGAGCATACTTGTTGGCCGAAGCAGCCCTTACGATAACGATGGCCTTATCGGCTTCGGCGGATTGAAGGGTCGACGTGAGCTTGTCGCTTGGCACACCCGTCGTAAGGCTCATGAATGTCCTTGCTGCGTCTTGCGCTGCTTCCAGCGATCCGGACGGCCCCGAACCGGGTTGCATTTGTGCGGCCACTGCTCGAGCCTGCGACACGTTCGCTGGGACTGCGTTGTCGATTACTGCTTGGCCTTGTGCGAAAGCATGCGATGCGCCGATTGCGCAAAAGAGAACTGCGGTCAGATGAAGTGCGCTTTTCTTAATCATGGTTCGTGAATTAGATTGGTATCCATGGCTGCGCGCCAACTGGCTGGCTCAGAAGTGGACGCGCACGATTTGTCGGCGATCGGAAGCGCCGGTACTCCTGACTTATTGCAGGTCGGTTCGCTCGTGCTGCAAGCACCTCGTGCACTGGTATCGCACTACTGTTACGTCGTATCGACTCTCAACCCTGGAGACTTCTTCGAATTTGTGCCCCAGAAGCAAGCAAAGGATGCGTTTCATCTCCAATTTCCATTAGGGTTCTCAGCCTTCCGCCACGCGCGCCACTCCATGTGCCTCCTGTACCTTTTGCAGATGTAGTGCCCTTTCGGGGACATCAGTAAGATCGAGAGTATCGAATACTCGCAATGCTCGGCGGGATGGCCCACCGGAAACGCTGTGTGTACGCTTATGCTGAGAGAACGCACAACACTCAGGGTAGTCATTACCGTTCTGCAGGGAGGCACCAGTGCCACAAAAGCGTGATTAGAAAAGGCACCCCGGACCCAAAGCAACAGAAATTACCCCAACCCGGCGACAACGTGATCGCGGTTCCGTACTTCAACGCTTCAATCTGCATCGAGAAGCCCCATAGGGCCCACGCAAGGAGCGCAACAACAGAGGATACGACTGCGATCGTCTTCAGCACCTGAACAGAATCTGGCTTTCTATAGCCGCGTCGATAAGCCAACTGCTCGCTCACGCATTGCAAGTCACGAGCGCGGCTCGGCATACCGAAACGTGCATCTTCCCTACCTTGGCGCATCAGGTATGTGTCACGCTCGAGAGATATCATGTCGCTTCTCGTTACAGAGGCACAGTGACTGCATTGCTCAACTTTGAGCAAGTGGCTTCGACTAATTCCGGACTCGTAACATTCGTGCCGTTAACTTGCACAGGTCTGTGAGTCTCAAGCATCCGAGTTGCGACTTTCGTGCAGTCTTTCTTACCGAGTGGCCACGTCGTAACGCCATCCTTTGTAGTCCGCACGACAGCCTCTTTCCTGACGAATGCGAGCTTGATTCCGTCATGGCAAATACTTGCGTCCGGCACCAGGATGCGGCCGTCGAAAGCGAACTGCTGGGAAGCACTAACGGGCGACTCCAGAACAGCCTTGCACTCCTTCGCTGTCAACGTCCCCAGATGGATATATGACGTGCCGCCATCGATGGAGGTGGTGATTGCCGCGTGTGCTGCCTGGCAAAAAGCCAGCATTGTGAGTAAAAGAAGCGAGGCCTTAATGGTGGAAGTCATGGGTCAACCTTCTCAATGTTGATGACATAGTCGAATGAGACGGGGCCCGCCACCTTCCGTGCTTCCGAAAGGGCACTCCCCACAGCCTGCTCAAGATCGCCGTCCTTGGAAACCGTGTAAACGTGCGAAAAAAGCTGAGCACCGCCACGCGTCACTGTCACTCTGATTTGCATAGTTACCCCCTTTCTCCCTCGAACCTACAGTGAACCAGCCGAGCTAGCTATTCCCTCGAAGCGGGGGTCTTCCGACAATCGCCGGCAGCCCACCTTGCAAATTTGTGGCGCGAATTGACTGTGCTTAGCGCTCCCGACCTTTCCGCTTGCCGCAGCTACTGGAGCGTGCCCCCCATGTCGCATGGCCGGCTCACCTTCGGTTCACTTGAAGGAGCGCGTCAGATTGATCACAAACGCCAGAATCTCGACGACCAAGAGTGCGACAGCGAACCAATCGGCCACACGATTGCCAACCTGATTCGCTACGTTATTTGCACCGACACTGCTCATTTCCATCACTCCATCGCTGGTTGCGGCCCTTTTTGGGGTAGTCCACGACAGCTGTTTCCAACCTACCTGGACAGGGCGTCTCGCCAGTTTAACGGTCAGGTTGATTCAGCTGCGGAATTGCAGACGCGACGCAGTCCACAGGCGCAAACGGGGCTACTCAACGGCGCTGCACCTAACCAGCGCTTTACCGGCATCTGTGACCGTCCAATCGTTGAGGCCGTTGCACTCTTGCTTCGCAAGCCACCCCTTTTTCGTCATGCTGGCCAGGGTGGTGCCGTTCGCCCCCAACTCGCTGGCCTGGTAAAAGTCAATCGTGCCGTGTTGGCTAGCGAACGCCAAAACCGCCTCCTGCTTGTCCGTCAGCTTTGTAGTCATTGCATTCTTCCTTAAGTCGGGCGCTAACACGCCGGCACCGCTCTCTGCGGAGTTCTGGAGCGCCCTACCTGAAATTGTCCCAGCCCGGTAGGCATTTTCTAGCCTTCGTGACGCAAATCGTGCGAATTCCTGGTTGTATGGCGTCGCACTCGTGAATGCTTTCGCCCCGTCTCTTAACGGCGCAATCGCCAGAAACTCCAATCGCTACCCTGGCGGTGCCCGGAGGGTTTCCGGTCGCGTCGTGCGATTTTTTTCGGGATTTGAGGTGACCTGCGCTTTCAGTCGACCAGCGGCAGCCTCAAACCTCCACGACGAACCCGAATCGGGGGCCACGTCCTGCAATGTCGCCGGGCCTTGGAGGCTGGACAGTAGCTTGAAGCATATTGCGGGGAGTAGCATTGAGATGAACGACCCCCGCCCTATACTGCCTTGCCAGAAGGCTATGCTCCGAACCACGCGTTCCAGGCATTGCGCAACAGGTCCCCTGCTGCACCGGCACAGAGGTCGAGGAACCAAACCCATGCCATAACGGTGCCAACCCACAAGAATAGGTTGTGGCGGCGGAGGTAGGTGAAGGCCGTCAAGGCGACGACCAGGAACAAGACAATGAACAACATGAGGCATTACTCCAGTTCGGCCCCTGCGAATGCAGGGCGCTCCATTCGTATAGGAAAGCCGAGTGGAGATAATTGGAGTACGTGCGACGCCTACTGCCCCGCCACTTACCGATAGGCTAACAACCCCCGGATGGCATCTCCGTCGGAGTACTTGTCCTTTGGCGCCGTACCAAACAAATTTGTGGCTATGAAGAGCGCAAACGCCATAACAGTTTCGGTACGAAGCAAATCGAGGTGATGGGGAATGAAGTTCCACGCAACGATTGCGGCGACGCTGGAGGCCGCGACACCACCCGCATACATCACAATCCGCTGCCGCCGTGAGATCGGCAAATACCGAAACTCCACGTAACCGCCGCATGGCAACAACCCCAATGAAACCGGAACGTGACCGTCTTGCCAGAGATGGATCGACGGGCCATAGCCCACTTGGATTCTGGAGGGCGGCACACCGTACAGCAGGCCGCAAATAACGTGGCCACTCTCATGGATGAAACTCTCGGCTACGAAGAGCACGCCGAGAGCGACGATGAAAGAGAAGATTTCGCTTACGTCCATCTCTTGCATCAGGGCTCGATACAAGAACCATCCGACGAACACCAGCGCGAAGGGAACCTCGACCAGCATGGTGCGGAGGATTCGTGCCCTTTTTTGTGAGTCCATTTTTGCGCGTACAAATTAGGTTCGATTCCGGAAGGAGTGAACCAGTGTCAGGTTTTCCACCCGTGTCTCAAACGTTGCCGACCAACATTGGCTCAAAAAGGAAATCACCCGGATCGCTTGCCTTCCAAATCAGCGTCCTGAGCACCAATTTCCGCTGCCACGAGCTCATCGCGCGTCCCCACGTCGCTTCGCCTCGCCTATACCTGAACTGTCACTGATCGAGAATTACACACTGATGCCAGCGCACGATGCCCCATATTGAGCCAATGTCGGAAATCGACCATGACCTGAAGCGAGCACTGATAGTCAATGGTCCGCACGCACACGGAGATGCCCCCCATACTTAACGCGAAGTGCCTCGGCATTCAGTGGAAAGCCAACCTCGTTTCCGATTTCGACGACGATTTCCCACAACGAAAGGGCGCCTTCTTGAGCAATGTAGTCGGCATAGTCGCTCAGCGTCCAACGCGCGACGCGTTGAGCATCGTCGTCCAACTCGAGAGCCGCCAACTGCGTGTAGCGGCCGTGGACAAATTGACCGGTAAGCAGGTCGTGCGACGCGAAGACTGGGCCGCCGGTCTGGCCTCCTATAGCGCTCGGAAGGCAGACGGCCGCGTCATATATGCCTGGTCCGTACTGCACCCACGAATGGTCAAATTTTTCTCCGTCCGGAGAAAGCACGACTCCGATCCGCAAAGACACCTCGTCCGCGTCCCCAGGCAGCTGAGCCTCCAGTTCCGAAAGCAGGACGTACAAAATTGCAGAGTACTTGTGGCAGGCGCCGGACGCTTCATGCCGAACCAGGTGGCGCAGTACTTCGACATAGACGATGACACTAGGCTGATGGTCGCCCATTTTTTCCGCTACGATCGCGACATCGCGTTCGAATTTCGGCAAGTGCAATCGCACTTTTTCTAGGTCCATAGACGATTTGAAGATCCGGTAGAAGCGCGGCCGGCATCCGACTGTAGAGTCTGCGGGTGTGAACTAGTACGTGACGTAAGCACAGATAGCAATGAGAGAATCAAATCGGTCATCTGCTTCCGGAGGTCCGCGTGTGCTTCGGTTCTCCGGCTCCCGAGGAACGCTAGCTCCCAACGCCTTGAATTGCGCTGATGGCCTGGTAGGGTCTTAAGTCTGGCGGCTGCGCCCATTGGGCATCATTCACCTGGACAGCGTTTGTGCTCGCGCTGCCGCCAGACCCGGCCTTGGCGCCAACGCTGTACGCCCCCTCAGTCGCTCACTTCACCCATCGACTTTGCAGAGTCGATATCGGCCGGTTCGAAGCACGGGACCAAGATTGCGTGGCGCGCTTTTGCGTCCGCCAGTGAATCGAACGGACCGTGAATGGCGCCATTGCGCGACAGCATGTACGCTGGCTGCCCTCGCACGTTCATGAGGGCGATCGCCCATCCACTTGGGTGTTCCCAACCATAGCCCGAAACTTGATCCCAGTTGTCCATTTCGGCCTCCGATACGTGCCGCCTGCAATCGAATTCGCATCGAGTTCACCACGGGAACCTCTAAGGAGGCCGAGGGAATACGCCGTATACTACTGTGTTTTTATACAGGGTCAACTATGCCGGCTGACGCACAAGCGGCGGTATGTGGAAGGCAGCGTACCGGCTACGCCCGGGAGCATCACGAAGCTTCCGAGCAAAAAAAAACCGCCGGCCCCCATGAACGGGAGCGCGGCGGCGCACTGATGCGTGGCGAAATGATGTCGCTTGCCTATCAATGAAGTTCTTGATGGTGTCCAGGCACTGAAGCGCCTCAAGATCCAAACTGCCGATCCGCCTTCGAAATCGCCTGTCGCACCAAGAGGTACGAATAGTCCGGATACTCGAACTCGGGGCCCGCGAGCGCGCGCAGCGCACTCGCAAACTCGGGGTTTTGGTCGTACAGGTCAGCGACTCGCTGGTAGCCATAGCCTGAGAGGATCGCACGCGCCTTGTCGCGGTCCGAGCCCCTCTGTTCACTATCAGCAAGCTCCCAGCACCAGCCAGTGCCCACACAGAACACGTCGAGGGTCCGTCCATCGACTTCAATTTGCTCCATTGAGGACTCGAAGACAGCGGCGGGCTCCTCGTGCACGTCCGTGACCCGCACTACACCGGCCGACTCATCGAAGGCCACTTCTGCTGGCATCAGCTGTGCGAGCATTCGGACCGACGCCGTCGGAAATAGCGGCTGCTGCCATCCGTTCCAGCGAACCCCGTTGGTGTACGCAGGGATGTCTTGGCCAGCGGCAAGCCATTCTCCGGTTACAGCGGTCAGCCGAAACGGTGGTACGTCCGACAGGTGCGGTTCACTGGATCCAACGGGCACGACCGTTACGGAAGTTGCACCGTCGTAGGTAGCGCGGTACATCTTGTTCGCGGGATCCTGTTCGCAAACAATGCTGGTAGCGCCACCGATCTCCTGCAGCAAATCGTCAAGATACTGGTCGCAATTAAAGTTGGTCCAGCACGTTGCTGACTCGCGCAGCACCTGCAACACCCGGTCGAACTGCTCCGGTATGCCGGCCGCCTCTGCAACAGCCTTGATCGCGTGGAACGGATTTTCAAACCAATCCGTCCACACACGCTCCTGTGGACCTTCCCCGCCATTGCCTTGCGAACTCATGAGTGCGCCATCCGGCTGACGATTCTGGGCCTGATTGTTGGTCATATGCTTGCTCCAAAGAAATTGCGAAGCAGGCACTCCCATTCGGAGTTGCGTGCCCCGCTTGGGTTACCAAAATCACCGGCAGGCCGGTGAACAGAGAAAGGCGTTCAACCCTACCCCATGGGGCTTTGCCCAAAAGTAGAGTTGCGCTTCATTGTTGAGGATGCGGAATCCGTCAGCCGTAGAACCAGACATGGCACTGATCCACGCCTATTGCCTTCAGTTCCTCGACGTTGTAGGTCTCCATCTTCGCTTTCGCTTTGATGATGGCCTCGAATTGCTTGAGCAAATCAACGACCGCTCGTCCCACGACGGTGTCCTCTTCAAGATCCGCGACCGCCGGCGCCAGCTGACACCAGATCTCCATATCGACGTGATCCCGAACGAATGGCCCCTTCCCACCGGCGATCGAGTGCTCGATTGCCTCCGTGTTGGCTCCGCTTCCAGTGGGAATCACAGCGCCTGCCGCCGTCGCATCCAATGGAACGTCGCTGATCTTCTCAACGGTTCCCGCATCAGAGCACGAGTAGTCGACGTGTTCGGCATCCGGCGCGACGAGGTTTCCTTCCTCATCCAAGACAGAGATCTCGAAATCGTCCAGGACAGCGATGCCCTGCTTGGAGTGAAAGATGTCCAGTGCAATGGCCGCCTTTTTCGCGTCAGTCAGTTCGCCTGCATCTACGGTAAAGAGCACACCGTACACACCCGCGACATCCTCGTCCTCGACAGACGAAAGGTCCGACGTAACCTGCCGCACATTGATGCGCAGCGGGTTTCCCTCGCCCAAGGAGAGGCCTTCGGGTTGCAGATTCGGAACGAGTCCGAGGATCCGCGCGTCGGCAGCCAGTCTCGCCAGGCGCGCGGACGGCGACATATACAAGCCAAGCAGACCAAGGAGCTCGCTGTACTCGTCGCCACCTGGACTGATCTCCCGGTCAGAAATCCGCTTCTCGAGAAGCAGGATATGCCGACGTGCTTCGACAAGCGACGACAGCGCCTCTTTGTAGACCCGATAGTTTGGGTCGCCTGGATTCTGGCAGGCCAGCTGGAGAGCATCGATGGCCTTTCCAATTGGCGAGTCAAACGGGACGGTACCCAGCCGTTCGTCGATGAACCGTGACAGCTCACCTAGATTGCTCGAGATCTGCAGTTCCGCCTCGAAGTGAGACGGCAGCACTTCTACGGCCGTGACCTTCGTCGGATAGAGCCCAGCTGATGACAGCTGCTGAACGAATTCCGCTTGGCTCGCTTGAACCGCTACCCAAACGATCAGGTGATCCGTTTTGCTCGAAGAGCCGTTGAAACCGGCAAGGGTCAATTCGAAAACATGCATTTGCCTACTCCTGAATGGAAACGCGGAGCAGGCAACCCCGTCTGGGGCTGCAAGCCCCGCAAGGGTTGGTGACTCACCGATGCCGGTGAAAATGAGAATCGGCGCTAACGCCGTTTTGGCTGAATTTAAGGCCCAGCTACCGTGCGAAATACCGATGAAGGGTACCACGATTTCCCAACAGGAAACTGCCGCCAGCGCTGTGTCACGGTGCCTACGCCAGGGCTTGTGCCGATTAGTTTCAGGGTGCGAGCACAACGCACAAATGAAAAACGCCCGCACCATCCTTTCTGGACAGTACGGGCGCCAGGCCGATATCGGCCTTCGCCGTTATCAACCTTCCTTCTCAACCTCGGCCAGCAAATCCTCAACCGAGTACTCCCCTCGCGCTCCGAGGTCGACAACATCCTCGACCTCCGGACTCGCGGCAAAGGCTTCCTTCTGCGCCGGCGTCATGAGGCGCCAGCACAATTGGAGGAGCCCCTGCAGGTCGCCGACCGTATGGTCGGCATCACCAGCATCGTCTCCGTGATTGTCTGCTGCTTTGCAGAGCTTATCGATGACCGAATCGTTCGCGGGCATTTCCTTGCTTCCTTGACAGAGAAAGCAGAGCAGACAACCCCGACGGAGTTGAAAGCCCCGCTGGGTAAAAAGTTCACCGCCTGGCAGTGAACGCAATTGGCGGCCGAGACCGTATCAGCTCTCGCGTGAAAACTTATCGCATTGCTGCACATAGCCGTCGCGATCTTCCCGTCCTGGCCAGTCCAACTTACAGCCACTCATCGAGCCTGGAAGGTAGTCGCAATTGGCGCATCCAGCACACATATCGTCGTCACTGATCGACTTCTTTCCGCCAGACACGGTGATCGGGCGCAGTTCTGCGTCCTCGTTTGGCATTTGCCTGCTCCTGAATTGAACTGCGGAGCCGACAACCCACACGGAGTCGAAAGCCCCGCTAGGGTTAAAAAGTCACCGCGGTGCGGCGTACAAAATTGAGGGCGGCACGACCTTAGTCTGCCTTCTTCTCAATGCTGAAGAAGCCGTCAAACTGGTACTTTGGAAACATCTGGCGCCACGCCCACAACTCTTGCTCCAGTTCCGCGCGCGACGGAACATACTCAAGCTTCCGGCCAGTTTGCGCATCCATCATCGCCCTGTAAGCCTCGGCAATTGCTACGCCGAGACCAGGACAAGCTGAAGCTGCGCCGCCAGAGGTACAAATTCGGACGCCTTCTAAGGTGCGCCCGTGCTCCGGTGCTACTTGGACGTACCAGTCGCCGTTGCCACCGGGGAAAATAACCAGCGCCCGCAGCTCGTCCTTCGGAAGATCGCGATCGTCGGTCAGGTACATTGCACGTTGGATATCAGTCACGATGCAGCTCCTATGTGATCAGATGTCCAGGCGACAAGTACCGGTTACCGGAACCGGAGAGGCCAGAGCTGTAACCAAGTGGTAGCCAGGGTTCTCATCACGCATTTTCGCGGCGAAGAAATCGATGGCCTCCGTTTGCGATCTCGCGACATAGATGCCGTGAGTTGGACGGATTTCCGTGGTGCTGCCATCCTTCAGCAGGACGCCCGACACCACAAATTGCATCGGCTGGCTCACGTACCAACCTAGGTCCGCACCCCGGCCACCGACACTTTGGGCGTGCACAGCAAACGCCGCCATGGCGCATGTCGCCGCGACCAACAACGTCTTGCAAAAGTTCTGCATGATTTTCTGCTCCGAAAAGGAATTGGCGGAGCAGGCGACCCCTACAGGAGCACGCGTGCCCCGCAAGGGTTTAGTGGCTCACCACGAATGGTGAAATTGAGTCGCGCCCAGTAGTAGAACGCGTTGGCTGGAGTTTCGGTCCAGCTGCCGAGTAAAAGCACCGTAAGGGTACCACGCCCAATTCCTGGTGGGAATCAGACGCGCCCAGCATGTTGGTCGACACAACTGCCCTGCTTGCCGCGGTGCCAGAGCGCCCGGCGCCCAAAAAAATCGCCCGCTCTGTCCAAACTGGACAGGCGGGCGTTGATTCCACTGAAATGGGACTACTTGCGCAGCGCGAGAAGCGTGCTGCGATGCTCGCCCTTCCCTTCGGATTCGAGCGATTCAAGCATCGCATTGCAGCGATCCGCCCATCGGTCCGCCTTCTCGGCCCCCATGCTGCACCGATCGGCACTGCACGGATCGGCCAACAGCGCGGCCAAATTGCCAAGCGCCAACTGTAGGATTTTTGCATCCTCGCCAGTCCACAGCACGTCTTTGCCGTGCAACTGGTTGACCAGCGCGCAGACCAGGTCATGCTGTGCACTCAAACCTACTCCCTCGATGCCCAGGCGTCGCTCGTCAACCGAGCTCGTCGAGTGCATGTATCGGACGCCGGATCCGTGCCGACTGCAGGACACGAAAAACAGGCCCTGTTTCGGGTTCGTTACGGCAAACGCGAAAGGCTCCTTGTCGTTGCCGAAAAACAGAATCCCATTGGGCTTCTCACGGTAGAACCCGCTTTGCTCTTGTCTGGCTCGGCCTTCAAAATGCACGAATCGGCGCCCATTGACGTCCAGAACAGGGGCCTCGGTCGGCCGGCGGTCGGGCATTAGGAGAGCCACTTCCTTCATGGCTTCCACCTCGGTCAGATAGAAGAGCTCGGCATTACCCCAGCCTTGTCTGCCATCCGAACCAACGAATGTCACCGACGGTGCGGTTGCGCCGACTTCCGTTCGGATGCCATGCCAGGTGATGGTTACGGGCTTGACTTCAGCGCTGACGAATACGTCGTCCCGCATGGTCTGCACAACCTCGTACAGGGTGAACGGCACTTCCTTTCCGACGAGATCTGCCGCCGTTGCACGCGTAGGAGGCGAAACTTTGATTGATTGCATATCCTGCTCCTGAATGTAGTCAGCGAAGCAGGAAGCCCTCTGCGGGACAACTTGCCCCGCGTGGGTAATGGACACACCGACTGGCGGTGTATAGGAATCGCGATCCGCGTCGGGTTCGCGTTGGCTGGAGATGGACCAGCGGCCATGGAAAACAGCGCAAGCATAACACGCGAATTTCCTGATGAGAAATTGAGGCGCAGCAGTGACGGAAACGCCTTAATCACCTGCGTTCCTTCTTCTCTCAGCTGCGTGTCGTGCTGCCAGACAAAGAAAAACCCGCCGCCTCCTATAAGGAGGCCGGCGGGCTTGTGCTGCTGGGCCGGACTTGCGTCAGCAACCAGCGTTCATGGCTTGGTCATGGCCGTCATTCGGCATCCATTCGGGAATATCCTGCACGGCGCCGAGTACAGATTGCAGCTGCGCAATCGCGATCTCGATCCGCGCACTGGCCTGCTCGCCTGACGAGCAGTCTTCCGCGCTCGAAAGTTCGGTCATCAGGAACTTCAAGACACCATCGCCACAGCGGGCCACTGAGCTCCGGAATTCCTCCTCCGATTTGCTGCAAGCCAGATATGAAAATTGACCCCTCGCATACTTCTCAAGTATCGCCCGCTGGCCTGGATTCAACCAACCCAGCGTCTCGTCAACGACGGCGGGTGGCGAAATCGCACCATAGTCGCCCTCCACCTGCGCATTCGCGTAGGTCATCAGAGCCCTGGCGGTGCCTGGATCAACGCTTGCGTCGAACGTGAGGTCGAACAGACCGGCGATATCAAGTTCGGTCGGTTTTGTTGTGGCCGCATACCGCGCGAAAATCTCAGCGTCCACAGGCTCTTCTCTCTGGAAGAACACGGCCAGCCTTGCACCAGGGCACTCCACGTGCTCGACCATCGCAACCCACAGGCGCGGCTCTTCAGCCGCTTTCGCCGGCGAACCGAGCGAAGGGTCGTCGCGAAGCGCGCGCACTACATCCGCCCATGCTTCTGCTTTGGTCGCAAAGTTGCCGGCGCTTGACTCCACACTCTGCCAGCCGGGCTGGCTCAATGTCCACCACCACCGACCAATCAGGTCTAGGCGATGTTCAGCCGTTCCTAACTGGACCTGGAACCCCGCGTCCCGCGCGGCCACAACATCGGCAGCGGTGATGCGCACTGGCGCGTCGAATGGGGGCTCAACCCAGCTAATCTGATCTGGTGTCAGGCCGTGCTTGCTGGCTGCTTCCGTCTTTCGCTGGATGGCGTGAGCTGAGGATTGATACGCCCGGGCGACCGCAACATGCTGGGCGTGAAGCACGGCGTTCGCGTCGGCTGCGATCATTTCTTCCACGCTTGCGTGGCCGAGGGCCTGTGCCTCTTCCAGTTCAGTTACTGCGTTGCTTGCTTGCATCTTCTTGCTCCATATTGGATCTGCGAAGCAAGCAACCCCATTCGGGGCTGGTTGCCCCGCGAGGGTTGGTAATGGTCACCGGTGCCGGTGAATATGAATGCCGTTAGGTCGATCGAAATCAACGTTCCGAGCTTAGGGATCAACTAGCGGCTGTTCGTCTAGGACGGCGCGGCCTGTACATCACCGCTCCCGGCCGCACTCCGTCTGGCGGGCGATCGGCTGGCCACGGAAGTTACGCCAATCGGTGCTGTTGCTGCTGCCGGCCGGAAGGATCTCCGGTGCATCCAGTGGGCCGCCGGCGTCGAGGTCGTCGGACATCTGACCGACTGGCCCATACAAATGCGACCGACCTGGCATGTTGAGACAACGCACACCTTGTCGCTGACGGTGCCCGCCGGTACAGATGGAGTTCACTGACATGTCCTGCTCCTCGCATTAGATTGCGAAGCAGGCAACCCCTTGCGGGACTGCGTGCCCCGCGTGGGTTATGTAGATCACCACATAGTGATGAATTTGAATAGCGGTGGCCCTAGGTCGAACCACCTGGCTGGATATCGGACCAGCTGCCGGTAGAGGTACCTCGCAAGGGTATCACGGATTCCTGCTGGGAAGCAGGGAGTGTTTTTAGGCAAAGAAAAAAGCCCGCCATTCCCCATTTTCAGGAGAACGACGGGCTTTGGGGCTACTGCACCAAGAGTGGTCGGGGCCTTTTCCAACTAGGAACGGCAGGCACAGGCCGGGGCAGTCGGCGTAGTTCGACGTCCCAGTACCGGCTGGTACTGCGTACCATCCCAAACTTCCAGATCCTGCTCCAGGACATCCGCCCTGGACCTCCGGGCCTCGCGCAGTGCGTCGCGGTCGTCAGACGCACCAATCATGATCCAGCCATAGCCAGACCGGCAGCGATAGGACGTGAGCCCAGGCGCGGCCAAGGCCCGACCGCACTGATTGAACTGACCGTACTTGCTCATGTCGTTCCACCTGCGCGATCGGCCAACTGAGTGTACGCCGCCGTAATGGCCGGGTGCACTTTGCTTGGCGCTGCACGTACGAATCGGACCGCCGCAACATCGTGGTCTCCGATAAACGCCGTCATCGTCCGCACGATATCCGTACAGAACGGGCTCGTGTGTTGTCCGAGCCAAAAGCAGAACACGGAACCATTGATGTTACCCGGGCCCTCACTGACCGGCAGACCGTCGGCCATCTGGGACGGCCACGAGTCGGTCCAATCAGCTGCCGATGCCTCTTTGACGCTGAAACTGGCGCCCGTGCGCGGGTGCGTGATCTGCAGCTTTCGCGTGACATCGGGCAACGGCAATGCTTCACCGCGGAGTTCGTCTGCCAGCATCCAAGCTTTCGCGCCGTCGAAAGTAGGGAAATTCACATCCAGGCGGCTGCCAGGCTCCTTTCGTTCCCAGCAAACACCCAATCGACCAGACGGATAGAACGGGCACTGCGTCAGCACTCCCTTGCCTTCGGCCTCCGGAACATGAAACGGGTTACCGGGACGCCAGCGGGGGTCATGCTCAGTGGGGATTTCGCACCAGTGCGTTGCCTCGAAGCCAGACTCCACATAGGCGGTACGCGGTGCGTCAACGCGACCCTCAGCGCACCAGGTGGAAACCCGACTGTCGTTGGCGTTGAAGAACACATAGCGCTTGCCCGGCACCGGCTGGCGCGCTGTGACCGTGTTGACGTGCTGCAGCCATACGCCCTCTGGTACACCGACGCGCGGAGCCTCATGTTCGCGCAGATTGTGGATGCCATACTGTTCGAGCTTCTCGCCGGTATTTTCGGAAATTCGCGTCTGCGTATTCCACTGCAACACGCAGCCATCGCGATCGAGACCGACAACCTCTTCGTCCTCAAGGGTATCGATGGGGATCAGTTCGTCCTCGAACGCATCCTGCTCAGCGCCGTCCTCGAGACGAATTTTGAACATTGGGCCGACTTCTTCGATATCCGCTTCCTGCTCGGTTAGCGGACGAATGACAGTAGCGGTGACGTTCCGCTTTCCTTCTTGTGCTGTCGAGAAAAACAGCACTTCCTGGTGCTCGCCCGGTAGACGATTTTGTGACATACCTGCTCCTATGGGATACGCGAAGCAGGCATCCCCAGTCGGGACACTCGCCCCGCATGGGTTCAAATTCAATTTGATGGTTAGCTGTCCGCCAAGACGTTCAGCTACCGTCCAGCAAATGCCTCACGCTTAACGTGGCATGTCGACAGTCGCCAGTTCAGGCGCTCGTTCGACGCCCGGCCAGCACCGCACTGTAAAGTGCGACGACATCCAGCTCTCCGCTTGCGATTTCCTTGAGGGCGTCATCTGAGAGTGCTGTGAGAATGCCGATCGAGCGAGATTGCCGCCCGATTTCAGCAGCTTGCCTCCACTGCTCCCGGCTCATTTGGGCCGCTGCAGCGTTGGGATTCGCGGACACAAAGCCCACCAGAGTGTGCTTCACTTGCCAAAAAACACTCTTCTTCATGGATCATGCTCCAAGATGGATGCGGAGCTGACATCCCCAAGCGGAGGTATGCTCCCCGCTTGGGTTGATTGAATATCACCGCATTACGGTGACGCGGCCAACTTCGGCCAGTATCGGCTAGTTGCGGTCTAGCTACCGTTGGAATACTGCGCAAGATTACCACGGAAGAATTCCTATCAGGAAGCTAGCCAAGGCGAAGCTCAGTACAGTTTCCGCCACGGCACTTCCCTCCCCGGCCCCTCGGAGCCGCAGCACGTTTCTCAGATCGAAATGAAAAAGCGCCCACCGCCTCCCCGTGAAGGGAGCGCGGCAGGCGCCAATTGGTACTGATCAGCTCTGCTGCGTACTCGCTGTTGCAAGCTTGCGAGCGCGTAGCTCAAGGTGCGGATAAAGCGGCAATTCCTTTAGCATCTCAACTGCCTTGTCAGCGACAGCAAGGCGGTCACCCCAACGCAGGAGGTCCTCTTGCGAGTAGTCGTTGTTGATCTCGACCTTCATGTCTCTCAACTCGAGCGCATCCGTCAAGAGCGACTCGAGCACACCTGAAGGTTCAACTGCGACATGTGCGGAAGTCTCATCTTCGTAGTGACGAACAGCGCGCCCCATCTCCGACAAGAAATCCACACCCGTTCTGTCGCAGTGGTGCATCAGATCGCACAGAAGATCTCCGACCACGCTCTCTTGCTCGCAGTTGGTTGCGCGCTGAAATGCGTCCAAAGCTTGGCGGGCCCACATTGCGCGTTCATCGTTCAAGCCGTCCAGGTCAGGAACGCCTTGCACTACGTCCGCCGGCTCACCTTCAACCGCGGCATGCGGCGCGATGTCGATGAGGAAAACGCTGCCGGGATAGCGCTTCACCAATTCTTCTTGGACCGCGCTCGCGTCGGAAAGACAGACAAATCTCACCGCCTCTTCTATGTTCGACGTCTGCGGCGGCGTTGCCGCTGGCTCGCCGCCGACGTCTTCAGGACTATGCGCTACATAGGAATTCGGAGGAGTCTGACTGGATAGAATGACATAGTCTTCCCCGCCCTTCGGCTTACGGTAACGTCCCAAAGTTTCGGGGAAGTCGTCGAACTTCACGATCTCGATGCCCGGACCTGTGTACGAACCGATTTCACAGTACACATGTACGTTGTCCACAGCGACGCCGGCCCCTTGCATTTCAGAGATCAGGGCCTTGTAGGCGTCACGATTGAACAATCCATCCACGACCGCAATTACCCGCTTGGCTTTTGCATGACTGGCAACAAGAAACCGGTACCCGTCGTGCAGTGTCAGACCAACCATACTGCCCCAGTCGCTCAGGACCTTGCGCTTCAGCAGCGCCGACGGAATGCGATCTTGCAAGGCCGACCACATCGCCGCAGTCCTGGCGGCATCCAGTTGATCCTGATCGATCTCGCCCAGGCTTCGCACACCGAAGAATTCCAAGACGCTGCTGACGACCGCGACCGTGTACGGGCCGTTGTGCCCCAACTTGACAGCGTCAACCAGTGCATCCGTGGAATCCCGGCAGTCTTGCAGCTCATGGATCTGAGTCAGCTGCAATGACAGCACCTTTTGCGTGACGTCGATGCCGTAGCCTTCGTCAATGTCCGTGGCGTAGTCGTTGATCCACGCCTGAGGCTGAAAGAATGCCTCGATTAGCTTGGTGTGCACCGTGCCAGTGTGATGTTTTTCCATGAACCTGCTCCTGAATTGGTATCGCGAAGCAGGCAGACCCTTTCGGGGCTGCGTGCCCCGCTTGGGTTTAGAGACTCGCCTTGGCGGCGAGGTACTGATCACCGATTAATCGACGACGGTGTGGTTGAGTCGATATCGGTGGTTAGGATTCCAGGCGGTTAGTCAGCCGCACCAGGATCTGGTCATCAGGGCTCGTCCCCGGCCCGTAAATGTCGAAATTCTCGACGCAGAGCCGGAAGATGAACTCCCACGCATGGTCGGGCATCTCATGAGCTTCGGTGCCGTCAAAGTCCGACGCAGGGTTGACCAGCACAACGACGTCGGAATGCTCGGTCGGCTCCCCGCCTTCGTGCCAGGTGAATTTCGTCTGGCCGTTGTTCAACCACGCGATGAACGCTGGGTCTTTGAACAACGCGGGCGCGTTCACAACCAAAGACTGGGCGCGTTTGACCTTCAGCTTTGGATCACGCAGCAAATCAAGAACCATTTTGATGCTCCTGTTGAAACGTGCGGAGCAAGTCCCGCGCAGGGCTGCTTGCCCCGCTTGGGTTGATAGAGTCACCGGAGAACGGTGAAATTGAACGAGGCCTGATCAGGCTTCGCTTTGGCTGGTTCTGGCCCAGCTACCATGCAAAATCCGTATCAGGATAGCACGAAATTCCCAACAAGAAGCTGTGGCACCTTTTGCCAGTATCGTCTAGCCGCATCCTGCGCGACTGCGCTGTCACGCTCAAATTTCACAGCTCTGTGTGACGGGATCATGCTTCTCATTCGGCCTGTACCCTGTTTGGTGCGGTAGTGGATCTGCAGGGAAAGGGAATACCCCTCTACAATGCTGGCAGTCCGTCCCCGGTCCGTGTTCGCAGAACGGAGATAGCGGCTCTCCCCAGTGAGGTGGGCGTCTGCTTGACATCGCGTGCCCCTGCCTTAACGGGGACGCATCCAACCGTCTGGACCATTCTCGAAGCCGCGCTTATCAGTACGACTGAGCGGAATGCTCTTAAGGCCCGGAAGCCGCTGCCGAATCATTGCAAGGGCTTTTCGACGCACTCTGTATTCCTCAAAGGCGTGCCAAGCGCAACGAAGAAGCGCGCCTGAGGTAGCGACAGCGACGATTGAAGCGATAGTCATGAGACCCATTGGAAGCCTTGCGGTTGTACTCCAGATGCAGAGACCATCAGCGATTGCACGTTGATGAGCTTGGATTCCAGCTCACGGTCGGCCATCCTGCTTCGGGGGCAAAAACGACTTTCCCGCACGGACCGCACCGTACACAACGGTATGCCCGACATCGCCAGTATGGAAGTTGAACTCATACGGCACAGCGGGACTCGGCTGCCAGGCGGGAACGCCAGCAGCTACGCATTCTGCGATAGATGCGCTGGACGCTGAGGTAGCAACTTCGGGGAATGACAGATCTTCCGGAAAGCACTCGACAAAGTTCGAAGTGCTGTTCTTGATAGCCTCAACGTACGCTCGGGCAGTTGCCTCGTCCGCAAACGTCATCGCATGGTCGATTGGCTGATGCATGGTCGAAAACAATGCCGTATCGAACGCGTGATAGAGCAATGTTCCAAGTGAGGCCGAATGAATGAGGACCCGCATACAATTTCCTATTGTTCAGTCGGCTTATCGTACTGCCGACAGTTGTCGCAGTATCCATCCACAACACCATTGTCGTCCAACAGTTGATGGCTATCCGTGTACCAGTGGCAGCATGGACATTTCTCGACGTTGTGATCCAACAGCAAGGCGGTCAACTCTTTCTGTGTCATACCGTTCGCTTCAATGACCCTTTCAAACCCATTTCCGAAGCCGGTCACCGTATCAAGAAGCTCAGCGATTTCCACGTCGTATCCTATGCAGTCCGGCGGGGTATCGCCGATTCTTGCCGCCCCTGTCGGCTATTCGTCGCTATCAATCGTTCCATTGCCAGTCGGTGATTTCGCTCTGAAAGGGCGACGTTCATCAGTGCTCGCCGCTCCTTCACCGCTGGCGAGGCGAACCTTTCAATGTGCGCGTCAATCTCGGAAGTGGTCATCTTCTGCGTCTGCCTGACAGTCAGGGCAAATGACAAGCGCGACCAGCGCGTAGGCATCAGTGGGACGTCACTATCGATGTCCCAAGCCGCAATGCCATCTGGTCCAAGTACTACAAAGCCCTTCGGCAGACTCTTGCGCCCTGCAAGTCGATCCCACAATTGCATCAACATATGAAAGTCCTCTGAGCCTACTTCCAGGTGCCTGAAACGATGTTCGGATGAGTACGCATCGAAATTTGCCGTGCGCCGTCCTGAAACCTCGACGCATCCTCTTTGGCCAAGCGCACGGCCTCGGAATCTGGAAACGTAACGGCGACCGTATCGGCCGCTGCCTCGTACCATCTGGCCATCGCCTCGTAGTACATCTTCCATATCCTCGCTTGCTTGCAATCCCGCCGTGGCGGCTTCGGTTGCCCCGACGAATCTGACTTCTTCATATGCGCTCGCCACTTATAGGTTCGCTTTGGCTGAATCGACGCGGAAACAAAGTCCATCCACCGCAAAGCTTCCAGATGCACTCAAGGCTGTCGGTTTGTGTGCTGGTGAGCCGCAGCCCTCAAGATGCCCGAGACCACCTCAAAGACACATGCAGCAAGTGCAGTAGCAAATATCACTGCATGAAGAGGATGTTCCACGTACCAGTCTGGTTGGAACACGCGGACAAGCAAGCACAGGACCACCTGAATATAGGTGAAGCGCAAGAGTTTTTCGAAGAGCTCATCCATTCGTGTCTTCCCTCTAGTGTTGACCTCGTTTGACGTCGGCGACCCGGCGCCATATCAGCCCGGCCTGACAGCACCCTGCCAGGACAACGAGAAGTCCCCAAATGCCAACAGAAAAGTCCCGCTGTTGAATCAGTAGCGCCGCAACAGCGAGCGCGGCAGCAAGGGTCAAGCGCAAAGCCCAATCGCACTTGGATTCCCGACTGAAAAGCAGCAAGGCGACGTCACCAATCGCCAAGACAACCAGCCCTACAGCGGCAACATCAAAAACACTCATCACCCGTTTCTCACAAGTTCGGCCTGCCAGAGTTGTGTTACCCCGACAGATACCGAGTGGTCGCGTATAGCGCAATGGACACTATCGACGAAAATGCCCCTTCACTTGAGCATCAAGCCCATCTTCTGCTGCCTTTGAACGCTGAAACGGCTAACCGCGGCGCATCCCGGTCCCGTTCAGCACACTCCGTAATCATAGGCAACAAGGCGTCCAGCACGATTGACTCCGACTTGGCCTCCATCCACGCTCATCACCCAGTCAGGCTCATGGCCAAATCGACTCACAATTTCCTGGCTGGAAAGCGGGTTCACGAACTCCATGAAGACGACCGGCACCTCATCGAACACGGCCAAGCGTGTCCGGGGATACTGAATATGCCATTCGCAGCCTAGACTTTCCGGAGCGTTCGACACGGACCCTTCCCAGTCATTGTCCCGGATTCCAAGAAAGTTCTTGGGCAATTTGACGACATAGCCGCCCCGCATCTGGAACACGTTGCGGGTGCGGCCCGCCCATGCAGCAAAGGATCGGCGGGCAAAACGTTCATGGAGCCCCATTAGGACACCGTCTACGTCTTCGTCAACGTAAACGAAGATGCCATTAGGGTGAGAGAGCTCCTGCTCATCGGTTGGGTTGATGATGATCGATTGCATCGTCACAGTCTGTCACGTGGCACTGGCAATATCCCGATGATTTTCTCAAGCGGAAGACACGTCGATCGGCATCTTCCTAAGCAATGTGGTGCACAGTGAGAAATAGCCGTTCTCCAAGCGCGGCGCAAAGTCACGTACCCACTGCGCCGCGAGCGGCGAGCGCAGCGCCGCCTCCACACGGTTGAGCACTCCCGGCTCAGCAGAAACGATGCTCAGGTTGTGGTTGATGGGCAAGATTCCCGGCGGCACGCGCACAGCCTTTGGCGATGTCGCGATCCTCGGCACCAATAGCGACTCACAGGACAAATCCATGCGGTGAAACGTCTCCGGTGGCATCCAAAAGACCCCACGCCTGCCGCGAGCTGCCATTTTGTGCATATTGCGCTGCAAATGCTCCATCACGACCTGACAAGGCTGTTCGCCCGGCTCAGTCTTTATCGCAAATCGCTTAGGCACTCCAAGACTGCCACCGTCGATATCGTCGGTATCAACGGCCGGCACCAAATACTCACCAGGTAGTTGTGCGGCAACGTCTTCGTCCACGACGAAAATTCCTGGAGTCCCAAGCCACGGCGCAATTCGTACCTCGGCGATTTGTTCAAGCGTAGGCATGCCCTCGTAGCGGCTTTCATCAACGCCTGGATAGATGGGCCTCTCGGTTAGGACACGGACGTCCTGGAGAACTTCGGAGCCCTCGTCCGACTTTGCTGTTGCATTCAACACGACAGAAACTGGGTGGATTCGTGGCGGCGTTCCAGCGCGACGATTCTTGGGGCGGTAGAACACAGAGCCGGCATCCAAGCGCTCAAGATGGGAAATCGCCAGTCGGGCCCCCAATTCTGCTCGCAGCTGCGACGCACCGGAATTGAAGAGCCATCGATCCGAAGTCACCAGACCGATCTGGCCATTGGGATGGATGGATCGACTGCAGCGCTCCAAGAAGCTATGCAGAAGATCATAGGCAGCGAACGCCGGAACGTGTCTGGAGTATTCGTCCTGCAGAACACGCGGGACATTCACCCAGCGCAAATATGGAGGATTGCCGGCCACCGCATGGTAAGTAGGTGTTCGAGGCCCTTCTGTGAGGAAATCGCGGTTGTGAACCATCGACTCAGCCGCCTCGGTGGCAAGGGTATGGTCATAGCCATGTCGGCTTAACGTAGCCGCTACTCGCGCACGTGCTTCGATGCACGCGCCTGCGTGAACCTCCCAACCTTCGACTTGGGCCCGCAGACTGTCAACACTCGGACGAGCCTGGCCGCTGGCGGCAAGCAATTTTCCAAGAGCACGCTCAAGGAACATTCCGTCACCGCAACTTGGATCGACCAACTTGCGCCCATCACGTGGCCAGTCAAGCCGACCAAGGAGGTCATCGACGACCGGGGCTGCCGTGTAGATAGCCGTCGCGTGATGCAACCGCTCTACCGCTTCTGTTCGCGCCAGATCTACTTGTGCGATGTGCGAATGTTGATGATCAATCGTTTGTTCGGGCATTGCGAGTTCCTCTAGGCACCTGGCACTCTGCATCTACCTCTGGGTTGACGTGGGGGTGCGGCGCGGCGTTTGCGATTGAAGCCATCATGCCGCGGCTTGATGTGAATACAAGCCCGCACGGATCCGCGAAATGCGGGAAGCAATCAGGAAGCGGTGCCGAGCGCCTAGTCGCTCCAGCACTCGTACCACCGCCTCATGCCGGAAAACTCCCGAGATAATGAGGGACTACTACGCTTCGGACCCACTTCGAACGGTAGCCCAATCGGCGTCGCCTTTGTCGACGGCTTCCAATCTGTCGAGCACCTTCCCAATCCAATCGCGCATGTTGGGTGTGAACATTCGGATCGCACTTCGCAGGCCTGGAATGTCGAGTGCCTCAAGTGACGCTGCGTTGTTGCGCCGCGTCGCCAACGTCTTTGCGATCAAGTGCTGCAATTCCGAACGGAACTGCTCGATATAGGCCTCCGGCTCCGCCCCCCAATTGAGTTGGCACTCCTCACCAGGCTCGTCGGTCCCTTCGTCTGATTCCGACTCAACAGTGAAAAACGCCCGCTCTACCGCCGCCAAGCACAAAGATCGGCGTTGCGCATTGGCTGCATTCGCGAGAAGGATCGGCAGCGTTCTCGCCGCCGGTCCTACGCCGAAGATTTCGAATAGCTTTTGCAGCGCTTCTGCATTCGCCCGCTGGGCCGGAATCGATTCCGACGTAGCGGCCGCGTTGGCTTCATGCCCCTTGCAGCAAGAGATGGGTGCAGTCTGCTGCAACTCGTGCAGGACGCTTTCCTCGATCACGCGCAGATTGATTGACTCGTCGTCCACCCATTCGCCACGATCGTGGTCATACCGGTGGACAAACAGGCTACGCTCATGGAGCTCTTCGGTGGGCTCGCCCTCCATCTCTGGGATGGTGTAGCTATCGAGTGGCCCGCCATAGGTCGGGAGCAAGCCCAGCTCGGGATGTTCCAACACCATGAAGAAATCCCGGCGCGTAATGGGGCACTTTGATGGGAATGCAGCATGCTTCGCTGCCCCGTGGATGAGCTCGCTCGCCGATGCCCCCTCTGAAGCTAGAAGCGCCCGGGCAACAGCGGCCCAAGTTAATGAATCAACCGGAGTCTCCGCGGATGGCGACCGCTCGATGATGCTTTTGGCCACCTTGAGTAGGTAGTCGCTCGCAGTGGTGCCCCTGGTGTTTGCGAAAATCGTCAGGACGTCGTCGTTAGTGAGCTCCATCGGCTCGGCCTGCGGGCCGGGGCCGGAATCGACCGGGTCACCCACTTCCTCGGCCGATGGCTCGGTACTGCCCCCCCACAGAGCCTTCAATATTTCCGGACCGGACGGTAAGACCTGCGCCGATGCATGGGACAGGTAGGCCGCGATCACAGCTTGGCTTTCCCGCGCCGTCGCCTGCTCACCAAGCATTTCCGTGAGTTGGAGTTCCGACGTACCGAGGCGCGCGCGCACCTCCTCAAGCGCCATTTCGAAACCTGCCAACTCAGGGGCATTCCGGGCGCATGCGAGAGCTTCTACATCCGCCAGGACCTTGAATACGGCGGCAGCTACGGCGTCGGCGCGCAAGTACTCGATATCGCCCCCTCCGGCACTGTGCGCACACCACGTGACGTGCTTAAGAGCCTCGAAATCTGCATCACGCGGGCAATCATCTCCAATTTGAAGAAAGACCCGTTCCGGACAGTTCGTCAGCATTTCGTTCCCTCGCGTTTTGTCCAGTACTTAGTTGAGCACGACCTGATGTGCCGCTTCCCGCTCGCGACGGTGCAGCGCATGTTCAGCGTCGACTGCAGTGGGTCCAAGAAATGAGCCGCCTTTTTCCGGGGAGTGCACGTCCCAGGCAATGAGACCATCCTTGTAACGGGCGATCGCGACTTCCAAGTCGAACCCGCCGAAGAACTTTAGCAAGGCCTCCGTTTGGCGCAGCGTGATAGTGGTTTGCGTGGACATCAACTTGATGACGTCGGCGCTCAAGTGCTCAAGGCGGGAGGTCTCGTGCAAACCCTCTTGCAACTTCATGACCCCTTCGACGCAGTTCTCCATGTTTTCGAGAGCCTGAGCTGGCTGCGACACGTTATCCTTGATGTTGCGCAACCACTGCAGGCCATTGGTGGCCACATCCGCCCACTCGTTGGCCAGAAAGCGCCAATCAATTGCAGGACTTTGGTCACAAGGTTGCGGCTTAAGGGCCGCGACTCGCTTTGCGATTCTCTTGCAAAGGTCGAAGTCTTCGCGCGACAAAGTGCGGCCGGCCTCTTCGTTAATGATCTGAAGCACTTCAGCATTTCCGCTTCGCCCGGGCTGGTGCGATTTAGCATCGCTCGCCACGGGCCACGGCTCATACATCCAGTGCGTTACGTTGCGTGCCAACCCGGTGCCCGGCTCCCCGTCGTCAGGGTTGCACTCGTAGAAATCGGACACCTTCATATGGTGAAACCGGACGCCGCCGTAGTCGTGATCTTGGGTAAAGCCAATCACTTTCGCCTTCTCGTCGTACGCGGGGAAGCGGTCGGTAACCGGGATCATGCGAAATTCTGGCGATCGTTCCACCACGTGCGCAGGTAAATGCACTACAAAACGCGGTGCGTCCGCCCCTGACGACTCCAGCTCAAGCTTGATCGCGTCCCTGTGCGGCATGCACACGAGGATTTCCTCCCCGGATTTGGCGTCGCCCTCATCGTCGGCCAGTTTTCCGATGGCGTCAGCGCACTCGCCGGCAGCTTCCAGGCTTACCCACCTCGTTCCAGAGAGCGCCTCGATTGCCCGCTTAGCTTCGCCAAGCGCGTGCTGGCGGATGTACCGTGCCGAAGGCGTGCGCCACAGTGCCGCCTTGGCAATTGACCGAAACGCCGCTTCTACCTGCTCAGGCGCAACCCCGCCCGTATCGTGGACCAGCCGTTCGACAGTCGCTACTTCCGGGACCATCATTAGAAGGGTATCCACTGCGTTTTCGTCAGCCCTCACCAGATCAGCGATGGGCTGGATGTACAGATGGGTTCCGACTGGCACCTTTGCAGCCTCAAAGCACGCCATGGTGAACCCGCTAGTTCCAGGCATGCCGCCGGCGATACCGACCATGCTTGCTTCGACGTGCCGACGGTAATCTTCAAGGTGATTTGGGCACAGCGCCTTGATGACAACGTCCGGGCCGAGGGCTTCGGCCGCCTTCAAGACAGCATCGTAGAGTTCGGCCTTAAGTTTCTCGGTGACAGTCAGCATGAGCGCTTCTCCATGGTTGTCGATTTGGCGACTTGTTCTGGTGCTTGTCCGTTGGAAGCGGCCATCGGTCCATTGATGGCCAGCTCAGGTGCTTGAACAACCGGCTTCAACAAGCTGATCGTCGTCGGAAGGACGTCGAGTACTGCCTCGGCGATCAAGGCAACTTCTTCCCGACCCGTCTTAGTCGAGCAGTCGCCGGGCGCGGAGAGCTTGTCGACAAGGGGATACTTCTCGTCGATGTCATCGCACGTGTACGAGAGACTGTGCTCGCTCAGTACACCGTGGATCAGGTCATACAGTGCTTTGCGTGTATCCGTAGGTGTTGGTTGCGCTTCCGAACACGGGCTGTATGCAATCACCTCATAGCCATTTGCCTTCCACTGTTCGGCGACATCCCTGTCCTCAGTGATGGGGACGCACACGGCCTTGTGGGTCGTTTTCCAGATCGAGGTCGACACAGAAGCCGCGGGACGATCAGCGCATTCAACGATTGGGGAATCGTTCTTGCCTTTCGTTTTCACCGCCTTGACGCCATTTGTCTCGACATCGCAAGGCCGCCACTGATGGCCGCAGTTATGGCAACGATGGGACCGGTGCGGAGGATTGGTCCAGCGCGGTACGCCAGCCATAGCCGTGCCGGGCTCGTCCGCCGCATCGATATGCTGGGTGTTGCACTTCGGACATAACAGCACCATGTCGATCGGTACCGTCACAGCCTCAGAACCCACGCGCGACAGCATCGCATGCACGACTTCGCTTGGCATCCAGACTGTGATGCCGTCGCTTTCATCCAGGTACGCTTCGAGTGCGGCCTTCAGTTTCTGATCGTCGGTTAGCATGCACGGCTCTCCTTTTGTCCGGAAGTGATAGCCGCTTCGATGGCGGCTTTGGCGCTGTCGTACCGGCATCGTGACAAGTAGGCATTGCCGCGATTGCTGGGAAGCATCTCCGGCTCCCATTCCCCCTGTTTGTTGAGGCACTCGTCCATGCGCTGCACCTTCCATTTGTCAGCGCCGCCGGCTTGCGGGCAACGCTGAATCAGGGTGGGGTTCGTCGGATCACTTCCTATGAGCACGTAACGATCGACCGTTACGCAGGCGGCCTCGACGGCGCCGACGAACTGATTTGCACTGAAAGCCCGCAGGGTCGGTGAGAACAACCAACAGTTCCAGCCATTCCCTTCGGAGATCGCGAACATCCGACGCGCTTCATGTTCGCTGTCGTAGTTGCATGCTCCTCGCTCGGCGTCATCGAACATCAAGAGCCAACGAGGATCTCGCTGATCGCCTGGCTGACAGTACACGCCAACACCAGTCCTAGCGGGCTCGGGTTGAGGCATGCCTTTTTGGTCCGCTAGCCAGTTCTCGACCAGTTGATTGAGTCGGTCCACCATGGCATCGTCATTGTCGGCACAGCAATGGTCGCAGTTGCTCGAGAACTTCCCACCCTCGAATGTCAGCTCCGTATGTCCGTCGATGCAGTGTTCGCAAGCACGTCCGTCCAACCCGTGGGAAGGCATGTCGGCGGCTGCGCGCTCGCGAACAAGCATTTCGAGGCAGGCCTCCCGATTCCTGCAGGCGTTGAAGGGGCTCTCAACGTCGGCAGCCTGCTGTGGCGTCACCGTACCGGGCAGGAACAATTCAGCGTGCCTGCGTCCGTCTCCTGCAGCCTGACCCATTGCAGCCGCAACTAGGTCACGTAAGACAGCGATCGCGTTGACCCCTCCTCCGAGAATCCCCGCGATGTTTGTTGGCGCACCCTCTACGCCGGCGAGAAGATCGCTAAGTTGATTGACGGTCAGGCCGCCGTATTTCGTTTCCATGAATCGGTCCCTTGTGTCGCGCCATGCCTTCGCCAGCACATACCTACGTGGACTCAATATACGGAGACGCATCGCAGGTTCTAGGGCCGGTGACTCAATGGGACGACGCCAATTTCGGTATTCGTACCCTTGCCGGGTTCGGGCTCCAATCGGGAATCGATCATTGGCGTCACACCAATCCGATGCTTCGGCTGCAGCCCCTTTGACTTTGATGGAGCCACCTCACGCGGGGCCGCTGCACTCCAAGTTGGAATCTTGGACTTTCTAGCAACGCCACCTATCTAGTTCCTTACGCCCCAGACCCAAGAAGTAACCGCCCTCATTGACCAACCATTTTACTTCCCATCACGAATTTATGAACACCAAGCACGAGGGGAATCTTGGTTTCTCGCGTAGACGATTCGTGCGCGACCGACTTAACGCCAGAGAGTGCGCGAAGGTCGGAAACGAGGCTACCTATCGGATCTACCGGCCCAGCAAACCCTGAGCTCGATGGCGTGCGTGGAATCAGGTCTAGTGCCCTTTGACACACAAATTGAGGCCCAAAAGCTCAAAAAAAAACGTCGCGCTTCTCAGCACGACGCGGGGGAATGATTCTCGACGACAGATGGGGATCGCCGTAGAACCTGCGGGTTGCACAAATCGAGGCCTATTCGCCCATCAGGTGAGAGGGTCCATGGACGAACGGGTCAATGGCTCCGACTTGCACAGGGCAGAGTATGCCACATTAGTTCTTGTCAGGAACTTGTTTTGTTTCATCTCAACCACACCACATTTCTTAAGCACCTGCGTGCGCTTTACATCTGCTCGTTGCAGGTGTTGTCTGCACGCTACTCCAGAGCGAGGATCGAGAGACCCGTGGGCAGCGCTATTGGGAATTGCGTTTGGGTTTTTGCCTCATCGGCGGCTTAGTGCGACCGCCTACGAGGGCCCGAACGGAACTCACTGGTGCCGCATGAGGAACGCAGCCCCTGATAGCCGCGACTACAGCTCGTGAATTCCCGCGTCAAAATTCGGAATGCTCGAAGGGCTTGGCCAGTGTTGGCCCCGAATCCGTAACGATCAGTTCTCTACCGGACTTCGGATTTGGAGAAGGTTTGTCCAAGCCCCTTCGAATCCGGGGACCGGTGACCGAACAACTGCGCCGCTAGGTGCGAACGCGTTATTGGTCACATCGGGCCTGAAGTGAACTTAGCGCCACATGACCCACGTTAGGCGACTGCTTACCGGGATGCGGCGCAATCCCAGTACAGCACGATCACGTAAGTGCCTCACGAACCACTTTTAGCAGCAAAAGCAGCGCTTCCCGCTAAACTAAAGCGTCACCTTTTAGTTTTGCTGTACAGCAAAACTAGCGATTTTTGCTAAACTAACGCCATCCTAGGTACTTTTGCTGTACAGCAAAACTAACGAATCCGTCTTCACATGATCGAAGATCCTCAATCCGCAGCAGAGAGCACTCGTCTCGCACACCAGTACGAGATGGGTGACCTCCTTTGCATCGCATTGACCGAAAGGACCAACGGCAGGATCGTCAGTCGCGCAGACGAAGTGGAGACGGGCCAAGGCATCCGGCTCGATCTTCTTCTAAGGCTGGAGGCGGCCGGCGAAACTCTCAATATTGCGGTCGAAACGCTCCGCCACGCCTACCCACGCGACATCCAAGGCGCGGTGTGGCGGCTCGAAGAATACAAGCTGGCTGCTGGTCCCGATATGGAAATCATTCCCATGGTGGCAGCCGAGGCGCTTAGTCCAGGCGCCCGCGAGCAACTTCGGAATCGAGGGATTGCCTACTTTGAGCGAAATGGCAATCTGCACCTGCGCCGGCACCACTGGTGGCTCGACATAGAGCGTCCGCCGCTCACTGTTGCAAAGAGAGAGGCAACTACACTCTTCACGGATGCGAGGGAGATGGTCGTCCACGCTTTGCTCATGCATCGTGGCGAATGGCTCACGGGCAGCGAACTCGCTCGGGTTTCCCAAGCGTCTCAGTACACGTGCTCATTGGTTTTGCAGGACCTCGAACGTCGTGAGTGGTGCGAGTCGAGCGGAGCCGGCCGCACCCTCCGCCGCATGCTCACGCAACCGCGACGACTGCTCGATGCATGGGCGGAGCAATGGACAAAGCGCAAGGAGCAGCGGCACCGCTACTACGTGTTCACCCAGAACCCAAAAAACCTGATCTTTGAGCTATCTGCGCAGGCCGACAAGTCGGGGACCAACTTCCCATGGGCGTTCACTGGTACCGCAGCGGCCAATGATTTCGCACCGCTTCTTACCAGCGTCGATACCGCTGAAATCATCGTGCCGCCCAATCGCGTTCAAGAGCTAGCTGACGCCTTGAGGCTGAAGCCCGTCAGCAAGGGACACAACGTCACCCTGATAGAGCGCACCGGCGCGAGCCTCATGTTCAGCGAAGTCCATCCGCTGTATGAGGCCCACTCAGCGAGTCCGTTCATCCTCTATTTGGATCTGCTCGACGGCCGAGGTCGCAACAAAGAACTGGCCGCACACCTACTAGAGAAACTGGGGATCTAATCCATGTCTGCAATCAAACCGACAAGTGCCGCCGGCTATCAACCCGAGGTGACCATTGCCTGCGAACGCGCATTGCTCACGCTTATGGGGGCATTCGGCAGCCTCAAAAAATCACTGCGACTTGTTGGTGGCCTGGTGCCCCGCTACCTCACTCCTGCTGCGCCGCCGGATGTGCCAGCTCACGCCGGTACGTCCGACGTCGATGTAGTCCTCAACATTCGGGTGCTCGCTGACGGTGAGGGCTACGCATCGTTAGCCGATCAGTTGAAGAAGCGAGGCTTCGAGCGGCACGTGAATGCCGAAGGCAAGTCCACTGCGTGGCGTTGGAAGCGGAAAGTGGACGAACACCTGCACGTGGTGATCGAATTCCTACAAGATGCCGGGGAAGCGAATCCTGGTAGGCCTGTAAGCATCGACGGCGAGCGCGTTTCGGCATTGACCGTCCAGTACGTCGGGATCGTTCACGACTGGTACCAGGAACGTGTAGTCACCGCCGAGCTACTTGACGGCGCTGGGACGTCGACTGAAACGGTGCGGTTCGCAGACGTTCCGGCCTTCATCATTCTGAAGGCGCTGGCACTGGACGATCGCCACGAGAACAAGGATGCGGCGGACCTTATCCACGTTCTGCGTTACGCCGGCACGCCAGAAGAGGTAGCCAAGATGTTCGTGGACCGGGAGCAGTCCGGGCTCCACCCTGGTGCGATCCAAGCTGGCCTAGAAGCCCTGCGCCTTCGCTTTTGTGATGATGAGCACGGCGAGGGTTACCTTAAGTTGGGGCCGATTTCGTTCGCGCACTTCTACGGCGATAGCGGAGATGACGATGATCTCGTCCGTGAACAGCGCTTTGCTTCAGGCCTCGTCCAAGCGTTGCTTGACAGCATCCAGGCCACCCGCAGAAGCGTTGTTTCAGCCGATTAGTCGGTCCGACTGGCCTTCCTCAAGCGGCCATGCGTTAGACGGATGAAGGACTCGCAATCCCTCAACCGTCAAGGACTGCTCTGGAGTGAACAGCATCATTGCAAGAGCCAACATTGCTTTGACTGCCTCCTCCGGATCACTGGGCAGGACAAAGCCGTGCGCTTCAGCCAGCTTCTGCGCCTCGCCCCGAGCGGATGCCGCCGATTCCGGAAAGGCCGGATCGCTCCAGTGGCGCTTTCCACTGAGAAGGTAAGGCAGAACGTGACCCAAGGTCCTTAGTGCATCGCTCGTCTGCTCATCCTCCCTGGCCAGGACGGAAGCGCCAGACTCGAGCACGTAGCGCATCTCTTCCACGAAATCGTGACGTGTGCGCTCCAGCATCGCTATCCGTGCCGCCAGCCCATCTATCACCTGGTCTTGTTCCCGCAGTTGGGAGGTCAGCTTGTCAGTTTCAAGCCGATGGCGCCGTGAGCTTACAAACATGAAGCAGATCTCCTTGTCACTCCGAATCCCCTTTTTCAGTTCGGTTTGCGTGGTCACGAAGGCCGATGCAATAAAGGCTAACGCTCGACAGCGTTTTGCTGGGCTTTTGAGGACTTGGACGTGCCCCGCGGCAATTCCAAGGCCCAGGATAGGAGAGGCTATGCCCTCTATTCCGAGCTGCTTTAGGCCCAGCCGATACGGCTAGGCCAATTACAGTCTGACCCAGACATTTGGAGACCAGTACGCGCCAGGCAACTCCGAACCGTCTTCAATCATCACACCGTGCCCATCTCGCACCTCGACCACTCGCCCGCCAACGAACCGGCACACCAACTCGAGTTGCGAGAATTCAAACTCACTGCCGAGATGAATCCAGCCGTTCAGTTCCGGATTCCAGAAACGCCCGCGATCGTCGATGCGGACGAAGCGTCCAGTAGCGTCAATCTCCCCGTCGACGCAGCATGAGTACTCTTCGTCGTCTGGCATATCCTTTGACTGGAAGGACCAGCCCGTACGGGCTGCCACGGGAAACAGATCGCAGTCTTGCGCGATCTTGATAGTCGAAAAATCGCTCATACCTGCGTCACCTTCAATTTGTCGATGGAGCCGCTTCGGCTCGCCAGGCTCACTGCCTGAGTTCTGGCGTACGGCTATGAGGATTAGCCACTCTTATGCTCTTTCAGAACGGCATCGAATGCCGCCGTACCGGAAGTGCGCGTGCAACCGAGCACGGAGCGATGATTTCCAAGGGGGGGGCATGAACCGGCTTGGGAGTACGAAACATAGCCCCCTTGATGGCCGACATTCACCGCCTGCAGAAACTCTATCTCGGTCACTTGCAGCGCCATAAATTCGGCGCGCGTGGACTGGCTCAATTCCGCCGGCGGGAGGCACATTCGACTGACCATAATTTCTGTCATACCGGGCTTCCGGCCCTTACGCGGGGCGCCACGCGCCAATCGTTGATAGAGTTCAGCGAATGCCCTCTACGTAGTGAGCCTCTAAGTGCTCGGGTGTGTCGCGCCAATAGCCGATGCGCCTGACAGCCTTACATACTTGCCGGCAACGCGATCTGCGGCACTTCAATCAGGAGGTCACCGTTTCGCACGGTTTCTAACCCACGCACATTGGCCGGACGAACTTCCATCTGGCCAGGAGAAAGAACTGATTCGCGCGCCTTACCGAGCTTGTCGCAGATTTGATCGACGCGGATGTTAAGGCGCCCAGCCGAATCGCGCGACGTGCTGGACAGATAGCTCATACACACTGAGCCGTCAGACTTCTGCAGAGTAGGTAGGTTGACAACAACGTCACTGACTCTGACTTGGCGCAGGTAGAGAAGCTGCTCAGGTACATCAGCGAACGCCGCGCTCGCAACGAACATCGTGGCCAGCGCCGGGGCAATATATCTCTTCATTTTATTCTCGATTTCCATTCGGCAAGCCGGCCGATTCGGGGCGCTCACGCGCCAGGTAGTCATGTCACCTCTCGGATCTCGCGCCCGACCTGCAAGCGCCGATCATCAGCTTTTGGTCGAAAGGTGGTGACGATCATGGATCGTAAGACCGCCGATCATCGGCAGATGGCGATCACCGATGCAGGCACTATCTCACCACGGTTCCTGCCCGCTTCATATGGGCAAAACGGACGTGCGCCAGCGCGATGTAAATCCGGCCGACGGTTCGGCCGATAAGAGTGTTTGCCCTGAAAGTGGCAAGCGACCAATGCTCGCGCTCCAGCCCATTTGTGTCGATCACCCTTTGACATTGCGCATAGGCGTAAAAGTGGCGCCCCTGTGCTGGCGCGGACGCTACCGCAAGAAGCAAAATGAGCACCACAGCGGCGCTAAACACCGAAATCAGCTCGCACGCGTTCATCCCATCCCCGAAAAATCTGCTCTGCAGCGCCGGTTTGGTACGATGGAACGTTCCTTCGAGGCCTGCCAAACAGAAATATAACTTCTCCTCAGGAAATAGCATCACCCCCCGAACGGGTAGCTCTACCCCACCTGCGCTGGTAGCGCCCCGCGGCATCGCTTGCTAGGGGGCGGGATGAACGCGAAGAGCGTCCTCGCGCTGGCTAGATCAAACGAATCGCTGCATGGAGCGACTGGCCTTCATCAATGCAGAAGACGCTCACGCTGCAACCATTCCATTCAGCCCGATCCTGGCCGCCTTTGGACACCGCTTTCGCACGTTCTTCACCAAGCACCAGTTCGGCAAACGTCAACATCTGGAAGTGCGTTGGTGACTCGAGCGGACTGATACCCGCTGGGCTGCGCATATGGGACGCACCCTCACCTACCAACGCCACATCGGTTGCACCGCTGGCTCGCCAGTCTTGTACTGCGGCATTCAGGCCTGCAGCAAACGCATCATTCAAAGTCATGGAACTGTCCCTCGCCCTTATCAAGCCAGTTCGACTGCGCCAAACACTTGCTCATAGAGCTTGACGTTGTAGCTCAGCCATCCTCGGGCCTCACTTTCGAGTAGAAGCCTCATGCGGTCGCCGAAAATGCGCCGGGTTCGACTCAGCGAGAACGAATATTCGAACCACTGTCCTTTCGCTGTACGGCACAATTGAGCCACCTCAATCGGACCCGGTTCGGTCGGGAGATCAACCCTGCGCCAGTCGACGAGTTCGGAGTCGCGTCCAATGATGCGCAGCCCTCCGACTATGGCGTCGAGATCATTCAATGCGCTCTCAATGGCTCTCAAGTTCCTGTCGCTTTCTACGCTCCGCAAGAATTTGCTTAAGCTGAACAGGGCCACTCCCGAGCCCAGTATTACCATCCATCCGGATAGCTTGAGCAACATCCCCAAAATGACACAGAGCGTCCCCAACGCGAATAGGCCGATAGCGGTAGTTTTCTTCATTTTCATTGTTTTGGAATCCTTTGGTAATGCCGGGCCGACCGGCGTGTCTCGTTGTTGGCAGCGAACACCGGAGTCTCCCGAATCGCGGTCAACAGGCGGCGCTAGGTGAGATCAACGGTAAGGCGGGAAAGCCCGATCTTCAGACACTCACCCAGCATCTCCAACACCCATGGCACATCGTCGTAGCATGGGCCGAAATTCGGCGTTATCGACCCGTCCGCCTCTTCTACAAATTCATGATTGAGGGCGTACAAGGTGCTGTGAGCCCCGCTGCGTGAGAACCCCCGGTACATGGTTTCGTACAACTCGACCAGGTCCGCAGCCTTTGCAGCCTCGTACGCGCCAAACGATCGCAGTTTCTCAGGCCTGGAATCGATCATGGTCTGAATTTCCTGCCGAACCTCGGGCGTCAGATGGGCAGTGATAGTTGGAATCGCCAACATGCCGTTGGCCTGCTTACCTTGCTCCAACTGATCCTGCTCGACCAAGCGCTGCACAAGCTCAGGCTTTCTCACCAACGCGACCGCATGAAAAAGACTTTCCACTGCGCTGCGCGCCAGCGTCAGCGCGTCAGGCACCATGCCCATTTCCGCAAGCAGGATGCCACCCTGGCAAGAACGTACGCATCGGATCCAGAAACCGGCAGCAAACAGGAAAGCAGCGGCCTTGCCGTCCAGACTTAACTGATTCAGCATGCCAACGGCCCTCTCGGACCACAACTCACATGCCCGGAACTGCGCCGCGAATTGACTCCGGGCGAGGCGCTTCTGCTCTTCTAGTTCCGAGGAGAGAAAACCCCTCTGCTGAATATCGCTCATGTTTTGGCGGCAGCAACTTCGCCCAGAAGAAACTTCACAAAGCTCGTCCGATCGTTAGCCAAGTCGACCGTCGTCAACTCGTCGGCAACCGCTTTGATCTTCAGCAGCTTATCGAGCGTTCCGGAAGAATTGTTGAGATCTTTGGCATCCTGAAGTAGTTGCAGCAGCTTCGCGAGTTCGTCGCGCCGGTCCTTTGTCCACATGATTGGTCCTAAAACGCTAATTCGAAAGTCGTTCGGTGCAGCATAACCGGATGCCCTGACATCTCAAGCCCACACACGCACACAAGCTCTTCGGGCAGACAGACGTTTGCTGTAGCCCCACTAAAGAAGGGGCACTGAAATCACGCTCGGGATTCAAGTCTGAAAAACTTGCAGCGACCACTCCATTGCAGGTCACAGCGAACCATCATGCGCTATCAAACGTTCGCAACAGTGCATCCCGAGCGTCAGTCACCTCCACCGCCTCCGCCACAGTCTCCTCCGCCACCACCATCATTGCCTCCGCCACCGCCGCAATCACCGCCACCGCTTGAACCGCCGCCGTCACCGGTGTCCCGCGGCGTGTAGCAGTCTGCAGGGGCTCGCCGGCTGTCGTCATCGCCACCGGGGGAGAACACCGACGAGATTGATGTGCCACCGTTGTCGCTCGGACTACTACAGTGGCGATCGCTCTCGTCCCGATGTCCGGGCTCGGCTTTCCAGAAAGCCCAAGGGCTGACCGTGGCTGCGAGCGGATTAAGTGGGCTGAAAGGGTTGAGAGGATTCAGCGGATTGATCCAATCCTCGTCACTCGATACTGAAGTTCGCTGATTCCTACTCGTTTCTGCGAGACTCCTGACGGCTGGCTCGCCCCTCAGGGGGCGCGACTGCGAATGAGACTGAACTTCTCTCGGGCTGTCCCGACTAGCGATAGCTGATTCAGCCAGCGTTGCGGAAAGGTCGAAGTACTGCCCATCCGGCCGCTGCATGCATCGGTTCAGTTCCTTTCTGAGAAACGTCAGGTGTTCGGTAAGCACCCGGTGAACCCGTCTTGAAGGGGACCCGCGTAGCAAGGAGCATCGTGTCCATCTAGTTCTAGGTGGACACGTGGACACTATCGAAGAGAGCGCGCCAATACGGCGCCGACGTCGGCATAGCGCCGAGTTCAAGGCCAAGGCAGTGCAGGAGTGCATGCAGCCGGGTGTTTCGATCGCGGCGATAGCCCTGCACCATCGCCTCAATGCGAATCTGCTGCGGCGCTGGGTCGCCGAGCAGGAAGCAAAGAATGGCGCGCCTGAGGACCGCGAGTTGATGAGGGTGCCGCAAGGCGAGTTCATCCCGTTGCGGATCGGCGAGCCGACCACTGCCGTGCCGGACATCCAGATCGAAGTCCGCCGTGGCGCGACGACGATCAGTCTTCGCTGGCCGGGATCGGCCGCAGCGCAGTGCGCCCAGTGGCTGCAAGGGTGGTTGCGTTGATTCGGGTGGACGCGATCTGGTTGGCCGTGGAGCCGCTGGACATGCGCGCCGGTACCGAAACGATCCTCGCGCGGGTCGTCAAGGTGTTCGGCGCGGCACGCCCCCACCACGCCTACCTGTTTGCCAATAAGAGTTCGACGCGCATGAAGGTGCTGGTCTACGACGGCTTCGGCATCTGGCTGGCCGCGCGGCGCCTCAACAAGGGGCGCTTCATCTGGACGAACGGCGACCAGGCGATCGCCACGGCGCTCAATCCCGAGCAATTGCGTGCGCTGGTGACGGGGCTGCCTTGGCAGACGCTCACCCACGACCACGCGATCACGGTCGTGTAATACCCCCAAAGCCGTAAACTGGCTTCCTTCCAGAGGACTTGGGGTTCTGGCAGACTCGCCGCATGAACCTACCCACCAACCTCGATGCCCTGAGCCCGGACGAACTGCGCACACTGGCTGCGCAGTTGATGGCCCAGGTCGGCGAGAAGGACCGGGAGTTGCGGTACCGGCAAGCCAAGATCGACCAGCTCACACACGAGCTGGCCATCCACAAGCGCTGGAAGTTCGGCAAGCGCAGCGAGCAACTGACATCTGAACAGGCGAGTCTGCTGGACGAAGCCATTGACGCAGACCTCGAGGCGATTGAGACCGAACTGGAAGCGCTCCTGCCGTCGTCCAAATCTGAAGCCAAGAGCAAGCCCAAGCGCCAGGCATTGCCGCCGCAGTTGCCGCGCACCGACATCCACCACGAGCCGGACGCAGAGACCTGCACCTGTGGGTGTGCGCTCAAGCGCATTGGCGAAGACATCAGCGAGAAGCTGGACTACACGCCGGGCACGTTCACCGTGGAGCGTCACATCCGCGGCAAATGGGTGTGCGATCAGTGTGAGACGCTGGTGCAGACGCCGGTGCCACCCCACGTCATCGACAAAGGCATCCCGACGGCCGGACTGCTGGCACATACGCTGGTGTCCAAGTTCGGCGACCACCTTCCCCTGTATCGGCAGGAGCGCATCTATGCGCGCGCCGGTCTGGCCATCCCGCAATCGACACTGGGCGCGTGGGTGGGCATCTGTGGCGTGCGTCTGCAACCGCTGGTGGACGCCCTGCAAGAAGAGGTTCTGAGCCACGGTGTTCTGCACGCCGACGAAACGCCAGTGCAGATGCTCGCGCCCGGCAATGGCAAGACGCACCGCGCCTACCTGTGGGCCTATGCGCCGAGCGAGTTCGAGAAGATGCGCGCGGTGATTTACCAGTTTGCGCCCAGCCGCAGCGGCGAGCACGCTCGCGCGTTCCTGGGGCAGTGGCAAGGCAAGCTGGTATGTGATGACTTCGCCGGCTACAAGGCCAGCTTCGACGGTGGCGTCACTGAGATCGGTTGCATGGCCCATTCGCGGCGCAAGTTCTTTGAACTGCACGACAAGCACAAGAGCGAATTGGCGGGCCAGGCACTGCGCTACATGGTGAGCTTGTACGAGATCGAGGCGCAAGTGCGGGATGCTGAGCCAGACCAGCGCCTGGCAGCGCGGCAACAAAGGGCTGGCCCGATTCTAGAGCGGCTGCACGCCTGGCTCGAGGAACAGCGACGCCGCGTCCCAGACGGCTCGGCGATCGCGCGGGCCATTGACTACAGCCTCAAGCGGTGGCCGGCTCTCGTGCGTTACCTCGACGACCCGACGGTGCCCATCGACAACAACCACGTCGAGCGACAGATCCGGCCGGTTGCCCTGGGTCGCTCCAATTGGTTGTTTGCAGGCTCACTGCGCGCCGGTCAACGCGCGGCTGCCGTCATGAGCCTGATCCAATCGGCCAAGCTCAACGGGCACGATCCCTACGCCTATCTGAAAGACGTCCTCACGCGACTGCCGACCCACAAGGCGGCCGACATCGCCGAACTGCTCCCGCATCGCTGGACGCCCAGCGCCACCTAGCTGGCAAGACGGGTTCACCGGGTGCTTACGGTGTTCGCGCTGTGCTGGCGTCAGAGGAATTCCAATTTGAACTTGCCTGGCCAGCTGCAGCAGATCGGCGTGTATCCGCCGAATTGTCGAGAGCATGCCCCGGATATAGTGTTCCTTGAACATGCCCTCGCCGGCCAAGGCATTGGGTAGCATGCGCAGCGCCCAAAACTGTTCAAGCGCCTCAGATCGAAAGATCGTCTGCTCGACGGTTTGACAATCTTCCGCAGCGCGCTTTGTCTTTCGCTTGCCGAGATACGCACTGCATGCGGACCATGCACTGACAGCAGCCATCACGCCTACGGCGACGTACGGGATGAGGGCGTACGAATTCCTTAGATTCAGTTCTTCCACGAGGATCCCACCGCTAGTTGTCGCTGGCTGGTCGAAATTAATCAGCGAACCAAGCTACAGCGTCGGCCATTTTATGCCGCCGAACTTCTTGCTAGGAAATGGTATCACTGTTGAACGTGGGGGCCACTTTGATGTTGCTCATCTGGGCGTCCGTCAAGGACGCTTTCAGCCGTGGCTATCTGGCTTCGGCCGGCACGGTCTTTGGTGCGGCACCCGTCACCGCGCATCCCCCGTTATGGGTTGCCATCGGCACCCATAAGGTCCGCGAATGGTGGCATTGCGCCTAGCTCATGCATCGCCCGCGCATACTCAGCTCGCATGCGGGCGCCGAGACTCTCCAGCTGGTCCGCCGTCATATATCCCAACCGGACGTCGTCGGCTTCCTGACTCAAGTCTGGAACGAACGTGCCGTCCTCAATGCGCTGCCAGTTGCCGGTCAGGCGGGCGCGAGGGTCATCGTGCAGTTTCGTCCATCCCGAATTTCTCAGGTGCTCCACTCCACTTTGCCGCAGTGCGTCTCGATGTAACCATGGCCCTTTGCCATGCTGCTTGTCGCCACAAGCGAGATGCAAGACCCAGGTCTTGTTTTGGCCGACTACGAAACCCGTAGGCACGCGCGCCATCAAGACTTGTTCCCCAGCTTCCACGATCCGCAAACAGCATCGACACCGGTGTCGGTGCTTGCGCCGGTTGTGTTGGTACGTCAACTCGAAAAGTGGTGCCGGCGGCTTCATTGCGCAGCGGCCTTTTCAAGCGCACCACCGGCGCCAAGCATTTGAGCAAGCTCAAACTCTACCGCGCGACCGCAAGTCGCGTCATCGCCAGGTTGGTATCTTCCGCGCCCCTCTCCCAACGGGAGGACGACGACGGGCGGCCAGCCAAACTGATCCGCTGTGATATCGGCCAAGAACGGTTTCCCATCTTGAGTCCGCCCTTCGACCCAATAGTGGCCGTGCCAGGCCCCGGTCTTGTCCTGCGCGCCGCCGTCACCGGCCCCATCCCCACCGCGGACCACCGTTTCACAGTTTCCAAATCGGTCGAGCGCCTGCTGGAGCAGGATCGACCCGTACAAGCACGTCCCCGCTGTGCCGGCGATTTTTTCGATGGCAAGCAAATGCTCAAAGATGCCTCGAATGCTCGAACAAAGTTCTTCGACAGGCTGCAACTGGCTCATTGATGGTCCTTCTCGTCCGTACCGACGATAGCGCGCTTGTTCGCTTGCATCTGGGCAAGAGCGTCGAGCGCCTCCTCGCCAGCCAAAGAGGGAAGCAGCGCTATCTCCTGCCGCCACAAGTTGCCGCTTTCTCGGATGAAGAGGAAGCCGGCGTCGGAAAGTCTGAGCGCCGTTTGGGAGACCTTCGTGCGTTTCAACTCTTGCGCTCCGACGCATTGCTCGAGCAACCGACATGCCGTTCCCCCCAGTCGCTCCAACTGGAATGCCGCAGCCTGGGCGTCCGCAACCGTCTCGTAGTGCAGCAGCATCGCTCTGTTAGCCGCGGGTGGGCGTCATGGCTTCAGCAACGCCGATTGCCCATTTTGACGCGTAGTCCGTATGCCCCGTCGCCAATCGTTCTGCACGCTCGACATCCTGCATCGACGGCCTCTTCAGCCCCAACTTGTCGGCCTGAAAGCTCGCCTCGCGATGGACCGCAACTGGCTCCGCCGCTAGCCATTCTTCTACCGTACGCTCGCTGCGCTTGGACGCTTCCCGCACAAGAGCGTCATAGATGCTGCGTGCTGGTTCACGCAACGGCCTGAAGTGGTCCATTTTGATTGGTACCCGAGTGGAGGAGGATCAACGTTGATGTCGGAACCTCAGATACAACGTAGCTCATGTTGGCCGCCCTTTCCGAATTGGCTATTGGCGGGTTAAGCCATCTGGCGATTCAGCCAAGCAACAGCATCGGCAACAATGCGCGACTTCCAGCCGCGCCCTCCATAGGTGGCAGCTCCACTCATAGGAAAATGCGGCCGACAGTAGCCGAGGCTGAAGATTCGCTTTTGCAGGTCGACACTGACAAAGCCACCGTTTGGCCTAGTCAGGACCGCAACCTCCGGGAAACTGGGATGTTGCTCGGCAACCCAGCCTTCTGGCAAAGAAGCCTGGTCGATTATGTTCTTGCTCATCATCGCGAATCTGGTCAGGTTAGGCAGCTTTGCTGTTGTGGTCGCCAAGCGGTAGCCAATTCTCCGGCTCGTCATCGATCGAGGCATTCCAACACCAACCGAATGCGCCTGTATCAGGACCGTTGCTATTCAACTGCACCCAGTCTGTCGCCTCGATGCCGTCGATGGCGATGGTGAGGCCGACAAAACAGAACCCAAGGGATTCGGAACGAATCACTCCGGTGCGGCCATCTGCATGTTTGACCCGCTTCCCTTTCCAGCCCAGATTTCCACTCATCTCATTTTCCTCGTCGCCGAGTTTATCTGTTGGCTATGGCGTCAAACGCCAGCCCATCGGAAGGCCGCCATGCGCAATACGGCCTTTTCAACGACATCACGAGCTTCCGCGGTCGGAATGCGGGTGCGATCAACCAAACCCCTGGTGAGGCGCCGCACCACGCCATCCGGCAAGATGCCCGTCGCGTGAACCTGTTTGATCTCGGCCACCGCGGCCCGCAGGTCCTGCTCGTCGATGTTCTCGAGGAAGTCATTGACTGCGCTCATGATTGCTGCCCCTGTTGTTCGAATTTGGAGATGTCGCATGCGTAACTCTCGTCTGCGGCCTTCCGTCTGGACGTAAAGCCTGCGCCGAGAGTAACCGGGATGCGTGCCCCCTTTACCAACACCTTGCAGTCTCCTTGGTGTCTGGCACGCCGCAAAGAAATGGTTTTCATGGACGAATTATGGACGACAACACGAGCCTTTCTAGAGGCCCTGTTCAGCGCTCGACCGACGGGGGAAGTGACGGCATGTCGCCGGCTCGAAGGACCGCAAAGCTCCCATATTTCGTTGGAGTAGGAGCAGTCCCGCTATTCCAGACGGGAGCCGGTGGACGGCTGATCTTTCCGATCGTCTGGAACTTCTTTGCGACGTTCTCGTGGTGGCGTGACAAGGGATTGCTGCAACCGTCACTGCCTAACTGTCCGAAATCGCTTTCCGAACCGCGACCATAAGCCCTTTCCCGCGTATCAGCGGGGTTGCCAAGCCGGTTCTCAAGTGCGCAGATTAACGACCCTCAGGGGTGTGGCCATTCTGCCCGCAACGCCTGCACGTCCATTTGTGCCCATTGCCAGACGTTTCAGCGAGATCCCCCGGCACGTGTCCGTACTTAGCACAGACCTCTTTCGGCGTATTCATCAATGCGTATATCAACCTGAACAACATGTCATTCGTTCCTCAACTACACCCATCGGCATGATTTGGGTGGAGACTGACAGCTAGGGCAATGGCCTTCTTCGCCGCCGGCACTGATTCGAAGCTGCGGGCAACGCTTTCGCTAACGGGCAGTGGAGAAGAAATCTTCGTCATGTTCCACATCCAGCCATCCAGGAGCGCCGTGCAGCTTGACCCGGCGTGCCCGGGCTGCCGCTTGATTGTGGCGACCTTGTGGCCATCGACGAGGCCGATCCATGTCTGAATCCCCGAGCGACCAGGAGCCACCCACTGCACGGTTGCCGTCGGTCCAATGAAGGGATTCGGTTCTCTCCAACGGCCAAGGCTTTCCATCGCTTCCCTTTTGTCAATCGAAGTGCCGCTGGAGACTCTCACCATTCACCCCAATCTCACGATACGGATTATCCAGGCGCAGGTCCGCAGGATCGCCAGAGTACGGATCCAGTTCTAGCACTTGCTTTGCTTCCGACGTTCCATCACCTGGAAAGACGGCTAGAGCCAACGGTGACAACAGCGCGCCACCGATGAGGTAGATGGCCCATTTCAACAATGGGTTGTGCTGGAGCATGGGCGCGGCAGCGATCGCGGCGGCGAAAACCGCCACGCCGGCGAACGACATTCCAATGTTTAGTCTGGTTTGCATCCCTGGTCTCCCAGACACGGGGCTTCGTACCCGTGTTTTCGCCGAACTCTTGCGATTCCTGCGTCGAACGAGTGTTCACTCAGTTGCCGCCGAGCAGCGCGCCGCAAGCATTACAGCCGTACGCTAGATTGTCGTCCCACAAATCGCTGCTGCCGCAATGTGCACAACGCCCCGTGAAATTCCCGACCGGCTCTCCGTTCGGATTGTTTCGGCGACGCAGGTCCGCCAGCTCCAAAGGGTCCGCGGGCAGTTCAGGCTTGAAGATGCTGTTGTTGCTCTCGGTGTATACCGGCATGACACCTCCTATGGTCGCTGGCGCGGACCCTCGCATGACTCGCCAACGGGACGGACGACGATGTACCCCTTACCTTCGGCGTACACGCATGCCACAAGCGGCGTTTCCTTCGGCACCAATTCACCGGCCACCGGTTTCGTCGCGAGCAGCTTGACAATACGCTGCACCGCTTCGACGAGCGACGATGCAGAGCTGAGGTTAGCCTCATTGGTGAATGCCTCGGCACTATCGACCTCGACGTCATAGCCTGCGGCCCATTTGACGACCAGGCCATCTTGGGCGCCCAACCTAGTCACCAAGCCAGCCACGGTTTTGTCTGACGGCAAGGCGCGATACCGGCCCGTATCCCCTGCGTTGGCGTTGACGTTGGCCTTAGCCACCACCACCACCATCATCAACGCAACCGCTAACAATTTTTTCATCGTCTTTTCTTGGACTAGTTCGTTCGAGAGCGCTCTGCTTCACCGGACGACACAATGCTCGCCGGAACGTGCGCGGCTATTTGACGTGCCGACTAGCTCACCTTAATCCCGCGCATACAAAGCGTGGAGCCAACGATAGGTCGATTCGACCTCGTCTTGGATCTTCGCGAGTTGCGAGAGCGTTTCGTCAAACCGGCCGGCCATAGCGCCTTTCTGATGATGCTCACTGACATCGAGCACGCTCGCGGCGAGATGTCGAATACCTGCCCTCGCATCGCCTGCAATCGCGAGCTGCTCGGAGTCGAGAATCGCCTCAAGGTCGGCTATGGAAGAAAGACGGCGCTGCCGCTTCTTTGCCTCCTCCAGAACCTCGTGGCAGAACTCAGCGACAATCTTCGTAGCATTGTCGGTGGCGCTGCTGACCTGCTTTACGGAACTTACTGTGTGCTTCATAGCTTATGGCTTTGGCTTATGGCTGATCGACGATAACAACGGTCTGACGTCTATCCTTAATGCGGGCACGCATCCCCTGGCTTGAGCGTGCCAGTTGAAAGGCGTGCGCAGTTCATGACAGAACGTGCCGCACGGTGCACAACTGCACGCACGCCACGGCCTTCGATGTAGAAGCCGTTGCAGCAGATCTCCAGGCCGCCCATCCGACTGATGCGCACCGGTTGATCATCGAGCCCCATGCGTCGCCGCGCTTCAGGGTCTGAGGCCAGTTGACCCATGATGGCTGATGCGAAGTCCCCAGAAACCGTGACAACCCCGGACTGCCCATCGTCAGAGAAATCCTCTGCACCGACAATGCGCAGCGCGTGTGAAACGTCTGCCTGATTGGATTTGCTCATCGCGCAGTCCTCGGGATTAGCGGCTTTCGCCGTCCTTCGAAACATCGTCGCCTTTCCCAAGCTTCCTCAACGGTCCGAAGATGCCCAGGAGCATTGCAACAAAAAACGCAATGACCGACACGGCAATAATCACGCCATTTGACGTCAAGGCGTTGGCCAGGACCCCTGGCCATTCGAGAAACCGCTCCCCTTGGCTCGCCAGTGCAGAATTTATGAACTTGACCAGCATCTTTCCTACAACGATCCCTACCACTACGAAACCGAGGTGGAATATGTTCGTATCACGGGAGACGCCGTACGCAGCCAAGCACATAACCAGTGCAGCCACCGGGGCAAGAACGACCACAGGAACCCCGAAGACCGTCGCACCTAGTACGCAAGCTAGGATCAGGGCGGGACCTACGCCAATGCTCAGCATTCTGGAACCTCTTGAGTTGGCAACCAGCCAACGTGTGGGGCGCGCGAGCGCCAGTTTTTACATCTTCTTGAGTCCGGCACTACGTGGCCAGTACACGGTTCCGGCCGATTTCGCCGTCTTGCCAGCGACGCGAACGACGTACGAAACGTGATTGCGTGGGGCCCCTACGCCGGCACTCCGGTACAACTGCGGGAACTGATCTCGGTTTGGCTTGCCTTGTGTTGGCACAACCTCTTCGATCACGCCCTTCTTGGTTCGGGTGTATCCGCTTGATTGACTGGTCCAGGTAACAGTGTCACCCACCGCAAAAGCTTCGGGCGTGCCCTGCCCTCCCTGCTGCATCTTCGATTCATGCACCTGCTCCGCGGCGCTGTCCATCGGCAGACTATGGATGACCTTCGTCCAGTCAGATATGAATGCCTTGTTCGACATATTGTTCTCAGTCCTTCTTGCGCAAAGCCACGCATTGGAGGTAAAGAATCGGCCGCTGTTGGATCGCTCGGGAGAATTCAGGCGATGTGGAGGCGAGCTCAAGGCGATGGAGACATTCCTGTGCTTGCACATACTGCCCCAGGTCGATCGACGTCTTGCCGTCTGACAACACTGCCTTGTACTCGATGTATGCGCCGTCCCGGTCCACAACTGATGCTGGCACAGAGCCATTGTCAATCTTGGGCTTCGAGGTCCCAGAGGCTGACGTCTGCTGTTGCGCAATGGCCAGCAGAGGCACAAGGCACGCGATTAGTGTGAGAATCTTCTTCACGAGCATTTTCCTTTGAAATCCGGCCCAAGAGCGCATCGGGAGCGCTTCTGTTCGGAGCTTGCCTCGACATCCCACATCTTGCTCAAACATTCCCGGCAATCTAGGGCCTGCAAATCCGGCATCCCGGCCAAAAGGCATTATCGGCAGTCCGCCAGGGAACTTCAGCGTTGACTGGTTCAGCTCAGGACCGGGGGTGACGGTCTTGCCGAGGCCGGAGCGCTTCCGTTCGGTAAATACAGCAATCCCAGCCGTAGTCCCTTCAGGATTCGCGCAGCGGCATCACTTTGGGTCGGTTCAACAGCAGCGCTCTTCAAGCCCTATGACGGCTCAACAGAGAAGTTGGGTCGATCGGCCTGCTGGCGATGCGCAATCGACAACCGCCAGGCCAAATGGAGCCGTTCGCCTGCCAGCCGAACGCGGACATCAAGCGCCCTGTACCTGCTCTCTCTTGCTATCTGACGTGTGGGGCGCGGACTCTAGTGACGACGCAGCAAACTGCCTAGCAATCTTCGGAAATTTTCAGAGAAGACGTACCAAACCCCGTAGTACGTTCCGACCAGGAGCAGGAGGCACAGGATCACCCAGAATCGCCTGTCCCCGGAGAGAACGGAAAGCAGCCTCGACAGGGCATATATCTCCGCAGCGATCGCTGAATTCGATAGGAATACGCCTGTGAAGGTCGAGCCCGGGTCTTTGTCAAAACCCATTGCGACATACATCGGCAGCGCCCAAAGCACCACGACTAGGATTCCGAGAAGTTCCATGGATTTTTCTGTCAGGTTGGCGGTACGGCCAGCGCCAAGCATGGCCAAGAGGCCTCGCCGCCGGCCATCATCGACTCGCTGCTGGCGTACAAATCCAGTCGCAAGAGTCCTGGTCGATGCCAGTCGCTTCGACATACATGTTCGAGTTCCGCAATGGACGCATGTCGCATGAGCTGCGTCGCGTCGTGCGATCTCCCTTGAAGAGGCTCCCGGACGAAAGGGTGTACCCGCGCATCGTGCAGACGCCCAACTTTCCTTCGAACTCCGCCTTTGGTACTTCTACTGAGCATCGGAACACTTGGGGATCGATCTCGCGTAGCGAACCCTTGAAACGCACGATATTGGCCTTGTAGCCGCTACCGATCTCCTCCAGAACGCACTGAGTCGACTGGACCGTCATCGTGAGATAAACGGGCTCACTCCTGGGTGCATGCGTGCACGCAGTTGCACACGCCACTGCGGCCGCCCAACCACTCAATTTACAAACAATGCGCATCGACACCTTCCTCTACCAAGGGTTCAAGCGATTCATGGGCGGGCTGGCTCGACGGACACGTTTCACATCGTTCGCAGCATGGACTTTTTCTTAATGATTCCTGGCTATTGGAAAGGCCAACCTTTTTCAATCTTGTCGCTTGTGCGCGGGTTGCCTCCCGGCCCACGGCCCATGTACCAGATCACCGCGAGGGCGACGCAGCCGATTCCGCCGCCATAGAGAAAATCATCGTGAAGAACCAAGCCGTTGATGAACAGCAGCAGCATCAAGCACGCAAAGACCACATCCCGTTGAGTCCATCGACCTATCTTCTTCATTTCGAACTCACCAATTATTCCGACCCACCCCTAGAATTAGTCCAGTCTTCTTGCAAGATCACCAGCTTCTCGCGCAGCCGACTTCTCACGTGCCTCAACTAAAGAGGCAACATTCTGGTTGAAACACTCTCGGAAGAAGGTCTTGCTGGCATCTCCCACTCTCCCGCTATCGGAAGTGAGTTTGTTGCAGTGGTCGGCGATGCCCTGAATATCTTGCTTGTGTGTGTATCGCGCAATCCAGATTGGCGTGAATAGGCCAAGGGTGTAGAAGACGCTTGCTGTACCGACGATTGCGACCGTTCTTTTCATTAACGATGTTCTCTAACGTCTTGTGAAGTTGGATTCTTCCGATCAGAACGAGGCCGGCGCTGCCCCTACGCGACGCAGGAGCGCAGCAACTTCGCCGATACCAAACATCTCATCTGCCGGTTGCTCACCCCCGCGCATGATCGCTACCGAGACGGCTGCATTTCGCGCAGCTACGCGCTCGCGGTACAGCGATTGCAGGCCGGCCACCAGCAACTCACGGTCTGCAGCCTCAACCATCGTCGTCAGGTCAATGTTGTTGCTATCGATATCCAATTTCGAATCTCCGGTCACGATCCTGCGTGCCTGGGCGGCCTGCCGTTCAGGCCCGTCACTCACCCATCCTATTGATCTTCGCCATGACGCGATCCTGGGCTTGCAGACCGTATAGGGCCGCTGGCTTACTTCGCGTCGAGGTGTCCCTCGCCTTCTCAGAGGTGCCTGTTCGCCTCAGCCTAAACCCCGCAATGCCCGCCATGATCCTTTCGTGGTGTTATAGGTCAACGCCAACCGGCAAGATCACGTGGTAGCCGCTAACTTGCGGGACAAGGCGACGCGCTACCTCAATCAGCGTCTCGTTGGTGAAATCGTCGGCAATAGGCTCGGAGACCAGAACCTTTCCCCGCCGTCCAGAGGCTTCGCTGTACTCAACAATTGCCGCCAGCTTTGGCGATTGCCGATGCTTCACCAGAAACATTGCACTCTTCATATCCTTTTCCGAGGTCCCTACTGCGCACCGAGAACGGTCAAGTATCTCAAAAACTGGCGCAAGTTTTTGCCTGTGCGTCTTACCATTGGCGTTCTGAAGGAACGCATGAGCTGAAACTGTGGCCATCCCATGCGTAGAAGTAAGGTCCGTACCCCCCCTTAACCTGCTCAGGAATCCAAATTTTCACGACGTCGTAGTCCTGGCCGGCCCCCCGACGTTGTTCGTGCTCAACCATCGCCAGACTCGCTAGAGCAGCAAGACCATATTCGCCGGTCAAAACGGCGATGACGTGCTCGGGCCCCCCGTTGATTTGCACGCGGAATTCATTCGAATCGCTCATGTTGGTTTCCATTAGGTTGATTCCAGCACGAAGGCTTGGTGGGCCCCATACTCGGCAAGGACAGCCCGGGCATGCTTCAGCACTTCAGAACGTGGGGCCAATTCTGAGGTTGCCACGTCAGGCGCGTTGACGAGCGCGGCCAGCGCGGCTCCCAAAGCATTCCGCCCTTCCAAAAGGCGCTTGTAATCTCGCTCGCACATTTGGATCACGATTATTGTTCGTCCTACTTGCCTACTTGCCTACTTGCGTCTCGCCGTTTGTCGCCTTCCGGCCGACCAACTCCCAATTGATCTGGCCGCCACGACGGCAATCCACTTTCCCACCGCTGACGATGTCGGAGCCTCCGCCACTAGCACAGGAAACAGGCATCGCCTGGACCCTCACGGGTACCTGCTCGTCATAACGGATCGGCCAAGATCTCGACTTCGTTGCGCCTGCAACGGTCGCGTACACGATCAGGGAGCATTTGTGCGCCTTCCCCTTGTTGCATCCAGACGGGGTGAATTCCAGACTGACGTCTCCACCACTCGCGCCAGGAGGCAGATATCCCATAGCTTTCAGCGCGTCGGTCGACGGGTGGAGCGATTGTCCATAGGACGATCCATGCGGAATCGTCATCACCCTCTCGCGCACGTCTGCGCCATCGTACAAGGCGGTGGCATTAATAGCCGCGTAGGCGTTGGCGGCGCTACTAAGCAGCTCGAGTTCGGTCAGAGCACCTGCAGCGTAGGCATTCATCCCTGTCGCAAGCATCGCGACAGCCAGTGTCAAAGGCAAAGTCTTCATTGTTGAGGTCACTGTCGGCTTCCGGCCGCTGCGGTGCGCATCTCGCGCCAGATTTTCCTAATCGTGTTCTCGAAGCTCTGCAAGAGATGCTTTCTTCCCTGTTCAAATAGTCAGGAGTTTGACCACACCGACTCCACCCAAGAAGATGGCTGCAACGCCCCAAGCGGGTAAGCCGAGGGCAAGCCCAACCGCACCGCACGCCGCCGCAAAGCACACACCGGCCACAATCTTCCCGCGTTGAATTTCGCGATACTGCCTTTCCGCCTCCTTGTACGCAGCGTCGGCAGCTGCAAGCCGCACATCGTTCTGAATGCCGCCTGCTTTGCAGGCGGCTCTAACGGCGTCTCGTTGCTGCTGCACGCGAAGTAAGTTTTCTCTTGATGCGCTCATTACTGTTTACCCATTAATGAATGTCAGGCGCGCGAACCACCACTTCTACTTGATCGTTCTCGGCGTTCCCATACGGAGGACCAGCATCAGCAGCGTTCACTTCGTCATCGCCGCATTGCACGACAACGCACGGGTTGCCGGTCTCGCCGGCCTGAAGCGATGCGGACTCAATTTGGCCGCTCCACAACTGCATCTCATCCGTCTCGATGCACAGCTCGATGTCCTGATCGTCGGCAATGCCCTCAATGAGCGCTCGCAGTTCTTTCGCTTTCATTTTTCCAGTTAGCGGGCGCGAGGCACCGGGCTGATGAACTCGTTGGGAAGTTCGGAGGCCTTGTCAGCGCCTCTCAAGCGCCGATAGATCCAGGCGACGAGGTAGACGACTCCAGCACCGGCCAGCGGCAAATAGGCCAGTAAGGCGAGGCCGGACAGAGCGCATAGACCTAGTGGCGGATTATCTGCCATGGGCGAGAGGCTGAGATTCCCGCAAACGCCATTCCATGCACGGTGGACGATAAAGAAGAGCCCAATGGCGATCATTGAGTAGATCAGTACGCAGCCCATACTCAGAGCGAATCGGTGCGCAATTTTCATCTGACTTTTCCTTTCATTGATCACCATCTTTGTGTCGTTGCTCGACACCATTCGCGTCAACGTGACGGACCGACTCCCAAACTTCTTGAACGGCTGAACGGACACGGTCCACAGCGGGATCATCAGCCGCGCGGCGTTGGGCAGCGACGGCAATGGTGAGAGCCACGAGTGCGACAAGTCCGAGTGCTAACCAGATGGCCATGTTGTTTCCTTTCCCGTTACGGTTTATATCCGGGCTGATGTATAGGATCGGTCGGGTGCCCTCCACAAATTCGACACCAGAACACCCCATCCGACGGACGATCCATCGGGACAACGGTATGACCAATCAGCTCCCTTTCCTCGTTGTAGTAACGAGGATCGAGACGAGGCAGTCCGGCCCAATCGAGCGGCTTCTTACCGTTTCGGCTCACGGGCATTTTTCCTTGTCAGACCACACGGTCGGGCGTCTTGCGCCGTGCGGCCTCGATCGCGCGGTCAGCCCACACGACTGCGAGAGCTTGGCTGCTGGTACGGAATCGATCGGCACTTCCGTCGTCTCGGATGAACTTGCCAGAGTGGGCCTGTGTGTCGATTTGTGCCTGCGCACGCTGATCTGTGGTTGGTGCGAACATCGCCATTCCCTCAGTTTTTCCGTTGCTACGCTGCTCGACTACTTGCCTGTCGTTGTCTGTCATCCGACTCGATCATCACTGACATGAACTCAAAGAACTCATCCTGGGGAAGAGCATCGAGCCAGTCGTCGTATTCACTCTCCGACATGGCATAAAACGTCTCACCCATCGCGTTGATCTTCGCCATGACGCGATCCTGCGCTTGCTGATCGTATAGGGCAGCTGGCCGCTTTGCCGGCGATTTAGCCCTCGCCGCCTGCGAGGTGCTTGTTTGCCTCAGTCTGAACCCCGTAATGCCTGCCATGCTTTTCCCGTGGATTAGTTGGGAAGGATCACCGGCTTGCCGGCCGCGTCAACCACGCCATAGGACTTCGAACCAAAGCTCCGCATTGCGGGCTCCTTACGCATTGCGTCGGCGCTCATGGCAACGACATCGAAGTCTTCGATGGTCAGTGCCCGATGACTCGCTGCTCTGCGGGAACCTTCGCGCAAGCGGCGGACGGTGAAGGAACCTTCCCGGACTGGCGCCCGCGTCCGATCACGCAGATCGGCCCACAAGCCCCCGCCGTCTACGAAGATGCCTTCGATGCCATTGCGTGCCATCTCGGCCGCAGCCTCGACCGTAGAGAAGAAGCCGTAGCGCACCTCGACTTCGAAGTCCTCGGCTTGCCAGGTGGTAACAGATTGGTAGGTCATCTTGTGCGTTTCCTATCAGCCTTCAGGCCTCAACGGCGAATTCCAGAGAAGGTCGAGTTCCGCATTGCGGCTGGTACATGTTGCGCAGCACGAGCTTTGCCTGCTTCGGTAAGCCTAGGCGGTATAGCGAGCGCCGGCCTCGTTTGTAACTGGGCCAATCCGCTCCGCCAGGCCCTTCTTTACAAGCCGCATACCGTCGCGACCAACGGCACCTGGATAGACAGGGCGACGAGTATCCATGCAATGCAGGAACTCTGCTTTCCATAGCTCGACAAGCGCGATGCGCTCGCTATCTGTCAGCGTTTCCATCGTCGTATCCGGTTCTTATTTCCTGCGTGTATCAGCGAACAGCCTTGCCGCTCACCGTGTCAGAGTATTGTGGCTCTTCGCCATGCGTTCTGTAGGCGTTCGCCAAGTCCACGGGGGTCGCAAAGGGAGGTTCGATCGGACCAACAAAGAACTCACCTGGCCACCAATACCGTTGGACTGAGGAGCCATCCTTGATGACTCGCTCCCCATCGCGCGTGCCAACCTGCACCAAGCTCGGCAACACCGCGCCGCGCTTGTAGTACCAGTAGGCCCCGTCCTTCGACGGGATACCCTCGATTCGAGGAATCTCGTTGCTGGCAGTCATGCTTTTCCGTGGTCAGTGCGACTGAGCCTGATTTCGCTTCGCCTCGATCTTCAGCGTGGCAATACGGCTCTCTGCCTGCATTTGCAGAAGCTTGCTGACGCTCTCTTCATTAGCACGACTTCCCACCGCCGCTTGGCCGATGGGCGTACTGATCCGCCAAGCGAGAAGTCCCATCAGCAGTGCGCCCGCGACTGCGCCACCCATGCGCACCAGTGCCACCTTGCGGCGGGTTCCCATGAGGACTGGCAGAAGCATTGACATCACGCAGACGGCGATGAACAAAACCGAGACTGGGTTAGCCCCGTACAGACCGAAGTACACAGCTGCAGCCCCCAGAAGGACCGAACCGAAGTAGGTAGAGGTAGTCGTCATTTCGTTTTTCCCGATCTAGTCGCAGTTGGGACCAAGGACCATGAGCAGCGCCCCAGAAGCGGGACTTTCCCCAATCCCGAGGGTGTCCAGCACGCGATTGGTGGCCGACAGCGGGTAGGCGCCTTGCTGAAGCATGCTCAACTCGCCGGGCTCCAAGCCCTTCCCTGCCAAATAGCCCACGTACTCTGCTTTCGCTGAGTCGCTCACTCCGTAATCGAGACCCAGTTGGTCCGTGCACCAGGCCTCATCTACGATGTCGCGGAGCATGTCCTGACAAGCTGGCGCTCCAGCAACAGGCAGAACCCAGCCATCCAGATAGTTGCAAGACATGCCTCCGCATGGATGGCTACGCAGCTCCGCCCAATCCTGCCCCTCTGGCTGCTCCGCCGCCGCTGGCAGGAACCACACCAAATCCCACCATCGTTTTGTGTGGTCGGAGATTTCGTGAACCAGTCGCATGTTTTTTCCTGGTCAGATCGCGTTACAGACCCGCAGCTTGGTAACTTTCCTGCTATTCGGCCGTCAAACCCATGTTGGTCTCACGACGCCCCGCCGCGCCAGACTTCACACAACGAAGGCAATAGTCAAGGCGCCCATGCGATCGCCACCCGCCGCTCTTCAGTGATGCTCGCACCTGGCCCTTCGCCACATCCGATTGCGAGTGCATCTCTGTGACTCCACAGCCGTCACATGTCCATTGAATCCACGTTTCCAACATCGCGATCTTTTTTCGTGGTCAGAGTTACGGCATCGAGGCCGTTGCGCGTTCCTTGATGCGTCGAGTCATCACATCGCCCCAGCCTGGCCACTGCATGAGGTCGACCACCCCCTACGTTTCAGCGACCAGGCGTTTTCCCTTCACTTTGCTCGGTTCCGGTTCACATGCGTTTCTGCTGGCTTCTCTGTCTTCAGGAAGAAGGCGGCGACCAGCATTAGCAGCAGCCCTGCTCCAGCTACGATGACAACTACGTCAAATGGAATGTCAGGCATCCCCCCTCCTTTTCCGAGGTCTACAGTAGATACGTCATGCGAAACGAGTCATTAGGCACAAGACCCCGGCGAATGCGGCAGCTAATACCAGTCCATTCCAAGCCCTGCCCGGCATGCCTAGATGAAATGACGCACCTGCCACTACCGCTTGGCTCACCACCATCAAAGCGAGCAGGGGTCTTGGATCCTTCCCAAATGCCACACCGATAAGGCCAAGAGTTATGCTGCTGTAGGATATTGCAGCAGCCACAATGAACAGCCACTTCGCCCAGTTTGGGCCGTCACCGACGTCGCGGCTTTCGTCAAAGAAGCGAAGGCGAGTGAGGTCTTTGAGCTTCACAAAATTTTCCAGTCAATTACCTGATCGTGAAATCCCACGTCAGAGCGAAAATCGCCATAAGAATCACGCCGCCTACGTAGCCGATAGCGAACCCACCCGCAAGCGAGCTAGCTCGCGCCCTCCCTGTTTCCCCGTCCATTCTGGACACGATCGACATTTGCAGAACGCAAGGTACTGCAACCCCAAGGGGACTCACGAAAGTAGCGATAGATTTGGTCCAGCCTAGGAAGTACACAACGTAGATGCACGCCACCATAAACACCGCGCACATTACTGCAGCGAGTAGGACCAGCTTTGATTCCTTGTCCATGTGGGCAGTGTCGCTAAGTGTAAATTTCGGCGCAGACCTGATCTGGGGCCGCTGATCGAACACCGATTGGAGCGGGAATCGCTTACTCATCCTGTTGTCCTGATAATTGGTGCCTTCTATGGGCTTCTTCCGTTAGGTTGATTCCAGCACGAAGGCTTGGTGTGCACCATACTCGGCAAGGACAGCCCGGGCATGCTCCAGCACTTCGGAACGCGGGGCCAATTCTGAGGTTGCCACGTCAGGCGCGTTGACCAGTGCGGCCAGGGCGGCTCCCAAAGCATTCCGCCCTTCCAGAAGGCGCTTGTAATCTCGCTCGCACATTTGGATCACGATTCTTTTCCTTTGAGTTCTGGCCCGAGAGCGCAACAGGAGCGCTTCTGCTCGGGTCCACCCTCGGTATCCCACATCTTGCTCGAAGATTGCCGACATTCTAGGGCCTGCAAACGCCGAAATTCGCGGCCAAAGAGCATTAACGGCAGTTCGCCATGGAACTTCAGCGTGGACCGTATCAACTCAGAAACGAGATTGGTGCATCTTGACGATGCGGAAGAGCGTCCGTCCTGCACTTACAGCCCTCCGCGCTTCAGCCGAAGGTCTTTCTGGAATCGCGCAGCGGCACGATTTTCGGTCGGTTAGCCCAAAAGAAAAACCCGCCGGGGCCCCTAGTGGGACCCACGGCGGGCGTGATGGCTTGTTGAAGACTACCTTCAGAACGAAGGTGGCGCGGGGGCGTCGTCGTCACCCTCGATGCAAAAGAACGTGGGATCTGCGCCGAGCCTTGCTGCTTCGACATCCAACTGGGACTGGGTCAGATGCTCATCCGATACCACGATGAGATCTCCCCCAATGTAGCCGCCCTCTCGGCAGGCCTTGCCAATTTCCTCCAACGAAATCGTGGAGAGGTCGATATCGTCGTCGTGCAATACCGTGTACTGCAGCACGGCTTTTCGTACCTCGGTTAATCCCGGGGTACTCGAGGCTCCGTTTGCTTCCAATGCAGATTTTGCTTGGAAAGCCTCCCAGGTTGCTGCGGCACGATCGAACAGAGTCGCTACCTGCTCCAGTGACAGTCCCATGGAGTCCGCCAGGGCCTTCTTGTCCAACGAATTCTGGGTCGCCAGGATCTCGGCCAGCAGCCGCGGGAACTGGACGTCATCACGCTCCCATGGCGTTCGTGCTACCTGCGAAACTGTCGCGCTTTCCTGATTGGAAGCTGTGTGCCGGATGCCTCGCTGCACGTCGCCCACGATGAACTTCGGGTTCTGTGCCTCAAACCAGCGCCAAACAGTCTCCGTTTCGACACCCTTGGAGAAGTGCAGGAACGCCCCGTCAAGATTGCGGCCATCCTCGGTAACGGGGACGTCGCGGAGGGCATCCCAAAGCCCGTATAACTCGCTGAGCGTGCGCAGCGGCAATGAGCCATAGCCGTTTGCTGTACGCCAGGCATTGTGGGAAGACGATTCTGTGTCGGTCCACGCTTTCATCTGCGCGTATGGTCCATACGTGATGTCAGCAATATCACCGTTGCGCCACTCTTCCGCTTTGAAGAGGCCATTCCCTTCATTTCGAATGATGAAGCCCGAATCGGTCCCGTCATCGTACAGATAGGTCTGGCACTCTCCGGGGCCTGGGATTTCGTTTTCCGGATTTTCTCCATCTGCCCGCCCGGCACGATGTCCCTGGAATGTTGACCACGCTTCATCGCTTGTTTCAGGTCGGTATCCCAGATTCTTCCAGGCCAGTACGCCACGGACATAGCCCGCGGCATAGACACGATCAGGATGTTGATCCATTTCACGTACCTTTGCCCGCTCTGCCTCGGCAGTTCCATCGTGGAATCCCCAGTTAAATCGCACACGGTCTGGAAAGGAAGAGTCGTTCGTCGGCTTTTGCGAGACTTCCGGCGTGCCCTCCTCGAGCACGCGATTGACGTTGAGGCCGGAAGGCTCGATTACGACTTGGGTACTCGACTCGGGCTTGATGTTCAGCATATTCCTGCTCCTACAAAGAAAATTGCGAAGCAGGTGCCCCCACGGGGTCACAAGCCCCGCATGGGTTAAAGACGTCCACCAGGTGGTGAACAGAACCGCGGCTCAGAGGCCGCGTTGGTTGGCTTCAATCCGGCGGCTACTGCGCCGGCGAGCTCCCTGCAAAACGGACGACCTCCGCGATTCGTCGGTAAACCTGGTTACCTATGTCGACGTCTCTGGAGGTTGGCCGCTGAAACCTGGCCCGGCGGGTTACTTCCCAAGCTCAGCCAGCACATCATCGTCACTGATTTCGGCAACCTCAGTACCGCCATCCATGCCGAGGAACTTCAGTTCGCCCTCGAGCTCGCGCTCAGCCTGAGCGACCCATACCTGCCGCACAGCCCTTTCCTCTTCGGATCCGGCTGTTGCGAGCCGGGCGCGCTCACGCAATAAGCGCTCATGGAGTGCCACTAAATGCGACGTGTCTGCACTCTGATTTCGGTTGGCCACGCCAGGTGATTGATGCTGGTCACCGACACTGGGTGGAAACACTGCATCGGGCGGCAATTCCGTCCAACCGAATTGCACACGCCGAGCATCGGGCTTGATTGCAAGAACTTCCTTGTACCGCGCGAGGCGCGGAGCGTTGTTCCGGTGGTTAGCCTGGAGCAACTCTCGCATTTCGCTGACTGGCAGACCCTTGTCTACCGCGTACTCGGCCAGCCTGGCAGGATCTCCAAGCAGCTGCTCACGCTTGGCTTGTTCCTGCTCCATCGTCAGCACCCGCGCCGTCAACTGCCGCTTGTTCAACCCGACGATCTCGGTGTCAAACTCTGCCGTGTCCGATTTCATGTTCATTTCCGTACCCCTCCTGAAAGGAGCACGAGCAAACCCCATCAGGGCAACTCGTGCCCCAAGGCGTTGATGCTACTGCTCAGACCGTCACAATTTCTTTCCAGGAATTTCTGGAAAGAGCCTGCTCATTCTCGGCAGATCCTCTGTTGAATCGAAGGTGACACGATGCCCACAGCCGACAAATGTCGATTGTGGGCACGGTGCGGCTTGCATTAGAGCTTGCGCCACGTCTCGCGGCGGATTGGATTGAACACCCAGTTCGCTTCCAAATCACCGAACTTCGCATCCACCACCTCTGCCGGCAGCCGTCCGAGAACGATTGCCTGGAAAGTAGCGTCATCCAGAGAGAGCCCGACCTTCGTCACTTGCTCTGCATAGGTCTTGTAGAACAAGTCCTTACAACGCATCAAGTAATCGCTTGGTTTGGGCAGCGGCAGCTCGAGGAGGTGAGCCATGACCGCTTCGGACTGGTACAGCACTGCAGCGTTGCGAATCACCAGCACCAGCGACAGAAGGCCTCCAGTTACCTGGACATCATGCGGGTGAAGCTTATTGATCGACATTTCCTGCTCCGAAAAGGAATCAGCGAAGCAGGCGCCCCATGGGGTCACTAGCCCCGCATGGGTTGAAGAGATCCACCTGGCGGTGAATAGAACCGCAGCCGGTTGGCAGCGGCAGGCTGGCATTCGGCCCAGCTACCGTTGGAATTCGTTGGAAGGATAGCACGACAATTCCCAACAGGAATCTGTTTGTTTCTCCACCTTCAAACCGTTCTTGGGCAGGCTTGAACGCCGAACATTGTTCGGTATCGTTTGATCTGTGATCGGCGCCACGGCGCAATGCCCGCGCAAACCATCTTGAGAGTGAAGAATGCGTACCGAACAGGAAGTGATTGACCAAACCAATGCCCTTGCGCGAAAGCTCTACGAGATCCGCGGGTACACGGCACCCGAGGGCTACCGATTCGATCGTGCGACCCATCCGCACGAAGCGGAGGCATGGCAAGGGGCCTGCGCCGCACAGGTCATGTTGACCGACACCGACCCCGAAGACGCTTTGTCCAATCTCGAATAACGAAGTGAGAGCCAGAAGACGAACATGGCAAACCCCACTATTGACCGCATTCTCGAAACGAAGGGCATCAATGAGGCCTACAGTGCTGCGTGCCAGCTCATTCGCGACCAGCAGGCCGAAATGAACGCCTTGTATGCCTCTCGATTTTTCGAGGTGCGCGTGCTCGACGACGGTAAGAAGAAGCTGTGGCCAACCACAGAAGCTGCGATCAGCCGGGCATTCGACCTGCAGGACTGCTTTGACGGGCCGCTCCCGGACTTTTTCTACTGCGATCAGGATGGTCAGTTGCATGCAGTGTCAGTGGGCGCACAGAGGCCCATGAATACGGATGAAGAGTGCCCGTTTCACTATGCTTCGTCGGCCCTGCTGGCCAACGGCCAGGTCGTCGGCCACGTCATCTACACGGATCACTGATGCCGTTTCGCACTGAACGCCGGCAGGACGCACCCCGCCCTCCCGGCAATCCTCCGCCGGCCGATATCAAAGCTGCCCGGTTACGCGCTGGCATTTCCCAGGCTGCAGCTGCGCGGCTCATCTACAAGACGACTCGTGCATGGGAATTGTGGGAAGGCGGCGCACGACGCATGGACCCTGCATTCTGGGAACTGTTTCTCATCCGGATTTCGGGTAATGCTGCGTAATGGGCATTGCTCGACGCTCGTCACGATCGCACCATGATCTGGGTTACCAAAGAGGGAATGTCGATGTCTCGATCAGCACCAGAAATCACGCGCACACGACCAGCGGGCCCTGATCACCAGGTGGTGACATCCGAGGGCGGGAAAGGAAGCTATCGACGTCGCCCGTGCGACAAGTGCCCATGGCGCGTCGACGCCGTTGGGGAGTTTCCGGCCGAGGCGTTTCGTCATTCGGCGGAGACGGCGTACGACATGAGTTCCCATACTTTTGCCTGCCACGATTCCGGCACGAGCAATCCTGCGATGTGCGCCGGCTTCCTACTTCGGGGTGCGGCACACAACCTCGCGGTCCGACTCAAGATGGTTAGAGGCGACAGTTTCAGCGACGTGGTCGATGGCGGCCACGAGCTTCACGAGAACTATCGTGCGATGGCGATCGCAAATGGCGTGGCGCCGGACGATCCAGTTTTGGGTGCCTGCCGGGACTGATTTCGACCACGGGACTCAACAACACTGGCTATGCCAGCTGCAACCACTGCGGCGCAGAGTTTCGGTTGTTCACCATTTTCAACCGCGACATGCAGGGGCTATGCAAGGTGTGGAAGCGCCGCCACGAGCGCGTCTGCTCGAAGAGAACACCGAAGGAGCGTCGTCAGTGGGCACGACCTTACACCGGCACAGACCGATTTGAGAGCGCAATTACCGTCGATCTATCCCACGTTGGTTTCATCGACGCGCCGCCGTGCAAACCACGAGTGGAGTGAGGGTAGACGTCGGCACTCACGCTTGGGAAGACCCCGTCTGGAGCGCACCATAGCGCCTGGTGACGCACATGGGCGAGCACCCGGCTCCGCTCAGGTACTAAAGTATCATTTGCTTGTGAAATTGCACTTTGGTGCAAGTCAGAAGTGATACTAAAGTATCATCCTCGCGCCGGTTGATACTTTACTACTACTTCTACACACCCCTTGGAAAGTTTGGAAGATGGTACTAAAGTATAATTTCGATCAGCAATGACACTTTAGTACCACCATGATCACTTTGGGCGAAGTTTCGAAGGCGCTCGCCGAGCGCGCGAGCAAGCGTCGGTACGGCAAGATGCAGCTCGCCGCCGACGCAGGAGTCACATACAGGACACTCAGCCACGTGCTGAGCGGCGACCAAGACTTCAAAGTGTCCACGCTCATGGCGGTGGCCGACCGGCTTGGCTTGGAGTTGGTGTTGGTACCCAAAGAGGCGCGTGCAATGTTTCCGTCCGGGAATAGTGCCCGTTCGACCGTTGAGCGCCCACAACTCCGCATTGATGGTCTGAAGGCCTCACTCCGAGGTAGCGAATCCGGAAAGGAACGGACTTCGGGAATCCAAAGCAAAGTCCAAGCGCGACTGGCACGTGTGCGCAAGGGAGGCGCGTGATGCTGTTTCGCGCCCTGGCAATCAACATCGGCACGCTGCGTGTCGGCACCCTGTTCAAGTACGGGACGGATGACCCGATCATTCGCTTCGTCGCGAGCGACGACTACATCGACCTGCCGCAACCGCCGACGCTCTCCCTCTCTATGCAGGCGGCAGACCCTGCTCAGCAGCGCGCGTTCTGGGCAGATGTCACCCAGCCGGTATTCAACGGCAGCTACTCGGCCAAAAAGGACGCCTTCCTCCTCCCGGCATTCTTTCAGGGATTGCTGCCGGAGGGCGTGTTCCGCGACCACATCGCAGCGGAACGCAAGTGCGAACCGGATGATCACTTTGAAATGCTCGCTGCCACGGGGCGAGACCTGCCTGGTAACGTCTCCGCGCGTCCCGTTGAGCTCGACTTCCAGGAGGTCGCTCACCTGGTCACACAGGACGCTGATTCGCTCGAAATGAGCGTAGTCGCTGAGCCGATGGAGGACGGCATGTCGGTATCAGGCATGCAAGCCAAGCTGGGCGTCTTGAAGGAAGGCGACCGCTACGTGGCGCGTACCAAATTGCAGGACACGCACATCATCGCCAAGCTGCCGGTGGTTGGTTACGCCCTCCTCCCGGAACTTGAAGACCTTTCCCTGCGCCTTGCAGCCGCAGCCGGCGTCACGGTATGCGAGGTCACGCTCGAGCCGTTGGAAAAGCTCGCCGTTGAGCACAATTACGACTTGGGGGATGAAACGACCGGCAAGACAAACTTTCTGGCCGTCACGCGATTTGATCGGTCCCCTGGTGGCCGTATCCACGCGGAAGACTTCGGGCAGATTCTGGAGATTCAGCCCGAGAACAAATACCGCTCGAGCTACTTCGACATTGCCGCCGTCATGTTGGACGAACCCACACTTGGCGAACCGGCGATCCATGAGTTGCTGCGCCGGATCACCGTGAACGAGTTGCTGGGAAACCCCGACATGCACATCAAGAACATCGGTGTGCTCTACCTGGACGGTGTAAGCCCAACGCTTTCGCCAGCGTACGATATCGTGGCCTACAGCGCCTACAACAACCGCCAAGGGCACGGGCTCTACATCATCCCGCCAGAACTCTTGCCGCCGCCGCCAAAGGATAAGCCTGCACCGAAGCAGCGCTTGAGTCCGACAATCCTACGCAGATTCAGCGAGAACCTAGGCTTGCCCGAGAAACCTTTGGCCACAGTCGTTATGCAAACCGTGCAAAACGCGGTCAAGGCGTGGCCGCAGATGATTGAAGAGTCGAAACTCACTGCCCGGCAGAAGGAAAACTTGTTGGCCTTCTTCAACAGCCAACCCATGGTGGCGTCCGCCCGTGCACGTCTGGAGCGCCACGCAGCAGCATAGCTCACGGCCAACCGAGAATAGCGGCAGTCGGCCGCCGACGCGAGCACATGCCCTCGGCGGAGCCGCTGCCTACCTGAAGGCCATGATCGCCAACGCGATCGCAATGCAAGGGCCTACCCACTTCACGATGCCGTGAATTTTGTCCAGGCTCGCGATGAGATGATCGATGGCCGTCGCCACAGGATCATTCCCCGCGCCGGCGGCCGGGGCAACGTCCTCATTCAAAAGGCTGTCATCTGCGCTCTGCAGCGCGGCCGTGGGGCCCGCTTCTGCCTGATTCGCATCGGCCTTACGCAGATCTCTGCTAGACGATGCAAAGTGAATCGATTGCACTGAGCCGGTGGCCAGCTCCGGGAGATCAATCGTGTTATCCCGCTTGTTGGGTCGGATGAACAGATGGCCTCGCGACGACACCGGCGCCATGGTGTGCTCGGTTGTATAGAGCCCACGCAATGAGAGACTCAACTGCATATCGTGGATCTCGCCGTTACGGACTTCCGCGACAAGGTTCTCAATGAATGGCTTCGGCAAGTAGCATTCGACCCACCATTCGTCGCTGTTCCCGATCTCCCAATCGCCTCTGTTAAAGCCCAGCATCGCGCGACCCAACTGGCCAAACTCGAACCCGTCGGGCCCGGGTTCGGGCGCCTCACGAGTTGCGCGCGGTTCCTCGGCTCCAAGAACAATGGACAGTTTTCGGACTTTCGAGGTGGGGTCGCCGACCACCGAGATCGAATAGTCCTCGAGCACCGCGGTACCTCGGACGCGCGTTACCAGCTGCGGCAGATCACCCTGTTCCTGAGGCTCCCTCAGGAAAGTCAGCAGTTCGAGCGTCTGCGCTTCCAACCAGATGCGGCGGTTCGGATAGTAAGTGTGCGACTTCCCTTCCGTGTCGGTGTACTGAAGCTCACCACCGCCGATGTCCTTCACGTCCACAACGACTTTCGGTTGCCCACGTGCCATGCCGCCTCCCCAAGGTTGAACCCGATTCTTCTATGCCAAATGATACAGCCGCGATTGATGGCCTGACGCGCGGTCCGTGGCGCCGTTTCCCCCTCTAGCAATGTGGTAAGTCACCAGGTCTATGCGCATGGCAAACCCGATCGCATGGGGCGCGCAGGCTTTGCCGGCAAAGGTGGCTTTGAAGGACATGTTGGCCGGATATTCGCCAGCGTTCGGCGGACCCGATCGCGCGCGGAAGCACGCTTCAAGATGGACGGGCGTGTCCATTTCGGGCGTGCCCGGAACGGAATGGAATCACTGCGCTGATCCGGATCGCGCGCAGGCCGCTCCCAGGAGATGGCCGCTGCTCGGTTAGCGGCTTTGCCTCAGTGGTCGGATGAATTCCTCGCGTTCCCCAGCAGCTGAATGCCCCAAGGGGTGACAGCGTGATCTTCCGCGCGCTTCACGCTTCTTTCCAGGCGGGCCTGCCGGCGACGGCTTGCCCGCAGATCCGTCCTAATGGTGTGGATAGCGAGATCGCAGAATGGTCATGGCTAGCCGCGATAGCACTACATACAGAGCGCCAACAAAACAGTACAGGAACGATGGGAAAAGGAAGAAGCCGAGCATCTCATCTTGGCCGAAAAAGACCAACCAGCCAGTGATGACCGCACTGAGAAAGATGAGGACTTCAGCAGCGTTTGCCGCACGCTCGAGGATTCGGCGTTTACGCTCGTTCATGGCCATGCCCCCTACGGCGATGCCAAAACAACACTCGGCGCGCAAGAAACCAAATCGCGGGCACAGTCAAAGCGCCCAGGGCCGACCATGGACCAATCGCCGCCCTGCCCACCGTCACGTACACGAAGTGCATGGCCATCAGCCAGATCGCAAGCGACGCGCAGGCAAACAGCCAAGTTCTGCAGCCGATTACTTTTTCCATAGTGGATTCCTTAGCGGCTCTCGCCGTGGATTTGGTGACCAAAGGATCCATCTACCGCACCGTCGGCTTTGTCGCTATTGGCATCTTTCGTGCCGACAAAGACGCTTCCAAGGAAGGTGCAGAAGTTCATCATGAAGAGATACGCGACGACGCCAGCTGCCGCCTGCATGGCCACGGCCGTCAATCCATTACCTGGGATCTTCAGCGTACACAAGACAAGAATCACCAGGAGCCCGAAGGTGAGTGCCGCATTTTTCTTAGCTGCCATGTTGTGTTCCTAAGAGGTTGTTCGTTTGGCGTTCCGCAGGCCTATGCCGAGCCGACCAGGTTCCAGGCTAGAACGAAGATTGCGACGAGGACCTGGCCGCCTACGTACCCGCCGAAAATGCCCAGCGCTATTGCGCTTGCTTGCGATCGTCGCGTTTCGCCATTCATCCGCGAGGTGAGCGACAAGTAAACGGCGCACGGAAGCGCAACCCCGAGTGGACTCGCGAACGTGACGATGCTCCTGCTATAGCCGAGGTAAAGCACCACGTAGAAGCACGCGAGCATGAACAGCACGCCGGCCGTAACGGCAAATGCGACCACACGCGAATCCCGATCGAACTTGGCGCCCGCCATCGGCTGCGAAGGCACTGGCGTTGTGGCATCGGTCGAAGATTCAAAGACAGATTTGATCGGGAAGCGTGTACTCATGGACTTTTCCGAGGCGTCACATCTGTGCATTGCGAACGCGTACCCAAGCGCCAACGCTCGGGTTCTCGATGTACTGGGCCGCCTTCCCCTCGAAGTTGGTCTTGGCGTTGCAATCGATTGCCATCATGTACAGCCGGTCACCTTTCTCGCTCACGAGGTCGAAACTCCGAACACCGTTCTTGCCGTCGCCATCGAATTTCACGGTCGCATGCTCTTCCGTCAGTAGGCGAAGATCCTTGTCGGAAACGCTTGCCAAGCGATGGCTCGCTTCAAATGTACGCAGCACAGCCTTATCGTTCTTGATGCTGATGTGTTCCTGCTTGACCTCGTTATCAAGGTAGCGCGCGAAATCCCCCTCCGGGCTGCACGTTGACGCGGCATGAGCAGCACCTGCCAACGCGACCAAAACGGCTAACACAAGACTCGACTTCAACATTTGTTCTTCCATTTTAGTGTCTGCCGGCGTCCGGCCGGGTGCGGGGCGCAGTTCTCGCCAAGTTGGGTTTTCCTATTTACATGACTTGACGAGGATTCCTGCGCCAGTGCAACCAGCCGTAGGAAATGCTCGCCCCCACACCAATGACTCCTAGCATCATGGCGAGCCAAGACAAAAGTGTTAGCAGCCCAGTCGTCACCAGGTGAAGGGTTGTTCCGGTCTCTGGCAGTACCTGGCTCCACCAGCTCCAGACGATAGCCGGAATTTCGGGCTTCACCATCCCGGCAAAGAGCCATGCAAATAGCATGAGCGTGATACCCCTTTCAGAGGGCTTAGGCGAGCCATAAGCCTGGTCTAGCCAGATATAGGCAGCGCAGCCAATGGCGAAGATGACAAGGACGACGAACGAAAGCAGATGCAACACAGGAATCTCCGATCTTTCCTAGGCCTTCCGGGAGTAGTGGATGCAGCCAAACTGCGGGCCGGTTATCACCATCCCACCGATCACGTAGTCATGCCGCCCAGGATCGGCCGGCTTCGCAATCTCATCCGGAGCCAATTCGTGCGGGCTCAGTTGGAATCGCCCGCAGGCGCCTCGCTCGATGGTGCCCTTCTCTATGTGCTCAAAGGGCTCAAGCCTGCGCCAGCTCGTGCAGTTTTCGCAGGTCTTGGTGCTGCCGTATTCGCCGATCATTGCCAAAACTCTACCTAGTTCTTGGTGACCAAGGACGCATGAAATGCCGCCAGCGATGACACGACGTCAATGCCAACGATATGTAGCACTACACCGGCTACGACCACCATCGCCACCGCAGAAAACAAAGCCTTTCTGAACCACGGCAACCGTTCGTCGAACTCCCGTTGCCGCATTCGCATAAGGTGTGGTCCATAGAGACTATCGTGCAGCCCTTCGTCCACCTCCTTGCGGACGACAACGTTTCGGATGTGAAAAATGCCGATAGCAATCAAAAACCACGCCAAGCTGGCTGAAACAGCAGAGCGGGCAAAGTAGATCGAAAGCACGAGCGCAAAGGTTGGGGCGAAGAGCCACAGCCCGTAGAAGCATCGGTTGGACCAAGTGGCAAGGGGAATCTCGTAGCCACGCACAAAGAGCGATTTCGGGGTCATGCTTTTCCCTTGGAAGAGGTTTCCTTTCGGGATTCTCCAGGCATCACACCTTTCCTTTCTTACCGCACAGTGAGCACACTGCACCGCCTTGAAGCCGCACGCTTCCGTCGCACCTTTCCTTCTCTTGTGTGACGTAGCAACGCTTCTTCTCATTATCAAGATTTCGCTCAAGGCGCCCTTTCAGGAGGCCCTTCTTAAGAGGCTCTGACTCATCCGGTGGGATGGGAGGATTAAGCGGTGGTTTCGACATGGGGTTCCTCGATTGATCGAAGTTTGAGCCAATAAGCTCGGCTCACCTTATGCTCTGGAACGTCCGCGTTTACGCAACATCAGCGGCCGCGGACCCCGTCATTCATCCCGGCGATGCCCGAGAATCAGTGGCGACCAAATCTCGACGAGCAGGGTCACACCGAACGCCGCGACAAACCCGAAGGCTGTCAGCTCGAGTAACAGCACGATTTGCCCCATGGTTGGCACCGCAAACAGCGGTGTACCCCAACCAACGACCAGTCCACTGAGTACGGTCCAGGCGACGAAGAACCACCACCCGATACGTTTCGACTTGCTACGCTGATTCATTTCTCGATTCCTTATGGCCCCGTTCTGACCGCTCTCCCGTGGCATCGACATGGCTTTCGTCGAACTCACAGACGCCGTATAGGCACAGCCCGCAGGCGACCTAACTGTCACCAGCCCATTGGGGCCAGTGCGCAGTGCTTATACGAGCTCATCGTTTCGTACTCGATCACCGTGATTGTCTTTGCCTTCTCGTCAAAGCAGGCAACGAGGTGGGGCATCCGATAGAGCCCCATTTCCACCGACTTGACCAACGTGTTCTGTACCGCGCCCGCGAAATCCCGCGTTCCGTAAAGGACGCCGGCGGCGTTGAATACGTTCGGGTCCACGACGTGGTCGACCTTCGTGTTCCAGACAACCTTATAGGAGCACATGCCGGCATAGTGTTCGACTAGTCCCCGCAGCGTTTTCGCATCGCTCGGCGCCTTGTAGTCGCCATCGACACACGGCGCACCTCGGGACGTCGTTTCCTGCAGGAGCTTGTGATAGTTGGTCGCCACTCCAACCAGACACACCGCGGCCACGATTCCACAAAGAATCCAGCCGAGTTTTCCCCATAGCGTCGAGCGTGCTGTCTGATAAACGGTCACGTTTGCATTGCGCATATTGACTCCTCCCCAGTGTGCAGTTGTCTACTTTTGAATGCGGGCGAGGTCGACGCCGCCAACCTGGTCGATATCGCAGGTGCCTTTCACCCACACCCCGGTCGGCACTTTGTCGAACGGAATGGGGTCTGTCGTCTTGTACTGCGCGAACGAGTAGGCTGTGCCCCCGGGCGTATAGAACCGGCATCCGATGCCCGCGTCACGAAGCGCTTTCGCGTATTCGCTGTGACCGAACTTGTAATACACCTGGCGAACGCCGGTCGCGTCTTTGAGCGTGGTTAGGACAACCGTCGAATCATCCACGGCCTTTCCAGTCAGGAGCGCTTCCTCGCGTTCCCGGATCTTGTTGCTCGACACCCAGTCGGACAAGGCGCTCAGCCTGTCGGCGATACCCCATATGACAAGGCCCAGCACAAGAAGCGATAGCAGAATCGCCCCTGGGGATGTAGCTCGGCTTCGAGCAGTGTTTGCGCTGGAATTGTTCACCGTACCCCCCTTGAATCAGCGCACGCTGCGCTGCTTCAGATTAGCCCAGCCCTTCACCTTTCCCGTCTCGGCGCGATGCACGATTCGTTCCGGTCGCTCAGGAATGGCGAGGTTGTAGTACGTAATGACCTGGCCAAGCTCGTCGTCGCGATGCAACGCGGCTTCGACCACAGTGTCGTCCCACAGCCAGAACAAGTACTGCCCATGATCATCAGGCAGGCCGGCAGTGAAGGTGATGTTCATCGTCGATGACATGGTCATGTGTTCCGCGTCCTCAGCTCATTTGGGGACGCAAGTTGTCTTCAGTACACCGTCTTTCGCAAGCTGCTTTGCCGCTGCCTCGCAGGTGGGCTTGCCGGAAAACTCGGTGGAATGGATTGCTTCGACCTGGCCAGTCATGGAGCTGATGGCGATCATGATGAGAATGTAGGTTTGCATTTGTCAGCAGTCAGTCGAGTAAGCCGTGCTCGCGGAACAGCGTCACATCGTCAGATTCGGCTTTGGTTGGATCACCGCCCGCCGCAAACAGGGTCCGCACCGCCGGCGTAACGCCACCCTCCAGCCGGAGCAGCGCGGCGACGGCACTGAAATATCCCCGCGCCCGCTCGATAGCGGCATCCGGAAGCGTCGTGACAGTCATGCCTTTGCCATTCCCGCGCATTTCGATCCGGACGGAACCGGTTTGGTCGCCTTTGACAACCTGACCGACTTGCCCCTGGATGACAACAACGTTGCCCGCGGCGTCTGTGATGATCCGTGGCATCAACGCGTCACTCCCAAGGCCAATTTGGGCGGGTTTTCCGAGGCGAATCGACATGCAACGTGCCGGGTCCGCCGATACAAACGTAGAAGGTTGCGACGAGCACGAGGAAGACGATGAGATAACGGACCCAGTCTGGAGCCCCGGCGATGTTCACGGCATTTCCGATGGCAAGCACCAATGCGACGGCGCAAATCGTCCAAGCAAGCTTATTCCAGCCCCCCAGGACAAGTCCTGCAAGGACGGTCATAACGGCAAAGAAAGCACTCGTTATCGCAATGATTTTCAGCATATGTGAATCTCTAATATTGGCGCCCTGACGGCACCGCCGCGAAGCAACAGACTCCGCGCCTTCAACAACGCTATATCGGCAAACGTTCTGGATACTTAACCAATGGGGCATTCCAGCCGGTCCAGAGCCCTGGAGACCCACGAATAGCGATACCGCTGGGCTAACTCCCGAGCACGCACCCCTCTTTTACACTTGGGCACGCGGATTTCAAGAGTGGCCTGCGTTTCGGCCTAGACCGGCTTCCGAGACGAGTTCGGATCGAGGTGCGTCCGATTACCGGGTACTCCGGTACCGCGTTCCAATCCGGATTTCCGAATCAGCCGACAGCCGCCGGCGGAAATCAGTTGGGCCGTGCGGGCAGCAAAAGAGGTCAGGGCTTTTCGATGAAACGAGCTCGTTGGCAGCCCCGATTCCCGTTCGGATCCGGCGTATTGCAAAGCGCTCCTAGATCCTTGGATGTCTGCTTTGCGACTACGCCAGGCACGTAGGCGTATCCGATGAGTTTCCTTGGAACCCGATATTCCCAGGTTCCATCTGAGATTTGCTTGAAATAGACGACATCAAGCAAATGCCCCTTCGCCCATTTGTCTGGGACCAGCCCAAGCTGTGCAGCCCGGTACATGAGGAATGAACCGTCTGCGCCTATCTGGAATAGGTAACTCGTACCAAGGAGATACGCAGCTGCAGCAAAAATCACCCCCATCACGATGAGGGCAACATCTTGGCCTTCGACTTTTCGGCGGTTGGGCATCTTCATTCCGTTCGGTTCAGTTCAAGAACCAGTTTAGTGGCGCCGGCGTGCCGCGCGCGGCAGTCGCCTGGACCTGATGTACCTGGTCCGACAGCGCTTTCCCCAATTCGCCAGGAGCGACCTGCTCGATGCATCCCGCCAAGCTGACCGCCGGCCCGGCAAGCTGACACTGCCGAAAGTCCGCAACGGCTTGGGCCTTGTGTGGATCGCCTGAAGCCCACGCGTTTAGCCTTCCCTCCACGAACTCAGAAGACATTGCCGATGCCGCGGTGAACTGCCCTACCACGAACGCGGCCGAGATCGCGATGAGCGTGATGGTGGCATTGCGAGCGATTCGCTCGACGTTGGCCCAGCGCTTGACGTCTTTCATACGGTCCTTCCAGCTCACACCCTGTTCAATTCGATTCATGACCATCTCCTAGATTGGGCACGCTGCCCATACCTAGAAATGGCACCCAGTCGGCAAAACCGGCAACGCAAGTTACACATTTCAACTATTTGGAGAGTCGTGTGGAATCGGGCATGCCGTCGGAACTATCGACTGTGACTGCTCCGCACTCGATTCGGCCGATCTGGATGTCCAGCGGGAAGAGGGTTAGGCCATAGCAAACTGCCTCACTAGTGGCATTGCAGATGTTCCAGGCCTCCTCTGCGGACGTAGCCCCGCACGTGGCGCAACGCCTCGCTTCGGCGCTCGCAATGCTGGGGCTCTGAGGGGTGTTCATGAATGCCTCCACACGTTATTCCGGATCACTCACATTTCCTCTGGATGGGCGGGGATGTCGGGCCGGTACCGGGATCGCCTCCCATCGTCGCTGCGTGTCTCCGGCCAGATCCACCTAACCACTTGGCGACATCCGTGGGCGCCTGCGTGGTGCAGGTCACGACCACTGCCCGGGTAAGGCCCGGTTGATGGAGACTCCGGTTGCCCGCCGCATCCTCACGCCTCAATTTCCTTAACGGATTTCGCAGGAACGCTTGGATCCGCTGCGACTCTTCGCTTGGCGCCGATCCCATTGTGCCGACGCAAAGTTCACGGTGCTCAGGACAAACACCGGAAGCGCGAAGATGAGGAACGCAAAAACGCTCACGGCGAACGCGAGGATATTGCCGTCCAGCAAGAATGTAACGCCCGCGGTGCCGGCGAGGAGCAAGCCAAGGATGCTCGCAAAGAGGAGGAGCGCCGCCGTCCTTTCGGTTCTCCAGAAGAGGCGGATGTCTTCAAGCATTTCGTGCACTTCATTCTCCTTCCGTTCGGGATTGAATCCACAGCGGTTGCTGCGGGACTTCGTTGCTATGGACAGAACCGGTGTTCAGTGAAGCGTGTCGCCATTCAGCACACGCACCGCCTGAACGGCCGCAGCCTCGTCTTCGGCGCTGCCGACGGCGTTGTCCTTGGCATCGTGCAGACGCCACTTGCCGATCGCGCGGCTTGGCACGAACTCGTACGCAAATGGGCCGGTGGCGTACGACAGCTGCTCCTCATTGATCCGGAATCGGCCATTGGTGCTGTGACGGTTTGTCAAAGGTTGCTCCCTGGATAAATGGAATTCGTACGGATGACCGCTGCGGCCACAAACGCCCCGCCATCTGGGGTCGACACGTGGCTACGCGGCCGGATCACTTTGACCGAACACATTGTTGAGCTTGCACCGGCCCAGATTGTCTTTCTCCAACATGCCCGCTCTCAGCATCGCGTCGATGGTCCGCTGGTCGACCTGGGAAGTCTTGCCTATGCTGTGCATCACAAAACGCCCGCTCTTCGAGTCGAAGACCACGGATTCGCCGGCGTTGACCCGATTGATGATCTTTTGCTGCGCGGCGCTCGGCTTTGGCACGGTCGCTTTGCCCCCTTTACTGCAGTAGCTGAGCGGAATGTGGGTACCCAACTTTAGGAGGATGTCCGCATGCGCATGCCGGTTTGCCTCCTCTGGCCGCATGTCGAAGGCCAGGTAGGCCGGCGTTCCACTTGAGATCACCCGCGCCGCCTGCTGGCCGATCAACCCCGATATCTCCGATGTGGCGTCCTTGAGCGCCTGGGCCCGCATCTCCCATGGCAATTCGCCAATCTCACGTGCGGCGCGCGTGTACTCACCGCCCTCGCCAAACGCCTCGTATGGAATGTGCTCGTACTGCATGTTCATCTCCCTTCTCAGGCGCGTGCCCGTATTGCCGCTGATCGGCTTTCGTCCAACGCAGTCGGTCGTGTCAGACGAGATCAGGCTCATCGCGAACCAAGAGCTTCCCTTCCGAGAAGGTGAATTCCTTTTCCTCATAGGAATGGCGCGAGGTCTCAAGCCGCAGGAAGCCCCAGATGGACCCATCCTCCACTAGGCGGGCAGAACTGACGCTGACCACTCGGGCCTGAATCAACCCGCCACGCCGCGTGGCCAGCAACTGTGGCTCACCGGAAATCGAAATCCCTGCCGCACTGAGCATCGCATTCAACTGTGCACCGGCTGCATCGCGTCCTGCCCTCACCCGTTCCTTCATCTTGTCGGTCAAAGCGGACCGTGCCGCCTGATAGTTGTGAATGAGCTCATCGGCGCCGTCGCCCAGAGCCCGCTTGATGTGTTCCAGGCTGCGGCCGGAGACATCTCGTTCGTCAAGCAGCAGATTGAAGATCACGGACGCGCCAAAGCGGTCGTTTGCAGTGTTCACGGCTTCCACGATGGCCGCCGGATCGAAGTGCGCCGCAGGACCGGCATCAGGCTGGGTTGCTGATTCACAGATGGCTTCAGGCATAGATCCTCTCGTTCATGTCAGCCGTACGTGCTCGAGCTACCCAATATATCGACGGCGCGCAGCAGATCCAGTTCCGCTGATGAGTCACAACCATGCGCTCGACGCCCACGGTGCTGCCGCAACCGCCCTGCACTCCCGATAGGAATTTGCCGTTGCGTCTCCGACAGTCGTTCCGCCGTTCCCAGTAAACCTGGTTACCTTGCGCGTCCTGTTCCATAAAGGAATCTGTCAAGCGCTCCGAATGGCAAGGCGCGGTGCAGATGACGCCTTACTCAAGCGCCGCCAGCTGGAGCAATACCTCGAAGCGCCGCAAAGATCGCGTCGAAATACCCATTGAGTGCAAGCCGCTCCTCACCCACTGGGTACGCCCGAAGGTCCGCATCCTCTTCAGCCATTTCCTGTTGGGATGTGCCCAATACTAGGTAGGGGCTGATTTGGCCTCGTGCGGCCAAGCCATCCTGGACATACGCCTCGAACGCCCGGGCAATCATCTCGTGGCGCTGATACCAGTACTCACCCTGGCGTGGCATTCCCGCAATCTTCCAAGCGTCTCGGAGGAACTCGGACGCCTGCCCTGTCCTTCCGGTGAAGCTCAAGATCTCTCGCAACGCTGGGAGCAACTTAGGCGCCGATGGGTGTGATGCGGCTGGGAAGGCCCAATCGTGCAATGACAGGTAACCATCTGCAAGCCTGAAGTAGGAAGGGTTGACCCACTGGACGAGATAGGCATCTAAGGCATGCCACCATTCGTGCGCCACCGAGCCGGCACCGCGCTTGCGGGTGTAATTGAAGCAACGCAGCCCGGGCTCGTAATGGGCAAGCGCCCGCCCGACGCCGCGCGCCCCTACGGCCAGCGCCAGCCCCTTGAGCCCGATCCAACGTGGCTTCAAGCCGAGAAAGGCGGCCAGATCGTGCAAAGCGTCATAGAGCTCGTTGACCCACAGTTGCCGCTCGGCCTGTCCCAAGGATTCCCCAAACTGGATGCCGCGGAAGCCAAACACGCCCATCAACTCTTCTGGCGTGACGTCTCGCCCTTTCCGGTGGTCTGCGCCAACCCGTTCAATCTCCCGCGCTCGAGCGGCCCTGCCGGCACCGACCGCGCTTGTGCCTTTCGCAATGTGTTGACGGGCTGACTCCAATGCCTCTGCTCTGGTCAGGATTTTCTCGGCGAGCAATGTGTAGCGGTTCCCCTCCACCCGCCCGACGGCCCAGGTGCCGTCTGTGAGTTTCACGGGGACGATGGCCGAATCGAAGGCGTGGGCGTTTTCAGGCCATCCGAGATCCGGCAGCCAGGTTGCGAGAGCCAATTGGCGCAACGTCAGGTTGAATGGCCCGCGCAATCGCCGCGATCCCCGGCCCAGCGCAAGGAATACCTGGACGCCCCGATCACGCAAGGAGAGGTTAGGCAGGTTGGGAAGTTCGAATCCTGCCGCGCAGGCGAGATCATTCGGCATGCGTTCCACGTCTGCAACAGTCCGAGCACGCTCGAAGAGATCTCGGATGAGGGGAGCAGCCCGCTCGAAGGCAATCTGCCAGTCGCGAGCACTGCACTCTTTCATGCCCGATTTAGGGCGGCTGGCAAATCCTGAATAGAGGACCGCCAGTTTGGCCACGACCTCGCACGGTCGCCCTTCATCGATCCACAGCTTCCAATCAGGCTCTGGCCAGAAGTCAGCCAGGCAGACCGCCTTCCCCTCATTCACCTCGGCATCATTGGAGCGGTGCTTGTGGGCGTAGGGAATCGTCTCGCCGGCATCGTCAATCTCAGATCTCATGGCAGTCTCCTCCCGACAGGAAACCGCTGGCGATGCCGGTTAAAGGTTGCCATATTCACGCCCTCCACCAGCAGCAAGCCTGCATCCCACAGCTTCCAAACGGGAATTTGCACTGCGCTCACCTCTTAGGCGACACCGACTGGTCGGTTGGCAGACCTGATTGCCGTTGAAGACCCAGGCTCGGCAGGTCCGCCAGCCGCGCGTGACGGCCGATTCATTCGCCCACGGACGCGCGCCCGCCAGTTGGCACCACCACTCTCCGCTGGGATCCTGCGCGCGAATGCACTGCCGCCGCGTAGCTGTACGGCCTTCATGCGACATCAAGCTCACCCTCTGCATCTTCCTTGCCGGAACCGGGCGAACCACCGTCAATCACCACGAGCATGTTGTCCAGGTAGGTGGCACTCGTCTCCAACGGCGTATCGGCCATCACGCGAACGTGCACCCGCGACTTGAGGATCGCCTCCAGATCCGCCTGAAGCGGCGGCGTCGGCTGGCCCATCTCCCCGAATGTCACAAACTCGTACGGAACGGTCGTGTCCTGCGGACGCCGCCTGCCCATCGCCCTGGTGCCGACCATGTACAGACTGATGAAGCCGTGTTGATCAAGCGCCGCCGACATCGCCTCGATGTGAGGCTGCAGGGCGTCCAACTCAGCGACCGCGCGATTCTTGTGAACCTCGCCCATATTCACCACCGTTCCGCAATACGCGCTGATGATGTTGACCCGTGAGTGGCCAAGTAGCCGGGCCACCAGCTGGGCAGCAACCCGGGTCTCCCCACGCAAAGGACTGTTGCCGCCTCGGATCGCACTCTTTACGCCAGAAAGGTGCTCGAACTCGTTGTTGGCCACCTCGTGGCGCAGTCCATGAAGCGTGACGCCGAGGTCCGCCTTGGTCAGACCGAACTTCCGAGCCAGGTACGACAGGTGATTGGCATTGGCCTGCAGGGATTTCCCCGGCCAGCCGAGGTGACCATCACGGTCGCGGACCACCGACTGGAGTTCCTTGAGCACGGCCAGCTTCTCAGGCGTATCCAGGGGAAGCACGCGATACCGCCCGCCCTTCGTACCCTTCTTGATCGGAAGGCCAGTGCCACTCGCCGCGATGGCCGCCTTCAATTCGTCCCGAGTCACGTTGACATCGCTGAATGCGAGGATGTTCGTCACGCCGCCCTGATCGATCGTGGCGTACGGACGAATACACACCATCTCGAGCCGACGCAGACCCCAGGTTCGTCCCGCCAGGAGCATGAGCCCCGCGCGTTCGTCGGCCGCCCGGATCTGAGCGAGCTTTCCGTCGATGTCCACGCCGTTGCCGGACCAGCTCTTGTCCACCTGCGCAGAGAGCGTGCGCTTGGCAGCATCCGGGTCATCCTTCACGAAATCCTCGGTGGGCCCAATCATGTCGGCCTTGCCAATCCAGGAAGCGAAAATACGGAATGCCGTCAGACGGTTCTGAATGGTTGATGCGGACTTCCCCTCATCCAACCATTTCTTCACGAGCGCCTGCATGTGCTTCTTCCGGAAGCTGTGGATAGTCTCAAAGCGGAATCCGAGCAGCTTCAGTTCCTCGAAACCCAGAAAGAGAATCTTCGAACGTGCTTCCTGGGTACGATCCGATGCGCGCCGATCTCCCCGGACAGTCCGGAGGTTCTCTGGCTTCTTGATCAGATCGGTAAGCTGCTTCTTCCAGTTCCACGAGGTCGAGTACATGCCTTCCGTCCCCTTCCGGCTTGGATTTCGCCCCGTCCCAGTCCCTTCGAAAAAATCATCCATCGCTTGGCTCCGTGGTAGCACTGACCACGCTTTGTGTTTCTTTCAACCGTCCAGGCTCCATAGCCCAGATGCCATCGAATTCCACTCCCCGGTCTCATCCCCGCAGGAATCGACGCTTTGACGCATCAATCCCTCCGAGCATGAGGCCGGCTGTCTATTGCTTGCACCGCGTTCCTACAGGAATTGCTTGGTCGCTTCCGTAGCGACAGGGGTTGGCAGGGCCGTACGTTAGAAACTCTCGGAACTACATAACCAATCCCTTGGCTATGCAATTGCGCTGGTGCGCCATCCTCTCTTGTGTCAAAGAGAGGAGCCTAAGTCGCGTTTGTTGGAGGTGGCGACACCCTCGGATTGTCATTTGGCGCACTCCAGCGCCTCCTGAACGAATCTCTCTCCTCCCATTCCATCCCTTGCGGCCACCGAACCGTGACGGGTTCGAGCAAGTTGCCAGATACCAGACCCGCCCACGACACGCCTCAATGGGCGCTCGCAAACGGGTAGGTCGACTTCCATGCGGTTAGCACGAAGCCGCGTCCAGCGGAATGAGAGTCATCGGAAACAAGAAGCACATCGCGCGCTTCGCGCCAGTAGCCCCCCCGTGTAGGACGGGAGGCTGGCGGCTGGCTCCCTATAGGAGCGCTCACACAGCTTTTTCATCGGTGGTGTGCACCGATTTCATATTGCGAAACCCAACCGACTAGACCTTCCTAGCGGAAGCACCTATTCGCGGGTTGTGGGGTGCCTTGGAAATTTCTATGCGTGTACGAATGCCGAACCCGCGCTCTAAGCGCGAAGCATGCCGGACCAACCCGGCAGCTGTCGCTGCAGGAGGTCATCGCGGATTTGGATCGTCACGTATTGAAATGCCGTTGGCGGGCGTTGCCACGTCTACGCCGATTTGGCGAGCCGCACGAATCCCTGAGGGATCCACTTCATACCTTTTGCCCGGTCGATCCTCATCGGATTCCGGGCGGAGCGGTCTGCGCTCCAATCTTCCACAAGTTCGAACGCATTGCGCGTCCTGATCCGAAGCCAGCCTTCTGGCAGGCGTTCGGGGGCTAGATGCGGCCCAGCTGCCGATCACCGCGCCGAGGCGCAGTAGATGGCGTGCAGATTATGGCGCCGCGCATTTCTTGTCAAGAATGAATTTTCCCTTCAGCCCCGCTCTACTGTTTGTAAATTCCTCCGATTCCTTTCTACCTACGGTGTTTCCTGCCGCATGCAGGGACACTCTCTTTGTAACACCGTTCATAAAAACCAGAGCGCCTGTCCTCGCCGCGTTCCTCTAATAGCGGGGCAATCCCCGAACAGAGACGAGATTGAGTGGAGATCCAACCAAGTCTCGACAGCGCGTGGCCGAACTTGTCCTCCACTTGGCCTCTGGACGGACCAAGCGTGGCCCCATATGCCTGCCAACACTGGAAAGCAGCGAGCATAACGGCCCCAAATTGGCCTTGAGCAGCTCATTACTGGCTCATCTTGGCCATTGTGTGGCCTCGAATTGGCCACAATTCGCAAGAACTTCTTGCCAGGAAGTTACAGGAACCATATCCTTGCCGTACTTCGTGCGGAGAACCTTAAATGTCAAAGTCCACCCCTGCGATCGTTCGCGCTATCGATGTTGGCTACGGCAACACCAAGCACACCCTTTCCCAACTCGACATCGACATGGATGTCAAAGTCGGGCTTTTCCCCTCACTCGCACCTCGGGCTACGCAATCGGACTTCACTGGTGGGTTGATGGCAAAGGTGGACCGAATTGTTGTTCAGGTTGATGGCGAGAACTATTCGGTCGGTGCAGACGCTCTTGCCGAATCCAAAGGTATCTATAAGCGTGAGGTGGCGAGTGCATATTCGACTTCGCGCGCATATCGCGCACTCTTTCTCGGAGCACTCCAGAAGATGCGGCTGAACGCCATCGACTACATGGTCGTTGGCCTACCTCTGACGACCTATGACCGGTACTCGAAGGAGCTCACGGAGCTACTGACGGGAACGCATGAAGTGCCAAATCCTGTGGCACACGACCAAGTCCTCAAAGTCGACGTCCGCCGGGTGAAGGTGTTTCCCCAACCGAGCGGTGCCTTCTACAACTACGCCGTTCCGCGCAAGCTGCTCCAGTCGATGTCGCAGCAGACCAATCTGGTTCTTGACCCTGGCTATGGCACGCTTGACTGGTTCGTCACCGAGGGCGCAAAGCCGCTCACCGGCCGATGCAGCGCGACTCCAAAGTCAGTTTGGGCAGTTATCAGCGCAGTCGCGGATCACATTGGCCCGGACCTCACGTCGAACCCCCGGACTATGTCTCGAATCGACAATGCTCTTCGTACGGGGAGCCCGTTGACCATCAACGGAAAGACTATCGACATCAGCCCCTTCAAGCCTCTTGTTGACCAAATCGTCGCCGATGCCATCAATGAGATGCTCATGTCGATCGGCAACCTTTCGGACATTGACAACATTCTCATTACCGGAGGCGGAGCCCACTTGTTCGTCGACCACGTCAAGAAGGAACTCGGCAAGACCCACAGCCAAATTCACGTTGATACTGATCCTGTGTACAGCAATGTCCGCGGCTTTCAGTACGCCGGCGAGTTCTGGGCCGCAATGGACCGACAACGCGCTGCCGCATAAGGGGGAGCCATGGCACGTACTTCAGCCGGTCGCCGCATGAGGTTGACCGTCCCGCCTCATCACGCCGTCAATCGACATCTGGGGAATCTCGACGAAGAATCCGATCTCAATGCAGAAGTACTTCGGCTTGCAGAGATCGGAGCCACTCTGGAAGAGCTTTGCGGACCGATGCGTTCCGTCGCCGATATCGTGAAACTCTTGAACTTCAGGGGGGGGCCATCCCTCTTTGCGCCGGCTGCTGTGGCGCCAATTCATTCTTCCCTGCCGGCACCAGCAGCCCAGACGGACGCATTGATTCTTGGAGCAGCGCCCCCTTCCGCTTCGATACAGGCGACTGTTCCCTCCTCGAGCGTTGCGCAGACGGCCGGGGTGAAACTCGGCGAGCCCGAAGACTCACATGTCGTTGACGCTTCGCTGGCAGAACACATGTGGATCCCTGAATAAGGGGGCTAGAACTTGGGTTGCGCTTCTGTAAATTTGAAAGCGTGGAGCAACTCAAGGAGGATCAAATGACTCACGAATATCTGTGCGAACACGCCCAACTCGACCGCCGAAGCGTACCGGCCCAACTGCGCGGCCGTGGGGACGGCCGTGACGAGCTCTATGAACTCTTCTTGCGAGTGGAGGGGCTCGGGAACAGCCTGGTCGAAAAGGATGGCGTTGTGGAAGACGCTTACGCCGAAGCAGTGGCCGGCCGACATTTCCCGCCGGCGATCGCTTGGATTTTGATCCGCCTCGGTCGCGTGCTGGCCAAGTTGGATACTGCTAGCCTCAAGCTGGACCGTTTCGCGAACAGCTGCGATATCGACCCGCCGGCCGGAGGTGGCCGACGCCAAGTGCCCTTGCGATACAGCTATGTTTGAACGCGCATTGACCGCTAAAAGTCGCCGAAGCTACTTCGTGTCTCGGTTAGCGAGCTGCCTCGTCATCGCCCTGCTCGTCTGCAGTCTGCCTGCCAAGGCAGACTGCTTCGACGACGCCGGTGCATACCAATCAGTGAACCCCTATGTACTCAGGGCGATCGCCTGGTACGAATCGAAGGGGAACCCGACTGCTGTCCACAGGAATTCCAATGGCTCAGTAGACGTCGGCGAATTGCAGATAAACTCGGTGCACTTTCCCGAGCTTGCAACATGGGGAATAACGCCTTCAGCACTTATGGACCGATGCATCAACATATATGTTGCTGCCTGGCGGCTGAAGACGAAGATGGCAAAGTACGGTAACACTTGGGAAGCCATCGGCGCCTACCATTCTGAGACGCCTCAGCATCGGGACAAGTATGCCCGTGCCATACAGCAGATCCTTACTTCCTGGGGACAGGTGACGTCGCGCTGAAGGCGTCTTGCGGCATCGTTGCCTACAATGGGGCGACCGTGCACTCCAAACTCACCAGTGCGCGGGCTAGTGATTCTGTGGGTTCCGGTACGGCACTTGTGCATGCTGACCGTGGAAAGAAAATGGGCTTGCCGGTAAGGACACCGCCAAGCCCATTCGATCATTTAGTAGACGCAGCTCGCGTAGCTTGCGAAACAACTATTGGTGCCGGAACCATTTAAGACCCATCGGTTGTTGCCACTGTCTGGATACGAACCGTCCGGGGCATGGCTGAAGGAACCGCCGTTGTACCAAGTCAGAACATAGCCTCCACCGACCAACTTGGACCCAGCGGGACACTGAGCGATTGCCGCACTATAGTCGCAAGTTCCGCTGCCAGCCACTTGGAAAGGCTGTCCCATTCCTGAGGCCAACTGCCAAACGCCACCTTGGCAAGAGAGAATCTTTCCGTTCGGATCTGTAGTGATGCCCGTCCCTGAGCAACCATAACCTGACCAGGCGGTCGCTGCCATTGCCAGGGCTGAGTTCACGACCGCTCCCCCCTGCAAATAGGTGTAACCATTGTGTACGGTCGTACCGTTGAGCCAAGTTACGCCGCTGTGCGTAGAGTTGCCCGCTACGTTCAAATCCTGGTAGGCATTGATCGTCCCAGAATTCATCGACGCCCAAGAGCCATCTGTATGCTGGATGTAGGTGCCGCCGGGAGCACGAAGCGCAATGTTGCTCGAGTCGCCGTAGAACTGCGTTCCTGCAATCTTGACACCAATGCCTGGCGTGCTGGCCACAAATGCACCACCTGAGGTAGTCACGTTGCCCGTGGCACCCAAGGTGGAAACGTTACTCATTGAGTTTCCGTTCGCATTCATGGGGCCGGTCAGCTTCCTCGACCCATCCAGCTTGTAAAACTGACTTAGGCGAGCATCCGTCGCGGAATAGGAGCCTAGACGCATTGCCAGGGTACCCACAGGCACACCCGACATTGGAGTCTGCCACCCATTGCCTGTCCCGATGAGCTTCCCCGCATTGCCAGGAGTAGACATCCCAGCATCCGCGCCAGCGGCCTGCATTGCGATGCCGGCCAAATCATTGCGCACCGCCCCGCTTGCATCCGTGTAAGGTGCAGTCGAGACTGCGTAACCGGCCAACGAGCAATTTCCGCTAGCGCAAACTTGCGACACTGACGATGTGAAGGTCTGCCCGTTGGGCGCCACGCTGCCGAATCCGGACGGCAGGTATCCGAGATTGATCAGCTCGGGCACGGTGGGTTTATAGGGGCTGGCAACCCCTGGCACAGATTGCCCGGCCATGATCTGCTGGCCATAGTCACTGTAGTACCCGTTAATCCCCCCCTGAAACTCCACAGCCCATTGCCCCGTTGCCTTTGCAAGCGACTCGTCGACTGCCTCGGTGGTGTTGGCGAACTGCCCTCCCAACGTCATGGTGGCAATCGTCAGCGCCAACGCCGTATCAATGAGCATGCTGCCCTTCTGTCGCAGACGAGCACGTCGCGCAGTTGCCGTCGCCCCTGCACGCCACATAGGGGGGCGCCCCACCACGTCCTTCCAATCCAGTGTCTGATTCATAGAATGCCATCCCCTGTGTTTCGATGATCCTAACGATGTCCGCGTTGCTTCCGAGCGCATAAAACTTCCCATCAGGAAGTATAGGCGATAGAAGTGCCAAGAAAAAAGGCGCTCACGGGCGCCTTTGCCAAATGTTCGACCTGCGCAGGCCGCATCAGGTCATGAGATACACCAGCTTGTTCGCGTTGTTCGTGCAAGTCATGTTGGCCGGATTGAACGTCACCGTCGACGACTTGATCACTGTGCCGTTGATGGAGATCTGCGACGCTGACCGCATGATTGCCGAGATGATCGGCTGACAAGCCGAATCAGGTAGGTTGGTGATTTGATACTGCACGGAGTCGTTCGCGATGTTCAAGGTGCCCGGCGTAACGGTAAGCAGGCCGCCGCCAGGCGAAACAGTAACGGTGCCGGCGGTGTCCTGCATGGAAACCAGGTTCTTGAAGAACCCACCAGTATCCAGGGATGCATTCGAAACGTTGGCGTACTGACCTGCGTACGTCGATTTCACTTTGCCGGCCAACGAAGTCAGGTCGTTGCCGAGCAGATTGGTTTGCTCGCCAACGCTGTTCGAACTGAAATATGCGTACGAGCCGACCACGGCGATCAGAATCACGAGCAAATAGAGGCCGTACTCGACCAACACGCTGCCCCGCTGCCCGTTGCCCTTCAGATGAGCACACGACTTTGCCCAACCCAGACGGCGCGGCCGCTGCGCCAGGCCGCTCTTTTCCACTTCAGTAAAACGAATATCCATGATGCTCCTCAGCACGTAATAGAAGGAAAGTGCGCCACCGCCACGAACGAAGCGTCGACCGTTCGCGCCTCCACATCCGTGAACTCGGCGCGACTCAACCATTGCCACTTCTTCCTCGGAATCAGTAAAACACGTCCTAGAAGCACCCGAAATAGCGAGAGAGAGCCTATCGGCGGGGTCATTCGGACGGAAATCGAATGCGTTTCGGCTCAAGAGCCACGCATCATCATGTTCAACTGGATGATCTGTTTGAACTCATCGCCCATCTTGAACGTTCCGAAGTAGAAGCTCATCATCAGCAGAATGACGCCAATAACAACGATGTATCGGAGCGTGGTGGCCTTCTTCTGCATCTCGACCGGCGCCGTCGTACGAACGATCTCACCGACCTTGCCAAGCATGGTCGACATATCGTTGTACGAGGCCAAGTCAACGATCCGGTAGTAAGCTCGATCGTTGACTATTCCTGTATTGAACGCTTCGCCCTTCGCGTTAGGCTCCTGCTCGAAGTTGTCGAGGATCTGCTTGATGTGCCATCTCAGCCAGGGATAAGCTTCGGGCTCCATCTTTTCCAAAGCGTCTGGAACTGTCTGCACCTGGGTCCCGACTTTCGTAGTGGCCGCTCCGAGCGAAGACAGGAATGACGCCCCGCGAAAGTCTCTGTAGAACTGATAGGGAAGAAAGTTTCGGTCGAGCCACGGGCGGAGTTTCCCGACATAGTTTGGGAAGGACCACTTGACCCACCATATTGCCAGCGCTTCGAGCGCGAGAACTGCCCAGCCCCAGCTGCGAATAAACTCGCCAACTGTGTTGAATAACTTGCCAACTGGGCCCCACTGTTCGGGTGGGATCATCCCCCCGATCGTTCTCAAAAGTCGCGGCATGAGCACGAAACCTTCAACGCCAAGGAAGACGTGGAAGATCACAATGGCTGCAACTGCAGTCATCAAAACAGTGCGTGCGACCTTCTTCGCGGCCTCCATTCCAAGAATGCTTTCTGAGAGTTGCTTCAAACCAACCTTGAGATCACCTGCTCGCTCGGCAAAGGAAAGAACGGTTAGGTCTTCCGATGGGACGGTCCCGGTGAGCGCTTCAGAGAACGTAGCAACGTCCTCGTCCATTCGCTGAAGCCAAAACGCCGCGAGCTTGCCTTCCGGCAAGGAGCCATACCGTTCAACATAGGGCTCAAGCAATTCCCGGATGTTCCGGCCAGGCTGGGCATCCATAATCCCAGCCAAATCCCCGTAGAACTCCCCCCGGCGCTGTTTAAAGTCGAGTATTGCAAGATATAGACCGCGACCGGCTGTCGGATCGGATGTCGCGGTCGTTCTGCCAAATGGCAATCGAGCAAGCATGGTTTTCATGCGACAACCCCCCAGTTCCTCTGCAGGGAGTCAAACCGCTCTTGCGCACCGGCGAATTTTCCCAGACCAAAGCGCTGCTGCTCGCTCTCATACTGCTCGAAGGTGCCAAACTTCTCTTCGATTTCAAAGGGCGACACTTCGCCTCGCGAGCAGCGATACATAGCAACTTCCATTGCCGACTTACCGACCGAGTCTTCCTCGTTGAAACCTGCTGTGCGCTGCTTGTTGACGTACTTGATCAGATCGATGTTCCGATGATCGCGGATCATCTCCAGCATGTAGGTATCGAGCTCAAGCATCTCGGCGACCACCTTACGCCCGGCAATGCCATTGAGTTCAGTTAATCCTGGCTTGCGGCATTTTTCGCACCCGTGGAGATTCGTTATGAAGATGCCGTCAACGTCGATCTCAAACAGGCGTTCAAGGCGATGCAAATACTCCGGGCTAGCAACTCGAGTTGCGGGGAATTCCTTACAACACTCGCAGTTGATCGGCACGAGTGCTTGGTAAACAAGCAAGTTCATGAACCCAGGGGTCGCCATGACTTCACGGGGAATCCCCAACTCCGACGAACAAAAGCGGTCGATACTGCCAATGTGTGACGGAGCGTGAACCGTAGTGAACCCAAGGTGGCCGGATTCGACAATGTCACGGAACATCGAGGCGCTTTCCAAATCACGACACTCACCAACAAGGACTGCGCTGGGGTCCATACGCTTCAACTGCCGCTTCCAGCCAATAAATGAATCGCCTTCCGTATCAGTCAGGGAACGCGACACGTTGAATTGGCGTACGCCAGGAATCAAGTACTCGACCGGATCTTCAACCGTGTACTTGGCCATCGTAGCGGGAAGACCGGCCATGTTGGTCTGCATGGTCGTCGATTTCCCCGAGCCGACGATTCCAGCGACAGTGATTCCGCCCTTGTGACGGCTGATTGCGTTCCGCCACATATGGATCTGCTGGTCGAAGTAGCCGAGCTCCTCGAGAGACTTGATGCTTTGCATGTCATCCTGGAACAACATGCGCAGCACAACGATGCTACCGAGCGCGGTCCGACCTGACGCCCAACGGAACAGAACCTCACGGCCTTGAATCTTCAACTGCAGTTGGCACTGCTGCAGGATGTTCTCGTTGTACGAGTTGTGAGATCCATTCTGCGACTTGTTGTTGTACAGGTACGCGACCATGTCCAGCAACGTATGCGTGTCGATCCAAAACTCGGGCGGCTGCACCAGCTTTCCGTGGATTCGGAACGAGACCTGAGATTTCGCCTGCCGGCGGTTCATTTCGATATGCAAGTCCGAGGCCTCATTTGCAATCGAGAACTCGCCCATCAGTTCGAACTGCCGGTAAAGAGCGCTTGCGTTCTTCTGCTCGAGCGACACAGCAGCAGACTTGCGCCGACGATTTTCCATCACCCGGTCGCGTGCGAGATCAATCAGTACCTGATCAGAGGCAATGTGATAGCCATCAGCAACAAGGTCCCACTTGACTGCCAAGTGCGCAACGAGCTCCTCGACGTAGTCGTCGTTTCGCATGTCCTTGGTCAGAATGATGGCGTACTCGCCCCGCTTCTTACCTTCAGCATTTGGCGGGGACACCTCCACTGGACAAACACATTGACGCATGGACGGCGGCATCTGGACCAGATCGTCGTCATACATCTTGCGTGTAAAGAGCGGAAGCGCGTCAACAGTGGAGATGACCACCGAGTCGTCAGCATCGCGGTCCTGAGGACCAATGCGCGGCGTTGCAATCTCGGCAGCGTCGGAATCGATCGTTACCGTGCCTTGAGGAGTCCCACCGGGAGACGACGGGGGCACCCAAGCACCCGACGAAACGATGTCCACGGGATTTCCGATGACCGGCTCAGCGCGATTCACGCTCGCCTCACCCCTGTTCAGAATTCGATTCAGCATTTAGCGTGCTCCTACGTTTCCGCCCATCATTTGACCCATTCCCATCGGCATGCCCGGTGCGGTAGGGGGCATCCCAGGCTGCGCGACTGCCTGCTTGTTTCGCGCTGGAGCAGGGATCCCCGTGTCATCTCCGATGCTGAACCCCTCATCCACAAGGGACTCGAAGTGCTTCACGGGCCCCCGAGCGGGTTTCAGATCGGCGCCCTCCGAGTTGATCGCAACGACGGTGTATCCACGCACCTTCTTTCCAACCCAGATCTGGTGAACAACTCCATTCCACATGAGGTACCCAGACAGATCCGGGACAATCCCGAAGCGAGCAAATAGACCGTCGCGGGGCTTTGGCTTCCCGCTCTCTGCGTCTTGTGCAACGGGCAAAGGCGCCATCGGCGCAGCCACCTGCGGAATCGATCCGGGAACACCAGAGTTGGCGCCTGACTTGTCGCTTTCTGTCAGGGCCTTGAGCGTCTTCGCAGCCTCTGCATCGATGAGCTCCGCGGTCGTGGGGCCACCCGCTTGCGCGCAAGTCCAAACGAGCGAAGCCACGAGTCCTGCAGCAATAAAAATTCGCTTCATATTCCTATCCTTTAACCAGCACTTGGCCCTTGACCGTCACTTGAAAGAGTGAAGAGTTGATCGACGTTTGCGGTTGGGACACTTGCACGTTGATGGAACCAACCGTTGCATATGCGGGGAATTTGCTCAGCAATTCAAAGTTGCGCACTGGGCCGGACATGCTCCATTGCGCTGCCCGGAAGGTGTTCTGTAGCGCGCTCGGTTCGATACCGTCGGCCCCAAAGAGCGCGAAAGGCGAAAGCACGTACGTCCCAGTGACTGAATACGCCTGGAGGAGCGACCCGAAATTAAGCGTCACCGCGTCAGCCGCAGGCGCGTGGTCGAGAAGCGCACCAATACGCTGAACTTGCCCAACCGGCGAACTGGTCTGAACGTGCGCCAGCTCACCGTCGAATCGATACACGCTTTTCCAGTCATCCGGCACAGCCGCCTGGAACGTCATGTACGTTGCCTGGGGCATCGAGCGTTTGTAGTCGACTGAGCAAGCCATAACTGACGCTGGCGTGAACGTGCACGTGGCTGCGGTCAGATGCCAGCCGCCGATATCCCACGGACGGGACCTAAACCACTGATACCAAGGGCCCAACTCAGGAGCCCCAACGGCCGGATTGGACCTAACCGATGCGATGTTCTCGTCGTAGAGCTTCTGAGGATCCGGCTGCTGCTTTTGCCGATGCTCTTGCCACTTCCTCATACCCATCGGAATGGCAAATTGCACCGTAGCAAAGACCATCACCAACAGGCTGATCCCGACAGCGACCTTTCGAAGTGGAAGCTGCGCCTTCGGCCGATGCATGACGCTCACCGCATCTGCGAATTCAGCGAGCACGCCGATATGCGTGAGGTGAAGCCCCTCGATTCCGCGGACATCACCAACGATGTCAAATGGCTCCGCTCCGACTAACTTTTCCCTGTACTCAGTGACCTTCTGCTCTACGACGTCACCCGGGACATCCACCAGATCGAACTTGTCTCTTGGCTTACCCTTGTAGAGCGCAATAAGGATGAAACTTCCGCTCTTACTCGGACTGTTCAAGACCAGCAGAACGTTCCTCTTGAGACCGGGGATACGTGACAGAATCTTCGCTGCGGCGTACACAGGCACGCTGGAAGCAGCCGCCTCCTTTTCTGTCAAATCGGAAGACGGGAGTAGGCCAACTTGAAGCGCCTCTGCGTCCGTCCAGATCAACGCTGACTTGACCTCACGCGCCTTGCTGACTGCCTTAGCTTCGGGTGTGCCGCCACCTACAAGGCGTTTCCACGCGAGCCCGAACGCAATCTTCTTGCCGTTGACGTCGATAATCATGAGTCGGCATCCTGGACGGCGGCAGACAGAATAATGATTGTCGTTGTGCGCTGAGTGCTGGCCGCCTTCGATCCGCCGGCGATCAAAGGAACATCAGGAGCGAGCCCACGTCGGTCGAACTGATTTTGCTTCTGCTCGAAGCCGGTCAGAATGAGGGTGCCGCCGTTGTTCACGATCGCATCAATCGTGGCTCCTTCACCATTCGTGTTTGGTAGCTGGACTGTCTGCTGGTTTGCTCCCGAACCAGAAGTGAACTTATCAAGGCCCTGAAGCGTGGACTGATCAATGGACACGGTCATGTTGATCGAGCCGCGATTCGTCACACTTGGATAGATCATCAGCTTGAAGCCGACTTGGTCCTGAGCCGTGGTGATACCCGGTACCCCACCTGTACCACCCGCAGTCGCCGTGGCCGGAGTCGTGCCTGAGACGTACGAGTAGGTCTGGCGTACGTTGTAGTACATGCCGTGCCGATTCTGGATCGACAGAGGGATCTCTGTTGTTGTCGAAACGCGCCCAAGCTCCTCTAGTGCTTGAACGATCGCTTGTGTACCTGAGAAGCCGCCGCTGGTAATGTTCAGACCGATTGAACCGGAGTTATTTAGTCCACCACTCTGTCCAATGAGCGAAACAGGCGAAATCGACGAAAGCTGGAACCCTGGAATGTTCTGCAGCGCCTTGGTCATGACCGCATTCCAGTTCACGGCCGCCTGCCCATTGTCCTTGGTAGTAACTTGGATCAGTTGAAGGCGAACCAGCACCATCTTCGACAACACACTTGTCGAAAATTTGACGATTTCGTCCGCCTTGTCGACAGCCTCTTTTGTGTCAGTCAAAGTGATAGAGCCAAGTGCGGGGTCAGCCGAGATTGAGCCCGCGCGCGTCATGATCGTGCCGATCGAGGACTTGACCGATTCAACCTCGCTGATGTTGGTCGCCTCGCTCTTAATAGGAGCGTCCTGACCCTGCGCCTGAGTGTTCAGAGCGTTGGAATTGTTCGACTGCATCGTCGAACCCTTGAACGCGGTGGTGTACGACATGGACCCCGGTTTGACCGGAAGCAGCCAAGTCTTTGTCACCATACGGTAGAAGCGGATAACCCCTTTCTGATCGTCGTAGTTCCAGTTGATGCCGAGTCGAGTCGAAATGAGATCGAGAGTCTTCGACAGAGCCATCTCTCCCGGCTCAAACTGGACGTCCATCGGGGTATCAATAGAGGCGGCTCCAGAGTAGCCCTGAAGCCCACCCAACCCCTCCGTGGCAGTAGGGATCGGGGGAAGAACACCCTTGCCACCGGCAGCAAGGGGAAGTGAACCACCTGCACGCCCCCCTGCCGCCTGGCCCGCGAGAGCCCCCTTAGCATCATCTCCGGCTTGACCTTTGGGCAACAGAGCTGATGCGGGCAAGTAGACGTCCGAGTCGATCTTTACTGGAATGCCTGTCGCCAAGGTGATCCGCTCTGCGGCGACAGGGAGAGTTACGCGGCGCCCTGGAAACATCACTTCCACTTTGACGTTCTTCCGAAGCGCCAACGGCAGGACAACTTCCCTGTTAAGGGCGACGGCCTTACCTGCCAAGAAGGGCGCGTTAACCATTTCATCGCGCTCACGCACCTTCTGGCTGTTGAGAATCTGGTCGAGCAGCTGCTGGCGCCCTTCAACTTGGAGCCGCGTGTTGTCTTCCACCGTACCCTTGGTTTGGCGCTCGAGTGTGGGTGACACGCACCCCGACAGAGTCAGTGCAGCCACCAGCGGCATCACCACAAGGGCCTTCATCTCACGTTTCATTGGTCTACCTTGATTTAGTCGGCATTGGCTAACTGGCCTCCGTCCTGACCATTCCGTCGACTGCCTAACCGGCAGCCGACGAGGCCCTCTTGCACGGCGCCCTACCTCTTCCCATGAAGAAGTAAATCATGGCTAGATTCAATGAACTATCGAGAAACAGTGCCTATCGCGGGCACCTTTCCTACCATCGGCTGCGAACCCCCAACGGGTACGAGGGTAGGCTGTGGGATTCCTGGGCCCAAAGAGAAAGGGCGCCCTTTTCAAGGCGCCCACTCGTGGAAACTACACGCTTTAGGTGTGGCGGAACTACTTCTTGCAGGGAGTAGTGAGCCTGACGACCTGCACCCAATTGTTCGCGTAATAGCACCCATGAACAGCCAAATCGCCGCGTTCGGTCGTATGAAGCGTGGCACGGACGGCATCCACGAATCCCATATTCGTCCACGTGTGCTCGCCGGTGATATTGATATCCCGGTCCACGTCCCACAACGCGTGCCATCCGGCTTCCTTAGCCCATCGATCAATCAGCTTTCGGAAGTTCTCGTCGCTTTCACGAACAATGAAATCTTGCTGAGCTCGCCCGATTGGCGCCACCTTTTCGCTAGTCGGCGCCGCAACGGTCGCCTGTGCAGTTGTCGGGCCAGCTTTTGGTACGAAGGCTTGGTTTTTATGCTCCTGAGCTGCAAAAGCTTGCACAGTGATCGCCAGTGCAGCCATCGCCCCTAGCCGGAGCAAAGTCAGTTTCTTCATTTTGTCGTGGTCTCGGCAGAGGGTTGAAGCACGATGACGTAGCGCTTGTCTGCTACGCGCGTCAATTGCAAGGTCCTGTTGTCCAGTGCGAGTTCCATCTTGTCTCGCATAGGCACAGTGAACGATGTTGGATCCTGCCAATCAACCGTGAGGTCGGTTTTATCCACACGGTCGAAAACATACATCGTCGAAGGCGTGCTACGCAGCTTCACCGCGAGGTTCCCATTCGCCTCGCTAAGCGTTTCGATGCCGGCCTTTCCAGCTACTTGCACGAGACCATTCAAATCCGCAGAGGCATACAGCGACTTCGCCACCTTATCAACGCCGAGGTTGAATGCCCCGGTGCCAGCCCTCGTGATCTCTTCAGCTTTCGCCTCAATGGTTGGAAGCCGATCAATCGGCGGCACAGAGATCTTCGAATCGGCAAGGCCACCAATCCAGTTCAGGCGATAGCCTTCCTTGTCTGCGAACACTGACAGAGTGGACTTCATGGAGATCAAACCACCTCCTACTTTTCCGTCTCCACCACCGTCACCATAGCCAACCAGCTCGGCAAGCCTGCGCGCGCCCTCCTCTCGCGTGATGGCACCCGCCTGCATTTCCGATTTGACGGCGTCCGCCTTGAATGCCAGAGAATCAGGCGAAGCGTAGTCCACAGGCACTTGCGTCACCTTGCTGAAGATCTGAAGCTGCGCATCTAAGCCGCTGGCCCCGCTTGTATCGGCAACAAGTCGGATGATATTTGGAGCGACCCCGTTCTTTACGAGCCACTCCTTCACCGCCGCGGCTCGCTTCTCTGCGAGCGTCTCCATCATGCTGTCATCATCACGGCCCGTGACCACAATACGCCCTGCGCGACGTGCAGATTCAAGAATCTCCGCAGCAGTGGCCTTCTTCGGCACGACCAGAGTCGAGCTCCCGCGCTTGAAGAGAACGTCGAAACGATCTTCTGTCGGGAGCGAGGTTGCCCATGCCGCGTTGTCTCCCGTTACAGGTACCGCGTAACTATTGGCTTGAATTGCTTGCTTAACGTGAATCGGACGCCCTCTTTGCAGTATCGAATACAAAGCATCGGGATCAAGATTCTGTGCCGAGACTGATCCCTCCGCCGGACGCACTGCGAATCGAGAAATCGTGCCGCTCTGATGGATCTTCGCGCCATCATATTCAACGACCGCGGTCTCCTGGCCGCGTTGCAGGACGAATCGGTTGCCTACCATTGGAATGGTGTAGTAGAGCCCTTCCTGCGTTGGCTCGAGCAGTCTTCGCTTACCGCCTTCATCAAGTTCGATGACGGGCGCGAACTTCCCGATCGGGAACTGGAAGTACGTCTTTGCTCCATCATCAAATACTTGGCTCGGACGTACACTCGTTCCGCCCGAGGTTCGGTAAGCAAAGTCGTAATTCTGGTTCGAAGGTGCGGGAAGTGGCGAGGTTGCGCACCCGCTTGCTAGGAGGCCAACTAGGCACGCGATAGCAAGGCGGGACTGCACCATATTCAGAAAGCTGCTTTTCACGTTTGTTACCTATGAAAGGGTGGCAACACCAAATCTTTGCCAAGCACGATGCTGACGGGCGTACCGGGATCAACCGTGATGGTCGGCGGTGCGTTGCTGTAGCGATTCAAGATCTGCTGGGAGGTCTGCGTCAAAATCTGACCAGCGGCATTCATAGGGTTCCCGCTGCCTGCATACACGTTCCCGCTGCCGGCACTTTTCGGGCTTGTCACATAGCCTAAAGCGGCAGGAATGATGGCCGTAGCGAAAATCTGCAAGAAATGGTTGTTGACGTCGCCGGTCAGACCAGTTGCGCCGGAAGAATCCGCGCCCTGTGAATTGGGCGTGTCCACGCAAATTCCGTCGGGCCGGCATATCCGCCCAACACCAACTTCGATCCGCGACTGACCAAGGCGAATGTCCCCATTGTTTCCGCCCGAAATGGTTGAACCTGCAGGAATGAGAATCTGCGTGCCGGTTACTGTGTCGTACACATCGCTGACAACATTCATCTCAAACGGCCCAGAGAGATCACTATTCAGCGCGCGAGTGGTGACAGCCTGGATCAGCGTATTCGCCCGAAGGTAGTACTTCGTGGGCGGGGCATATGCCGTTTGAACGGTATGGTCTGCCGCCTTCGAACTGTAGTCAGTCAACCATTGGGCATTCGCAGCGGCGCCGGCTCCAGGAGCCCCACCATTCTGCATTCCCGGAATGTTCTTCAGAATCGACGACATATCGAACGCGCCAGTGATCTGTTTGCGCTGCGCCTCAGAGAGTTCGGGTGGAGTGAGGCTATTTCCGCCGCTACCTTGGGCTTGGTTCGGCCCTGACGCCGCCCCCTTCACCAGAACCGGAGAGTTGCGAATCATCGCTTCACGGTCGGGATCGGAGACAGAGCGCCCCGGGCGCGAACCGGTTCCAGCCATTCCCGCGGGTAGAGGCGGCAACGCGCCGTTGGGCTGACCGCCGGTAACTGGAGCGTTCGATAGAGGCGTAACAGCTGGAGCAGCACTTGCTACACCGGCATTCGCTGCCTGACGTGCCTGCTGGGCCAGTAGTTCCTCTTGCTTTCTTTTCGCTTCGACTCGATCTGCTTGCTCTCGTGCTTTCGCCAACCGCTCGCGCTCCTCTGCCTCAGCCTTCCCTTTGTCGATTGAGGTCGGATCTCCTGCAGGCCCCAATTGTGCAGGCTGCACAGGCGTAGGCTTGAACTCGGTGTTGCGGGTGCTACCCCCACCAAATTTGATGAACATCGCAACCAGAACGACCGCGCTGAGCAACAGCACAATCTTCCAATGCATGTTCTTCTTAGGAAGCCCGTCGTCGGCCTCGGGGTCAATGATCATCTTCTCGGTCATTGAACGACCCTGTTGTTAGTGATCTCGACCTCTTCCTTGCCGATCTTCAAGAGTAGCTTGTGGACAACCTTTGTGACCTTAAGGTAGCGGCCATCTGGCACAGGTGTCAGCGCCGCATATCGATTGTCAGGAGTCACCCAGAACACTGCAGGCCAGTCCTGCAATTTGGACGGCATCTGCAGCCACGTGAACGTCCCATCGTCGATAACCTGGACTGGGCGGAACGCCGCTCCGCCACTGATTGAGTAGTCGAAGTTGAGTTGGTCTACAGAAATGCCCCTAGCCAAACCTCCGGCCGGCGCTTTGGACTCCGACTGCGGCGCAATTCCGGCCGCACTGACCGGCTGCAGAATAGAGGTCGCTGGATAGCCCCAGGTAACGCGTTGGTACCACTTCCCCACGTCGGCCGATGTCGAGCGCAACATCAGCTGATAGGTGCGTTTGTCCGTTACTACGGTACCCGAAGTCACCATATCGTCGTATTTCGGGCGAACAAAAATGTGCCCAGGTACCCCGGTCTCGCAATCCCAAGAGAATGAGTCCCCGACCGCCATGCCCTTAACCACTTCACCCGGCTCCAGCTCGATGTCGGTCACCGATTTAGGCCGTGTCAGCACTTGGTATGTGTTGTTCGGATCGAATTCAAAGCGAACCAGCCGGGTGTCGCCTGGAAGCGGCGTGGCAATAAGCTCTGCGTGTGCAGCGAAAGGAGCGGACAGAACCACCAGAGCCGCGGCAGTCTTCAGAAGGATCGACATCATCAGAGGTCCTCGACGCGCGCGAAATGCGTGACAAAAATGCCGACGGGATTTGTGGCGATTTCTTCTTCCTTGGTCGGTGGCTGGATCGAGTAATGCACGGTGAGCCGATACTGCTTGGTCGCGAGCACGCCGTCACCGCTGTTCGAAACGGTATTCAGAAAGATGAAGCCGATGTTGTTCTCGCCAGGGTCAACGCTCTTGACGTGCACCACCCGGGTGTACTGCGGATTCCTGGCCAACTTGCCCCACACATCGTCGTCGGTCACAAGCTTATTGAGTTCGGCCAGACAGGTCCCACGACAAAGTGCCAGAGCCGCCTTGAGACCTTTTGTCGTCGTGAACTGGTCAATGGTCAGGACTTGCTCTGCCCAAGAGCGCAGAAAGTACGACCGCATATTGCGGTCCGGAGTGAAGTTCGATGCCGCCACAGCACCACCATTGGCAACGCTTCCGTCACTTTGTTCGCGCACGATGTACGGAACGATCGTCTTGAGAGGCATGAGCCTGTAATGGTTCAGCGACACGAGGACCAAGCCAATTCCCATCACCATAGCGACGATGAACCAACGGGCCGAATTTGCTTGACTGGACCCGATGATTTCGAAGAACTCGCGCTTGGCGCGGTCGTAGGCAGTGATTGGCCCTGCGTTACCCGCCATCAACACATTGACCTCTTTTTCCTTCTTCCTGAACAGCATGCTCCGGCTCCGAGATTTCTCAGCAGGAAGTAAAACACAGCACTGATCCACTCAACCATCGCGAAAGAACGCCTATAAGGGCCACCTTTCGCGCTCGGGGTTCAGGCGCGGAGCAGTTACCTGGGAACCACATGCAGAGGGAATGGGGCATGAAAAAGGGCCGCATGTAAGCGGCCCTAAGAATGCGCGGAGTCTCCAGGACTAGCTACGAACTACCGCCTGGCGCGCATCAACGACATCGTCGACGGTAAGATGCCCTTCCTGGCCATCAAGCATACGGACTGCACACTGATTGACCGCCTCCTGCAAAACCGCATCAATATTCGCGATCGACTCTCCCTCAAGGAGCTGAACAGTTCGCGCGACAAAGCTGTTTTGTGGAGCAATCCCGCGCTTTTGAAGCCAGTCCATCACGAATTTCTCGGTTCCCAAGGCGTCAGGCGCTTCAAAGCGAACTTTTTCGGTAAACCGACCTCCGCGCATTGCAGCCTCGTCGATATCGTCGACGAAGTTGGTTGCGGCAACAAATACGATATCGGGTGTCTTACCTGAAGCACCGTCCATTGTTGTGAGAATCTTGTTTGTCAGCGCCGCAACGTTCGAAAGCTGTCGATTCCGCAGAATGTCATCCGCCTCGTCGAGGAAGACAATCACCGGCCGAATATCCTTGGCCTCTCGAATGAGTTTGTCCCAGGAAACCGGATCGGCAATCAGCGTGCTTCCTGTCGTTTGCAGGAAGGCCCAACCTGTTGCCTTCGCCAAAGCGCGGGCAGCCTCAGTTTTCCCCGTGCCAGGGGGGCCCCAGAAGACGATGCCAGTCGGAGCCTTCCCGCCCAGTTCTTCGATCTGCCCAATCTTCGACATGCGCGTTGCAATGGCCTTCAGGCGCTTACTGGAAGCAACCGGAAGGATGAGGTCTTCGATATTCTTCGTGCTTTCTGGAATCTTCCCCGCACGGCCCTGCAAAGCCCGCATGGCCGCCATCAGATCGTCAAAGCCAAAGCTGGTCCGGTTGCTCTTGCGCTTTTCTTCACGCAGTTGCTCCCCGACAGATTGAATACGCTTGCTCGAATAGCCCACCCAACGCTTCGCAGCTCTCTCAATCGCCGAGCGTTGGATCTCCGCGTACGGGACAAACCGCTTCAGCGAATTCTCCAACAAGGCCAGGCGCGCCGCCTCATCTGGTGCGGGGACTTCAATCTTGTAGTCGAAACGGCCTTCCCGAGCGCCTGCGGGGTCGAGCCTATCCAAGTAGTTAGTCGCCGCAACAACCACGACGCGATGCGCACGAATATCAACCAACAGAGTGAGCAACGTATTGGTCAGCTTACCTTCCTCGCTGCCGCTTTCGGCCATGCCCGCGCGATCAGCAAGCATGCTCTCGACCTCGTCGAGGAATAGCATGCAGGGCGCGTGAGCTTTGGCCTGCGCAAAAGCCTGCACTACACTTTCCGTCGTCTGGTTCTTCCACCGGCTGGCCACGTCACCCGTCCGAAGCTTGATCATCGGAAGGTCGAATTCGCCTGCGAGGCACTCCGCAAACTCAGTCTTTCCATTGCCTGGCTCACCAAACAGCAGAATGCCATTACGGGGATCGTTTCCTTCTTCTCGTGCGCCGAGGATCTCTTCGGTGGCATGGCGGAGCCGGCCCTTAAGTTCCTCCATGCCAACGAGTGAGGAGAGGTCTTTACGGGGCTTCATGACCGGAAGTTGAGGCAGCCGACTTGCACCTTGCTCTTGCGCGGGATTGCTGGCGAGCTCGCGATCGCGGCTCTCGGAAGCCTCCGGAAATCGGATTGCGAGCCATGGATAGAACGCCAGAATAGGAAGAAAACCCGCAAAGCCCCAAAACTCGCTGGTAGGGGCGCCTCCAAATTGGAGCGCAATCCAGCTGAAGGCGAAAGCAGTGATCGCTGCATAACCGGCGGACCGAACACGTATGGCCGCGAGACCAAACATGACGACCACGACCGAAGCGATTCGCCCATAGAGCGCCACGTCTCTTGCTGTCTGGCTCGAGGTGAACAGCTGGTAGGTCTCCCAACCCCAGGCGACAGCTGTCAACACCGTCAGGACACCGCCGGCGATTACCAGGAGGCCAAGAAGAGTGTCGAAGGGGTTCGACCGCGAGTAGTGGTTCATTTTCCACTCTCCCGGTGGCCGGCGACTTGATGGCGAACCGCCTGAGTTCGAACTTGGCCTTCGCCGGAAGCCGGTACCACGTTAAAGGCGGTGTTGTAGTACAAGCCATAGCCGGCAAGTACAAGAAACAGTATGGTTCGGTAGAGCATCGTCATGATCCGGATCTCCTTATTCGCCAATTTACGCGAGTGGAATCCGGAAACAAGCCCTCTCGACAAGCCTGGGGCTACACCAACAGATGGTAGAGGAACGGTGCCGCCTCCAAGCACGTCCACAAGAGGAGCCCCGCCACTCCCGCAAACAGAACCACTGGCTGTTGCACCAAGAGCCTGGCCAGCGTTACCCCCAGGGCCCCAGACATGGAAGCGCGGACCATTGCATGGAGCTCGACTTCACGTGCTTCCCACTCCGCCTCAGTATCAGGGCCGCTTCGAAGTAGTTTAAGCGCGCCCGCGAACGCTTCCCCGAAGCTCGCACGTCTTTGCTTCTGAGAGGGTTCCTTCACTTTTGTGCTCATTTCGAGTTCCTATTATTGAACGGTGGTGCAACGCGGCCACCGTCCAGTCCCATCACGACTTCGACTTATCGCCGCCGTTGCGCGCTTGAGCCATCGTCGCACGCACACCTCCACCCGACGAGCCAGTTCCCCCACTCGTGGAGCCAGAGCTTGTAGCTGACCTCGAGACTCCCCCTCCTGGTCGAACGCGGTTATAGCCTGCAGCCACTCCTCGTCGCGCTGCATTCCCCACGGCGGCACCAGCATTTCTAGCACCCCGACCGGCAAGCGCTGCCGCCTTGCCACCTGCATAGCCCATACCCTTGTGGGGACCATAGTTCTTCAGATTCGAGAGCGAGCTGAATCCGAAACCGACACGCGAGCCTCCTTGCAGAAGGCCCATCGCAATCCCGTTAATCTCTGCCATCAGATACGAGATGATGAAGGCCAGGACAACGAGAACGACGTACAAGATCACGTTCGTTGCAGTTGAACCAGCAGCAATCGAAGTCATCGTAGTCACGAGAATATTCGTGATCTTGATCATGATGGCGCCAACGACTTGCATCATCCCGGCGCCGATCATGAACTTTAACCATCCATCAAAAAGGAAGGTTGTATACGGCATGATCAGCCACGGAACCATCACCGGCGCAACGGCCATACCGATAAAAAGTTTCGCCTGAGAGAGGATGTAATTGGCTGCCCAAATCGCGGATGCACCTGCGATGACCACCGTAGTAATCACCTTCAAAATGACGATCGCCAGGGCCGCAAGCATCGAGCCCAAGTCAAAGTCACCGATCGTGTGGAACAACGATGAGAACCAACCACCACTCCCGTTTGACGTAGAGCTAGACGAGGAAGCCCCCCCATCCGTCCACAAACTTGAGATTGCAGTGAAGAAACCCTTAAACCCGGCCGCCAAGTTTGCGCCGTCGCTATTGAACTGACTGGCGATGGTCGAGAACGTCCGAACCAACGCATTCTGCGAACTCGAGTTGAGGCACATCATGACGATCCCAAGCATGAGGGTATGCATAATGATGGCTGCGAAAACCTCCCCGAGGGTCTCGCCTTTCAGCATCCCCATCACGCCCGTCCAAACAAACATGACGCTGAACAGGGCCCACTCCAATTCCTTGCCATTGGCGGACAGCGTTCCGCTCATGCTGCTGAACGCGGATTGCAGACTACTCTCAAGACTGTTGAGCTGGCTAGTGACCTGGTTGATGAAGCCTGCGTCTGCCGCACCGATGGACACCGACTGACTACCGCCCGACTGAGCGAAAGCGCTCGTCGAGTCTCCCAATAGCACAAAGAGAATCGCCGCCCAAATAAGAGCAGCGACTACGTTCGACTTAAGGATTTGCATCAGCGCTCCAACCGCGTTCCATAAGATATCTGCGACCTCACCAACCCAACACCTGGCTAGCTGATTGATTGAACAGCAACCGCGAGCCGATTTCGAAGCTCGCAACATTGCGGCAAATCAGTGCGCCACACCCCACCAGCCACCGCCAGTTGTTTTTAGGCCATTCACCAGGTTCGACATGTTTGCGTTGTCTGTGCTGATTGTCTTGTCGACCGTCTGCAAGGCATCGCCGTTTCGTTGCTTTGCGATCTGCTTGTTGAGATCCTCTTGCGCTTTGTCGGCACCATTCATAGCCTGAAGCTGCTGCAACATCTGGGCGCCCTGCATGACCATCCGGTTCATTTGGGTGTTCATCAACTGCATCGACTCGTGGGTACCCGCAGTTGCCGGGATCATGGACTGCCACTGCTTGGCCATTTCGTAGTCTTGTTGAATCGACTGAAGCGTGTTGGCCTCGTTCTGAGCCCGAGTTTTTGCCGCTGCCACGCCGTTTTGGACGTCTGTCTTGAGCTTGTCCATGTACTGATCCCAGGTCATGTTGCTCAACTGAGCCGCGGAGAACTGAGTGCTAATCTGATTGGAGATGCCGTTGAGGTTGCCGTACAGGCTTTGCAGGGAGTTGATATACCCGTTGACGTTCGAAAGATTGACGTTCCGGATCTGCTTGATCGTATTGATCGCATTCGCGGGCATCGCTGCGAGCTGCCTCACCTCCATTTCATACTGGCGGATCTGCGTAGCGTAGGACTGCACTTGCTGGATAACAGACTGCACAGTTTGTGCAGCGGTCATCGCGTTCTGAACGTAGTTCGTCGGATCCCAAACGATGTACTGCGCAGAAGCCGTTGCCGATGAGATCAGCATGAACAGTGCGATGGCAAATTTTTTCATGATTGTTTCCCTTGCAAATTATTTTCGGTCAGCGGAGACCATCCACCAACGACTTGGTGTTCTGGCCGTCTTGATGAATTGCATTGTAAAAAACGCTCCTTGATTCAGCGTCCTGCTTTCGCTTCGCCAATTCGTCCATCTGCGCAGCAGATTTCATCGCGCCGTTCTGGTCGACCAACAATCTCATGACTTGGGCGTTCTGCATAACGAGCCGGTTCATCTGTGCATTAAGTAGCTGCACGTCTTCGTTTGTTCCCAAGGTGGCAGGAATCTGCGCTTGCCATTCAGCTGCCATTGCGAAGTCATCCTGAACCGATTTCAAAAGCGCCGCCTCGTTCTGCGCACGGATCTGCGCCGCTTTGACGTTCGCTTTTACTGCATCTTGTTGCGATGCTAAATAGTCCTGCCAACTACGTCCCGAAAGCTGCGCTTCAGTGAACCGCTTGTTCAAGGCATCAGAAACGTTGTTCAAATCCCCCATGACATTCTTCAAGCTGCCGATGTAGTTGTAGACAGACTGCAAGTCAGTCATTGATACCCCGCCCAATGCAGCCAGCTGTCGGGGATCAAGCGATTTCAACTGCTGTACAGCCATCCGGTACTGCTGGATTTGCGTCGCATACTGTTGAGCCTGCGTGACGACCCGCTGCGCGGTCTGGCCAGCCTTGACAATGTTTTGGGCGAAGTTCGACGGATCGAACACAAGCCCGCCTGTGAACACTGGCATCCCGCCGGCAAAGCACGAACCCGAAATAAACGTGGCGATCACTACTGCGATTAGCTTATTCACTTTCCGCGGCCTCCCCGATGCGCACCAATTCTTCGATGAACTGCTCTTGCCAATCTGGCACCAATTTGGCTTTGAACTCCTCGAATTTCTTCTTGGCCAGCTGATCCGAACGCAGGCATGCAAGCATTTCTGGCGGGAACTTGACGTTCACCATCCGAGACATCCCCTCGGGATTGACAAAGTAATACTGAACTTTACGTTTTGCTGTGCGGATCCGTTCGATCTGTTCGGCATTGAGCTGGAACTTATCGCGGTACAAGTCGAGGTGCGCCATCACGCTCGGATTCGGCAAGAAGATCCGGTTCTGAATGTTGTCGATGATCGTCGTGAAGATATCGCTGTCTGCAATTTCCGCCAAAGATTGTGTTGTCATTCCGACAATTGCATTCTTTTTAGCCAAAGTGCGAAGCCAGTTGTCAAAGCGTTCACGAAGCTTTTTATTCTTCAGGAGATACCAAACCTCTTCGAGGTAAATCAACGTCGGTTTAATTGCCGCCGTTGGATCGAGCGTCAGCATTTCATCAATGCAGAAGAATGCATAGTCGATAAACACTGGCGCCAGAATCTCGTCCTCTAGCAGACCGCCCATCTCAACATCAGTGAAGTCAGACAGCCGGAAGTCATCTTCGACACTGTCGAAATGAGGATACGTGCCGCCGTCCTCGAGCCACGGCAGCAATTCCTTGTAGAGCTCACTCGACAGCGGGCGCACAAAGTCAGCGAGTTCAGACAGCCGCCAGTGCTCAGGGGGCTGATCGGCCAACATGTTCAGGGCTTTGTTGAAGGTAAGCTCATCCTCGGTCTTCCACTCATACGACCGCAAGGTAACGATAAGTTGAAGCCACCGCATTAGCCAACCGCGCTTCGTCAAGTCCTTCACCACGCGCAGCGGATTCATCCGTGGTGGCTTCCCAGTACTGGGGTTCATGTCAATGTGTTTGGCGCCCTGCAGGCCAGAGGTCACGTAGCACGAATAGTCCTTGTCAAAGATCAAGACATTGCAAGGGTGGTACTTGAAGAACTGCGAAATGAGGAAGTTCAGCAACGTGGTCTTGCCGGAGCGTGAAGGGCCGACAACGAAGAAGTGAGGCAGATCTCCCTGGTGGAAGTTGTAGTTAAACGGTACGTTATGCTCGGTGGGCAGCAACGCTAGCGCTGGAATAGGCCGTTGTAGCTGGGCCGACAAGTGCGTGTTGCGCCGGTCACCGGTGCGAATGGCACGAAGCTGGGCAAGATCGGCGAGATTGCCGACGTTCACGAAACCCCATCGAACGATGTTTGCCCATTGGCCTGGCAGAGTCGCAGTGAAGGCCGACAACGCGTACATGCGCTCGCGAACAACTTTCGCGCCGACGAGAGTTCGCATTGCGCTGCCAACTGCCGACAGCGTCTCTTCCATCTCCTTTTCGGTGTCACCGTACGACAGAATGGTCATGTTGTAGTGACCAAACTGCCGCTCACGTGCAGTCAAGTCCTCGAGCGCGGATGCAGCGTCGTCCGCGAGCGCGAGCTTCCCCGCATCGACCTTGTCCGATTCGGTCTTGGTCATCTGCTCGATCATGAGGCTCATCCACGGCTTCGAGGAAGCCATGAAGTGATCCTGTGTGTCCTGTATGTACTTCTGCGCTTTTTCCTTTGGCCAAATCTCAAAACACTGGCTGACGGTGATCTCGCCGTCGATCTGCAGGAGCGGGTCCGTTACACCAGGACCGATGACGTTTGGCCAATTCTTTACACTCATGGCGCCGACGTAGCGGACCACGTCACCTTCGAACTCGAGGTGCTTTTTCTTACGGCGAAGCGTCGAATCCGGGAGATACGTATTGAGATAGATAGGCGTATCAGGCATGGCCACACGATGGTGGTCATTCGGCGGGCTAACTCGCCGATGCATGAACGTCAACAACTCGTTGTTCTGCAGCTTCTTGAATCCGAGAGAGCCGACGGTCGTCTCGAATTCTTCGAGGATCTGACGGAAATGGTTCTCATGCGAATCAAACTGCTCGAATGCGAACGATGCATTTTTGCGCGCGGACGTTGCCGCCGTCCCCAGCTTCCAAAGGGCGGGCAAAAGCCCAACCTTGTAGCGGTCCATATGGTTTGACAGCTTGTCGAAGAAGCCGGAAGTGCCGCCGAGATTCCGGTAGATGACGGCGAAGTAGTGCCGGTTCTCGTATTGGCGTTGCCCGAATAAGTGCTGCTTCCAAGTCAGGTCGAGGTATTTACCGATCGGCGTGGGAAAATCGGCGTCGGGATAATGCTCTGTCCGACGACGGTCCATGATCGACCAGACGAGGATGTGCTCGTCAAAGACCTTCAGCGCCCGCTCGAAGTTTTCAACGTAGCCGTCAGTCTCAATTGGAAGGCGCCCCTCAGCATCAATACCCGCGACCTCATAGACGACCATCAACGACCCATCGACGTTGAATACCATGTCAGAGGCATTCAGCCCCATCCACGGAACCATCTCAGAGAAGCTGCGGACCGATTTGAGGTACGAGCCGAGAATCGCCTTAATGCTCAACATAGGATGTCACGCCCAAAGCCGTGCGGCCGCTTGATTTTTGACTTCCGATCGATCCGGACCCATGGGTCGTAGATGTCAGACTGTTTGCTGTACTGCGTGTAGATCTGGTAGATGTTTTCGTCTCGCTTGGTAAGCCAAACGAGGAACAGATGCAGAAGGACGAAGACGGGTAAATACAACCAGATGCGCCATACCCCAAGCATCGCGACAGCGATCGAGATGTGAACGATCGCAAGGCGCCGCTCGACGCCAGCGATCGTTTGAACTCTCATCAGGGAGGGGTGGATTACTGTGGTGCGCGGTTCGTAATCCATAGCGTCCCCCTTCTCTTAGCAGCCGCTGCCTGCAGCGCCACCCGATGTTTGGATCGCGCCCAACCAGGTAGCTGCTTGCAAAGCGATGGAAATGCCAACGATGACCGCCAAGCCGCGGCCGATCCAACCGCTGACCTCCCCCGCAGCCCACAGCAACCCCAGGATCACCACAACAATCCCTGAGATTGCGTAGCCGACGGGGCCGGTCATAAGGTGGAAAAAATCACACAGAATGCCCGTGATCGGAAGCGTCATTACGGCGAGAGCCGGCGTGGAAGAAATCCCTACAGCCGACAGGAGCGCGAACGCTGCCCATTTACGCTGCTTCTGCGAGATCGTGTTGAATACCGACAGTTGGGACATCAAAAGTTTCATATCGATTGCTCCTATAGATCAGTTTGGTTTCGTACTCTTTCGTCTGGCGGTTAAAGCCATCGACACTCACTACTTCAGCGACAATCCGGTCGTCGCCAACCAGAGTCATGAAGACCATCACCTGGAAGGCAGAAGCGATACGCACTTGAATGCCCTCACGGCTATCAGGCGCGTCACTCGCTTGCGCAACCATGTCCTCGAATCGAATCAACCCTTCCCTGCCGTTGTTAGCGTGCAGGGTCACGAGTGGGCCTGGGTGGCCTGTGTTGGCGGACTGCAGCAAATCGTTTGCTTCTGCACCACGTGCCTCGCCGAGGACGATGCGGTTGGGGTTCTGTCGCAGCACACTCTCGAGCAGCCGCTTTGCAGTAATCTTCCGCTGCAGATCGATTTGCAGACGTACGCTGTTCGGCGCTTTGAGTACAAGCTCCGGCACCTGCTCGATGGTGATAATCCGATCCCCTTCGGGGAAACAGCCAAGTAGCGTGTTGGCGAAAGTTGTTTTCCCCGAACCAGTACTTCCGACGACCGCCACTCCGAGTCGCTTGCGAACAACGTCCACGAGGAAATCCGCGATCTCCTTGGGAAGGGCTCCCTGCCTGATCCAGTCATCCATTGACATGACGACCATGTTGTTTCGCCGGAAACAAATGGTCGGGCCGTCGACCGCCACCGGCGGCAACGTAGCCTCAACGCGGAAACCTGGAAGCTTCGTGCTGACGATTGCATCAGCAGACTCTTGGCTAACGGTGAACCCGGAATTTGACGCCAGCAGCGTGATGGCGGCTTCAATCTGGCTCGCACTGATCTTTGCGCCGGTGCTGAATTGGCGGCCACCCTGCTGGACCCACACGTCGTCCGGCCGGTTGATCATGATGTCCGTTACCGATTGATCATCAAACCACTCTTGCAGAGTCGTCAGGCAGTTCCGGACCTTCGCCAAGACACTCTGTTCGCGCCTGCTCTTCGCGTCCCCAATTGGATCGCTCATCACATCCCCCGTGTGCAACAATCTTTGCCAGCTTCGAATCTACTAGTACTTCTCAGGGAGAAATAGCGAGAAACGCAGCCTAAGAGGGGGATGTTTCCGGGGCGAACAGGTTACGAACCGAAGATCCTTTGCGAGTTGGCGAGCATGACTGCAACAGGCAGCGCCATGACAAGCGCCCAAAGGGGCATGAACAACGGGGTCACCGGCAGCGGGGCAACCAGGTACATGACCGGGAAGAAGATGATCCAAAGCAGAGCGTGCGCTGCGAGCGAAAATGCGCTCGGATTCTGATATGCGAATCCCGCCAGCTTCTTTGCACGCGTCATGTAGCCATCAACCACGCAGGCCAAGAGGAACGGAGCTACGTAAGCCAACCAATGCGCGATGATGAACACACGGATCATCATCCCGTAGAGATTGATCACCATAGAGCCGAAGTAAGAATTGGTGAGCGCGGAAAAGTGCTTCAAAGCACCGCTCATCGCATGTGCCTTGCGCACATCGTCTTCTGACAGATGTGTCTTGTTTAGATCTGCGATAAATCCGGTATCCACGAAGGCGGCCTTGTACACAGCTTTCGCCCGGCCAACAATGTGCTCCGTCATGTCGTCGCCGAAGACCGAACGCGTCATTTCAACTTCGCGGGCTACCCGGTCCAATCCCGACTGCACCGACACCAAGGCCGGCACAGACAATAGGACGACCAGGGTTAGCAGGATCCAGAACTTGAGATGCAGTCCCCATTTCATCGCGCGGCTCCAGATCTTGCCTGCTCTAACGTTCCGCCCGGCAGCTCACTTACCCGACCAATATCTTTGGCCGTCATGATCCGGCTACAAAGCAGATATCGATTCCCCAGTCGGGCTTCAGGCTCCGGGGGAGGGATGCGGACAAATCTGATTGTTTCCAGACCAAGGCGGCGGGCCCATGAACCGATGGGTTCTTCAAACGGCGGCCAAGTACGCCTCCGACCGGATGCGTCAAAGCCGACCGCGATGTATTCCATGGCGACGTCGGCCGAAAGAGCGAGCGACTCTAGGAAAGCAACCATTGAATCGGTGCTTCTGCGGGACGTCTCGTACACTTCAAGAAACCGTTGGATTGCGGTCCGTATTGCCTCAACGACCAATGATTCACCGTCGGCACCTGGATAGCTTTCAGACAGAATCTCGCAGAACTTCATGGCCGATTGTTGCAAGGTCGGCCATTGATGGAAGATCGGCCGCGCCGACGCCTTCGTTTCCGTGGAACGGAGGACGTTCGCCAGAATTACGTCCCCTTGCCGGCTGATGCTTGATACGTTGACCTCTCGCGCGCCTCGGGTGCGCTTGCGAAACTCGGTTCCAGCGAGGTCGATTACCTGCGATTCCATAGCTTGCTTCTTGCGTGATTTATGGAGGTGGACATTCACTCGTTACAGAACGAGTTTTGGAATGCGCCCCTTGATGACAGTGCCTCGATTCCAGACCGCCATGTAATGCAGGTCAGGCAGCTTGCTCATGAGCGTGATCGGAAAAAGCTCTGTGGCCTCCTCCGAGACTGTTTCGCTCACCGATCCACCGAATTCGATGCCGTGGTCTTCTGTCTTCGAATTTCGGCCATGGCTTCGCGAAACCTTCTTGATGAATGTTTCGCCAATTTTCTCGGCGATGATTTCCTGCGTATCAGCGTCTTGCGTTGCACCCGCGATCAGATTGTTGAAGTTCCCTATCATTCGCTTCGCTTTTACTTCTGACCCTAGCTTGTCTGCAAGGTCGGCAAAGGTCTGGCCGCAAGCAATGATGTCAAGGCCCGCGCCGCGGCCCTTATTGAGTTCCTGAATCACAGGCTCACACATCACGTCGCCCCACTCGTCGATCAAGACCACAATGCGAGACTTGTCTTTGACATTCTTGTCGTAGTTGTAGCGCTCACCCGCAACGGCCTGGAGATCAGACAAGAGTGCTGCCGCGATCGCCGATCCAACTTCCGGGTCGCTCAGAGAATCTAGTCCCGCATAGAAGATGTACCCACCGTCGACGATTTTCTTGGTGTCAAAGATTGGCCGCGGATCGTCGATGTCGTCGTAGTCAGGGCTAAGAAGACCCTCCAACTCGCCGGCGGTAAGTTTGGTGAGGAGCGGCAGTAGGAGAACCATCATCTTTGCGAACCACTCACGATTCGACCGTACGGTGCTAATCAGCCCCTTGATCTGCCGTGGTTGTTCTCGCTCAGGGACAGCAGTCTCAAAGAACTCCACATAGGCGCGCAACTCAGGGGAGGCGCCTTCCATATCGCCGCCCTTTCCTTTCTCCGGCTTGTTGTACTTTGAAACAAGCGGAGCGACCTGGCTCTCCCAGAGTGGGACGTTGAGGGTGAAGAATTTCCTCAGAGCCTTTTCCAGAAGCTTCTGCGCCCCGTTAAGGTTTTGGATCGCGTCGAGCAAAGACGACCAGGACGGGCGTGTGCCGGTATAGATTTGTGCCTGAGCCACATGGTTGACCTGCATCCACACGAACGACCGAAATGACTCGTCACCATCGGAGGGAATCAAAGAAGAAATCCGGGAAGCAACCTGTGTCTCGCGGTCCCAGTTCTTAAGCGTATCGATTCGCACGGACTCCGAGGGAAATGCAGGGTGGAACGTAAGCACCTTCTCGGGCCGCCCCGATAGCGTGCCAGCGTTCCTCGCAATCTCCTTAAGATCGTGGTCACCTTTTGGGTCCAGGATGACAATCGTGTAGCCGCGCAACGCAAGCTGGTACACCAGCAGGCTGTACAACGTTGTCTTGATTGCGCCGGTGGTTGCCAAGACGGCCGTGTGTCCTTGCATGGCCGTCAGCGGCATCAGCATGTCGCTTTCTTCCGCAAGCCCATGAATCCATTGAAGACCCTTGGCATTCTTCGGGTCGAGCTGAGAGCCCTTTAGTCCTCGAACCTTCAAGAACCATTTCGGTGGGTAGACGGCGGCAAGATCACGCTTCATGATCTCCGTTGCCTGCTGAGTATGGCTTGGCTCCCATCTGAAGCCCCACCCTAGCCACAGGTTGTCACCGAACTTCGGAATGTTGATTCGAACTACGTCTGCCTTCAGGAACGTGAACGGTTTTCCTGCCAAATTTGCCTTGAAATCCCAAATCCGTTTCGCCTGACTTCCGCGCCAAAGCAGCATGCCCGCAGATCCAGCACCCATCCAAAGAAACGCCGAGGTGCTGATATCCGAAGTAAGAGCGATGCCCGTCATTGAGACCAGCGACACACCCCACGCCGCCGCGGACCGGGCTTCATACGTCGGACGGAAGAGGTTCTGGAAATCGATGATCATGCACTTACCCCAAGATGCTGAGCCGCGTGGGCCGCAAGGACCAAACAAGGTGTGTCTTTCTCGGAGCCAGGTAGGCGCCGCTGATGTTGCTTTTTCCCAGGATTCTTGGGGTCCACGTAGAGCAAGTTGAGTCGATCCAATTCGTCAATCAGTGCAGGCAAAGGCGCCCCCAACGTTCCGGCGTACTTGAAGCTCACGCAAAGCCCATCGCGGTCCAACAGAAAAAACGCCTGATGATCACCAGACCGGTAGTCTGAGATCAACTTTCCCAGCGTCTCCGCTAAGAACGGTTTGTACTTTGCGCGGAACTGTTCGGGTACAAACTGCGCGTATGAGAAATCCGTTTGATCGCCCGAAGTAAGAGTCTGTGAGGGTGCCGCTGTTTGGCGGGCATTTTGCAAGCCACTCGGTGCACCCGCTTCTGTAATCGGAGGATCCAAACGGGCTCCATCAACCTTGTCGCTCTTCGCACGCGCGTCAACACGCGCGTCAAGATTGGAGGCTTTCTCCACAGTCGCTGAAGATTTTGAGTTCGACTTGCTGCGGCGACGCTCACTCGCCTGCACAGGATCCGCCGTTATCGGAGCTCCTCCAATCTCAGCACGTTCGGCTGCTGCTTCTTCAGCGCTTCTGCTTTCCAACTCGGTAGGTTCTAGCGTCCGCATCGCGGACCTCGCCTGCGCCTGTTGGCTCATTAGCGCATGCAGCTTCTCTGGCGCGACACCGGCGGGGCCCGTAGACGCCGTTTGCGCAGCTGGGGTCGAGACAGCTTCGTTCTCTGCGCGCGCGAGCGCCTGCTGCGTCGAGCCGGCGCCAGCTTTAGGATCCGCTGTAGTTGTTGCTTCGGCGGACGCCGGGGAGGCAGCTGGAGTAGGTACCGTGGCAGGAGCCAAAGTCTGTGCGGCAGCCTGCTGGGAAATATTCGGAGCTCCGCCGGCTCCATTTCCGATTGCATGCGGCAGAGGGGCCACCTCAATGTCACCAAGGACAGTAAGCGGGTTCGCCAACTTCGTGGCCTGATATTCCTTGCCATTTGGAAGGATTACCTTCCAGTAGGGATCACGATCGCTCTTACCAACGAACACTTTCGCGTTCAGCAGCGCTTCGGCAAGAGTGTTGGCTTCGGAAGGTACACCTCGTATGCCCTTCTCATCGATCGCCTTCGAAAGCTCGTCCGCAGCTTTTTTCCAGATTACGTATAGGCCGTCGGTGCCATACCACACGCGACCACCCTCTTGGTTGATCGTCCACTTGCTCTCACGAATCAAAGTTCGCATCGCCTCCAGCAGATGAGGCTCCAAATGGTTGCCAACCGTGAGGGTGCCGTAGTACTCCGGCCGCACAGCTTTATCGCGATCCAGAACTCGCTTTCGAATACGGGTAACGAGTTCGGCCACGGCGTTTTCGTTGTCGCGTGCAACGCCCGTCGCAACGGAGAACACGATAGGAGCGAGCGTGGGGGAACCAGCCTCCAGGTACTGAAGGCATTTGTCGGGGACGATCTTACTGATCATCGCGGACACCTCGGCTTTTACCCCGGCCCACTCCGCCCTTGGCTCTGGCTGCCACGAGATGTAGTAGTTCTCGAACCCATGATCGGTACACCACTTATGAAGTGGCGAAAGATACTTTGGCCATTGCACTCCACCCGGGCCACTCACAATGAGTGAAGCCAGCGGGCGATGCAACTCGCAGCACAGACCAGCGAGGAAAGCCGCATAGCGCCATCGAGGTTCGAGTTTGTGACGGCGTTCGACGCCTTCAGTCGGGGTGAAGATCACGCCTTCAGAAGCCTGCAGGCTGTAAAACCCCATTTCGAGCGACAAACGAAAGAGGCCACCCGCGCCGGTGTGTGTCTCTAGTCTTGATGCCGGAAGGAGGTGCACGTACGCCGCCAAGTTGCTGATGACGGACATGTACATCTCGTTGAACTCATCGTCAGCACCGCCAGCGACTGTACGGATACGTCCCATCAACTGGGATTGACTATCAATAAGTTGCTCCACCGCTAACACGTCGATCCCCGGATCTATTGGGGGATAAACAGGGACGCGAACGGCTACAGTGTCGACTCGCGCGGCTGGCGTACCGAGCCGCGCTGCGATGACAGGCGAAACCGCAGGGATAGCGGCGGCCTCTTCTTCAGTTCGACCTAACAGCCGATGGAGGAATCGTTTGAGCATAGGGAAAGTCTATGCCCGGCCTCCAGAGCAAGAAAGCGCAAAACGTGCTGCATACCGACGGTGTTTCAAGGCATTTGAGGCGACTGAAAGACCGAACCGAGTCGAGCACGGCAACCCTATATAGGAGTTGATCAACTGGAGGTAATCAATCCTCGTCACTCACAGTGATGGTGCGGCGGACCGCAGAACTCTCCAGTCTCCGTTTGCACAGTAGACGGCATATTCGTCCACGAGCTGAGCAATCTGCTGCGCAAGGACCTCGTCAGCATCCCCTCCCGAAGGTGCGAAGAAAGCCGAAACTTGCTCCTGCGCTTGTCGACACGCTGGTCGCAATGCTTTCACAAGGCGCAATGCGTGGGCGTAAGGCATGCGATGGAACAAGTACTGGCGGACGTGCGCCGAAACGTCCAGCGCGTCGTTCAGGATCGAGGTATCACTGAAGACAAAGCTGTGCCCGCCGCCGCGAAGCTTCGCCGGCAAGCTGCCCAGACCGAGCGCGCGTCCCTCAAATGCACCCACAATCTGGTTGAACACAATCAGCGTTGGGGACACTTTCCCCAGGCCCTTCAGTTCACATGAACCCAGGGTGCGGAGGATGTTTCCGAGACGCATGCGCGTGTATTTGTCTTTTGGCATTCCCGATGGAATGTCATTCCCCGGAACACAGTGGCCAATCCCTCCCAGCGCCATCAAATTTGCGATCGCCGCCTGATCACCGCGGGAAAATTCGTTTGACGCGGCATAGTTCACCAAATGCCTGTCCGCCAGCTTCTGCAGTGCCCTGGCAACGCGGGGATGGTTGCCACTATCGATCCACAGGACCGCACCGCCGCCTGCGAGCATCTGCTCTGCCAAGCCCATGATTGCCATAGACCTGCCGGAGCCAGTTTCACCAAGGCTGCGCAGGAACAGTGGACGACGGGCCGAGATGGAGACCACTCCCTCGCGCCCGAGCACAAGTTCCCGGCATGATTGGTGTTCTACATTGGCGCGTTTGGTCGCCAACCCGCTGGGGCTCAGTCCGACTTGCATAGCAACTCGTGCCCGCCAGAAATCGCGCTGTCTACTTCCTGTAGAAACACGAACCCGGTTGAGGATGCAGGCAGCACCGATCAGCCTGCCTGCTGGTATGTCGCAACGACACGCGATTTGTGCCGCTTGCGCGAGCCGCCGAAGTTGCCGTTATTGCACACAGGGCACATCACCGGTTCGTTACGCTCATGAACGTGGTTGGAGGAGCAACAGTCGCACTCTGAAAGCCGTAGTTCGCCACTGTCAAATGCCCGAGCGAGCATGAGCGCGCGCTCAAAAGAGAATTCCATGCTCTTTTCCGCGGGCGCGCTCTCCCGAAAAAAGGCGTACGCCTCAATCAGCGCATCAACATGGTGAGCACCAAGATTGCAGAGCTTATTGTATGAGTGGAGTATGAGGCTGCACTCGAATCGACGATTCGGTTTTTGGAAGAAGCTTCCGAAATCCGGAGACGGTGACATGCCCGGCTTTGGCGTTCGCCCCGTCAACTGAGTAAAAATTTCTCGGAAGGTGGCGATATGTACCCCCCCGTGAGGGGTAAGGAGCGCCTGCATCGTTTTGGGTCTGGCGCCAAATTCACATAGCCGCTTCAGTCTGCGTTCGTGCTCAATGTAGAAGCGAAGCTGGGTATTTTTCATGTTTACCCACGCAACGCGATGACATTCTTGATCGCCGATGGTGACGCGGTCGCAATCGCAGCAACCTTGAGGAGATCCTCAAACTGGTTGTCGACGAAAATTGCCTGGTTGGCTTCTTTCGTCTTCTCAACAAGAACTTCAAGAGGGGTCTGGAGAAGCATGTCCACAGCTTCCTGGCTGAGCTTGTAGACCATCATGGCCCGACTCCTATCAAGTCGCACCGCGTTCCAGCGATTCTCCAAAGCCCTTGTATTCTCGCGCGCCGCGAGCTCAAGTATTGGACACATCATGTAGACCCCCCAATGTTTGCCGTCAGCCGATTCCCGTGTTTGGATCTAAGCCTGGGAATTACAACTTCTTGGCAAGAACTAACCCTGAGCGGAATCTACACAAAGGACAGCCCGTTAGCAAGCTGGAGGACACCCCTCGGAAGGGTTGATAGATGTTTCGAGGCAACAGGTCTAAAGTTCCACGAAAACAAGCCGTTACAGCTAGACCGCGTTGACTTCCTAGCGCCAACCGCGTCACCTTGCCCTAGATGAGGGTCACCTTACGCGGCCGGACGAATGTGATTTATTATTCTCATTTTCTTGGCTGCGGACGTGATTTTCCCAGTCGCCCGTGTCGACCTGCGGCATAATACGCCGCTAAAAACTCACTTTCTTTGGGTAAGCCACATGGAACAGAGCGGCATTGACGCCGTCCGTCAGACGTTTGGCCAACGCCTCCACTTGGTCCTGGATGCGAGAGGGTTGCCGACTACTGGATTTGCTCGGAGCAGGTTCATCGCCGAGTTGATCAAAGTCACATCGCCGACTGCATACAAGTATCTGTCCGGCGTGTTCGTGCCCAACTACGACATATTGATGGAGCTCGCGCGCCGACTCAACGTGACGCCAGACTTCTTGATCGGCGCAGAGGGCACGAACAGCTATCTTCTCTACGATCCGCGCGGGAAGGACCCGATTTCAATGTCCTTGCCTCAGCGCATTAAGGAGTTTGCGACCATCGGGTGGGCTGGCTTGTTCTTTTACTGGCAAGTGGCGCCTGAAGAGGCATTCTCACTCGTCCAGGCCGGCGACATTGTTGTCTATACGGCGCAAAACGTGGTCCTTGAGGATGGCCAGCACTACATCGTTCGCTATAACAACTTGATGTACGTGGCCAGGATCAGATCTCTGCCGGAAAACCCACAAGGGGCGCCGCGCTGGGAGTTCGCTTTTGAAGACAACACGGTCATCGATATTGCCCAATCCGACATTGGCATTGGCTATACGACCCATCAGCAACGCGATAGCCTCTACGTTATCGGAGCGCCCGTGTATCGGTTTCCTGCTGGACATGCTTTCCCGCGTTGAGGTCTGAGTAGGCGGTAATCAGATTGCCGTCCTCCCCCACAATGAACGCCCAGTGACTTTCTGCATGGAAGAGCTTTCGGCTTCCTCGATGGTACTCACGCGTTGAGACCATTCCCACCTTCGCGATTCGCTGCATCTCCTTCCAAGCATCAACTGCACCGACGTTGTTCAGCCGAGTTCGGAACTGATCGAACCCATGCTTTGTGACGCCGATCGTTCCGTGCCCTTTTACGTCCAGTAGAACTCGCATAGGCTCCGTCACCACCAGGTGCTTGACGCGGGTGCCCGCGCCCTCGCCTACCCAAGAGTCGTCCCTACTCACACTCGTTGGAACATCGAGGAATTTTGTAGTGAGAAGCGCCGCAAATGGGACCAGGTGGGATCTTTGGCTTTTGCCCGTTTTGATGTCTGCAATGAGCGACGACGAAACAGTGAGCGCGAGATTAGCGCCACTCCGATTATCGCCAAGCAATTGGACGTCTTCCACGAGATAGTGAATTGCGCTCAATTCAGCAACGACGGCCTTTTCTGGCACGTCCACCTCAACGCTGACGAAAACCATCCCCTGCTTCCGGCCTACCTTCCAAACGCATACAAACTTGTCACCGTCCTCCCGCGTGTGCACGGTGAGTTGATCCATCGCTGCAGTCATCAAAACTCCTCTATCTACTGCCTAGAGGATACGGAATGTGCCCTGGGTTTCAAGCCACTTTCCTCTCACGACAGCGCAAAAAAAACGCGCCGGGATATCCCCGGCGCGCTCATCATACACAGACCGTTTCCGGCCTGCCATCACGCCCTTTTGGGAAGCGATCGGACAAAATCATCCATGTCCATCCCTGCCTTTCCAGGTGCGTACTTGATTGCACGCTTGCCCATCGCTTTCGCACGCTGAGCAAGCTTTTCTCCCGCCTCGAAACCACGTCGACGACCCCGTTGATCCGGTAGGTCGTTGTCCTGATAGATGCGGATAAGGTCTACCTCATCTGGAATGGCGATTTCCTCCATCCCCTGGGCGTCAACGGCTGACCAACAACTCTCGCCGCGATATCGAATCACTGCGAGTGATGTCTCAATGCCTTCCGCAACGCTCATCTCCCGGCCGACCAATGGGAGCAGCCGGATGGCTCCCCCCTTCACTCCGATGGAGAGTTCCTTCTTACGAGCACTCGGTACCGGCGCCTTCTCTCCTTCCTCGGTCAGGAAAGTTCGATGGATGTTGCAACAGACGCCATCTGGGCCCTGAATTGCGGCCAGCATTCCCGGAAAATTGCCGACATGAACCCACTTCTCGTTGTCGTCTTTCTCCCAGTACTCCAAGGCAGGATGAAACCGCAATACTCGAGGCACTTCAGATTCCTCCAGCCCGGGCAGCCTTCGCTCCAAGTGCTTCCATACCGGGTCTCCTTGAGTCACCCGAAAACCGGCGTCCCAAAGCTTTTTGTATCGCCCTTTCCTCCGCTCTACTTCAGCGGGAGTAAGTTCGTCGCTGGACTTCAGGACAGGCCTCGGAGCAAGCGCTGAACCGCTTAGGTCGGGCACGCTTCCCCCCGACCATTGGATCGCCCACTCGATAGCTTCCATGAAGCTCACGCCGCCCAGGGCGAACTGCAGCAACTTCAGGCCATCGCCTGGGCCACATCCGCGACAGAAGTAGTTCCCATCTCCCCACTTGTCGGTGAAGCTGTAGCGATCATGGCCACCACAGAAGGGGCAGGGAACACCCTTTTTCAACCAAGTTTTGTCAAGGCCAGCTGACTCGAGCAGGCCGCGCCATTTGCCGGCCGCACGGTACTTGGCATCCTTGATCATCGCGTCGCGCGCCGCACGGCGAGCATTGTCATCTCTAATCATGGTTCCAATCCCCATGCTTACAGCTGTTAAAGAAACCAGGCGCAATCATCGCGCCTGGGCCCCTACGCCGCTTGCTTCAGTACAAGACGATTCGTCATCATCTCGAACATTCGCTGCGGCAACTCCTCGACCTTGTCAATTCTGATGCTGTCGGGTATCTGACTGGAGATATCAAGGCCAATTCCCACTCCCATCACCTCGACACCCCAACGAGCGCATGAAGCGACAACTTCGGCAACTGCAGACCGGCTATCCGGTTCTCCATCGGTGATGGGAAGAAGGATTCGCCGAGTCGCCTTAGTCGAAAGCAGCGAGTACTGGCCAAACAACATCGCGTCGGCTAGCGGGGTGTTTGCCCCGTCCGCCCGAACTGCCGCGATTCGACCTGCACGCCTGCTCACCGACTCACTGAACCCGTTCAAGACGAGCACGTTGCGATCGCAGTTGATTTCACCCGCCGGGAAAGCAGCAGTTGCAATCTGCACGCCATCAATCTGACCGAGCGCTAGACCCAATGCAGTGCATGCGTCAATTGCCAATGCGATACGCTCTTCCTCCTGCATGCTGCCCGAACGATCCAGCAGCAATTGGATAGCGACGTCGACGTTTGTCCGTCGTGTTTCCCGCTCGAAGATGTTCAAGTCCCCCATAGGCAACCTGAGAGCTCCGAGATTGGAAAGACGTTCACCTGCATACCCTTCCCAACACTGGCTCAACGTCTGTGATTCCAATGCCGTCGTCAACTTCCGACGCAGTGCGATCGTTTCGCGCTTCACGCGCTGAACGATTTCACCGTTGTCTTCAATTTCCGACAAGAACGGCACGGCTTCGGACAGTACTGGCGGGTCCTCCGTGGTGGACGCAATGCTGGTCAGCATCGCTTGCAGCGCTTCACCTAAGTCCTCGCTTGGGTTGTACGCCGCTCCAAGCGCTGCCTGAAGGGCGGCGCTTGTGACGGGATCTGCCAGGCAGAACGACGGTTCCGCTTGCCCGCCGGTATCGACTTCAGTTGCGTCGGTACCATTGGCTGTCGCGTCGTGACCATCTTGTCCACCCGCCAACGATTCGCTGTCGGCGATATCGCTGCATTCTGATGAAGAAGAGTTACCTTCCCCAACTGCTCCGGGTTCGCCGGCATGCGATGACTCAGTGTCTCCGCCGGCGGTGTCCTTCTCGCCGTTGACGTGACTTTCACCGCCGCTCTCAGCAGGGACTTGCGTCCCAGCCTCGATACCTTCTGGACCAGATTCAGCCTGCTGCGGTTGCCCACTTTCGGCTGTATCTTGCTCTCCACTAGGGCTGGTCGCTGACGACTGAGTGCTGTCGCCAGCAGCCGCGTCCGAGTCATTGGTTCCCGTCGGGGACGCGTCAGACTCATCACCTTGCGGATCATCTTCGGACTGTTGGCCAGGAACGCTGGAGGCGTCTGCAGACTCGTTCTCGCTGCCGCTTTCATCCGGCTGAGAAGTTGACTCTGCAAGGTCGTCCACGAACTGTTGGAGCAGCGCAGCTGCCTCTAGGGCAATGTGCGCGGCTTCAACTGACGAGCACGAAGTCTTAAGCTTTCCAACGATCGCGAGGTAAGAGTCGGCAAAGGCAATGCCGAACCCGTTGCGCAACCACTCAACAGCAGTTGCCTCGCTTTCCTTGTAGAACTCGCGCTTCAGCACTCGCCACTGCAGTATTTGCAGCGTGCCGATTACCAGTGCCCCGGACAATGAATCCACGTTTGAGATATCTGCCAGGCGGCCTTGCTCTTGAAGCAGCTTTCGCATCGCCATAAAGACCCGATGCGCGCCCGGATACCGACGCTCCACTCGCCCCTCAATGCGCACGTCTTCCAGTGCATTGAAGAGTCGGAATACGAACGGCGGCAGATTCAAGGCTTGAACCCCCTCGAAGTCGGTTTCGACCACATGTCCAGCGCCTTCGTGGAGGATAAATCCAAGACCCAAGATGCGCGCTGTTTCGACTTCAATCGGCAAATTCGGCAGGGTAATCTCTCTGCCGTTGGTGCAAGCCTGGCCGCCAAACCGCACGACAAGGCCACACTTCTGTGCCAACAGCCTTGCTGCGATTGGCAGAGCCCCTTTCAAGGTATTGATGTTCATGCGATTCCTCAGAATGAGAATCGCCCCCGAAGGGGCGACAAATTGCCCCTACGGGATTAAATACCGAGACTGATGACAGTTCCCGACTGCGTCGGCAACGGCAGCGGCAGGGACGGAAGCTGGCGCGAAGAGCGCACAGTTGTTACTGCCGAAGCACCGACTGTGACCGAGTGCTGAACCGGTGCCTGAGGTACCTGTACAGGCGCGAGTTCGGTTTCGTCGTCGACCGCACTTTCGTTCGTGCCGACAGCAAATCCGAACGTCGCGGCAACATCACCGGAGTCCAGACATTGCTGACCGAACGCGCGCATCCGATCTGGACGTTTCAAGATGCCTGTCAGGCCCCAGAGAGTCGTCAGATGGATCCCCTCGATCTTGCCCTTCGACGGTAGCAAGTTGATGCTGTAGTCGATGGTCTCGATGATGGGACGCACGCACGGGTCGAGGAACGCCAGACCCTCCATCTTCTCGCGAATGGCTTCCAGTGCGTTCTTGCATCGCTGGGTGACATACTCACGAGCATGGCGACCTTTGTTAGCGTCACCAAAGCAGAGGGTGCGCTCCTCAAAAGCTGCGGCCTCTTGGGCGATTTCCCGAAAGAGAGTGCCCGCAAGCCCCTGCTCCGCCTGCTTCAGACCTCGCGACAGTTGCTCTGCTGCTTCCTCCGATTCGTCGACCGAACGGACCTTGCAGGCCTGCCAATTGAAACCCAACGCACTCTCAACGTACGCCTTCCCAGGCGCTTCGTCTTTGATGATGTGGGCCCACTCCTTGTTGTTCGGAGCGTTTTGCCATTCCTGGATGAAGCGGTCGTAGTTTGCAACGAGGTGGGCGCGAGCTTGCTCGTATTCCACTGCGATGGCTTCCAGCTCGTCGGCGACGAGTTTGGCCTTGTTGTACGGAATAGCATAGCCGCCAAGAAAGCGTACGCCGCGGCTTTCGCAAGCCTTCTGCGCGCGCTTCTTGAGCTTATCGAACGGTTTCAGGTGCTCGCTATCGATGACCTTTTTGCTTCCTAGCGACGCGAGGTCGCTGTTCGGCAGCTCATCGATCTCACCGATATCAGTCGTACGCAGCTTGCGCCGGCCCGACCAGATATGGATTTCGAGACTGAAACAAAGGACCCGTTCAATGGTCCGGATTTCGTTTTGATTCGACATGGAGATCTCCTTACTGCGAAAACCCGAAGACACCATGCCCCCTACCGGGCATGGAATCCCCGGCTGGGTTAACAAACGAATGGCTGACTTGGTTAGGTGTGTCAGCTACCCTCTCTGCGCACTGCGCAAAAAACATCTCTGGAAACGGCTCGCTTTCCGGAGATGTCTTCAAACATATGGGCCGGCCAAGGCCCTTCAGCACGGATACCCGCGCCTAATTACCGCACCGTGATTCCCCAGAGGTAAGCGCGATTGCTAAGAGCTGTCAGTTTCGCCGACTGCTCCAAGCTCCAGCTGTCCGGGATCAGCACCTCTGCGAGATACTGGGTCCCAAAGCCCTGAGAGATCACTTCGTGCCAAGCAATTTGTTGGCCGACCCCCTCTGCAGTTCTCACTGCATCAACTGCCCAATCGGAAGTTACTCCGACAGACATCGCAAACGCCGGCCGATCCGCCATAAGCGCCCAACCGAAGATCTGCGCATTCCTGAGCCCATACGTACGGATACGCTCCACCAATGAAGGCGGTAACTGATCCGCGACGGGTCCGGTGTGGAAATCAACGCTGTCAAACCATGGCGACGCACCAAACTCCTCTGCGAGATCGCAGGAAGCTCGATAAGCCTCGTCACGAATGATCCTGGTTACCTGCGCAAGCGCCGCTCTGGCTTTATCCGCGTTCCCTGCAACTCCAAGCTGCTGAAGTGCGAACGCGACGCCCGAGATCCCGATTCCGATCCGCCGGCCAAATCCAGGTTGCCCCGGACATCCCAGCGTCTCCTTGACGTCGTGCATCGAGTCAAGCTCGCGAACCGCCAGCCGGATTTGCTCCTCGAGCCGCTTGCTGTCGAACCAATCATTTCCGCGTTGAGTATCAGCAAGATAGTCGCAGAGGTTGATCACCGATCCTGCCACCATCTCGCTTGCGTCGACGAACTCGGAGCTCGTACCGAACACGCCGCCGCAACCATCCCGAACCACTGAACCCGCACCAAAAATCATTCCGCTGACTTCCGTTCCCAGCAATTCGGGAACGCGTTGCGGATGAGCGAGTAACTCGCAATCGACGTGTTGGCTTGACCCAACACGCACATACTTTTCCACATTCCCGAGACGAGCAGCATCTGCGAGATCGCCTTCGCTGATCACGATCATCGGAGGGGCCCCATCAACTGCGTTGCCTCGCGCCGACGCTGCGTACAGCCTTTCGATTGCTTGCAAGGTCGCAGCCCTGTTGGGCTCATGGGGATTAGATTCATCGATGAGTTGAGTCGCACTCGCCAGATCAACGAGAAGCGGCATACCCACCCGCCCGGCAACAGCTACTTCTGCCAGGACGTCGTATGTTGAACGGCTGCTTGATAGCGCCAAACTGACCGCCAGCACGCGGCTAGTGTCAGTCGATGTGGTGTACTCGGAGACGAGAACACCACGGTCACTCACAGGATCGGCAAGCCAACTGGTGCCTTGATCGGTGCCATTGCTTGCCCCGAACACACCTGACTGCGCAATGAGCTGACGCTCAAAAACCTGGGGTTGGACGTTCATTTCTATCTCCTTGCGAATTTGAACCCCAGAATCGAGGCCCCCCAGAGCGTTCTGGATCGCTCTGGGGGGCCCCGAAACTGAAGAAATTCGCAGGGAGAAGCACTACCAGCCCATTGCTGGACTTGGTGAAGACGAGAGGGGAAAGCTCCCTAAGGCTTGGCTAGTCACATTCGAAGAATGCAAGACGGGCATACCAAGCAGCCCTTCCGTGCCGTGGCACAAGAAAACGTCAGAAGCATTCCAGTGGGGCATGCTTATGACGTCTCGGAAGAACAGAATGCCGCGGGCGCGGCTAAGGCTAGTGTAGACCCCCAGCTAGGTTCCGGTGATTATAGTACGGGCGATTCCTAACGGGAACGGTCAATTTAGTTGTTGTTGCGTGGACGAGGCCCCGCGCTTACGCGCGGGGGCTGCCCACGGCCACCTAACAGATAGGTAACCACTTTTACAGGGGTTTCCTGATACGAAGCAAGCAACACCGCTTCGTCGTGTCTCCATACCGGAGTCGCCTTCCGAGGCGGAGACTGACACATTGGACAAGATTGCAAACACCTAACGAACGTGCCGATTAGGGCACAAAATCTCAACTTATGTGTCCGAAATCTCAACTTATGTGTCCGTGAGCAGGCGAAGATTTTCAATCCCAACTGAGTGCACCGCCAGTCTGATACTCGATGACTCGAGTCTCAAAAAAGTTGCGCTCCTTCTTCAGGTCGATCATCTCGCTCATCCACGGGAACGGGTTTTCCTCGTTCGGGAACAGCGGTTCCAAGCCGATCTGCTGACAACGGCGGTTGCAGATGAAGCGCAGGTAACCCTTGAACATCGATGCGTTCAGGCCCAGCACACCGCGCGGCATAGTGTCTTCCGCATAGCGGTATTCCAGATCGACGGCCTTCTTGAACAGCTCCGTGATCTCGGCCTTGAACTCATCCGTGAATAGGTGCGGGTTCTCTAGCTTGATCTGGTTGATCAGGTCAATACCGAAATTGCAGTGCAGCGACTCGTCGCGCAGGATGTACTGGTACTGCTCGGCAGCACCAGTCATCTTGTTCTGACGGCCCATCGCGAGGATCTGCGTGAAGCCGACGTAGAAGAACAGGCCTTCCATGATGCAGGCGAAGACGATGAGCGACTTCAACAGCTTCTGGTCGTTCTCGGGCGTGCCGGTCTCGAAGGACGGGTCCGTCAGCGTGTCGATGAACGGGATCAGGAACTCGTCCTTGTCGCGGATCGACTGCACCTCGTGGTACGCGTTGAAGATCTCGGCCTCGTTCAGGCCCAGCGATTCAACGATGTACTGATACGCGTGCGTATGAATCGCCTCCTCAAACGCTTGGCGCAGCAGGTACTGGCGACACTCAGGTGCCGTAATGTGCCGATAGGTTCCGAGCACGATGTTGTTGGCAGCCAGTGAGTCGGCCGTAACGAAAAAGCCTAAATTGCGCTTGATGATACGTCGCTCGTCTTCGGTCAGACCGTTCGGGTCTTTCCACAGGGCGATGTCGCGCGACATGTTGATTTCCTGCGGCATCCAATGGTTCGCGCAGCCGGCCAGGTATTTTTCCCACGCCCACTTGTACTTGAACGGCACCAATTGGTTCACATCGGTCTTACCGTTGATGATCCGCTTTTCGGCAACGTTCACTCGTTTCGCAGCTGCGGTCGCATGAGCGAGCGCAGTCGTTTCGACTGACGAGATATCCATATTAACCTCTCTCTGAAAATGACGGGGGCAGCCGACTGACTGCCCCCAAAAATGATTCACTGCAAACCTAGTCCGACTTCATTGGCAGGCTTGGCATCCATCAGAATCCGGATCCCCAGGACGGAACATGCATACCCGTCCCTCAACATCAAGATCCGAACTCTGCGTTGATTGCTGCGTCGCCATTGCTGACGAAGGCGCAACAGCATTGAGAGTTCCCAAAGCAACCGTAGACTTCTCAACAGACGTAGCGGCAATCGTGCGCAGGTAATAGGTCGTTTTGAGACCACGCAACCACGCAAGTTTGTACACCTCGTCCAACTTCTTTCCAGAAGCGCCGGCCATGTAGATGTTCAAAGACTGCGCCTGATCGATCCACTTCTGCCGGCGTGCGCCAGCTTCCACGGACCAACGTGGCTCGACCTCGAACGCTGTGGCATAACGCGCCTTGATCTCATCAGGGACGCGATCGATCTTCTGAACAGAACCATCGTAGAACTTCAGGTCCGACAACATCACCTCGTCCCAGATGCCGAGCTTCTTCAGATCGGCGACCAGGTACTCGTTGACCAAAGTGAACTCCCCCGAGAGGTTGGATTTCACGTAAAGGTTCTGGAACTGGGGCTCGTTACTCGCAGAGACACCCACGATGTTCGAGATAGTTGCAGTCGGAGCAATCGCTACGCAATTCGAGTTGCGCATACCCTGCCGCCCGATCTTTTCCCGCAGGGCATCCCAGTCCATCGACGACGAACGGTCGATATCCAGGTAGCCCTCTCCGCGTTCCTGCACCAGCAGATCAATCGAGTCGAGTGGAAGAATTCCCTTCGACCACAGCGACCCGTTGTAGCTCGGGTAAACGCCGCGCTCAACAGCGAGATCCGAAGAGGCCTCGTAAGCGTAGTAGCAGATGGCTTCCATCGAGCGATCGGAGAAATCGACAGCTGCCTCGCTGCCGAATGGAATACCAAGCACGTACAGCGAATCTTGATACCCCATCATGCCAAGGCCCACCGGACGGTGCCGCATATTCGACGCGCGAGCTTTTGCCACAGCGTAGAAATTCATGTCGATCACGTTGTCCAGCATCCGCATCGCGATCCGGACAGTGCGCCGCAGCTTCTGGTGATCGAGCGCCATACTGCCATCTGGCAGTTTCACCAAATGAGCAACAAGGTTCACCGAACCAAGGTTGCACACGGCGATTTCGCTGTCGTTGGTGTTCAGCGTGATTTCCGTGCAGAGGTTGGAGCTGTGCACCACGCCGACATGCTGCTGCGGAGACCGAATATTGCAAGGGTCCTTGAACGTGATCCAAGGATGTCCGGTCTCAAACAGCAGACCGAGCATCTTGCGCCAAAGATCAACAGCGGGCAACCGTTTGAAGTGCTTCAACGTACCAGCATCGGCCAAAGCTTCATAATGCTTGTAGCGCGCTTCGAACTTCGAACCGTACAGATCATGCAAGTCCGGAACATCGTTCGGCGAGAACAGCGTCCAGTCTGCACCCTCGTGCACGCGCTTCATAAACAAGTCCGGAATCCAGTTGGCCGTGTTCATGTCATGCGTACGACGCCGATCATCCCCGGTGTTCTTGCGAAGCTCCAGGAATTCCTCGATGTCGAGGTGCCACGTTTCAAGGTACGCACACACCGCACCTTTGCGCTTGCCCCCTTGGTTCACGGCGACGGCTGTGTCGTTGGTGACCTTGAGGAAAGGGACAATTCCTTGCGATTTGCCATTGGTCCCCTTGATGTAGGAACCCAATGCGCGAACGCGAGTCCAGTCGTTACCGAGCCCACCAGCGAACTTCGACAACAGGGCATTTTCTTTAAGCCCGTCATAGATGCCCTCGAGGTCATCCGAGATCGTGGTCAGATAGCAGCTCGAAAGCTGCGACCGGAGCGATCCCGTATTGAACAGCGTCGGCGTACTGGCCATGTAGTCAAACGTCGACAGTACTTCGTAGAACTCGATGGCACGTACTTCTCGTTCCACCTCGTTCCGCGCCAGCCCCATCGCCACCCGCATCAGGAATGCCTGCGGTAGTTCGATGCGCTTGCCGTCGATGTGCAACAAGTAGCGGTCGTACAACGTCTGCATCCCGAGATAGTCCCAAAGGCGATCTCGGTCCGGACGAATGGCACTTGCCAGACGTTGCAAATCGAACCCACGCGACATGTCGTCGGCAAGCAGTTCAGCGTTCACCCCTTCCTTGATACCGCGAGCGAACGCCTCTCCGTAAGAACCGGCAAGCTCAGCGAAGGTTACGGCCTTGCCGAACACGTCGTGTCCCAACTGAAGCGCCAGGACAAGCCTGGCAGCCGCCTTGGTGTAAGCCGGCTCCAACTCGATCTTCGTACGCGCTGCAAGAATCAACGCGTTCTCGATCTCCTCTTCCTTCGCCTTGTTGTAGAGGTTTCGAACGGCTTCATCAAACAGATCTGTCGCTGAAACACCTTCGAGTCCAGCTACGACGGACTCGACAATAGCGATCCAGAAGTTAGGATCGAACGCTGATTCACCGCCACTGCGCGTGCGATACGACTTGATGTGGTCGTAACGCCCTGCAGTCTCGGCCGGCGCACGCTTCTTCGACGCCATCTCGCGGTAGAGGACATAGCCGCGGGCGACCTCGTGCTCGCCCGCACGCATCAGGGCCAGTTCGACTTGGTCCTGCAAGGCCTCGATGTGAAATGAACTGCTTTCCCCTCGTCGACCCAGCGCATCACAGACTGCTTGTGTCAGCTGCTCAATGCGTTCACGTTGTGCGGCGCTGAGCGATACGACGCCTGGGCGATACGGATTCCCATGTGCGTCATACAGAAACGCCTTGGCAAGCGCGTTTGCAATTTTCGATGCGTCAAACGGCACCGTCTCGCCATTTCGGCGAATGACCATGTAAGCACCGACAAAATCTCTTTTCATACAAAACTCCCACAAAAATGCGTGTTACCCAAATGATTGGACGAGGCCTAGTTAAGCGGCCTCTCTGCGAGATCGCTTAAGTGGATCCCGCAAGCACTGGGTGACATACGTTCGGCAGGAATTTCCCCTGACGGGAAAGCTTCCCCGCCGGGTTCAAGAACGTCGACCGCGAGGGTCAACAGTGAAAGAGAGAACGAGGTGTTCTCGATGGTGTGTACAGCATCACCAGACTAGCCAATGGTCCGGCCTGGGCTAAATCCGTCAGCTCGGGAGCGACTTGCGCTCAAAGAAACCGGCAACTTCCCAAAGGTTCTCATTCAGAGAAGCTTGGGGAAGTCCGCTCGAGTGAACGAGCGGGCTTCGGGTTGTGTACAGCAAATTCGCTGTACGAAGACATCCGGTCAGCGCAGCACCGGGGGCACAAAGACACTGTTCGCTTTGACGAACTGATCGGGATCACAACTCTCGTTGTCAACCACCAAACCGATACCGTCGAAGGCGACCTTCTTCTCCACCGTCTTACCTGCTGCTTCGACCTGCACTCTGCAAGCAAACGCGTTTCGGAGCACCTGCTCGTTCTTGATGAACTCGATCAGTTCTGCACCCGTTACGACTCGTTGAGCATCCATGTCCGTCTCCAAATCTAGTTGAGGCAGACACATTCCCCGGGATGGGGAACGTGCCCCCATCTCGGGAAAAAACTCATTTCATTGCGACGCTACACCGGCAGGATCTTCAAAAGTTCTTGCCACCATAATCGTCCGACAAACCAGCAACAGAAGTTACCTCCTGTCTACCGTTTCCAGCTTGATACTGCTTGCGCTGTTCGGCCTTGCGCCCTTCTGAAGCACCGCCTCGCTGCTGATCGTTTCCGATCGGCTTTGCGCGCTTGGCGATCAGCTCCATCGTTGACACATAGATTTCGACAACTTTCACCTTCTGACCGTTTTTCTCGTAAAAACGAGGTTTCACACGGCCTTGGACGATGACTTCGTCGCCTTGCTGATACTTCTCAGCATATTGCTCAGCGGCATTCCCAACTACGACGCAGTCGTGCCACTCTTTGACTTCCACCCATTCGGTTCCATTGTGATAGTCGTCGTTCGTACAGAGCGAGAACAACACAGTGGCACCGCCAGAGTTGCGAAAACGAACTTCAGGGTCCTTCCCCAACCAGCCGTGGAGAACACAATGGTTCGTGTTTTTCATCTCTTACCTCATCAATCAACTGAGCAACTCAACGTTGAAGGCGTTCTTCCAAGCTTTCTTTCCGTTCTGCTCGTGCCACTCGATACGACCGAGGTGCTCGATTCGAACGCGATCGCCAACTTTAGCCCCACACTCATCAATTGCTCTCTCCAGGTCGGTACCCCAAACCGGCAGGGCGTTTCCTTGGAGTTCGTCTGCTTCCATGGTCACGCAGAACTGGTCAATTTGCTTTGCGGGTTTCCCCTTCTCTTGGGAGATCTTTCTGGACTTGACGCCCAATTCGATGACTCGCCCGGTGTAGACCTTTGCAGGTCGGCTCTTCGACCGTTTCAACTCCACGGCATCCTTGAAGGATTTCGGCATCACTGCGACATCACCGTCAACCTTCTTGGCCTCCATTGTTGAAGCTACTTGGGTGTCCTCCACTTGTACCTTTGTGGACCCCCCCTCTTCCTTCTTCGCGTCACTGGCGGACTCGTTAGAACCCGAAGCGACGATCCGAAGTTTCACTTCATGCTTGCCTCGCAGAAGTCTTTGGACTTGCGCGATGGTTTGCCTGATAACCACTTCGACTTCGGCCTGGCCGGAGTATGCAACCTCCTCCAACTCGTACCGCTCGAAGCCAACTTGCTCGATCAAGGCACGGTCGTAGATTTTTACGAGCCTCCTAACCTTGCCGCCCGGGTAGAACCACAACAGCACTGACCCAAAGCCCTTCTCGAAGCTGATGGTTCGTGTGAACGCTGCCGTTACCGGACCCGAAAACGCAATTCGGCTCTTCGGTTCAGCCACGCTCATGGCCGGCTTGAGACTTGGCACCGGTTCTGGTGACTTCGTCTTTGCCGGCTCAGTCGCCTCCAGATCCTTCGGCACACGGCGCTTCGCTGCTTTCATTCCGAAAGCAAACAAGAAGCGACAACTGACGAGCAGCAACTTCGCTGCGCCACGCACCACCAGTGAAGCGATGGTGACCGCCGTCTTGAGGGCGAACCCGATCAGGACGAAGCACCACTCCACAATCGTTTCACACACTCCTTGCGGACGGCGGTAAACGCTACCTTGCTGAGACATATCAACCTCTCATCAGAAATTGACCAATGGCCTCCCCACTGAGAAAACTGTTGGAGAGACAACCAGTCCGGCTTTGACAGATGCTCCATGGAGCGCCCCGAAAAACAGGTCGCGACCAAAGAACGACAACATCTCCTTCCCGCTTTTGCGAACAGGAACGAGATCGAGCTCATCGCTCGTACTGCGCGGCTTGGCAACCTCAAGTCCTAACCTGATTGCCGCGCCGAGGACACCGATTACCGTCTGGTTGCTCGCACGGGTTCCCACGACAAACATCTCGTCGTGGCAATCGACAAACGACCAGTCAAGGTCACCTCCGACCAGGCCCGCGACTGACTTCCTGAATGTTGACTCCTTGACGCCGAGTACTACGAACAGGAGGTCTGAGGCCGCCGTTTCTACGACAGAGCCCTCCTCGAACTCTCTTTCGCCGAGCGACTCGAAGCCCATGGCCCCGAGCTGCTCTTTGAGTGAGCTCTGCGTGTAGCCTTCGACGATATGCTTCGTCATCCGCCCGCCAGATACCCCGATGTGCAAACACAGCGGGGAATCCTGCGTCGTCGACAAAGCTACGTCGAGACCATCAGTGGCCTTACGGAACAGCAGAACGTTATTCACGATCAGCCTCCCGCTAGATCCAGTGCATGCAAGCTGTCCTTGCTGGATTTGTATTCAGCTCCCCCGAAGGTTTGCGTCACCAGCTCGTGAACTGCAACTCGAACCTCATCTGAACACGACAAGGACCACGCACGTTCGAGACCGTAGTGAATGGGTGCCTCAACGAGGCCTCCACCCTGTGCCAACATCGCCTTGCCGACCCAACGACGCAGAACGCGTGTCGAGATCGTCTTGTCGAGAGCACCGGACTCGTCGGACTCACCAGCGTAGAGCTTGCGCACTTGGTTGGCGACAGTAACGAACATCTCCGCAAGAGTCTTTGGTGGCAGACCAGGTTGAAATGGTTCGATCAGCCCCGCAACCAGATCGATCTCGACCTCAGGTGGGAGGTAGCCGAACCAGCTGAACTCGAAGCGTTCGTCATTCGCGTTGTCCTGCGTATGACGTCCATGAACCAAGCCTTTGTCATCCTTTGGATTGCAGGTGGCGTAGACGCGAAACCCCTTCCGCGGAACAACAAGTTCGCTTGTTTCCGGAACCAGATACGGCCGTCCCTCCAGAAGGAGGTTCAAGCCGGTCATTTCTCCCGGATCGATGACGTTGTATTCATCGATCAAAACGGACATACCGAGGCGGGCAGCCATGAGCACTGGGCCGTCTGACCAAGACACGCCACCCTCTTGGTTCGGAACGAGCCGGCCAATCAGGTGATACGCCTGGGTCCTCGGATTTGCCGACATGCAAAGAAGCGGCAAATTCAACGCGGCGTGGAACTGCTGCACGCCTGCCGTCTTGCCTGTCCCGGGGTGACCCATTGCGCAGAAGGCATTCCCACCAGCAACGTAGAAATACGCCAGATCGCGCAGGTTTTCCATCGGCCACTTGTAAGTCGGGTCCTTGGCCGGCGTGAACGCCGAAGGCGCACTCAGACCAATCATCGTCTTACCACGCATCAGCTCAACGCCGAACGCTTGATAAGCGTCGTGCTGAACCCATTGCGGTTGGACCTGCTCTTCGGCCAGCCCAGCACCAGCGACAGCCTGCGGCGCGGGAGTGGGAGCAGGTGAAGCCTTCTTTCTGCCCTTCTGTCCCGTACCAGCGGACGTTGTAGCTTGGGTTGTCATAAAAATCTCCGGATGATTTGGAGACTCCAGTCCCCACGGGGACAGGAGCCCCCGGGGCTTAACTACTCAGAATCTGCTCCCGCCTCGACCGAATCTGCTCCCTGAGTTCTTCAGGATTCAGTCCAGCGACACGGCAACAGGTAGCGAAAGTGAAGGGGATCTCGTCTTGATAGACCCGCACTCGCACCCGGCGCTGCTCAACGACATCAGTTTCACGTCCGTCGATATCCTTATCCCTCCTATCGGAGAGAATCTGGTCGCGGTAGCCGCAAAAGTTGGGCTTCAAAATCCAATCAAGGATATCGAGCTTTTCCTCAGTGCTGATCCGCATCGACAGCAGTTCGATCGATCTCTCGAGGAGCAAAGCGTGGAGCCATTTGACGGCATCCGCACTCCATTCCTCATTCGATTCGACCGCCCCAGCGACGTTGACTGCTTTATCTACCGTGGCACCGTCTGCCGCCTCAAAAATCTCAGCGAACATCTGGCGCAGCAGGGGCATGTCCAGATCGTCGAATCCCTCAGGGACCGGCCGAACCTTCTTGGACTTGCTCTTGGCGTAGGCGACTTGCCTCGCTTCACGCTCTCGCGCTTCCTGGGCGTCCTTCGCTTCCCGCACGATTTGCTCGTGCGCCGGAATGAAGAAGAACGTTGCCTGGATTGGTGATGTCGAAACTTGCCTCATGAACCATCCTCCTTCTCGGAGAACAGTTCGGCACCATCCTTCAGCGCTTGGACGATATCGGCAGTACGCCGACCGTCCTTCTTTGCACTGATGAATTCGTGCCGGCCATTGGCCTTGCGCTTCCGGGCGAGGACGATACATCCCCCGGAGCCCGACAACTCCCAGACCGTAAAGAACCGGTCTTTGGAAACGTTGTCGTCGACCTCGACACGCGACACGACACGAGAATTGCCCTGCAGACGACTGACTTGCGTCCAGTCCATAGGCTTCTCCATCTGTGAGACGCGAGAAACCCATCCCCCTGCGGAAATGAGATTCCCGCAGGGGTTAATACGCGGCAAGGTTGCCGCGCCAGGCTAGGCCTGTAACAAAGGTAGGCTAGAACACCAGCTTTAGCCGGAAAACTCCGGCAATACCCCCAAGACACAACAGTGTCCAGAGAGCATTTCAACGACGTTCAACAGCTACGCCGCACGAAATACCTGGCTTTGGAATAGACAATGGAGGAAGGGAAAGCGTATCAACGCCTATTCGAAAGCCCCCGGTTCCACCAGGGGCTGGTACTTCTGGCAGTGCTTGAGGCACTCCCGGGCCAAGGGCCCGCTTAACTAGCGAATTAGCGGTTTCCCGCTAGGGGCCGGCCGTCGCCAGCTCGCAACAATTGGGCTACGAAAAGGGTACCAGTTCCAGCTGCTGGGTGTGGGTTCTCTACCGACACGTGGCCATTCTGTACCGCGACCGTAGAAATTGCAAGCACGGCTTCCTACCAAGAACCACAGGCGGCCCTTATGCAGTACCGACTGGTGCGCCAAACAGCGCATTACGCCGCATACCTGCAAGAAAGACACCCTTCATAGACGACGATTCCGCGTTGTTGCACCCGGTGGCGACAATTACTCTAGGCTGACCCACTTCCTATGAGGAATCACCATGACAACTGCAGAAAACGTCAACCTGCTGCGCCCGACCGTGACCGAATCGGTCGCGGAGTTCGCTCGCGAAGCTTTCGGCCGCCAGATGCGCGGCGCTGTGGCGATGGAGCCCGTTGAATTTTGCTCCACCATCGTGCAATCCATCGTTCGACGAGAGTACCTGCTGCTGAACAAGAATATCTCGTTCACGATCGACGCTCCGCGCACGTTGCCCCGGTTCGATACGACTGCGTGCGACGAAATCGATGATCTGTTCAAGAAGAAGATTGGCGACACGATCGTCTATGTCGACAATCTGACCAAGCAGCTGTGGGCGCTGTTCGAGAACAACAGTGAGACACCGGCGGCTGAGTTTCCCGGCATGCTCAAGCAGGATCTCCCCTACGTCTCTCCGCGCGTCAAGGAGTACATCAAGCTCCTGCGCCGCGCAGATGAGTACCTCAAGCTCATCTGGGCTGCGTATCTTGCCGGCCTCGTAAGCGCGCGCGACCGTCACAGCGCCGAGATTGCTGTCCGCAAGCGCCTTCGCTCGATCTCCAACCTCGCGCGCGACGTGAAGTTCCGGATGTACAAGCAGTTCAATGCCTGGCAGGCCGCTGAGAAAGCCCGATTGCCTGCCGGTTCCTCCGCAGCTGCCACTGCGGGATCTGCCCACACGGGAGACGAGAGCGTGGAGACCGACGCCACCGAAGAAGGCGCGACTGCATCAGCTACCGATGAAGCAATCTCCGTCGCGCCGGCATCCACCGAAGCCCACTCGCATGCCGAGGCAGCCTAACTCGTGAGTCTCAATCCTTCCCAGCACCGCGTGGCGTACGGCCACGGCAACATCCTTGCCGTGGCCGGCCCCGGCTCGGGGAAAACCAAAACGATCATCACGAAAATCGGGGTCACCCTTGAGGCCGACCGGAAGAATCGAGTCGGCGCAGTGACCTTCACGAGCGATACGGCGGCTGAAATGCGCCATCGCCTAACTCGAGACATCGGGCCCGACGTACTTAAACGCGTAGAGTTGGGTACCTTTCACAAGCTCTCGATCGATCACCTGCGCCGGCACAAGATGCTCGGCAAGATCGCTACACCACCTGAACAGAAGACTTTCCTCAGGCGCGCGATCGCGGTTACCAATACCGAAATCGACAACGAAACGGCCTTAAAGCTGTTCGAGAACTTCAAGTGCGCGATTGCGCCCGACGAGTCGGATGTTCCTCCGTTCATCGCGGCATACAACGAGATGCTAAAGCGCAACCGCGTTGTCGATTTGTATGACGTCATGCGCGACTGTGCTCTGAAAATGACTAGCGGAGAGCTTCCCCCTCTTCCAGTCACCCACCTTCTAGTCGACGAATTCCAGGACAGTGACGAGATCCAGTTCGTCTGGATGATGGCGCACGCCAACAGGGGCATCCCTGTCACCATCGTGGGGGATGACGATCAGTCGATTTACGCTTGGCGTCGAGCTCTCGGCTACAAGGGCATGATCGATTTCGTCGAGCAAACCGGCGCTGAGATCATCCCCCTTGGCGAGAACTATCGATCCCACTCTGAGATCCTTGGCCCTGCAGACAGGCTGATCCGTCACAACGCTGGACAGCGAGTGGAGAAGAACCTCGTCGCAAAGCGCGGCCCTGGTGGATCGGCTCACGTCTACGCTGTGTCTGCTGCGAACCGGCAGGATGGAGAGGAGCACGATTCCGTTGCCCTTCAAACTCAGTTTCTCGTGCCCTTCATCCTTGAGTTTGCGCTACCCGAAGACGAGCAACCGGGCGGCAGAATTGCAGTTCAACCAGAACAGTGGGCGATTCTCGCGCGAACCAACTTTATGCTCGACACGGTCGAGGCAGTCTTGGACGAGTTCAACATCCGCTCCCGAAGGAACGGCGCCTCGTTTTGGGACAAGGACTACATCAATACCTATCTCCAGTTACTCGTGTCCGTCGAGACGATGAGCCGCAGCGGCATCGATCACGCCCTCGCGTTCGTCGGCGCCGGTGAAGAAGCCCTCAGCCAACTTCACAAGCGGATACCCGGCGCGACCATGGCTCCGTTCTTCGAGCGGGACTTCGACGACTACGGCGATATCGCGAAGGTCGATGCAGAGCACATGCGTTCACTTCAGCAGCTGCTAGTCACTTGGCGACAGGATGCGCTGTATAGAAAAATCCCTGGCACGAACACACCGATGCGTGCGGTCAACCAGGCTATCGATAGCGCAGCCACCTTCCTCACCATGGGAATGCGCCAAGGACAGTATAGGGACCGCGTCTCTAAACATCTGACCAAGGCGGCGGACATTCTTAAACGTCGTAGTGGTTCGCTGGTGTCTCGTGTTCAGAGCGTCCAAAAGCCCAAGGGAAAGGACGATCCAGCCTCTGTCGGCTTGTTCACCATGCACAGTTGCAAAGGTCTTGAGTTTGGCAACACTGCCATTGTCGGCGCCGACAAGGACATCATCCCTTCGCTTGGAGAGGGTAGCTCCGAGGTCGACGAACGGCGGTTGATGTACGTGGCGATGACTCGAGCGAAGAACCGCCTTTTCATTCTCCACTCTCCCGCGAACGACACGCCATACATTGCTGAGGCTGGGCTGGCCTCGAACCCTGCCACGGTCTACCCCGACTGAGCCTCGATTCCAACGATCTACATCAAAAGACGATCCACATGACCCGCGTTGTGCTGCCGACTGTCGCTGACTACAAGCGCCTGTACCGACAAGAGAAGGCCGAGCTGTATGCCCAAGACAAGTGGGCCGACACCGCGTGGCTGTATGACTTCTGCGTCCTCGCATGGAAAGGCTTGGTGTACGCAATTGTCTTGGTCCCCGTGGCCGCCTTCTGGGTGGGTGCGTCGGATCTTCCCTATGTCCGGGAACTGCTCAATCAGAGCAATTTTGAAGATCTGAAGAATCTCCTGCTCCGGTACTTCGTTGGCTTCTACTTCCTTAGCTTCTTAGGTCACGCGCTCTTCTACCGTTGGACTTTGCCTTCCCGAGTCAAGCGCCGCATCACTGCGAAGGTGGTGGCTCAATACATCAAGGACGACATCCGAAGCGGTCGGTGACGCGAGCAACTCCGCCGGCGAGGTGGGCATTGACGACATCGTCGTCAAGAAGGCAGAAGCGCTCTCAATGGCGATGGTCGGCACACTCTTGGGCTTGTTCTACGTGCTTCCGTTTATTCGGCTGTTGGTCAACGCGAAGTCCTCGGTTCGCCGAAGCACTCATTCCCGGCCCTAACCATTCCAACTCCGCTCACCTGCCCCGGGGGCTGCCGTTGCAGGTGACGAAACTCTGATCTCTGATGCGTTAATCCAACCGCTTGGCCTAGTGTCAGCTATTGGTAGCGATTACCAGGGGGAGCCCAAAAAGTTTCGCGTAGCCCTCGGCGTGGCGGTGCTGTAGAACAGGCTCTCCCGTGCCTTTTGTCCACCACAAATTGGACATCGCCACGATCAAATCCGGCTTTTCCCGCCCGATCGAGTAGAGCACCTCCCAGGGCAGATACTCTTCATAGCAGAAGAGAAAAAGTGCCCCTCTTCCGCCGATAGGCATCACCCCGCTGGAAAACCATTGGGCGGGATAGTGATAACGAGATAGAGGGTTCCATTCGGCGACGGGCACCGTCTGGCGTGCCTGAAATTGAAGTTCGTGTACCCCGTCCGAGGTGTACTCGTACTCGCGCGCAATGTTGGCCATTCCGACGTCAGTCATCGCGTTTGCACCAAACACCACGCTCACCTTCTTCTGTGCAGCGGCCTGCTTGAGCATGATCTCAAGCACGCCATCTTCGGAAGAGTCATAGGTGCCTATGATGCTTTCTGGGAACACAATAACCTTTGCTCCCCGGGAAGCTTCATCATGGATGATCGTGCGCATCTTCACGAGTGTTTCAGGAAGGGTATCTGGCGTTTGGACACCCCATTCCGTAGAAACGCCCACCCAATCTTCTGAACGTGCGAACGAAGCCTCCTCCAAGGGCGAAAAGACCAGCGCGACAACCACTGCAACGCCCACCGCTACCTGGCCAAAAAATCTGTGTGCGTAAGCGCCGAGCAACGTGGTGAAGCCAGCGCCCAAAGCAAGCCCCAACCACTTGGTTCCTGGGAACCAGAATCCCCAAGTGGCCACAAGCGACCCTGCCAAGAACGCTCCCAGCGGCGGATAGGTCCACAAGACGGTCCATGCCATGACCGCAACCGCCTTTTTCTTTGGGCTTTGAGTGTCATTCGGATACAGCGCAGCAACGGTTGCACTGAAAATCAAACCGTAAGTGGCACCTGCTGCAAGCCCCAGAAGCCACGATCCGCCGAAGAAGGTACCGGCACCACCGAAGCCCATCAGGCCAATGTCGAGACCGTATCCCAACGCAAGACACCAGGCTTGCAAGCGGGATGTGCACATAACCATCACCACAGGGAAGAGTGCGGCCAACAAGGGCGCGGCATGCTCTCGCCAACTGAACGCACACATCGATGCTCCAACCGCAAACGCGAGAAAGCACCCCGCAAGTTTGCTTTGGCCAAATGGCAACGCTGTCGCCCGCCACTGGCTGAAATTGCCCCAAGTCTTGCCGGCCATAAAGATCCATTCCTCAAAAGCAAACCGCGGCGGATCTTGAGGTCCGCCGCGGTCTATGTCTAGTCGTTCAGCCTACTGCCGCGACTTGTGCAGAGTCAGAAATGACGACTCGCAATGCGGGTGCCTGCTGAGCTTGTGCCGGAGGCTGCGTAAAGTTGGCGACGGGCGACGGATCGTGCGTCAACGCCGGCGGTTGAGTGGAACTCAGCTCTTCAAGATGGAGATCCTGCCCAGGCGTTCGCAAGCCTTCTCGAGCAAGCGGCTGCTGGTGAGTTACTTCACCTATGCGCTGAATCTGCCCGCTTACATTTGTCGCCGAGATCCCGTTGTGCTCGATGTTGGCGTGAATTTGGGCGGCGTGACTGATTGTCAGACCGTCAATCTTCTCGCAGCGAATCGTCGATCGGTGGGAGGACGTTCCGACCTGGCCTAGAACAATGCAACGGCCTTTGGCCACGATATCGCCCTCAACAATGGCACTTGAGTCGATCAACAGCGTTCCGGACTCACTGATGACATTGCCTTTGACCACGCCACCAATGCGACCGCCTTCTTTCAATCTGAGCGCCCCTTCGATAGTGGCGCCGGCTGGCAGTACCGCTGTGATCTTTTCCTTTACGGGATCGATGCTCAGCACGCACGACACCGTTTCAGATGCTTGATCATTCATGGGGGTGATGTTCATTTTGACTCCTTACCTTTACTGAATTGGCCGCCAACCAAGATCGGCGAGTTCTGCTCCGCTGCCGGCGCCTCGTGCGGTTGCGGCCGCACAGGAGCCTCCTGATGCACTACGCGAGGCCTCACGATCTTCGGAGCAGCAGGCAGGGGCACAAGCGGCGCCCGTTCAATGAGAGCTTGGGGAACCGGTTGAACTTCGGCTTTTTTCACCGGCTGGGCCTCCACCGCGACGGGAGCCGGCGCAGCAGCCTGAGCCGGTGGCGCCACCGGGGCATTCGCCTGTTGAGGTCCTGTAGGCGCTGAGGCGAACGGTTGCACCGCCGAAGCTTGGCTGTGAACCTCCACTGGGGCTGCCGGCTGCGTCGGTGGAATGACAGCAGCTGCTTGCGTGACCACTGCAGACGCTGCAGAAGGGGTCACAGCTGAAGCCGGAGCCTGTGTGACGGCCCCACCAGCAACTAAAGTTGGCGGAGTGCTTGAGGTCGCAGACGACCTCGTCTCGTTATGAACCGTCGGGAGAAAACCCTTAAAAAACTTCCATCCGTCGCGCATGTAGATGGTGCCGGCCGTGAACGCAAGCGCTCCGACGCATCCAACTGTCAACGCAACCCGCAGGCGCTCCGCGCTCAGCGGTTTCATGACGAATACCCCCCCCAGCTTTCGCCATCCCGTCTTAGCAGTGAGGCTTCGCGCTTGCCTGGAGCCGTCCTCAGGCTTTGCGAACATCACTTCAGGCTTGGGCGCTGGTGGTAACGGCCCCAATCGAGGCGCGGCCGCATTCGCCGCAGTCGCCTTGGATTGAAAAGGCGGTCGTGTGGGGGTACCTCCAACAAACTGTTCGAGACGCACCGTAATGGATGAGCCGATCACCCTCGCGTCTAGTTCTTCAAAGGCCATAGTGCTCCTTGCGATGTATCAAAAACCTGTCCCGCCTGCTACTGCACGCGGCATTTCCGGGATACCGGCCAAGGAGGCCGCAGTTACCCTTCCAAGTGCGCACCCCCGCACCGATGGAACCATCGGGACAGGCGTCGGCACATCTGCATCTGCGGGCGCAACGAGATGCAGCATTTCGGATTTCAAGTTGCTTTCAGCGCCCTTGGCCGACAATTCAGCACTAGGAGCTAGGCGCTCGTTCAGAGAGGTAACGCTGGTAGCAGCTTGCACAGCTTTACGCATCCGGAACCTCGCCCCCCCTTTTGGAGGGGGAAGCGGCGGAGCCGCCTCGAGATCAGCAATCGGCTGGTCGCCACCGGCGACAGCTTCCGAGGTGTGACCATCTGCATTAACGGCCACAAGCTGCAAAGATTGAGAAGCATGTTCTCCACGAGAAGCTGCTCGTCGACGGCCGTAAAAGTCCTGAACCTGGCCGAAGTCTTCCGGAGGCGCAAACTGAGACTGAGCCTTCAACTGGAGAAGAGCCTCCTCCATCGCGCCTTGGTCAAAGCCTGCTTCTTTCTGCTGACGCTCGTATTCCATCGCCACCTTCACCGCTTCATTTGGATTGATATCCCGGAGAACGAGATCGGCGTAAAACACAGATGAGTTGTCGGAGTCGGCGGACACGGTGTTGCGCATTTTCAGCGTCATCGGAATGCCGGTCAGGCGATTCCCAAACGCAGCATGCATTGAGTGAACCTTTGTAACGAGCGTTTGCGCCGTGTTCCTTCCAGCGGAATGGAGAACAAACACCGAGAACGGATCGTCTTGCCCCTCAATTCGAAAAATCAACGATGTGCGACGTTGGCACTGCACTTCCTGCGTGTTTCCGAAGGGGCAACGTTCGCATCCTGGACAGGCCGTTGCGACTGTTCGCTGGTCGCTCTCGAGGCGAACAGCGCTCTCCCCGTTGCCGACACACACTCGTCTACCATCCACAAGACTACGGGCTTCTAGTTGCTGGGTAAGCAGCAGCTTGGGGTTGTTGTAAGGCAGCGTGATTGGAATCTCGCGCAACTTCAATTCACCAGTCGCTGTGCCTGCATGGCCGTCTAACTTGAGCCTGTTGTGAAGCTTGTCGTGGATGGGATGCTTTGCCCAGCTGCCGTCGGCATTGCGTTCGCGGTTGTGCACTTCGAAGTAATCGAAATGCACCAGATAGTCCTCTGCGCCACCCAATCCAGGGCGAGTCTCGCCCATTCGCACGGTGCCAAGAATTGGGGTATCAAATTCGAGACCGGTGATCACGTCATTCTCCTGTAGGTCGCTTGAGACAATTTCAACAGACCGCGCGTCAATTTCTAGCCCTCGCGTTCAATGTCGTGTCTCAAGCCCCCAAACGGCCGCTTTTCCCGTTAGGAATCGAATGCTCTCATCGATTCCGGCGATTTCGGCTCCGATATCCGCTCCGCTTCTCGCTGGTACTTCGATAACGTTCACGCCACTACTGTTATGAAGATGAACTCGGAATCCCTGACTCATCGTCGTGACAGTGACGCCTTCAATCGCTGCACCGTCCCCTAGCGCCCCCTCGATACGGCGTGTACCAGCACCAAGCAACATCCTGCGAGCGTCGTCGATAGCCTTGTCGATCCATTGAATCTGGCCAATGGCGGCACCTTGGAACTCCTCCACATGAAAGCCCAAGTAGCCCTGCAACTTCGCATGTATGCTTTGCCAAACATCGGGAGCAGGCAGGCTGAATCGTGACGCTCCGGTGGTCGCCCGGGCTACGACTCCAATGGCGATGACGACCAGCGGCCATTCGTCACCAGGACCCACTGCGTGAACGTACTTCTCGATTCTCGCGGTCTTTCCCTTCATCGTCATTGCGACCATCTCCCTCTCAAAGTTGCGCATGGACGCTGGAGAGATCACGGTCGTACCTTGAAGAGAGATAAAGCGGTCTAGCGTCCTCACCTTGTAGGGCGTCGTCGCGCGCATCAACAGTGCAAGTTCCTCCATGAACCGATACTGCCCCTTAGCCGACTCAGTGCGACATTTGCGTTGGCGAGGCAGCAGAATCGGCACCCCGAAAAGTGCGCCGCTGAAGGTTTCGAGAGGTTTGTTCGTCATGTCAGATCCCCAGGACGTTCATCGGCTTGGCATGCGCAAGCATGTTCGGCACGCCGCGAAGCAACCCGACCTTTCGGCAGATCGCATCGATCTCGGATTTCGGAACTGAGGGAAACAAGCCGCAGATTTCGCGAAAGCCTGTGGCTCCGGCAGTAACTACCTTGCCCTGCTCGTCTTTCAGCGTAATCAGAGTCGGAAACTTCTCGGAGGCTGCGAGCAAGACGGCAAGAGCCTTTGATCGCAGTAGGGGTGGGTTCCCTAGATTGTTGTAGACCGCGCGGACCTCGTTGCAGAAGTCTGTCTGTGTGACAAAGTTGACCTCGGCTAGCTCGAGAAAGGTGTTTTTCACATACGCCTGCAGAGCAGGCGATTTGGGGCGAGAGAGTGTGTTCAGTCGTTTCATGCAGCCAACGATACCGAACCTTCCTCCAGTTTCTATCCCCGCTGTTCAAGGTGCCTGACGCCAGAAAGGGGCTTGAATCGGAGTAATGGCCCTGTACGCTGATCTCAGACTTTCGAGGTGTGAGATGAATGCGTTCCCCAATATGATGCAAAGAGCAAACCTTCCGGCCTGGCGAGGTAAGAAAAAGGCGGTCTTTGGCGTGGATAGGGACAGCTACTCGATGGCCGTCACCGACGAGGAGTACCACTCTGACCGTGACTACGTGTCGTCGACGCAGCTGAAGTCGATCCTCAAGACCCCAAAGCATTTTCTCGCGGCTGTTCAAGGGGCCGGCAAGGACAAGCAAGTGTTGGAATTCGGTCGCCTTGCGCATATGGCCGTGTTTGAGCCGTGGCGATTTGAGGACGTGGTGCTGCCCTATGACGGCGAGTTTGACCGACGCCTTCGTAGCTGCAAGACGTTTATCGCTGATCATCCGAACCATACTGTCATTGGGCAGGACAAATTCGACGCACTCCTGTCCATGCGCAAGGCAGTTCGAGAACACTATTTTCGCGGCCGCACTCTTGGAGAGTGGTTTGACGAAGGGGAGTCGGAAAAGGCGATCTACTTTGTTGAGCGGGTAACGAATGTCAAATGCCGGGTCAAGGTAGATAACCTGCACCCCGAGTTCATCTTCGATCTGAAGTCGACCGTCGACGTTCGACCCGCAGCATTCAACGGCTCTGTCCACGCTTACCATTACGATCTGTCGGCGTTCATGTACCAGACGGGCGTCCAGTACTTTACTGGTGAGGAGAGGCCATTCGTCTTCATTGCGGTTGAGAAGGAAGCGCCCTACAGCGTCATGACCTACACCGCAGGAGACTCCCTGCTCGACAACGGTGCTCAGAAGTTCGAGGACGGCCTTAATCGGTTGAACCATGCACGCGCGCATGATTCTTGGCCGGGGTACGCGGGAGACTATGTTCTCGAAGTGGATCGGTGGCACGAATACCAATCCAACCACGACATCCTGGCCTCGGCCTAGCCTGCCCATGTTCTGAGTCTCCCGCTGTCTACATGGACAAACTGCTTGGTCGCGTAATAGCCAACACCGCCACCGCGGAGGTATAGCCCCAACCTTGCCAAGTACTCTGTTGGGACGTCGGGTACACGTATATCGGCTGCCCGGCCGACCAGGTGCATGGAATTCCGAGCTGAACCTTCAGTTCTTCCGTTCGTCGCTTGCGTTCGGTACCCTGATGTGACGACGATTGGACGTTCGATCCCTGCCTGCGCGAACCAGCCGTAGACTCCGCACAGAATGTCCAAGAGGGTGGGATTCATCTGAACCACCGCGCCGGCGCGAACGTCTCGAAGCAACGTGCAGCATTGGACATAAGCATCGACAACGAGCTTTCCGTCTGCCCAATAGACGGTTCTGACTTCTTCCCCTGTTTCTTTGCGTCTCAGCCACAGGGCCCGCGGTCGGGACCAGTAGTCATCCCGCGCTTGCGCAAAGATGGCTGGAGCATAGGCCGCCGCCGCCACTAAAGTCGCGCTCTGTAGAAAGCGTCGACGTGGCAGGCTCGTGATCGGCGAAGGGGCGGGATGGGAAAGATCTTCCATTCCGCTATTTTTTTCGGACTAGCCAAAGTCAGCCAGCGCGAAACGGTACGCATCAGGGGTAGCTTTCGCGTACGAGTTCTCGCGCCCAGCGCTCTAGCTGGTCTGCACACAAAAAAAGGGAGGAAGCCTCAGCTTCCTCCCTTTCTTTTCTACGCGTGATGATCGTGCGGGTTGTGTTCGGCGTAGTACGCCGCGTCTTCCGCCGCATGCGTTCGACGCTCCACTTCATCAGTCAACTGTTCTTCGCTCGATGAACGCTTCCTTTTCGAAGAAGAGTCTTGATCAAAGAAGCCGACGAAGAAGCAGAAAAGCACGAACAGACCCACTGCCCAATTGAACAATGTCTTCATAGCTACTCCTCGAAAAGTGGAGCAGCTCGACCGCGGGGTACGAGTGCCCCACGGGTCGGTTATCCGGTCGCCCGAATTGGCTGGTTCCCCAGCTGGTCGTTTGAAACACGAATGGTCGGTCTCAATTTGAGCACACATCGTAGCCGACCAACTGCGAACTGGCAACGAGCCGGTTCTTGCTGAGAAGTTATCAACAGGGCGCTGCTGGTAGGTAACCACTTCTAAGGGCCACCATGAAGAGTTTGTTCTTTTAGTTTAGAAGAACATCCTTTGTTTACTTGTTTACGGGTCGAGAACTGGCTTCGCGCAAGCGTTGGCAGCTCAGAAGGTAACCTAGTCTATGGACTTAGGCACCTTCCACACGGCACCTATCGCTTGTCAGGTTACTGACTTCACAAGAGCCAGGTATCCAGTTCTCGTAATTTGGGCCGGGGCAAGGCCGGTAGACCTGGTTACCTATAACCGTCGATGCCTATCCATTGTGCAACTCACCCACCTTCCCTTGAAGCGGGCTGCCAAACCTGTGCCGTCGCGTCTTAAGCGGCGCTTCAATCTGTTCTGAGTGGTAATAGGTAACCAGATCTACTAGGTGGGACTGATCTGGGATGCGCTGAGTGACGCATGCTGGCGGCTCTGTGGGCCTCTCACCACAGCGGCTTCCTTTCGGCACTGCACATCGTGATTTGTCAGCCTAGATACGAGCTTTTCAGCGGCTCGCCTGACAAGTAACCACTTTCACGCTCTCTCGGGAGTTGGCCGCCCTTCCCGTGCCGCTCTTCCAGTAAGGGGTAGAGGTGGTTACCAATGGCCTCCAGAGAGGCAAAAAGAGAAGGTTCTCCGTTCGATAGGTAACCATTTCTACAATCCGCTGAACGCTCCCCTGCCTTCGGTAGAAGTGGCCCGTAGGCCATTCGGCGCTGTCATGCTGTCCAGCTCAAATTCGAATTTGTGGGGGTATGGCGCTTCTTTTCGGCTTTTTCCAAGTCCTGTCAACGGGTATCTTCACAGTCTCCGCTTCCAGATGGGAAGTAGTTTCGAAACCAACCAAGCTTAGCCATCAGCTTTCACTCGTCGTCCGTCCTCTATGAAGTCGGATCTTCAACCGAGCGTTGCTATACGGTGGAATCGAGCATTGGGCACCGAGTTCGACAAGGGTATGAGCGTTCAAGCTAGTGGGTCGATCACACAGTTGCCTGCGCCTCAGCAGGCTGCACTGCTTCCTATGGTGAAGCGTGGTAGCCCCGTCACCATGCGCAAGGCGCGCGAAGCCATCTTCGTTTTCCCAGACAGGCCCCTGTCAGTCCTGCAGCAACGACTCTTCAACTCTTGCGTCTACTTTGCGCAGCGGCAGCCCGAACTCCACAGCTGGAAGGTTCTGATTTCTGAGCTCGAGCACGTCATTGGCTATAAAGATTCGAGCAACCGCCGTTATGTCATGGGCGAGTTACTTAGCCTCATGAAGGAGCATGTGGTTTGGGATGCGACCACGAACCCGTTGGACCGCAAGATTTCAGCCTCGACGTTGCTTGCTGATGTGACGCACTTGGTCGACCAAAAAGCGTTCGAGTTCTCGTTCAGCCCGAAGCTTCGGGAAGCTCTTCTTGATCCCAAAATTTGGCAGCGCATCAATCTACTCATTTCGCAGCGCTTCCGTTCGATGGGTAGTGGACCTTTATATGAGTGGTGCAAACGTTACGAGCGCACCGGCATGACCAGTCGATGGTCATGGGAGGACTTCAGGCATGCTGTTGTTGGAATCATTGACTCTGACTCGATTTACGCACACTTCAAACATTTCCGCGCCAAAGTTCTCAACCGCGCCATTGCGGAAGTGAATGAGCTCACGGACATCGAAGTTACCCTCATCCTTCATAAGGTGGGGCGCGTCGTAAACCAGATCCAGTTCAAAGTGGATCGCAAGGGGGGCGACCTGGCATTAGAGGCCGATTCTCAGAACCCACCACAAGTCTCATCATCAACAACTGCGCTGCTGGAGGAGGTTCTTAAGCTTGGTGTGTCGCCGAACAAAGCCGCCCAGCTCATGAGCGAGTTCTCCGAGGAGCAGGTCAGGGCCGCGCTCCAACATACCCTGCTTCGCGACGCGTCGAAAGACAAAGAGCCCCTGAAGAGTCGGGCATCGTTCTTTGTCAGCAGCATTGAGAATGGATATTCGCGATCAGGTGTTTCGGGAAAACTCAACGCTGGGACATCCCCTCGTCGCCCCGTCTTGAACGACGCTGACCTCAGGGAATCGTTCATGTGCAGCCGTGACGCCAAAGCGGAAAAAGCGTTCTTGGAGATGCCCCTCGACGAGCAGGCGGAGGTGCTCCAGCGATACAACTCCAGTGTGCGGAACGACAAGCTCTTGTACGACCCATCCCGTAGTACAAAACTGGCAAAAACTGGGTTTATCCGGTTCTTGAACCAGCATTTGTGGGGCGAACCTGGTGATGCCGATCTGTACGCCTATCACTTCAAGAACTGAGAGATCCTGCGTGTTCTGTAGCTTCTTACTGGTATTGGCCGCAATATCTTTCCGCTAGCCTTGCCAATTTGGGTTCTGCCGGGCGTGTAAGGGCAGTTGCTCCCCCCCTCCCCGTTCCTCCATTATTCTTCCTTGCTTGAGTCCGGCCGGCGATCGGCCTCAGATGGCCACACAACGGCCACAGACAGGCAAGGAGGAGCATGTCCCCCAGTTCAATGGCCACTTTCCGGCCATTGATCGGCGCACTATGGCCTCAGGCTGTCCAGGTGCGTAATGAGTTGCCGCTTTACACCTTTCCCACCGCCGTTTCTGGTCAAAGGAATTGCGCTCTCAGTGAATGGAAATGCTGTTAGAGCGATTGCGGCAGCCTTGTCGTGACCTACTGTACACATACATATCTGCATAATTTGATGGATTTTTGTCGTACTTTCTTTATATTTTTTTATTTCTATCGTCAAATTGTTGTGAAGTCACTCGCTTGATTGCGCGGGACCAGCTTGCAACCGCTTCAGCGTCATACCGGGCAGCACTGTGCCGATCGGGCGGCGGCTAAGGGGTAAAAGTAAAAACACACAATCAAGATCCTGGGCGGCGCCTCTTCGAGGAGCAGTTGCCTTGGCGAAGCGACTTGGCTCGAGCCAACTTTCCTATCGGCTTGGAGTGCGCCATACGACTGCTTTCTTCCATGGAACCCTGCGAGTGCCTGAAAAGTTGGCTCGAGCCAAGATTTCACTGACCACTTTGGGGTCCGACCAATCAACAAGACCGCTACTTCCGAATCGAGCTACGCGCCTCGTTTCCGGGGAGTTGGCTCGAGCCAACTTCTAAAGGGCTCGGGTGCGCGTCATTCACACGCCTTCCTCCAGAGAGCCCCGTGACCACCGGCGATCTTGGCTCGAGCCAAGATTCTCTCGGCCATATTTGAATCCGACCAATCAGCAAATCCGTTACTTCCGAATCCAGCCACGCACTTAGGTCTACGGCAAGTTGGCTCGAGCCAACTTCCAAAGGGGCTCAGTTGTGCGTTACAAATTTCTCTTCTTCCATAGAGGCCCGTTACCATCGGAAAAAGTTGGCTCGAGCCAAGATTTCACCGGCCACGCTGCGGGCCGCAATATCCTCGGAATCTTTGCGTTCGAGTCGCCCGGTGCACGGCTGCGGCACTAGGTTGGCTCGAGCCAACTTTTTATATGCGAACTTTGCGCGCGGAATTTCTTGACGTTTGGATTGCCATCTCTTGTTTAGCGATTTCTTCTGAATTAGAATTCACTAAATTTCGATAATTTGTCTGGAGGACATCCATGGTTATCACTATCGGTGCCGAAAAGGGTGGGGTCGCGAAAACACGGTTGTCTACGCATCTCGCAGCTTTGGCAGCAACTGAAGGAATAGATGTGGTTCTTTTGGATACGGACAAACAAGGCTCCGCGATGTCTTGGTCTCGCATACGCAATGACGAAGGCGTAACTCCGGCGATTCCTGTACTTTCTTTGCCACCAAATCCGGCTAGAGAGCTCGCTAATCTTGCCGGCAAGTACACGCTAGTTGTCGTCGATATCGGGGCGCAAAACTATCGAACGATGCTTGAATGCGCACAATTATCGGATCTTGTGCTGGTTCCTTGTGGACCCGATCAGCAAGAAGTCGAATCCACACTCAATGTGTTCGAAGCACTGCGTGCTCTGGATCATCGGCACCAGAACGGCAGTATTCCAGCTCATGTCGTTCTGACCAGAGTGTCTACAAAAGAAAATGCAAAAGCCACGAATGAATTGAGGGAATACTTCGCGGGAGAATCCATTCCAGTGTGCCGAACACACATTGCACAGCGAGAAGCGTGGCGGGCGACGGGAAAAACTGGTCGCGCCCTGCATGAACTCAAAGGCTCCGACCGGTCATTAAAAGCAATTGAAGAGATGCAGGCGCTATACGAAGAAATCGTCGAACTGGCAAATAAGGAGTGATCTAATGGCCACATTTAAAAAGAAGACTATTTCTCCGGCCGCCGTCGCAGTTGCGGAGGCAAATGCAGCAAGCGCCCCAATTGTCGGAGACCCCCGGACGCACAATGACGGGTTGGCGCTTGCTCAGCCGGTATTTCACGACGCAACAACAAAAGTTGGCTCGAGCCAAGATGTTGTGATCGGCCAAATTATCGAAGTGCCTGTTGAACGGGTCAGGTCGAATCCACTGAATCCACGTGCTGTCTATACGAGTGCAGCAGTGGACGAAATGGCGATCTCACTGACGAATAACGGGCAGCGTGTTGCCGCACTCGGCTATCAGGAGGACGACGGAGCAATCGTACTGATTGAGGGCGAGACGCGTTTGCGCGGCGCCCGGGCGGCCGGTATCCCGACGCTCCGGGTCGAAATTCGTGCCAAGCCCGCAAGCGAACGCGAGCTGTACGAAATGGCGCGCGCTGCGAACGTCGAGCGAAGAGACCAGACTCCGCTCGACGACGCTATTAGGTGGAAGGAACTGCTCGCACGAAAGATCTACCCAACCCAGAGTGCACTCGCTAAGGCGTTGAATCTCGGTGAAGACTATGTGTCCCGCACCCTATCACTCGCGCAGTTGCCTCACAAAATTGTCTTGGGGGTATCTGAGTATTCAGAGCTAATGAATCACAAGATGCTCAACGCCTTGCGTGAATACTGGGAACAGCAAGGCGATGACGAGACCTTCGAACTAATTCAAGACGCAGCCAGGAATGGTCTGGGTTACCGTGACGTGGTTGCTCGCCGCAAGCTAGCAGCCAAAGGCCCAGTGCGCCGGGCACGATCATTTCGGGAACACTTAAGCTTTGGCGAGGCAAAAGGGGAGCTAAGGACGTTCGAGGCCGACGGCCGACTTGAATTGAAGTTGAAGGGCCTGAGCGCACAACAGGCCGAGGAGGTCGCGAGAAAGATCAAAGATCTTTTCCCGACTCAAGTTACGTGACACTCGTTGGTGGCGACGACAGTTGATTGCACTATGGCAGCCGCGTTTCCGAGGGTCCCACGTAATACGAATTAGAGCCTGCAGCAAGAGTTGCGTAATACAACAGCACGGGACTACCTAGTTGCGCCGACTAGCGCACCTAGATTGGTTGAAGCATCACTGAATAGTTTTGCCGGAGAAGGGGAGGGGGGGATGCTGCGATTGGGGAAGGTTCTGCGCTTGACGCCAGAGGAAACTGAGCGCTTTCAGACGATTTCTGGTGACCAGACAACACCGAAGTCGGTGGAGGAGTACAACAAGGCCTTGCTAAAAACAGCAGAGCATTACCAACTGCTGGCCGCGCAAGAAGGATCCGCAGATGCGGAACTTCTTGCACGACTGGCAGAAGGGGAACTGATCCAGACCGAACCGAAGTTCAAATCAAGGCCAGATCCATGCGAGCAATAAGGCTAGCTGGTAGAACCTGTCGCCAGGTACGTTCCAAGCGAGCCACTTTGCTCGTCCATGCCCCACCAAATCAGTAGGCGGGACGATAGGCCCGTGCAGACGGGACCGACTCGTTTGCTTTGGCGAAGAGCCACAGCAGACCGATCACGATCATGGAGAACGCGAGCACACCCAGCTGATGACGCAGCACCGAACTGCTGACCGGAATGGTCAGGAAGTAGAGGGCGGCAAACAGCTGGACGACGACGGCCAAGATGGCAACTGCAGACGAACGGGATTCGATGTTCAACATGCTAGGCTCCAAAGATGTTTCGAAGCCTGCCCCCCAGCGGGGAGTAGGCCCCGATGGGTGAGAAACAACAAGTGCCGGATGGCACGGTGGACTCGCTTGTGGCGCATTACTGCGTCGAAAGCTTGCGACCACATGCCTATCAGACTGGAAGACTCCGCATAGCGGAACCCCCAGCGCTGATTGGCAAAGAGGAACTGTGTGCGATTAAGCAGAAGCCTTGGTCGCAAACAGAACCACGCGAGAGATGACGGTACTCGCGTAGCGCCCGATACCAGGCGCATCACACAGCAGCTCGAGCTGCTTACCAAATCCCTGTTCCACGAGAATCTCCACGACTTCTTCCAAGCATGCCAGATCGCCCACAAGGGACGGATACATGCGGAAGTTTTCGAGGAGCGTCTTCGGTTGCTTTGCAGCCACCTCCAGGAGATGGCTGTGAGCTTCCGAAATGGCTTGGCGACGCAGGGCGCGTTCAGACAGGACGACGTTCGACATGACAATCTCCAAAGGAGAATGCGAAGACATCGTCCCCACGAGGGAATCGAGTCCCCGCGCGGGTTGAAAGAAAAACGGAACGAGCAACAGCCGATCGAATCGGACAGCTACCAGAACCGAGGCACAACAAGACGACAAATCGCTGAAAAGGCGATGCCGAGACAGGAGAACGGTGAAGTTCTCGAGGCTACCGGAGTAGCAAGCCGTCCACAAAGGGACGAGCAAGATCACAAAGGATCTCGCGGGAAAAACGGGACACGCGAACGTGTTCGAAATCCTGCTGCTTGCAACCAAGGAGAGCAAGACAAGCCCAGAGGGACTTGGATGAAAGCTTGGGGAATGCAAGCCACTGCATTTCCCAAATCTTCATCCGCGTAGAGGCTTGCGTAGAAGTGAGGCTCGAAATGGTGCGAGTTCCAGCTGCTCGATGCCGGTGTTCGGCACGTGGGTATTCTTTTTCAGTTCGCCAGCAAAGTCAAGAACTACTTCCCATCAGGAATCGCTGGGGGCAGATATTGTGCAGCCCTAGGCGATTCGCTTAGGCACCGAGGGGCGCGACGGGAGCAAGAGAATGCCCGATTTGTCGTAGTCGAGCTTCGCGTCGCGGTAGACTTCCTTCACATCCTTCAGGTTTTTGAGGAAGTTTTCCTTGAACTTGTGAGGTGACGACTCAGAGCCGAACTGCAGCATCAGAGCTTCCCATGGAATCTTGGTCGACTTGTCCATAATCGCGTATCGATAAGTCAACCAGCAGTAGATGTCGATCGCCATTGCGGATCGAGACAATGCCTTCACAATCCGCAGGTCGACTGGAACCGGGCTCTTCGACAGCGTCTCATGGAACCGCTCGGTCAAACGAAGCCGAGACTGCCAGAGTGAGCCTTGGTCAGGGTTGTGCGGATTCCACCAAATCTCGATGTTCGCGTTGTCCACAATGCGAAAGCCATCAGTCTGCCAAGCCACCGCATCCGGATCACTCGTCACCGCGATATTGGCGGAAAACAACCGCTGCATCTGGTTGCGCATCAAGGTGATATTGCCTCGGGATCCCCCTGACACATGTTCTCTGCCGATGTTGCTCATGAACTCACTGAGTGAGTTGCCGAGAACCAGTTCGCGCTCACCTGTTTTCGCAACCTCGGTCGCAATCCAAGCCAGGATCAGGCGCGGGTATGCGCCGTACGGATACCCAATGGACACTGCCTCCTGGGTGATTTTCGGCTTGCCGCGGACAATCGTCTCCACCCGTTTCATGTAGTGGCCGGGTTGAATTAGCAGGCTGACCTTACCGCTATTTCGCCCCCATGCGGGCGGATTGTTCTTAGGCTGCACATACGGAAGAGTGGCGTGCACCATCCACTTGGCCACGAACCCAATTTGGCCAGCCTTCTTTGCATCTTCCGCCTCGATTGCCAAGGCTTCTTCATACAAAGCGGTGAAGCGTCGCTCCCGAGCGCGCTTGCTCTCCGACGTGGAATCTCGGGGCACTAAGACGAGTTGGGAGGGCTTCTTGGAATCTTCGTTGTTCATGTGAGCTCCGGTACCGGAACGTTTGGGGAAATCTACACGCTCTTCGATCTCGGTGTAACGCAGATTCAGGGTGAAACTGGGGTTTTGGTCGTTTTTTTTCTACATCGTGTTCGCGGGCGCGCTGGGCGGGGGGCAACTTTGGTTTTTCAAAGTTGTCCCCGGGCCGGGCGACCTCAACTAGTTGAGAGATATAGAAAGTCTTAGATACAGAAGATAAATGCCAACATATATGCGGTGCCCGCGAACCGTTGTCCCGTCTAGGTTTGCGGGCACCCTCAACCCTGAATCAGCGTTCTCTCTCCCTGAATCTGCGTAGGTACACCCTGAATCTGCTTGGACAAGCATGCTTTCCGCACCCTGATTCTTCGCCGGCCCACCCTGAATCTTTGTGGACAACTTTCACAATGCACAGGTTTGTCCACAGAGCGCCCTTGCGTCGATATCGAGCTCGCGGCCACAGAGCCTTTCCCACCCTGAATCTGCGCCCAGAGTCACCCTGAATCTTCGCAAATCGCCTTCAAGGCATGCTGGAGCTGAGGTTCTAGGGCCTACCAGAGGTCGACGGCGGCGTACCTGGCGTCTCGAGGTCCGGATCGGCATGAAGGCCGTACGGCGCATTTCCACCCTGGATCTGCGTGTATTGCTCAATCGGACTGGTCTGCCACTTGCCTCACCGTCCGCATTGGCCTAGGAGGTAGCGGCAATGCAGATTCAGGGTGGATTCCGGCGCAACTATCGGATTGTTAACGGGTTTTTCTGATGAGCAATCGGTCCGGCTGAGGCCATTCTAAGGTCATTGATCTGCTCAAGCGGGCCACGTCCATGCGCGGTATGGCCGGCATGCTATCCCACCCGAAGCGCAGATTCAGGGTGGGCATCGTCCCTGAAGGCCCTTGCGGTGGTGGTTGGCAGGCCGCCCATATATAGAGTGTCTGCCATTGTGGGAGGTAGAGCGGGAACGCTCAATTGCGCAGAATCAGGGTGGCGCTTGCGCTTGTTTTTGCCGCCCAAAGGGGCACGAAGATTCAGGGTACGCAGAATCAGGGTGGAAGGGGCATGGCTCCGGCTGCCGCACCGCTCGAGCCTGTAGCCGCGGTTGGCAGCATCGCAACCAGTGCATGGCGCTGCTGCGCGCCGACGGCAGATTCGCACCCCGATTCTTCGCGCACTCGGAACCGGTCGATTTAGATTCACCCCGAATCTTCGTTCGGAGGGAATGGCCGCTGGCCGCCGGCACCTCGGCAACAGTGTGCTGGCCGCGTTTGCCGACTGCTTACCCTGAATCAGCGTGTCGCTTTCAGGGCAAAGAGTGCTGGGGTGTGCACGGAAATCCACCCTAAATCTGCGCAGGTTGGCTGGCCATAGATGTTCGTCTCCCACAGAGTGGCCGGCGCCTCAGTGCGCGTTCGCGCACCCTTGTTCTGCGTGACCCCCATGTTGGGTTATATACGCTTTAGCGCCCATAAGTCGGGACTGAGGCGGATCTTCGATCCGCCCAAAATGCAGCTGCCATTGGAAAACCCAGATAGGAACGCTTTTGGCCAACGCTGAACGATGGGCGGTCAAGAGAGGTCAGGGAAGAAGCGCAAGCGCGCGTGACTCTTTTTCGTGCGCGACTTGTCCAGAGCTACGGGCGGGAAGCGCCACTGTGCACCCTGAACCAGCGTGGCATTACCCTGGGGTAGGGAGGCAAAGTTTCCTTGGGGCGCGTGTCTTTCGTCGACTTGTGTCGGCAATAGAAAGCGCGTTGCTATGCAGAAGCCGGGTAGGGCGCCTACGTGCCAAACGACGATTCGATGAAGGCATCGACCTCTCGGTACTGGCGGGCAATGTCGGCGACCGAGTAGATGCCCGTCGTGCTGATCGACGCGTGCCCCAGGAACTGGCGCGCGGTTTCCAACGCCATCCCGCCGGCCACGGCGTGCGAGCCGAACGTATGGCGCAGCCAGTGTGTGGTTGCCCGCGAGAACGCGTCTGCGAATTCGGGCGCTTCCAGGTGAGCGGCGGCCGCAGCATTGTCGAAAAAGCGCTTCACCGCGTTGTACAGCTTGGCCAGCGTGACGGCCTTCTCGGTACGGTCCGCGGGCACGACGGCCTCTGCACCTGCCGGCTTCAGACGCTTGAGTTGCAGTTCGCGCTTGTCCTGCAGTGCCGGGATGAGCGGCGTGCCGGCCGGGCAGGCCTGCGGATCCGCCGGCAGACCGCGGTAGACCAGGTACGCGGACAGCGCCTGCAGCAGGCGCGGCGACAGTGGGATGAAGCGTTCCTTGCCGCCCTTGCCGATCACCCGTAGGACCGTGATGGTGCCCAGCTCGGGCCCCGCGTACGTGCGGGTGATGTGCCCGGTGCGCGCGCCGGCCAGCTCTGCCCGGCGCAAACCGGTGCCATAGGCGAAGGTCAGGATGAAGCGAATGCGCTGGGTGGCGGGCGTCTCCGCTGGCAAGCCGCGCAAGAAGCGCATGGCGAACTGCCATTCGTCGTGGGTGAGACTGCGTTCGGTATGGATGCGGCTGGTGACGGTCTCCGGCTCCGCTGGCGTGCCATCCTCGGCCAGGCGCATCTGCCGCGAAAGGCGCACCTCTGCAAACGGGTTGAAGTCGAGGTAGTGGGCGCGCGTGAGCGACTCGCACAGGCTCTTGAGCGCCTGCAGGGCCAGGTCGCGGCTCTTGTAGCCCAAGCCCTTGCGAAACGGCCGCCACAGCGGGTGCGAGCGCGCTTCGACCCGCTCCATGATCCAGGTCGACGTCGGGGTCGGTGCCGGCAGGAAGGTGTTCACGTACTCGTTGCAGTCCGCGATCGACAGGCTAGAGAGCGCCTTGCCCTTCTGCAGGACGGCCCACAGCAGCAGCCGCTCGGCCTCGGTGCGGTAGCGCGCCAGCGTGTTGGCGTTGCCGGCGTACTTGCCTAGCCACCAGAGGATCGCCGCCTTGTCGTCGTGCGCCTCGGTCTTGTTGCGCGAGTCCAGGTCGCGGTTGGTGCCGAGGCTGCCGTCCAGCGCGCGTGGCAGCACGAAGTACTCCAACGGCGCGACCGACGTCGACGGCGCGCGCTCCAGCACCACCGGCTGGCCCCAGCGCGGCGGGCGGGCCAGGGCGGTCGGCGCCACCGGCATGCCGAGCGCCTGCCCATTGGCTTCCAGCCAGGCGGTGATGCGGCCGGCACCCTTTTCGCCGAGGCGCGGCACGTTGCGGTACCAGCGGTAGCCGGCCGCATTGACGGCCTGCACCAGACCTCGGAGGGTGTTGAGGCCGACGTCGGCGAGCTTGAGAGCGATCGACACGTCGAACCAGCCCAGCACGTGGTGCTCGGGCTTGGGCACTTCCACCAGCAGGCGCTCCAACTCCGCCAGCGCGACCAGTTGCTTGGCGCGCAACCGGGCGTTGCGTTCCTGCCGGCGGCGCACCGCGGCCTCGGCCGGATCCTCGCTCTCGCCGCCGGCGGGAAACTCGGCCGTAAAGAGCTCGAGCAGCTCGGCCTCGGTGTAGAACCCGTCCGGGTCGCGTTCGGCGGCGAAGTCGTCCAGCGACGGCGCTTGCCGCTTGGGCTGGGCACCGGGCGTGACTGGCGCCGCCTCCAGCGGCGCGATCGCGGCCGGGCGGATCTTCAGGAGGCGCGCGGTGGCGAAATCCTTGTGCTTGCGGGCGGCCGCGACCAACTCGTCGAGCAGCCAGCGCTGGGTGCGGCGCGCGCGCGGCGTGTCGCGCCCGAAATCCAGGTAGCGGTCGGCCGCGTCAGCGAGGTCCAGCCCCTCCAGGTAGGTGCGGAAGAACGCAATGTGGTGCAGGCCGATGCGCCGTCGCTCCGGGGCCGCTCGGGCAGCGGCCGGTGCCTGGCCATCAGCAGGCGCTGCCGGCGTGGCCACCTCGCGAAAGGTCACGTCCTCGACCGTCGCGTCGGCGGGCAGGGCGCCCGGGCGGTTGGCGGTGGTCTCGCGGTCGTCGTTCGTCGGCATGCGGGTTCGCTGTGGGTCGGTCTGGGGGTGTTCGTGGCGCCGACCCCGCTCGGCCGGCGCCGGCTCGGACCGGTGCGGGGCCTTGCTGGCCAAGGGCTGGCGGCCGGGGAGGGTGAGGCGCGTTCAAAAACAGCCTAACTTCACGTATTTTGTGAAGGGGTACATAGTAACACCTATGTATCCCTTGGTTTCACCCTAAAAAATTGCGCCCTCGCGCAATCAAGTCCACAGCAATGCGGTTGACGAAGGGAAAGTCGCACGCGGAGTCCTTGAAATACAGTCTAGGCGCTCGGTGGCTGCTATACCAAGGACACCTTGTGGAGGCAGCGGCTCGACCCGTGCATTCAATCCTCTTCCCGTTGCCCGGAAGGGCAGGGGAGTGGTGGTTGAGAAAATGCGACCGGTCTACACGGCACGCGGGTCCGCGCGATGACTAATCGACCCGAGGCCCTGGGGAAAAGCGGTGCTCTTGCTCGGCGTCAGCCTCATGCAAGCGCTCTTGCCAGGCCCAGTGCTGGTACCAGGGCCCCGGGCGCGTGGGCCAGCGGCCGTCAACAGTCGGAATTCCCTGGTAGGTCTGTACCCACCTTGCGAGGCTGTAGCGGTCGTACTTCGCTTGAAAGCGTTCGTTCTCGTCGGCGTCGCCTGTCTCGCCGGGAAAGCGGATTGGGAGCGTGTTCGTTCGCACGCAATGCACTAGATACGCAATGATCTCCTCCTCCAAGTCGCTTTCGGAGAGTGCCGCCTCCGTGGGAAAGTGGATGGCGAAGTAATCCTGGTCACTCCTGCTCCTGTTCAGCAACTCCAGCGCGCGTACCAGGCTCCTGTCATAAGGATCGATCAGCCCCAGATAATGGAGCGCATCGCGTATAGAGGACTCCATTGCCTCCGCCTCTTCGGCGAATGCAATCGTGACAAGATGGAATTCGCCGCTATCCGCATAGGCGCCATCCGGTAAGCGTAGATGGGGCGGCATCGAACTGTTCCGCTGAGGGGACAGGAGTAGGCCACCGTGGGAGGCTGTGTAGACGTGCCGGATTCCGGGTACGAGTTCCTCGGGCTCACCGATCGCGATTCCCCAAGGGGTGCTGTTTTCCAACTGGCGCTGGCGCATTCTCGGAGAATAGCCCACGCCCGCAGACGTGACAGCGTCGTAGACCGATCCATTTCCATCGCTTAGACCCAAGAGCGTAGTGAGCTTCGTCACAACCTCGAAAAGGATTGTCTGCCCATCTGAGCCTGGATCAACCGTGTCGACATAGACAGGCTCGTGTGGCTGCTGGACCGCCCTTGAAAGCTCACGCCAACCCGCATAGCCCATTGCAGTAGCCATGAACTCTTGAGTTTTCTGCAAGCTGGGTTGAAGCGTTCCAGGGTTTCGCCAGTTCCCTGGCAGTTCCATGGCGGTGAAGGCGTCGAAAAGACGGCGAGCCATGCCTTTGGCTTCGCGAAGATGAGCGGGGAATAGACGCATGGCAGCTCCTTGGCATGAGGGTCGGCGGCGGCTCGCTCACCATCGACCCCGACAAGAAGCAGGATGAAAGGCGGTATTACTAAGTGGCAGTGCCGTTGCGGCTAACCCAATGCGAGCGGGACGCTTTCTGCCAAGCGTAGATTTAGATTAGCACAGATGCGCCATGCGGGGCCGCAATCCTCAGAGATTCGAGTGCACGATCCGCTGTCTTTTCAGACAAAGCCCCCGCAAGAAACTTGCGCATGGTCGGGCTATAGATTGAGCCCTGCCGCGAGGAACTATTCGGCGAGTATCAGCGGTATGGGTGCCCGAGCCGGAAAACGGAAAAGGTCGCCTGAAAGTGCCAATTTCAACGACCCGGCCACCAGATACTTCCATGTTCAATGAACCAAGAGTTCCACGTTCGCTGAACAATTCAGCAGTGAAGGTCCCCAATCTCACGTTCGAGCGGTTCAAGATTCAGTGAATCTCGACAGAAGGTTTTGGCGCGCGCGCGTGCGGGCTATCATCAGGTAGGCAGACTTTTCTAGGATTCCATGAAAGCACGCACGCGCTGGCTTGCCTGTACTACCTGTACGGTCTTGCGGGACCATGTTCTCGACACCAGCGGCCAGACATCGCTAGGGCCCTGTCGCACCACCGAGAGCTGGGTCTGCACAGTTTGCGGAACCGTCCATCCAGTCGCGCCGGCGAACAGCGATCAGGCCGATCGGGACCGCCTAGAGCGACTCGGCCAGATCCGCTTGATTGACTGAGTGTAGGGCACCAGAGTGGCCGCCTCGCGCAGAATGTCTAGCGTGCCCCAGGATAGGCGGCGTTATTGGAGTTGGCTAGAGGATCTAGCAGCGCACGCCGGAGTCGCAGATAGTTCTGAGTGACGAGAGCCAGAAAAGCTTGATTCGTTTCGCAACTTCGCCGGGAAGGGCTAGAAGTTGTGCTTCGGTGGTGCACTATCGAGTGCATGCTGACAAACGGAAGGGAGGAAGCGTGAACAATCGAATGTTCCACAACGAGTCTGTTCGAGGCTTGGAGTTCCAGGGGCTGATAAGCGCTGACGGCCCGTACATCACGTGCAAGAGCCGATCGGGCGGTGTTGCTCTCGGGGTCTGCGGATTGCGCAAATTCGCCCCCGTCGACCCTATGAATCGTCCGCGTAACCAGGGATGGTGGCTTGTTAAGTACGACAACGAACCTCGCCTAGACCTGACCGACTTCTCAGATTCGGATGTGAAACAACTGAGCGAGGCCTTTGGAATTGCGTTGCTCCCCCCGCATCTGCTCGTCGCGCAACAGGTACGGCGGGACTACTTTTTCAAGTCCCGGGCGGGGGAGGCCTTGTTTGCATGGGTTCGGGCCCACCCTCGATTGGCAAGTCAACACGCACGCTACGACGCGTATCTGCCAGGCTGGCATAGCGAGGCAGTCGCATCGCACGAATAAGGCGGATGCAAGCGAACACCATAAAAAAACGGGAGGCAGAGCCTCCCGTTCGTATTGTTAGCTTGTTGCAATGGATTTACAGCGCTGCGTCCTTGACCTTCTTCAGCGGGCGAACCTTGACGCGCACAGTGGCCGGCTTGGCTTCAAACCACTGCTCTTGACCCGTGAACGGGTTTTTGCCGAAACGACGCTTGGTCGCCGGCACCTTCACGGAGGTCACCTTGAAGAGGCCGGGAAGCGAGAACTCGCCAGCGCCCTTCTTGTGGACCGCGCCGAGGATGGTGTTCTCCAGATGCTGAAGTACGGACTTGACCGCCTTGGCTTCGACTCCTGCCTTCTCAGCGAGGTGGCTCACCAGGCTGGCTTTCGTGAAAGTGTCCTTCAACGGTTTGATCGCAGTAGCGGCGGCTGGTTTGGCTGCTGGTGCTGCCTTCTTTGCCGGTACGGCTTTCTTTGCTGCGGTCTTGGTTTTCGTCGCCATGGAGTGAGTAGTTTTCAGAAAGTTAACCATCCAAGGATGGCGAATGACAGTGCGATTTTTCGCGTGTCAAGCATAGCAAAGCCAAAGCCTTTTTGGCGATCTACGGCTGAAGTTTCCAATCGCAAATCAATGTCTCTGCTGGAGGACATTCTAAGAGGGCAGGGCAGGGTGCCGGTTTCCTGGATCCCTCGGGTGGCTCAATTGCTGGTAGTCTCGCTGCTGCGCTAATTGAGCGCAAAAGAGGCAGGCAAGGATTCAACTCACCTCTTTCACATTCGGCATAAATTAGGAACACCATGGCAACCTATAAAGAATTGATGGCCAAGAAGGCTGCTCGGGGTCGCCTCAGAAAACGGAAAATAAAGCACGCTAAGCCGGTTGCAGCGGTCGTAGCGGCCTGAACTTGCCCGCGCCGATCTTGGCGCTGCTGCGCCAGAGGTAATCGCCGGTCAGGTTGATGTGCTCCCAGCCGAGCGGCGACAGGTACTGCAACAGGCCGTCATCGACGGCTTGAGCGTGGCCACGTAAGGCGTTCGCGGCCCGCTCCAGATAGACCGTGTTCCACAGCACGATGGCGGCCGTGACCAAGTTGAGGCCGCTGGCTCGGTAGCGCTGCTGCTCGAAGCTGCGGTCGCGGATTTCCCCCAGGCGGTTGAAGAACACGGCGCGGGCCAGCGCGTTGCGCGCCTCGCCTTTGTTCAGCCCGGCATGCACGCGGCGGCGCAGCTCGACGCTTTGCAGCCAGTCCAGGATGAACAGCGTGCGCTCGATGCGTCCCAACTCGCGCAGGGCGACGGCCAGGCCGTTCTGGCGCGGGTAGCTGCCAAGCTTCCTGAGCATCAGCGAGGCCGTCACCGTGCCCTGCTTGATCGAGGTGGCCAGCCGCAGGATTTCGTCCCAATGGGCGCGGACGTGCTTGATGTTGAGCGTGCCGCCGATCATGGGTTTCAGCGCGTCATAGGCGGCGTCGCCCTTCGGGATGTAGAGCTTGGTGTCGCCCAGGTCGCGGATGCGCGGCGCGAAGCGGAAGCCCAGGAGGTGCATCAGGGCGAAGACGTGATCGGTGAAGCCCGCCGTGTCGGTGTAATGCTCCTCGATCCGCAAGTCGGACTCGTGGTACAGCAGGCCGTCGAGCACGTAGGTCGAATCGCGCACGCCGACGTTCACGACCTTGGTGTGAAATGGCGCGTACTGGTCAGAAATGTGGGTGTAGAACGTCCGCCCTGGGCTGCTCCCGTATTTCGGGTTGATGTGGCCGGTGCTCTCGGCCTTGCTGCCGGTGCGGAAGTTCTGGCCGTCCGACGATGAGGTGGTGCCGTCGCCCCAGTGCTCGGCGAAGGGATGGCGGAACTGTGCGTTGACCAGATCGGCCAGCGCCGCCCCGTAGGTTTCGTCGCGGATGTGCCAGGCTTGCAGCCAAGCCAGCTTGGCGTAGGTCGTGCCGGGGCAAGACTCCGCCATCTTGGTCAGGCCCAGGTTGATCGCGTCGGCGAGGATCGTGGTCAGCAACAGGTTCTTGTCTTTGGCCGGGTCGCCCGATTTCAGATGCGCGAAATGCCGAGTGAAGCCCGTCCATTCGTCCACCTCCAGCAGCAGTTCGGTGATCTTGACGTGCGGCAGGATCATTGCCGTCTGGTCGATCAGCGCTTGGGCGGTGTCGGGTACCGCCGCGTCGAGCGGCGTGATCTTCAAGCCTGACTCGGTGATGATGGCGTCCGGCAGCTCGTTGGCCGTCGCCATACGGTTGACGGTGGCAAGCTGTGTTTCCAGCAGCGTCAGCCGGTCGTTCAGGTACCGGTTGCAGTCGGTGGCCACGGCCAGCGGCAATTCGCTGGCCTGCTTGAGGCTGGCGAATTTCGCGGGCGGCACCAGGTAGTCCTCGAAGTCCTTGAACTGGCGCGACCCCTGCACCCAGATGTCGCCGGAACGCAACGCGTTCTTCATCTCCGACAGCGCGCACAGTTCGTAGTAGCGCCGGTCGATGCCGGTGTCGGTCATGACCAGCTTCTGCCAGCGCGGCTTGATGAACTCGGTCGGCGCGTCGGCGGGCACCTTGCGGGCGTTGTCGCTGTTCATGCCGCGCAGCACCTCGATGGCGTCGAGCACGTCCTTCGCGGCGGGAGCGGCCCGCAGCTTGAGCACGGCAAGGAATTCCGGCGCGTAGCGGCGCAGCGTGGCGTAGCTTTCGCCGATGCGGTGCAGGAAATCGAAGTCCTCGGGCTGCGCAAGCTTCTGCGCTTCGGTGACGCTCTCGGCGAAGGCATCCCAGGACATGACGGCCTCGATGGCGGCGAACGGATCGCGGCCCGCCTGCTTGGCCTCGATCAGCGCCTGGCCGATGCGGCCGAACAGCCGCACCTTGGCGTTGATCGCCTTGCCGGACGCCTGGAATTGCTGCTGATGCTTGTTCTTGGCGGCGTTGAACAGCTTGCCCAGGATGCGGTCGTGCAGGTCGATGATTTCGTCGGTGACGGTGGCCATGCCCTCGATGGCAAGCGCCACCAGGGTGGCATAGCGTCGCTGCGCCTCGAACTTGGCCAGGTCGGCGGGCGTCATCTGGCCACCCTCACGGGCGATCTTGAGCAGGCGGTTCTGGTGCACCGACCGCTCGATGCCAGAAGGCAGGTCGAGCGCCTGCCACGCTTTGAGGCGTTCGATGTGTTCCAGCATGTGCCGCGAATTCGGTTTGACGGGCGATTGGCGCAGCCAGGCCAGCCAGGTCGTTTTGCCGTTGTCCCGACGCTTGAGCAGATCGTCGAGGCGGCGGCGATGCGCGTCCGACAGCGGTTCGGCCAAGGCATCGTAGATGCGCCGGTTGGCGCGGGTGATTGCTTCGGCGCTCGCCCGCTCGACGGCGTTGAGGGCAGGCAGAATGACCGACTGCTGCCGCAGGTGCTCGATCAAGGTGCTGGCCAGCACGATGCCCTTGTCGGTCTGCAAGGCCATCTCGGTCAGCAACTGGACGGCCTGCCGGTAGTGGCCCATGGTAAAGGGCTGGAAGCCGAACACCGTTTGCAGTTCGACCAGGTGCTCGCGCCGGGTCTGCTCCCGCTGCCCGTATTCGTCCCAGCTTTCGACGCTGACCTTGAGCTGGTCGGCGACCAGTTTCAACAAGGGCGGAAACGGCGGCTCATCGACGCCCAGGATGACACCAGGAAAGCGCAGGTAACAGAGCTGCACGGCGAAGCCCAGCCGGTTGGCCGGGCCGCGCCGCTGCCGGATGATGGAGAGGTCGGTTTCGCTGAACGTGTAGTGACGGATCAACTCATCCTTGGTGTCCGGCAACGCCAGCAGGCTTTCGCGCTCGGCGGCGGACAGGATTGAACGACGTGGCATATTTACTGATCCGTTCTCAAGTATTGATACAGGGTTTCGCGACTGATTCCGAATTCACGAGCCAGCTTGGTCTTTTGCTCGCCAGCCTCGACACGTTGGCGCAGTTCGGCAATACGCTCAGACGACAGGGATTTCTTCCTGCCACGGTAGGCCCCGCGCTGCTTGGCGAGCGCGATGCCCTCGCGCTGCCGCTCGCGGATCAAGGCGCGTTCGAACTCGGCGAACGCGCCCATTACCGACAGCATCAGGTTCGCCATCGGCGAGTCCTCGCCGGTGAAGGTCAAATGCTCCTTAAGGAACTCGATGCGTACGCCGCGCTGGGTGAGGCCCTGCACCAGGCGGCGCAGGTCGTCGAGGTTGCGCGCCAGACGATCCATGCTGTGCACCACGACCGTGTCGCCTTCGCGCACGAAGGCGAGCAGCCGTTCCAGTTCGGGCCGCCGTGTGTCCTTGCCCGACGCCTTGTCGGTGAACACTTTATCCACCTGGATCTGTTCGAGCTGCCGTTCTGGGTTCTGGTCGAAGCTGCTGACGCGGACGTAACCGATGCGCTTGCGCTTCGAAGCGTTGATAACACTCCAACCCGCAGAAGTGCTCGACGTATTCCGCGCCTTCCGGGGTGAAGGCGGCATCGAGCGGGATTTCCTTGCAGCACACGCAGCAACTGGTGGTGGTCGAGTCACTTGCATTCATGGTGGCACCCCTCCATTGACTGACGAAGACGGCGAATGCCGCCGCCGGCATTGGCTTCGCGAACAGGAAGCCTTGTCCTGTGTCGCAGTCCGCTTGTCGCAATAGATCAAGACTCGCCGATGTTTCCACGCCTTCAGCCACCACATCCATGCCCAGCCCGTGCGCAAGCTGAATCACGGTGTGCACGATGGTTTGGTCGCGGCGGTCGTTGGCGAGCCCGGCGACAAACGATTGGTCGATCTTGAGCGTGCTGATTGGGCAGCACTTCAGATGTTGCAGACAGGAATACCCCGTCCCGAAGTCATCGGCGGCGAAGCGCACACCGATCTGCCGCAAGGCGTCCAGGGCGGGGAAGATCGCCGGATCACCAAACGCGACCGATTCGGTCAGCTCGATTTCGAGATACTCGGCGGGCAACTCGGCATCAGCCAGCACGCCCTTTACCCACCCGTCGAAGTCCGGTCCCACTTGGCTCGCCGAAACATTGACGGCCAGCCGGAACGGTCGCCATGCCAGCATTCGCCAGTCACGCATCTGGCGGCAGGCTTCGCCCAGCACCCAAGCGCCGATTTCAGGCATCAGGCCGGACGATTCGACCACGGGCAGGAACTGGCCCGGTGGCAATAGTCCAAGCGTCGGATGACGCCAGCGCAACAGGGCTTCCGCGCCGACAATCCCACCACTGCGCAGATCGACGACGGGCTGGTAGTGCAGTTCAAGCTGCCCGCGCTCGACCGCTTGGGCCAGTTCCGGCGTCGTCCATCCATCCGGCCGGAAAGCGCTCATTCTCTTTCCCTGAATGCCCGCAACGCCCGCGACAGGGACAGAAGGAACAGGCCGGTCAAACCGAGCGCCGCGATGACCCAATGCTCGCCGAGGAAAGCACCGGCGGTTGTGCCGGCCAGCACGACAGCGAGGATGGGCAGGTGGCAGGGGCAAGTCAGCACAGCCAGTCCGCCCCACAGGTAGCCGGTGATCGGTTTGTGCGTCTCGGACGGCAAGCGCTCGGGGTTGTTCATGGCAGACTCTCCGCGTGCTGTGCCGGCTCGGTCGGCAGGGTGGCCAACTGCACTTCCAGATCGGCCAACGCTTCGCGCCGACGCTCGACGAACTGACGCAGCAGGGCAAGCTGCGCGGCCGCTTCGTCGCCGTCCGCCGCATCCAGCGCCCGGCACAGCCGCGCCAGCGCGTCGAGGCCGATGCCCGCCTCGAAGGCCGCCCGCACGAAGCACAGCCGTTGCAAGGCGGCGTCATCGAACAAGCCGTAGCCGCCTGGTGTGCACGCCACCGGGCGCAGCAATCCGCGCAGCAGGTAGTCGCGCACGATATGCACGCTCACCCCGGCATCAAGAGCCAGCCGGGACACCGTGTAGGCGTTCATTGAACACCTCCTTTTTCTCACCCGGCGCAGCAGGAAAGCTGCTTCACATCCTTGTTGAAGGTCTGCGCCGCGAGCTTCAACCCCTCGACCATCGTCAGGTAGGGGAACAACTGGTCGGCCAGTTCCTGCACCGTCATGCGGTTGCGAATGGCCAGAGCCGCCGTCTGGATCAGTTCACCCGCTTCCGGCGCGACCGCTTGTACGCCGATCAGCCGATGGCTGCCTTCCTCGATAACCAACTTGATGAAGCCGCGTGTGTCGAAGTTGGCGAGCGCACGCGGCACGTTGTCCAAGGTCAAGGTGCGGCTGTCGGTCTCGATCCCGTCGTGGTGGGCTTCCGCCTCGCTGTAGCCCACGGTCGCCACTTGCGGATCGGTGAACACCACGGCCGGCATTGCGGTCAGGTCGAGCGCCGCATCGCCGCCGGTCATGTTGATCGCGGCACGGGTGCCGGCCGCTGCCGCCACATAGACGAACTGCGGCTGGTCGGTGCAGTCGCCGGCCGCGTAGATGTTCGGGTTGCTCGTGCGCATGCCTTGGTCGATGACGATGGCACCTTGCGCATTGACAGTGACCCCCGCTGCGTCCAGCGCGAGGCTGCGCGTGTTCGGTGTCCGACCGGTGGCAACCAGCAGTTTGTCGGCGCGCAATTCACCGTGCGTGGTGGTCAGCACGAATTCACCGTCCATATGGGCGACCTGGCTGGCTTGCGTGTGCTCCAGCACCTCGATGCCCTCGGCACGGAAAGCGGCTGTCACCGCCTCGCCGATGGCCGGGTCTTCACGGAAGAACAAGGTATTGCGCGCCAGGACCGTGACCTTGCTGCCCAGCCGGGCAAAGGCTTGCGCCAGCTCCAGCGCCACCACCGACGAGCCGATTACGGCAAGGCGTTCGGGAATGGTGTCGCTCGCCAGGGCCTCGGTGGAAGTCCAGTAGGGTGACTCTTTCAAGCCCGGAATCGGCGGGACCGCCGGGCTGGCACCCGCGGCGACCAGGCAGCGGTCGAACATCACGACGCGCTCGCCACCCTCGTTCAAACGGACGGTAAGGCTCTGGTCGTCCTTGAAGCGCGCCTCACCGTGCACAACGGTGATGGCCGGATTACCGCCCAGGATGCCTTCGTACTTGGCGTGCCGCAGTTCGTCGACGCGGGCCTGCTGCTGGGCCAGCAGCTTACTGCGGTCAATCGTAGGCACAGTTGCCGCAATACCGCCATCGAACGGGCTTTCCCGGCGCAGATGGGCGATGTGGGCGGCGCGGATCATGATCTTGGACGGCACACAGCCGACATTGACGCAGGTGCCGCCGATGGTGCCGCGCTCGATCAGCGTGACCTGCGCGCCTTGCTCGACGGCCTTCAGCGCCGCCGCCATCGCGGCTCCACCGCTGCCAATGACCGCTACCTGCACCGGGGGCTCGTTGCCACTGTGCTTTTCGGCGGCGGCCATCCATCCCCGCACCTTGTCGAGCAGTCCGACGCGGTTGTCCGCCAGTGGCGCATCGGCTAGCGTTGCCTTGTAGCCCAGTCCGGCCACGGCGGCAGTCAGCGCGTCCGGCGATGTGCCCGGCACGATGGCGAGTTGCGCTGTGCCCTTCGGATAGGACACCAGCGCCGACTGCACGCCTGGCACTTTTTCCAGCGCTTCCTTGACGTGCGCCGCGCACGAGTCGCAAGTCATGCCGGTGATTTTTAGATGGGTCATGCAACAGATCCTTTATCGTTTGTGGCGCCAGACAATGACGTCCGTTGTGCTGCGGTGCCGTTTTCAGTGACTCACTGCTTGACGCTGGACGGATAGCCCGCGTCTGCGGTTGCCTTGGTCAGCTTCTGCACGCTGGTCTTGGCATCGTCGAAGGTGACGACCGCTTGGCGTGTCTCGAAAGTCACGTCAACTTTGCTGACGCCTTCGACCTTGGAAATCGCCTTCTTGACAGTGATCGGGCAGGCGGAGCAGGTCATGCCCGGTACGGACAGCGTGACGGTCTGGGTGGCGGCCCAGACGGGGGCAACAACGGCGGCGAGGGCGAGGGAGGCAAACAGTTTCTTCATGGTGAACTCCGATCAGTAGAAAAATGGCATGACGTAGGGAAATCCGAGCGCGACCAGAACCAGCGCGGCCACGATCCAGAAAATGAGCTTGTAAGTAGCTCGCACTTGGGGAATCGCGCAGACCTCACCCGGTTTGCAGGCCGCTGCCTGCCGGTAGATGCGCCGCCAGGCGAAGAACAACGCCACCAGCGCCACGCCGATAAAGATGGGGCGATAGGGATCCAACACCGCCAAGTTGCCGATCCAAGCGCCGCTGAACCCCAAGGCGATCAGAACCAACGGCCCGAGGCAGCAAGCCGAGGCGAGGATGGCGGCAAGCCCTCCAGTGAAGAGCGCGCCGCGCCCGGTTTTTGGTTCAGACATGCGCTTGTCCTTTCGAATTGAAATTGGATAGCGTAACCTTACTTCCGTACTCATGTACGGAGTCAAGCGATATGGAAAACAATTTGGAGAACCTGACCATTGGCGTTTTCGCCAAGGCGGCCGGGGTCAATGTGGAGACCATCCGTTTCTATCAGCGCAAGGGCTTGTTGCTGGAGCCTGACAAGCCCTATGGCAGCATCCGCCGCTATGGCGAGGCGGATGTAACGCGGGTGCGCTTCGTGAAATCAGCCCAGCGGCTGGGCTTCAGCCTGGATGAGATCGCCGAGCTGCTGCGGCTGGAGGATGGCACCCATTGCGAGGAAGCCAGCAGTCTGGCCGAGCACAAGCTCAAGGACGTGCGCGAGAAAATGGCTGACCTGGCGCGCATGGAGGCCGTGCTGTCTGAGTTGGTGTGCGCCTGCCATGCGCGAAGGGGGAACGTTTCCTGCCCGCTGATCGCGTCACTACAGGGTGGAGCAAGCTTGGCAGGTTCGGCTATGCCTTAGCGTGCTTTATTTTCCGTTTTCTGAGACGACCCCAGGAGGAGGTGCGCGAGATCTTGCGGCGCGCGCTCAGCAAGCCGCCTGCTCGCGGCGGCCTGGGCAGCCGGCTGCGCCAGCGCTTTGCCACGTTGGCCGATCCCGGGCTGGAACTGCCCGCGCGTGTCGAACCACCCCGGTCCCCGGAGTTGCCGGAATGATCGTGCTCGACACCAATGTCTTGTCGGAGTTGATGCGGACTGAGGCGGAGCCGGCCGTCATCGACTGGCTCGACCGACAGGCACCAGAGTCCCTTGCCATTACTGCCGTGACCGTGGCTGAACTGCTGTACTGCATTGCTCGCCTGCCTGACGGACGTCGCAAGTCCAGGTTACGGGACGCCGCGGTACAGATGCTCGACGAGGAATTCGCAGACCGAGTGCTGCCATTCGACGAGGACGCCGCCGTGCACTACGCCGCCCTCGTGTCCCAGCGCGAACGCGCGGGTCGTCCGATCAGCATGGCCGATGCGCAAATTGCCGCCATCTGCCGGCACCACGCCGCCACCTTGGCCACGCGCAACCGCAAGGACTTCGAAGGGATTGGCATTATGCTGGCCGATCCTTGGAGGGGCGACTGAAGTCACCGGCAAGAGCGACAAGCACCGCCTCTTGATCGCTACCGGCGAACTGATCGCCAACCTGGCCCCCGCTGCCGCGCGCGCCCGGACTGGGGCGACTGCAGCTAGGAAGACCGACCGGTGGTCCTGCACCGGTTATTGGCAAAGAAAAGCCTTGTCCTGCAGGCACTGCATGGATTTATCAAGGAAATAGTCTGGCATGGTTGCGGCAAATGGCCGGCTCGCACACAAGCGACCGCCAGGTGGGCATCTAAACTAGCTTGACTGCCATTAACCATTGCGGCTGAGTATGCGGGTCGTGCCAAGATGCGGGCAATCGGCTATCATAATCCCTGAGGTTATATAGACAAGCAAAAACATTCAGGTTAGTTATAACGCTGGTCTAGAATTTTGCCACCGTTCTCGGCTAGACTGGCTGGCCCTTCAGAGATTGCCGAGATCCTGTATGGCCACCGTCGAGCGTACCGCCTACCCGCGTTTCCCGAAGGTTTTCTCCACCAAGGAGCTGCAGGCGTGCTACACGCCGGATGCCGAGGAACTGGAGTGGGCCACCCGCTCAACCCGTGGACAAGGTCCGCGACTTGGCTTGCTGGTGCTGCTGAAGGTCTTCCAGCAACTGCATTACTTCCCCAACCTGGACAGCATTCCCGTCGTCGTGATCGACCACGTGCGCGCCAGCGCTGGTCTGGCGTCAGATGCCGCGTTTGGCTATGACCGCAAGCTGTCCCCCACGCTGTACCGGCATTACACGGCGGTGCGCGAATTTCTCGGCGTCCAGCCCTATATTGGCACCGATGCCAACGAGGTCACGATCCGCGCCGCGCGCGAAGCCGCGGAAACGATGGACCAGCAGGTGGACATCATCAACGCCACGATCGATGCGCTGATCCTGCACCAGGTCGAGCTGCCAGCGTTTTCCACCCTGGTCAACATTGCCGAGCAGATTCACAGCCGCACGCAGACCGCGCTGTTTCGACGCGTCGCAAGGCGCTTGTCGGATGAGGATCAGCAGCGGCTGGACCGGCTTCTCACCCGGGAATTCACCAACCGCCTGACCGCCTACAACAACATCAAGCGCCACGCGCGCCGTCCATCACGCAAGCATCTCAACTTACTCATAGAACACCTGACCTTACTGGACGGTTTTGGCGATTTCTCTCGAGCAATCGCAGGCGTACCTGCCTCGAAGCTGCGCTCGCTGGCCAGCCAGGCCATGAGCCTGGACGCGGCCAATCTACGGGAGATCCTGCCTGAGAAGCGCTACACGCTGATCGTCGCCTTGCTCAATCATATGCGCGTGCGCACCCGCGACGACCTCGCGGAGATGTTCATCCGTCGCATGGGCGCGATCCACAAGCGGGCGCGCGACGAGATGGAGCGCATCCAGTCGCGTCAGCGCGCGCAGATGGAGAAACTCGTCACTGTGCTCGACGGCGTGGTCGATATCGTCGCCGATGGCCAGGACGACGCGCTGATAGGCCGGCAGGTGCGCCGCTTCCTCGCGCCGTCCGGCGATCTGGAGCCGCTGCGCGAGAGTTGCGCGGAGGTGCGGGCCTTCAGCGGCAACAACTACCTGCCGCTGCTATGGCGGCATTTCCGGGCGCACCGCTCGGTGATGCTCCGTCTGGCACAGGTGCTGGAATGGGAGTCGACCAGCCAGTCTCGCACCCTGCTGGCAGCGCTGGAGGTGGTGCTGGACAACGAATCCCTGCACCGCGAATGGATCGCCGACGAGGTCGATGTCAGCTTCGCCTCGGAGCGTTGGCGCAAGCTGGTGCGCCGCCCCCACGACCAGGGCGCGCCCACCAACCGCCGTTATCTGGAACTTTGTGTGCTGTCGCATATGGTCAACGAGCTGCGCTCGGGCGACCTGTGCGTCGTAGGGTCGGACGCCTTTGCCGATTACCGTGCGCACTTGCTGCCCTGGCGCGAATGCGAGCGGCGCTTGCCGGAATACTGTGCCAAGCTTGATATGCCGGCCAACGCGCAGGACTTCGTGGCGAATTTACGCCAGTGGCTCGCCGACGCGGCGCGCAAGCTGGATACCAGCTTTCCCGACAAGCGCCAGCACGTCACCATCGGCCAGGATGGCGAGCCGGTGCTCAAGCGTACCGTCGCCCGGGAGATTCCAGCCAGCGCCATTGCCTTGCAGCAGGCGCTGATCCGGCGTATGCCCACGCGCAATCTGCTGGACGTGCTGGCCAACATCGAGCATTGGACGCACTTCACGCGGCACTTTGGCCCGCTCTCAGGCAGCGACCCGAAAATTCGCAATGCGGCAGAGCGCTACCTCCTGACGATTTTCGCCATGGGCTGCAACCTTGGGCCTACCCAGGCCGCGCGGCACATGGGGGACCGGGTCACGCCGCACATGATGTCGTTCGTCAACCGTCGGCACCTGAGCCTGGAGCGGCTAGAAACCGCGCAACGGGAGCTGATCGAATTGTACCTGCGGCTCGACCTGCCCAAGCACTGGGGCGATGGCAAGACTGTCGCGGCCGACGGGACCCAGTACGACTTCTACGACAACAACCTGCTGGCGGGCTACCACTTCCGCTACCGCAAGATGGGTGCGGTGGCCTATCGCCACGTGGCGGACAACTATATCGCCGTGTTCCGGCATTTCATCCCTCCCGGCGTGTGGGAAGCCATCTATGTAATCGAGGGACTGCTCAAGGCTGGCTTGAGCGTCGAGGCCGACACCGTGCACGCCGACACCCAGGGCCAATCGGCCGCCGTGTTCGCCTTCACGCATCTGCTGGGCATCAAGCTGATGCCGCGCATCCGCAACTGGCAGGATCTGAAGCTCTATCGCGCCGATGCCAACACCAAGTACAAGCACGTCGACCGGCTGTTCTCGGACACGGTCGACTGGGACCTGATCACGTTCCACTGGCAGGACCTGATGCAGGTCGCGCTGTCGATCCAGGCCGGAACGATCTCCTCGCCGCTCCTGCTGCGTCGGTTCGGCTCGGAAAGCCGCCGCAACCGCCTGTTCCTGGCCGCGCAGGAACTCGGCAAGGTTGTGCGCACGGTGTTCCTGCTCGAATGGATTGGCAGCCGCGAGCTACGTCAGGAGATTACCGCCACCACCAACAAGATCGAGTCCTACAATGGCTTTGCCAAATGGTTTTCGTTCGGCGGCGATGTGCTGGCCGAGAACGACCCCGAGGAGCAGCAGAAGCGCCTACGCTACAACGACCTGATTGCCTCGGCGGTAATCCTACAGAACACCGCCGACATGATGCAGGCGCTGCGCGCGATGGTGAAGGAAGACATCCCGGTCAATGTGCCCGATATCGAATTTCTGAGCCCCTATCTCACCAGCAACATCAAGCGCTTCGGCGACTACAAGCTGAACCTGGAACGGGTGCCGGAGGCCTGGATTCGCGATAGCCTCTTCGCCGGCCCCGCCCACTCTGTCCGCAAACCGCGTCATGCCTGACACCGATACCCCTTACGGCAGGGTTGATACCGTGGCCCTGCAGGCTCTGCAGGAGTCGTTCGACACGACCACCATCTTGCGCGTGGTTGACCAACTTGATGCCATTCGCTCACGCTGCAGGGACCCGGCTGGGATCCGAGATGATCTGTTGCGACTGCACGGCATGGCGCACACCGTCATCAACGGTGCCAGCCTGTCGTATGCCACCACCGGGCCGACCCTGGTAGAGCAGGCAGAGTCGGTCATCGAGGAACTGGATGACTGGATCCTGTTGCTCAAGCGCGCCGTGCAATCTCTACGGCAGTTGGAGACGCTTCGCCCTGGCGACGAAGGCTGACGCCGCTTGGCCACCTGCATCTGTGGCGACGGCGAGTGCTGGACCCGCCCACCACGCACTGGCAGTGCAGGAGTTTAGACCAATTGGTGCAAGGTATAGTCGTAGCCGACGTTGGTCTCTGCTATGTCAGTGCGAATGCCTGTGATGAATGTCCGGGTAGTGGGGATGCTTGTGGACGATGGGGGCGTGTCGGTGGGCGTGCACGTGAGGCTCTTTTCCATCCCACGGGAAGTCATGCTCATGCTGGTGATGCTCATCGTGGCGATGCGCATGCGTGTGTTCCGTCGCCTCATGCGTGTGCTCATGTTCGTGCCGTTCCCGGAGGTGCAGCCATACGCCCAGGGCCATCAGCGCCGCAGCGAGCCAGAACAGGACATTCGGTATCTCCGGCCAAAAAAGGAAAGAGATCACCACGCCAAACAGAGGAGCCACTGAGAAATAGGCCCCTGTCCTGGCCGTACCAAGATGACGAAGAGCGATCACAAACAGCGCCAGGCTCACGCCATAGCCGGCAAAGCCGATCACCATCGCAGATGCTAAAGGTAACGCTGCAGGAAGCATGCTGCCTGCAACGAGTGCGAAGCTGGTATTGCACGCGCCCGCGGCCAGGCCCTTCAGACACGCGATCAAGACGGCATCATTTGATGACACCTTTCGGGTGAGATTGTTGTCGATCGCCCAGCATCCACAGGCGGCCACAATGAGCAGCGCACCTGAGGACAAGGCGGCAGCGTCCGGTTGCCAGGAAAGAAGAATACCCCCCGCAACGATGGCAACCATGCCAAGCACAATCTGCCGATCGGCGTTCTCCTTGAACACGATCCAGGCGATGAGCGCCGTGAAGACGCCCTCCACATTCAATAGGAGCGAGGCGGATGCCGCGCTGGTCACAGCGAGCCCAGTCATCAGGAGTGCCGGGCCAGCCACTCCACCAGCCAGGATCGCTCCCAAAAGCCACGGAATTTCATGACGCGGAATCGGCGGTTGCGCCGGGGTCTGGCTGTCGGCCTTGCGTGTGAGCTTCCTGAGTAGCAGGCATCCGCCAAGGCCCAGGCCGCTACCCAGGTACAACAGTCCCGCCAGCAACAGCGGCGAGACTGAGCCCATGAGGGTCTTGGCCAGCGGCGTGCTTGCGCCGAACAGGAGTGCGGCAGCGAGCGCCGGGGCGGCGGAACGAACGGACATGTCAGCAATGTCATGGGGAATGGTTGCCTATTGTCGCGCGTTTGCGGAGAATACGGGCCTGTTACCCATATTGTGAGTGCAGCGGCCTCCCCGCAGCACCGCTGGCTGGTTCGTGCAACGCCTTGTCTCGCGCTTCGTCGTCCGTCTGGTCACGCTGCTGTTCGTTCTGAACTGCGGCGCGACCTTGGCTGCGGCGCCGGCATGGCTCCACCACGAAATGGAACATGCGCTGGAGCACGCGCACGGCGCTGCCGGGCTGGATGGCGAGGCCGACGTCGGTGAGCAACTTGCCGCCGAATTTGCCGTGCCCGATCATGACGACGATTCGGGCATTCCACATGGCGCACTGCATGCCTTCGCCCAACTGCCTGCCACGCTGCATCAACATGCGCCCCTGGTGATCGTGGCGCGCACTGGAACACCGCCATCGCATGCCGCGGCAGACGCCCTGACCGACCAGCCTCCTGGTCTTCCCTTCAGGCCGCCCCGGGTCTGACCCCGCCAGGCGCTTCCTTCGGCGCCGTCCAAGCCTATCTGCTGACGCGGCTTGCCCACGTCGGCTGCCCATTCCTGTCGCTTAACGAGTTCCGACATGGTCGCATTTCCGTGCCCACGCGGCCCGCGCGCGGCAACGGCAGCAGCGTTTCTCCTGACGCTCCTGCCGTGCGCTTCGCATGCCCAGCCGTCTGATGCCGGCATCGGCGCTGCCGCACCCGCAGCCTCGGTTTCCGCACAACCCGCATTGACGTTGCAAGCCGCGCAAAGCCGCGCGCTGGCAGCGAATCCTTCACTCCTCGCCGCAGAGAAGGAGCGGCTTGCCTGGGATGGCACGGTTCGCCAGGCCGGGGCCTATGCAAATCCCGAGCTTTCCCTGGAGGGCGATGAGTTGCGCAGTGACAACCGCACTGAGGCGATCCGCCTGATTCAGCCCATTGACGTAAGCGGCAAGCGACGCGCCCGTGCCGCCGTAGCCGAGGCAGGCAGGGACCGGACCAGTGCCACCCTGGCGGCCAGGCGCAACGAGCTGCGCGTCATGGTAGCCACCGCCTTTGTATCGCTGCAGGAGGCCGAGGCGCTGGAGCGCCTGGCGGGCCAGAAACTGGAGACCCTCGAGTCGTTCCGGAGTGCAGTTGGCCGCCGCGTGGATGCGGGCAAGGTGTCGCCGATCGAGCGGGAGAAAGTCGGCTCGGATGCGGGAGGCGCTCTCATCGAGGCGCAGGACGCGAGGCAACGGACTGCGCTGGCCCGCAGGCGTCTGGCCAGTTTCTGGGCTCGCACCGATGCGCCGGACTTCACCACGGTCAGCGGGCCATTTGGCAAGGAGGCAGCGTTCCCGGACCGCCAGATCGTTTTGAACGCCTTGTCGCAGCGCCCGGAATATCAGGCACGGCAGCAAGCCATCCGTGAGCAAGAGGCTCGTCTCGACCTGGAGCGCGCTCGCCGGGTCGGCGACGTTACGGTTGCCGCGGGCGTCAAGCGGGTCCACCAGGCCCCCACGTTTGGCCAGCCCACCGCGCAGAATACGTTGATGTTATCTGTCGGCATCCCCTTGCCGCTGTTTGACCGGAACCAGGGGAACATCTACGAGGCGACCCAGCAGGTAGACCGGGCCCGCCTGGAAGCCGATGCCACGCGTGACCAGTTGCAGCTCAGGGCCCTCGAGCTGTCTGACGGCATCGCGCTGGCCGCCAACGAACTCAAGACCCTGCGCGAAGAGGTACTCCCCGCTTCGCGCGAAACGGCTCGTGCGGTCATGAAAGGCTATGAGTTTGGCAAGTTTTCCTACCTGGAAGCCCTGGATGCGCAGCGTGCCCACTTCCGCAACGAAGCTCAGTACATCGCCGCCGCCGCGCGGTATGAGCGTCTGAAGAACGAAATCCTTGAGTTTGCCGGTAGCCCGGCGGCCAACCCGGGAGCGCAACCATGAACACCAAATCCGCTGTCGCCCTGGCTGTGGCGACGCTCCTCGTCGGCGCCATTGCCGGCTTTCAACTCGGACACCGCAATGCAGGCAGCTCGCATCAGTCCACTCAAGCTGCCCATGGCTCCGCGGCGCCAGCCGCGCAAGAGGCCAAGCGCGGCCCTCACGGAGGGCGCCTGCTCGAGGATGGGGCGTTCCAGGTAGAAGTCACGATCTTCGAGCAAGGCGTCCCTCCACAGTTCCGGCTCTATGTGTATGAGAATGGCAAGCCGCTGCCGCCCAAGGCTGCGCAAGCGGCAATCTCACTGCAACGCCTGGGCAGGCCGGCCGAGCCCATCGCTTTCCATGTCGAACGGGACTATCTGCGTGGTGACAAGACCGTGGTCGAGCCGCACTCGTTCGATGTGACCGTGTCCGCCGACCGCAATGGAAAGACGTCGCGCTGGCGATACGCGCAGGTCGAAGCGAGGGTCGAGATGGGCGACGCGCAGTTGAAGGAGGCGGGCGTCAATGTACTGACCGCGGGGCCAGTCCGCATTCGTTCCGTCCTTGAGCTGCCCGGCACGATCAAGCCCAATGGCGACCGCTTCGTCCCGCTGCTGCAGCAGTTCAATGGAACCGTGGTCGCGGCGCCAGTTGGGGAAGGGACGCACGTCAAGCGTGGCGACATTCTGGCAGTTGTGGAAAGCCCTGAAGTCGGCGACTTGCGTAGCGCGCTCGCCGTCGCCCGAGACAAGGCGGAGCTGTATCGGCGAACACTCGAGCGGGAAGAAAAGCTCTTTGCCGAGCGCATTTCGCCGGAACAGGATGTGCTCGCTGCACGGCAAGCCTATCGCGAAGCCCAGATCACCGCAAACGCCGCCGCACGTAAGCTGGAGGCGATGCGCGTGACCGCCGGCGGCGGCGCCAATGTCGCACGGGTCGAGCTGCGCGCCCCCATTGACGGCGTGGCCACGGGGAAGTCAGTAGCGCCGGGCCAGGCTGTCGACGCCGGCACCGTCCTGATGTCAGTCGCGGACACGTCCACGGTCTGGGTCGAGTTGCCCATCTATCCGAAGGACATGGCCGCCGTGCGCCCCGGCCAGGCTGTCGTCATCAAGGCGAGCGATGGCGAGACCGAGGCGCAGGGCAAGGTGGAGGCAGTCAGCGCGATGGCCGGCGAGCAGACACGCACGGCCACGGCGCGCGTTGTCCTTCCCAATCGCGAAGGTGTGTGGCGTCCGGGCACTCTGGTCAATGCTGTGCTGACCACTGGCGAGCAGGATGTCGCTGTCGCGGTGGACAAGAGTGCGATCCAGACAGTGCGTGACTGGAAAGTCGTGTTTGGCCGGTACGGGCAATACCTCGAAGCCCGTCCGCTCGAGCTTGGGCGTAGTGACGGGAAGATGGTGGAGGTGATCGAGGGCCTGTCAGCCGGCGAGAAGTACGCGGCCGGCAACAGCTTCACCGTGAAGGCCGAGCTGGGCAAGGCCGGCGCGACACACGACCACTGAGGCCACGGGAGTCCGCCATGTTCGACAGATTGCTTCAATTCTCCATCCAGCGCCGCTGGCTTGTGATGCTGGGCGTCCTCGCCCTGGTCCTGGTCGGCGTCGCAAGCCTCCTCAGGGTGCCCATCGACGCCGTGCCAGACATCACCAATGTGCAGGTGCAGATCAACACGCGCGCGGAGGGGTATTCGCCACTTGAGGTTGAGCAGCGCGTCACCTTCCCAATCGAGACGGTGATGGCCGGCCTGCCGAGTCTTGAGGCCACGCGCTCGGTCTCGCGCTACGGGCTGTCCCAGGTGACTGTGACCTTCAAGGACGGCACCGACATTTATTTCGCCCGGCAGCTCGTCAACGAGCGGATAACCGAGGCCCGTGAGCGGCTGCCGCCCGGCGTCACCCCGGCGATGGGGCCGATCGCGACCGGCCTGGGCGAAATCTTCATGTACACGGTGAAGGCTCGCCCCGGCGCCCACAAGGAGGATGGTTCCGTCTATACCCCGACCGATTTGCGCGAGGTCCAGGACTGGATCATCCGGCCGCAGTTGCGCACGGTAAAGGGTGTCACCGAGGTGAACTCCGTTGGTGGCTTTGTCAAACAGTTCCACGTGACCCCGGATCTGACAAAGCTGGCCGGATTTGGCCTGACCCTTTCGGACGTCTCGCGTGCGCTCGCGGAGAACAATGCCAACGTCGGCGCCGGATACATCGAACGCCAGGGCGAGCAATACCTGGTTCGCTCGCCCGGACAGGTGACATCGCTGGACGACCTGTCGGCCATCGTCATCGAAACCCGCGGCAGCACGCCTATTCGCATCGGCGATGTCGCCACGGTGCACCTGGGCCAGGAGCTGCGCAACGGTGCGGCTACGGAAAACGGTCAGGAAGTGGTGCTGGGAACGGTCTTCATGCTGATCGGCGAGAACAGCCGCACTGTTTCCTCCGCCGCCGCCGCCCGGCTTCAAGAAATCAATGCCAGCCTGCCCGGCGGCATAGTCGCAGAAGCCGTGTACGACCGGACCACCCTGGTGGACCGCACGATCAATACCGTCAGCAAGAATCTGCTTGAGGGGGCCGCGCTCGTCATCGCCGTGCTCTTCGTACTGCTCGGCAACCTGCGCGCCGCGATCATCACCGCAATGGTGATTCCGCTCTCCATGCTGTTCACGATCACCGGCATGGCGGGCAACGGCATCAGCGCCAACCTGATGAGCCTCGGGGCGCTCGATTTCGGCATCATCATCGACGGAGCCATTGTCATCGTCGAAAACTGCATCCGACACCTCGCGGACGAGCAGCGCCGGCTGGGCCGCCCGTTGACCCGCGACGAACGCTTTGCCCTGGTGTTCAAGTCTTCGCGCGAGGCGCGCAAGGCCATTCTTTACGGGCAGCTCATCATCATGGTGGTCTACCTGCCCATCTTTGCCTTGACCGGCGTCGAAGGAAAGATGTTCCATCCGATGGCGCTCACGGTGGTGCTGGCGCTCGTCGGTGCCATCATTCTGTCGGTGGTCTTCGTGCCTGCCGCCATCGCCATGTGCCTGACCGGGAGCATCAAGGAGAAGGAGGGCCGAGTCTACGCCGCGATCAAGCGTTTCTATGCACGGCAACTCGATCGCGCATTAGGCAGGCCAGTTCTTACCCTCGGGATCGCCGGAGCCATCCTTGCCGGAAGTGCGATGCTTGCGGCAAGGATGGGCTCGGAGTTCATTCCCAGTCTCAACGAAGGGGACATTGCCTTGCATGCCCTGCGGATTCCGGGCACCAGCCTGTCACAGGCGATACAAATGCAGGAGGCGCTGGAAAAGCGCATCAAGGCGTTTCCGGAGGTGGATCGCGTCTTTGCCAAGATCGGGACGGCCGAGATCGCGACCGACCCGGTGCCGCCAAGTGTGGCCGATAACTTCGTCATCATGAAGCCGTCATCCGAGTGGCCGGACCCGCGCAAGCGCAAGGAGACACTGGTTGCGGAAATGGAGCAGGCTGTTGCCAAAATTCCTGGCAACAACTATGAGTTCACCCAGCCCATCCAGATGCGATTCAATGAACTCCTGTCAGGCGTGCGCGCCGACGTCGCGTTCAAGATCTTTGGCGATGACATGGAGACCCTGGAGAGCCTGGGCAAGCGCGCCGAAGCATTGCTGGAATCCGTGCCGGGTGCCGCTGACGTCAAAGCTGAGCAACTGACGGGATTGCCGGTGTTGTCGGTGAACTTTGACCGGCAAAAGCTCGCACGCTACGGTATTTCCCTGGCCAGTGCCCAGCGGGTGGTGAACACAGCCATCGGCGGGCAGGAAAGCGGCACCTTGTTCGAAGGCGACCGGCGCTTCGATATTGTCGTGCGCCTGCAGGAGCATGTTCGTTCCGACCCGGACAAATTGCGCATGCTGCTGCTTCCCGTGCCGGGCGGAGCGGCGCGCTATGTGTTGCTTGGGGAGGTAGCCACGCTGGACGTGACGCAGGGTCCCAACCAGTTGAGCCGCGAGAACGGCAAGCGCCGGGTGGTTGTTACGGCAAACGTTCGCGGCAGAGACCTGGGCTCGTTCGTCCGCGAGGCGCAAGCGAAGGTTGGCGGCGGCATCAAGTTGCCTGCAGGCTATTGGTCTAGCTGGGGCGGTCAGTTCGAGCGGCTGGAGTCCGCTGCCAACCGGCTCAAGATCGTTGTCCCCGTCGCGCTTGGCCTGATCTTCCTGCTGCTGTACGGCATGTTCACAAGCGTCAAGGATGGCCTGTTGGTATTTACCGGCGTGCCGTTTGCATTGACGGGGGGTGTCATCGCGCTGTGGCTCCGCGACATTCCTTTCTCCATCTCCGCCGGAGTGGGCTTCATCGCGCTTTCCGGGGTGGCGGTGCTCAACGGCCTGGTGATGGTCTCGTTTGTCCGCCAGCTCCGGGCCGAGGGGACGCCGCTTGACGCAGCGGTCAGAGATGGCGCGTTGCTTCGCCTGCGGCCGGTGTTGTGCACCGCGCTTGTGGCATCGTTGGGCTTTGTACCGATGGCGATTGCCACCGGTGCCGGTGCCGAGGTGCAGCGCCCGCTAGCCACTGTCGTCATAGGTGGGGTCCTGTCTTCGACGTTCCTGACCCTGCTTGTCCTGCCATTGCTCTACAGATGGGTGTATCGGAATGACGCGGAAGAACGCTCGCAAACAGCGCGTCCTGCCCGTGACATGGCGCCTCCTTTGGGGGGTGTGGGCGATTAGGCCCCACGTGCTATGGTCCGGGAGCCGGCATAGAACCGGCATACCCAACGGGAGACGAAAGATGAAGAAGCTTGCGACGGGAATCATGGCATTGGCGCTGTTTGCAGCAGTTGGCGCTGCGAACGCCCACAGCGGTGGCACAGACAGGCAAGGTTGCCACGTGGACCACAGCACTGGCATTCGCCACTGCCATTGAGACGGTTGAGCACCTTCGCGGAGGTGCTCAATGCCTTGCCTCTCTGGTTCGCAAGCCGACTGACGCCACGACGGAATCGAGACCGAAAGTCGCCTACTTGCGCTCGACAACGTGCCGCACGCTCGCTAACTTCGCCACGCGTGGCTTCATCAAGCTGGTCACCGAGGCCGGCACCGACCGCCTGATTGGTGTGCAGGCGGTGGCGTCGAGCGGGGGAGCGATCCAGAAGGCGGCGCTGGCGATCCGGGCGAAATTGACTGTGCAGGAACTGGCTGACCTGTTGTTCGCGTACCTGACCATGGTCGAGGGCTGAAGCTCGCGGCGCAGACGTTCAGCAAGGACGTGAAACAGCTTTCCGTGTTGCGCCGGGTGAGAAGAACGGTGCGATGAGCGCCTGTATGGCGTCGCCACGGCGGAATGCCTACACAGGTCGCTAGGAGAGACAGACTATGAATAAATCGCCAATCTGGAAAATCATCTTGATTGTGTGCGCTGCCATCGGCGTGATTGCCACCCTTGGTGTGGTAGGCATGCTTTTGATGCATCAGCGCATGATGGGCGGCCTGAGCTGTTGCTAGTCCGGATGCAAGCAAAGTAGCGGCGCCCGGGCAACTGCGTGGCTTGTACCAAGAGACGAAATGGAAGTTTCCAGCCGTGCGCGCCGTTGCGGCAACGCCGAAACCAATGGACGAACCTTTACGCCGCTATTTGCGCCGCCTCCTCGACTTCCTGGTGCGCTTGCGTGAGACCGTGCCGTGCTGGTCGCGCGTTCGCCGGCCAGGGCCGCGCCGTCGTTGCAGATACCAAGCAAACAGTCCGAGCATACAAAGGATGATTGCCAGTGAGCTCAAGACGACGACGAGGACATCGTGGGGCAGATCAAAAGGGTTGTGGCGCACAGTCTGATTCGATTCGGATTTGGCTAGCCAGGATCGTTGCGCAATGGCGCCCATGGCTGCCGGCTTGACGTTGCTAGGTCATGCCGGAAGGTCAGGTCGCGCACGGCCGCTGGCAGCGAACCGTGCGCGCATGGAGGGATTACTTGCGCTGCATGTCCACGACCGTCGGCGCGCCATCCACCTTGTCGAATGTCACCGAAACGGCGTCGCCTTCCTTGAACTTGCTAAGCGATGCACGATCCTTGACCGGAAACGCCATCGTCATGCCCGGCATGCCCAGATTCTCGATCGGGCCGTGCTTAAGCGTGACCTTCCCGGCTTGCGCATCGATCTTCTTGATTTCTGCGGGCACAGACCGAGCCGCCTGTTGCGAGGCGGCTGGTGCCTTCATGTCCATGCCGTCCATCGATCCCGCTGCGAATGCGGCCGGGGCGGCAACGAGGGCTAGCGCGAGGGTCAGCGTCTTGACGTGTTTCATGGTGTTTCCTCTTGAAGTGAGGGTTGTGTGGAAATGGGGGAGGATTTTGTCTGGCGTCGGCGTATCAGCAGGTACACCGCCGGCACAACAAACAGGGAGAGCAATGGCGCCGTGACCATGCCGCCGACCATGGGGGCGGCAATGCGCTGCATGACCTCGGATCCGGTGCCATGCGACCACATGATGGGAATCAGGCCTGCGAGAATGACCGCGACCGTCATGGCCTTGGGGCGGACCCGCAGCACCGCGCCTTCCTGAATGGCTTCCAGCAGCGCGGACAGGCTGGCTTCGCCTCTGTCCTCGCGCTCATTCCAGGCTTGCTTCAGGTAGAGCAACATGATGACGCCGAACTCGGCCGCCACGCCGGCCAGGGCAATGCAGCCGACGACGCCAGCCACCGAGAGGTTGTAGCCCAACAGATAGAGCAGCCAGAAGCCCCCGATGAGGGCCAGGGGCAGCGTGCCCATGATGAGCAGCGCTTCATCGAGGCGGCCGAACACCAGGTAGAGCAACACAAAGATGATCAGCAGCGTGAACGGCACTACTACCTTCAGCTTCGCGGTGGCCCGTTCCAGGTACTCAAACTGCCCCGACCAACTGAGGGAATAGCCCGCCGGCATCGGCACCGCCTTGGTCACCACGGCCTGCATGTCGTGCACGGCCGAGCGCAGGTCACGTCCGCGAATGTCCACGTACACCCAGCCGGACAGGCGGGCGTTTTCGCTGCGCAGCATCGGCGGGCCCTGCACCACCTGGATGCGCGCCACGTCGGAGAGCGTGATCTGCTGGCCCCTGTCGGTGACAATGGGGAGACTGCGCAGTTGTTCCACCGAGTCACGGTAGTCGCGTGGATAACGCACATTGATCGGGAAACGTGCCAGCCCGTCGACCACTTCGCCCACGTTGTCGCCACCGATGGCCGAGGATACGATGCTCTGGACATCCTCGATGTTGAGCCCATACCGGCCGGCCGCCATGCGGTCGATGTCAACGTCGACGTAGCGGCCACCGGTTAGCCGTTCGGCCAGCGCAGAGGTGACGCCCGGTACCGTCTTGACGGCTTCCTCGATCCGCGTGGCCAGCCGGTCAATCTCCTTCAGATCCGTGCCCGCCACCTTGATGCCGACCGGACTCTTGATGCCAGTGGCCAGCATGTCGATGCGGTTGCGGATGGGCGGCACCCAGATGTTGGACAGGCCCGGCACCTTCACCACGCGGTCGAGTTCTTCGACCAGCTTGTCGGTCGTCATGCCGGCGCGCCACTGGTCGCGCGGCTTGAACTGGATGGTGGTCTCAAACATCTCGATGGGCGCCGGGTCGGTTGCGGTATCGGCGCGACCCGCCTTACCGAACACTGTGGCCACCTCCGGCACGGTCTTGATCAGGCGGTCGGTTTGCTGCAGTAATTGCGCCGCCTTGCCGGCGGACAGGCCCGGCAGTGCCGACGGCATATACAGCAGGTCACCCTCGTCAAGGGGCGGCATGAATTCTCCGCCGGTCCGCATGATCGGCCACGCGGTCGCAAGCAGCAGGACCGAGGCGATCACCAGGGTAGTCTTCGGGTAGGCGAGCACCCTGGCCAGCACCGGCTGATAGGCACGAATCAGCCAGCGGCTCAGCGGATTGGCCTGCTCCGTGGGAATTTTCCCGCGGATCATGTAGCCCATCAGCACCGGCACCAGGGTCACGGACAGGCCTGCCGCGGCGGCCATGGAGTAGGTCTTGGTAAAGGCGAGCGGCGAAAACAGCCGGCCCTCCTGCGCTTCGAGCGTGAACACCGGGATGAACGACAGGGTAATGATCAGCAGCGAGAAGAACAGGGCCGGCCCAACCTCGGCCGCCGACTCGCCAATCACGCTCCAGCGCTCGTGCCCCGTCAGGTCCCGCCCGGGATTGTCCGCATGCCAGTGTTCCAGATGCTTATGCGCGTTCTCGATCATGACGACCGCGGCATCGACCATGGCGCCGATGGCAATGGCGATGCCGCCGAGCGACATGATGTTGGCATTGACGCCCTGGTACCGCATGACCAGAAAAGCGGCCAGCACGCCCAGCGGCAGCGACACGATGGCCACCAGGGCGGAGCGCAGGTGGAACAGGAAGACCAGGCAGACTAGCGCGACCACGATGAACTCTTCGATCAGCTTGTGCGTCAGGTTTTCCACCGCCCGGTTGATCAGGGCGGAGCGGTCATAGGTGGTGACGATCTGGACGCCTGCGGGCAGGCTCTTCTGTAGCGTGGCGAGCTTGGCCTTGACCGCATCGATGGTTTCCAGCGCATTCTTGCCCGAGCGCATCACGATGACGCCGCCGGCGACCTCTCCCTGGCCGTCGAGTTCGGCGATGCCGCGCCGCATCTCGGGACCAAACTGGACCGTGGCGACATCACCCAGCCGCACGGGAATGCCGGCATCGCTGGTCACCAGCGGAATCTGCCGGAAATCATCGAGCGTCTTCAGGTATCCGGTGGCACGGACCATGTATTCCGCCTCGCCCAGTTCCAGGACCGAGCCCCCGGTCTCCTGGTTGGCGCCCTTGAGCGCCGCGAGCACCTTGGCCTGAGACAGGTTGTAGGCGCGCAGCCGGTCCGGCATCAAGACAACCTGGTATTGCTTCACCATCCCGCCAAGTGAGGCGACCTCGGCGACATTGGGCAGCGATTTCAGCTCGAAGCGCAGGAACCAGTCCTGCAGCGCACGCAGTTGACTGAGGTCGTGTTGCCCGGTCTTGTCCACCAGCGTGTACTCGTAGATCCAGCCGACGCCGGTAGCGTCCGGGCCCAGCGCCGGCTTGGCGGCGGCCGGCAGGCGGGATTGCACCTGGTTCAGGTACTCCAGCACGCGCGATCGCGCCCAATAGAGGTCGGTGCCGTCCTCGAACAGCACATAGACGAAGGAGTCGCCGAAGAACGAGTAGCCCCGCACCGTCTTGGCGCCCGGTACCGACAGCATGGTGGTGGTCAGCGGGTAGGTGACCTGATTCTCGACGATCTGCGGCGCCTGGCCGGGGAACGGCGTGCGGATGATCACCTGCACGTCGGACAGGTCCGGCAAGGCATCGAGCGGCGTACTGCGCACGGCCCACAGTCCCCATGCGGTCAGCATGACCGTCGCCAGCAGGACCAGGAAGCGGTTGCGGATCGACGCGAGGATCAGCCGGGCGATCATGGCTTGGCTCCCTGGGCGCTGGCGGCCGGCTCAACCGAGGACAGGATCGCCATGCCCTCGCTGTTCAGATGGAAGCGGAAGCGCACGCGGTCGCCAGCCTTGAGTCCTTTGGGCAAGCCCCCAGGTGGCGCGGCAAAATCCATGGTCATGGCGCCCCACTGTGCCGAGGGGATGGGTCCATGCGAGATGGTCAGACTTTCGGCGCCATTCACGGCTTCGATGCGTCCGACGCCCTCGTGCTCGGCCGCTGGCGCGACGGGTGCGGAAGCCGCTGGCGTGGCGGACATGCGCTCCGTGGTACCGCGCAAGCTGGCCTCCGAATCGATGAGGAACTGCCCTGAGGTGACCACTTTCTGCCCGGCCTTGAGACCATCCAGCACCTCGACCATGCCCGCGGCCTCGCGGCCGGTCTTGACTTCCGTTGCCACAAAGCCCGCCTTGCCGGCATCCACCATGACGATGCTACGCTGGCCAGTGCGGATGACAGACTCCAACGGTATCAGCAGCGATTCCTTCTGATCTCCACTGTCGAACCGGACGGTCGCGAACATGCCCGGCAACAGGCGCCTGCCCTTGTTGGGCAGGACAATGCGGACCTTGATGGTTCGCGTCGCCGGATTGACGTCAGGCAAGACGGTGTCGACTCTGCCCGGCAGTGGCTCGGACGCGCCGGTTGGCGTGACCTTGACCGCCAGGCCGGGCCCGATGGCGCGGGCCTGCGCCTCCGGTACCTCGGCAATCACCCAGACCTGGCTCAGGTCGGCCAGGCGGAACAGGGTCATGCCTGGGGAGACGGTCATGCCCTCACGGACGGCAACTTCGGTGACGAGGCCATCGACCGGACTCACGATACCAAGATTCGGTTGGAGCTTGCCGGAGGTCTCGACCGCGCTGACCTGACCCGGCGTCATGCCAGCCTGGAGCATGCGGGCCTTGGCCGCACCGCGCAGGTCGGGCTGCCCGTTGCCAGGCAGGCGGGACACGGCAAGGAATTCTTCTTGGGCGGCCACCCAGTCGGGCGAGTACAGCGTCACCAGGGCTTGGCCTCGCCGGACTGGGTCAAGGGTCGCTCTGACCGCGACATGCTGGACGAAGGCGTTCGTTCGTGCCTGGATCACCTGGACGCTGCGTTCGTCAATGGCGACATTGCCCGGTGCCTCGAGTACGGCGCTCATCCGGCTCGGCTTGACCTCGGCCGTGCGGATGCCCAGGTTCTGCGCAACACGACTGTCGACCGTGATGCCGCCGCCGCCGCCATCCCCGTCCGCAAAGACCGGCACGAGCTGCATGTCCATGAAGGGAGACTTGCCCGGTTTGTCGAAGCGCTGGCCGGGCACCATCGGATCATGCCAGTACAGGATCTTCTTGCCGGTCTTCGGGTCGATGTCGCCTGCCTTGAGAGAAGACGCCGCGACGGGCAAGGTCGACGGTTGCGACGACTGCGCCGACTGTGTCGCCCGCGTAACGCCGAAGCGGTAGGCGCCATAGAGGGCGGCGCTGACGAGAACGAGGCCTGCCGCCGTGGCGATAACTATTCTTATCGTAATAGCATCATCGATGCACTAAACTGACAGACATGAAAACGCGCCAGACTGCCATCCATCCGTCCGCACCTGCCGATCCGGCGGGCTTTCCCGATGCCGCATCGCTGGCCGCGCTACGTGCCTGGTACGAAGGCCTGCCGGCCCGCGATGCGGTGGTGCGCTACCTGGGCGAGCGCAAGGCCAGCGGCCAGTCCGCGCGCGGTATCCTCGGCCACATCCGGCGACAACTGGCCGATTACGCGCGTCGCCGGCAGCGGCCGGACCTGGCCGCCTGGTTTGAGCACAGTGCGGCCGAGCGAATCGGGCGCGCGAAGGCGGTCGGCCAGGCGATCGACGTGCTGCGACGCCTGCCGCCGCCACAGCCACAAATCAGCGACGACATCGGCCGGTGGCTACCGGCCCGGGCCGTGGCCGCGTTGCGCGCGCACGGCATCCAAACGCTGGCGGACCTGACCGTGCGCATTCCGCGCCGGCGCCGCTGGTGGGCGGCCGTGCCCGGCCTGGGCCCGGCGAGCGCGCGACAGATCGAGGCCTTCTTTGCCGCGCACCCGCAACTCACCGAGCGCGCCCGGGCGCTGATCGCCGTGGCGGACCGCGGGGTGATCGTGCCCTGGGAGCAACTGCGCCTGCCCCACGAAGTCGACGGCTCGTCCGGGACCTTTCGTGCCCCGCGGCAGACCTGCACCCTCAATGCGGACAACGACTACGACGCGGTCCAGGCCTGGCTCGCGCTGCACGAGTCGCCAGCCACCCAGCGGGCCTATCGCAAGGAAGCTGAACGGCTGATCCTGTGGGCAATCCTTGAACGGGAGCGTCCCCTGTCGTCGCTGACCACCGAGGACGCGATTGCCTACCGCACTTTCCTGCGCCGGCCGACCCCACACAAGCGCTGGGTGGGACCGCCGCGGCCACGCACCTCGCCCGAATGGCGGCCGTTTGCGCAAGGCCTGTCACCGCGTTCAACGGCCTATGCCTTGTCGGTACTCGGGGCCATGTACCGGTGGCTGATCCAACAACGCTATGTGCTGGCCAATCCGTTCGCGGGCATCAAGGTGCGCGGCAGCGGGCGGACTGCGCTGTTGGATACGTCGCACGCGTTCACCGAGGGCGAATGGATGTTGGTGCGTACGCTCGCCAACGGCCTGGAGTGGTCCTACGGCTGGGACGCCGTGGCGGCGCAGCGGCTGCGCTTCGTGCTGGATTTTGGCTACGCGACGGGACTGCGTGCGAGTGAGCTCGTTGGCGCCACGCTTGGCGGCATCGAGATCGATCCCCATGGCGACCACTGGCTCAACCTGATCGGCAAGGGCGCCAAGGCGGGCAAGGTGGCGCTGCCACCGTTGGCGCGCATAGCGCTCAACCGCTATCTGGTGGAGCGCGGCCTACCGGTCACACCGGCGCGCTGGGACCCGCATACCCCGTTGATCGGCAGCCTCGGCCAGGAGCCTGCCAGCGGCATCACCGGCACGCGCCTATGGGGCGTGTTGCGGCGGTTCTTCGTGCAAGCGGCGGACCTGATCCAGGCCGACCACCCGGTTGCCGCCGAGAAGTTGCGACAGGCCAGCCCACACTGGATGCGGCACACCCATGCGACCCATGCGCTGGCGCGCGGCGCGGAATTGACGACAGTCCGGGACAATCTGCGGCACGCGTCGATCTCGACCACCTCGATTTACCTGCACGGCGACGAGGTGAAACGGGCGCGCCAAATCGGGGCGGCGTTTTCCGCTCCCTAGCGACTCGGGGTGTGGCCAATTGGAGGGCGACCAGCGAGTCCTTGCTTATATCGAAACGAAGCAGTTCGTTTCTTTCTATATAACCAAAAGGCTTGTGATAGCGGATTGGCTTTATCTTGGCATGACCCCCTCACGGCCTGGGCCGCTGCAGGCATCGCCGGTCCAGTGCTGGTGAACTACATCCGGGAATACAAGCTGGCGCTCGGCGTCCCCCGGTCCGAGGTGTACGTCGATACTTTGCACATCATGGCCGGTCTGTTGTTGGTCGGATTCATCTGCAATCTGCTGGTGCGCCCTGTCCACGCGCGACACCACCTGCGCGAAGCAGCGAGCGCCGCGTAAACGCGGCTCGTCCCGATCCCCTCTTGAGCAAATACAGGAACAACGTCATGCAGAACGACCGTACATTCGCAAGGACTCTTCTCTTGATTGCATTCTGGGCATATGCGCTCATCCCGCTGGGCGCAGGCATCTGGTCCACCCTTGGAAAGGCCATGTCGTTGTTCGCCTGAGCCCGCACCCACTGCGATCCGGTTTGGCCGCCACGCTCGGCGGCCGCCAATACAGGTGTCATTCGGCAATAGATGTGCCCTGGTCTATCGCATACCTGTTTGGCCAGCTTCCGGCAGACGCACCAAGGCGTCTTCTTCACTGCCCTGTGCTCGCCGAATCGGTTGCATGGCCATCGTCGCGTTTTGGCACATGCCTCACGGCTTTGTCGTTCCGACGATTTCCAATAGTGGCCATGATACGGTCGCACGTACGGTGGCTTGAGAGGCCTAGTAATTGCGACACGCGCTCCCGGGGCACACCGGCAAGCAGCGCGCGGCGGCAGTATGTATTCCTGAGAATCCGCGGACTCATATCGGCGGCCTCGTAGCCGATCCGGTCGAATGCCTCTCGAACGATGTTGCCGAGGCTCATGTCGGTGATAGGCTTACCGCTGGCGCGCACGGCAAAAAGCAGGTCGCTACCAATCGGAAGCGTCTGCCGCCGAGTTTTCCATGCGTTCAAGGCGTCAACAGCGAACGCCTCCAACGGAATTGTCCTGGCAGGCCGTCCCCGGCCGATGCCAACAAGCAGGTGAGGCGCATCGCCCGTAGCATGCAGATCGTGCAAAGCCGCTGCCCGCCCTTCGGCTGCTGTAATACCTGTGCCAAGAAACAGGCCGACGACCGCTCGCACGCGAAGAGTGGCAGCGTCTCCGCTCCCATCTGCCATGACGAAGTCTTGCAGCCGCTGGTCGATCTCTTCCGGCAGATACAGCGGAGGACTCCCCTGACCGGACCAGCCCGCATCACTCACCAGCTCCGCGGCGGGATTATCTTCTCTGAGGCCAATCTCGACAAGGTACCGGCATAGACGATTCAGCAATTGCAGATAACGCGTACGTGTTTCAGCGGCGTAAGACGCGGCCTCGGACTGGAGCCAGAAAGTTTCGATATGCTCGCCACAAAAATTCGCCATCGTCACGCCGCGGGAAATGAGATGCCGATGGAATCGGTCCAGCATTGCGCGATGCTGGATGATCGATTGCGGCGCAAAACCAGGGCCGGCTTCGCTCGCGCGTTCCTGGTTCTGCCAAGCAGCGTATGCAAGAGACGGATTCCTGAGCCACAGATCACGCATTTTTGACTATCAACTTCGTATGCAGCGAAATGCTTCGCCGCGTCGTCTGCAAATCGAGAAGAGAGAAGGGACTTGCCACATTTCAAGATTGAAAGTCACTGCGACTTCCGGCTGCGGCAGGACAAGTCAGACAATGATTCATGCCTTCTCGTCTGCTTCACATCCGCACTGGGATGCTCGCTATATACATGTGACACCTGTGCGTTAGCCGGAATAGTAGGCAACGCACATAAGCCATCGGGAGTACAGTTGCGCGGATACGTGAACAGAACAGTTATCGCGCGCCGGTCTTTGCACTGTCCACGACGAAAGCTCACGCAACCCGCTTCAGGGACCGCAGTTCGTCAACGACAAAAACGCGGGCCATGGTGACCCACGGAAATCGGAACGGAGTGCCAGGACGATAGAACGAAATCATCGGAAAATGTCCGTCGAGAATGCACCTAAAGTGACGGACTCCCTTCTGAGGGTGTTCTGCCATGTAGCTGGCCCCGTGGAGCAGCTCGAACTCAACGGGACCTTGGTGGAACAGCATGCTGGAGCTTGGCATGCCTTCGGTTTCATCCGTTGAGGCGAGTCGTTGGACAAGCCATTCCTCGAATTCCAGCGCGTCTTTCCGTCGGCTTGGTCCACCAGCCACTGGTCGACGCGCGAGCACGGCGGCGAGATCGCATCCAGGTTAATTGACTTACAGTTCTTCCTCATTCAGTACCTTCCGCGCGAGTCCGCATACCATGCATAGCAACTTTCGTCGCACGGCAAGAATGCCGACCGGCAGAAGCGATATTGGCGTTCGGGAAAGTAAAAACGATGGCATCTCACAGAGCGGCCTGGAGACGTGGCCTGTGCATCTCAGACATTCCTGAGCATGCCAGGCGTGGGTATCGGCGGCGTAGGCGCGCCGGCACAAGGCGATGTTCCGTCAGGCACGGCAAAAAGCAGGTTGCAGCAACGCTGACTGGATCGACTGTACCTTTCACCACTGATCACGTAGCAGTACAGTTCAACTCCTTAACGGGAAGAACAGTGGCCTGGCACGAGCCTATCCTTTCCGACAGCCTTGTGAGCACACTCCCTCCGCTGCCCAATCACAGGGGCCCTGTTGCAGATTACGCCGCGATAGTTTGCCACGGCATCTTCCTGTGCCACGACGGCATCGGCTCCCTCAGGGATCACTCTGCCCGTATAGATGCGGATAGCATGGCCTGGGCGCAGTGCCTGCGGCCGCGTGCCGGCGTATACCACCTGCTGCACCGGGAGGCACGTGCCGGCCTCGTATTCTTCGCAGCACACGGAATAGCCGTCCATGGCACTGCGGTTTGCTGCCGGAGTATCGTCGCTGCCGACAGATCCTGGCCAAGCACGCCGCCCGTCAGAAGCCCCAGCCATAGCGTTTCCGCTTCGCGAACTGGCTCGGCCGCCGTCGCAAAAAATTGCCTGCGCCTCGTCGAAGGTCAGCATGATTCCTCTCCCGCCGTAGACGCCCGGGCTTCCGGATCGTAGGCGCCATCAAGGGCCGCGCCCGTGTACTCGACGTAACCGTCCTTGCGGCAAAAACTGAGCAGCCGCAGGCCGGCCTGCTCGGCAATCCGGATCGCCAGCGAAGTGGGTGCCGAGATCGTTGCCAGCATCTGGATGTCCATGCGCGCGGCCTTGCGTACCAGTTCATAGCTGGCACGACTGGACAGGAAGACGAACCCGCCATCCATCGCGACACGCTGCATCGCCAAGTGGCCTATCAGCTTGTCCAGGCCATTGTGGCGGCCGACATCCTCGAAGACATGCAAGATCTCACCGCAGGCATCGCACCAGGCTGCGGCGTGGACGCCGCCCGTCTCTCGCATCAGCCGCTGATGCGAAGGCAGTGCGGCGACGGCGCGGCCGATCATCTCGCGTGTCGGCTCCAGCCGTGCAGCGGGCGCGCGCATGCGTGCGGGCTCAAGGTCGAGCAGTTCTAGGCTCTCAATGCCACAAACGCCGCAGCCTGTGCGGCCGGCCAGCGCGCGTTTGCGCGCCTTCATGGTGGAAAATGCCTGTTCGCTAATCTGGAGCTGGACTTCGGCGCTGCGCGCGTGCACCCGAACTTCCAGGTCGTAGATGGGGTAGTCGTCCTTTTCGCGCAAAATCTGGCGGTTTCGTCTGAATTTCCTTTTTAGATCAGTGACTTGGAAATTCAGCAATTTCGCGGCAGTCGTCCTTTTGATGCAGAATCTGGCGGTTTCATGCCGCCGGCGCCGCTACTCCGAGCTGCGCCCGGTAGTCAGCCAGTAGCGTCTGCTGGGCTTCGAGCCGTGCTGCCAGCTTGGCCAACTCCGTCGCCGTCTGCTCACGTTCCGCACGCGAGGCCGCAAGCTCATCGGCCTGGACCTGCACCGTCGCGCGCAACACATCCCGTTCCGTCTCCGCCCGCGTGTGGTCGGCGTGCGCTTGGTTCAGCGCCGCCAGTGTTTGCTCGCCGCGTGCTTCCAGTTCGCGGGCACGCTTCGTTGTGGCCCCGGCTTCGGCGACCAGCCTCGCGCCATCCCTGTTCAACTGCGTGATTTCTCCCTGCTTGACGATCAGCGCCTGGTTGGCCTGCCGGATTTCCGCCTGCAGTTGCTGGACCTGCTGCTCGTGCCGGCGCGCGTTCTGATCCCGCTGCTCCTTGCTAGCATTGCGGAAGTGGTCCAGCGCCTGGTGGGCGTGCTGCAGCTTTTCCTCCAGTGAGCGTCGGAAGCCTTCATGTTCGGCCAGCCGGGCCGTGAGGTCCTGAACCTGCTGCGCAGAGCGCTCCGCCTCGATGGTGCGCTGCTGTAGCGCCGCTTGCGTGTCGCTGTGCGCGGCCCGCTCCTTGGCAATGGTGGCATGAGCCTGCGCCAGTTCGGCGCGAAGCGCGACGAGATCTGCGGACAGCTTGTCGGCCTCTGCCCGGACTTGCTGGCGCTGTGCCGTGGCGGCCGTGACCTGCTGGTCGACCACCGCCTGCGCCTCTTCGTGCAGGCGCGCCGCCAATCTGCCCACCAGATCCAGGATGGCGTCGGAGGTGGTGCCGGCCCGCTTGAGCGCCGCGCCTTCCTCTTCTTCCAGTTCCTTCAGGTAGCGGTGGATCGTCGTCTTCGAGCCGGTGTTACCCAGCGCGATACGTATCGCATCAATCGAGGGGTGTTGTCCCTTGGCGAGCAGCGAATCGCGAGCACGCTTAATGTCAAGACGACTGAGTCCGGCACGGGCCATGGCGTTAGAATTTGATACTGTGGTACGTACCATGTATATACGTACCTAATTGACGCGTCAAGGTGATTGGTTTGAGTCGAAATCTCACATGTGATAATGGCGGATTATCACGTGTGAAACCTCTCACATAGGGCTCCAGTCCAAACCTTCGGTACGAAACTCCAGAAAAGCGCGATTCTCGAAATGCTGGCCGCGCTCACCTGTCTCACGGCGGAAGGCGACAGTACGTTGCGGCCGGCAACGCGAAAACTCACCTTGCGTAGCCGCGGTTCGTCGTTAGGCGAGATGCCAAGTGCCACACCCCAAAAACGTTCACCTTTCCACGGCAACGTATGGTGGTGCCCCAGCAGCCAATCTCCGCTGGTCTTGCATCTGTCGGGCCGGCTCGCATGCTTGTCAAATGCGAGACGCCAAGCCTCGCTATACGCGCACCCAGCTCGCTAATCGACGAACGGAAACCGGAGTGAGAACCGGGTGACGCTGCCAGGGAATGTCGCGACCGATGCAGTGCCCGCATGCAACTCCATGATAGATCTCACGATGGCGAGCCCTAAACCGGTCGACTGATCAGAGTGGGAACGCGCTTGGTCGCCACGATAGAACCGATCAAAAACGCGTTCCCTATCCTTGTCAGGTATCGGGACGCCCTGATTCAATACGTGCACTGTGACAGAGTCTTCGTCACGCTGACAGTTCAAGCTCACGACCGAGCCATTGTCAGCATGGCGGACCGCGTTCGAGAGCAGGTTGCCGACGGCGCGCCGGAACATGGTCAGGTCGGCACTCACGCTGCCGGACACCGAGACCTCAATCTTCACGCCCTTGTCTTCACCCAGCACGGCAAAGTAACTCGCCAGCTTGGACAACTCGGTGCTGAGCTCGATTGGCACACGACCCAGTTCGACCGTCGCCGCGTCGGCGCGTGCCAGGAAGAGCATAGAGTCAATCATGCGCGAGAGGCGCTGATACTCCGCCAGGTTGTCCTCCAGCAGGGTCACGTAGTCGGCTGCTTCTCGTTCACGCGAGAGCGCCACCTCGGTGTGGCCGATCAGGTTGTTCAATGGCGTGCGCAAATCGTGCGCGAGATCGGCGGAAAAACGATACAACCGCTCATAGCCCGACTCCAGTCGCTCCAGCATGGCATTGAATGCGACGCCAATTTCGTGGACCTCCGTTGGCGCACTGGGGGCGTCGATGCGGTAGCTGAGTCGTTCGACGTTAATCCGGTGCACCTGCTGAATCAATGCCCGTGCTGGCCTGAGTTCTCGTCGGGTGATCAAGGCGCCCAGAAGCGCGGTGAAAACCGCGCCCACCAGAATGCCGACGACAATGCTATTGCCCAGTCGGGTCACCACCTGGCGCCTATCGTTACCGCTCTTGGCCACCGATACCGTGGCGAACGGTACGTCATCACTCGCCTCGACGAGGCGCTTTCCAATGATCCATGTGCCGTCGTCATGAATTCCCACCCCAGTGGCCGCCTGATCGAAATCCGATGGCAGGTCGTCAGCCGTTCGATAGACGAGCCGGCCTTGCGGTGTTCGGAGTCTCAACGTCAAACCATCGTATCCCCTGACCAGATCGAACAAGCTGTGTTCGAATTTCTCGGTCTGCTCAAGGCTGCCAGCGTCTCGGACCAGGTGGCTCACCTGCGTCAGCTTGGCCTCGATGATTTCTACGTCCCGCGAGCGTAGTTGAGTATCCAGGGCGTAGTAGGCGTAGGCCCCCATGCTAGCCAGCGCAAACGTGACCAGGATCGAGAATAGCGAGGTCAGCCGACCGATCAGTGAACGCGCCACGTCTCATTTTCCGCGATGAGGATCAAGGACATAACCCATGCCCCGGACGGTATGGATCAGTTTGGTATCGAACGGCTCATCGAGCTTGGCGCGAAGACGGCGTATCGCCACGTCCACGACGTTCGTGTCGGTATCGAAGTTGACATCCCAGACGTGCGAGGCGATGGACGTGCGGGAAAGCACCTCCCCACTGCGGCGAGCCAACAGATGGAGCAGGACGAACTCCTGGCTGGTCAACTCCACCTTGACGCCGGCGCGTACGACTTTGCGGCCAAGGACATCGATATCGAGATCGCCGACGCTCAGATGCTCGGATTCGCGACCGCTGCTTTGCCGCAGGCAGCGGCGAATTCTGGCGAGCAGTTCGGCAAACGCGAACGGCTTCACCAAGTAGTCGTCGGCGCCGAGTTCGAAACCACGTACCCGATCGGCCACGTCATCCCGCGCCGTCAGAAACAGAACCGGGACATCACTCTTCTGCCGGATCATCTTGATCACGCTCCAGCCGTCTGCACCCGGCAGCATGACATCCAGCAGGATCAGGTCGTACCGCACCTCGCTGGCGAGATGCGCCCCGTCCATGCCGTTTGCGGCAATATCGACAACAAATCCGGATTCAGTCAGGCCCTTGAGCAGGTATTCCGCGGTTCGAGCCTCGTCCTCGATGACCAGTATTTTCAATGAGAGTGTCCTTGATGACCGTGGCGTTCGTCGGGTTGGCCGCTCGTCGCAGCAGCAATAGGCTCGCTGGGCCGGAAATGCGTCACGGCATCCGCCTGCGCGCACGGCCGCAGTTCGAACTGGATGGTGATATGCGTGATGCCGAAGCGTTCGGCAAGCCGGTCTCGGGCGACCGGCAGAATGTCGCGTTCGGGATTGACGGCGGGTTCGTTGACCAAGTGCACCGTCAAGCTGGTCTTGCCGCTCGTCAAGGACCACACATGCAGGTCGTGCATGCTGCGAACGCCGGGAATTGTCAACAGCGCCTGCTCCACGGATGGTAAGTCGATATCCTCTGGCACGCCTTCAAGCAGAATGTTGATGCTGGATTTGAGCAGGATCCAGGTGCGAGGCAGCACCCACAGCCCAATCAGCACGGCGATAGCCGAATCGACCCAGGTCCAACCGGTGAACCGGATAACGATCGCCGCAAAAATGACGCCGATCGAGCCCAGCAGATCGCTCCAGACCTCCAGGTAGGCCCCCTTGATGTTGAGGCTCTGTTCTCGGCCGCCTGCGAGAACTCGCATGCTGACGATGTTGACGACGAGGCCGATGGTGGCGATCCCCAGCATGCCCAACGATTGCACTTCGGCAGGCGCGCGCAAGCGCTGATATGCCTCGTAGAGGATGTACAGCGCTACCCCAAACAGCAACAGCGCATTGAAGGCCGCCGCCAGAATCTCAAAACGGTAGTACCCGAACGTCCGCTGCTTGTCTGCCGGCCGCTTGCCGATCTGGATCGCTGCGAGCGCAATGGCCAGTGCCGCGGCATCCGTGAACATATGCGCGGCATCGGAGATCAGCGCCAAGCTCTTGGTCAAAATGCCGCCGATCAACTCGGCGAGCAGAAACGTGCTGGTCAGCGCGAGCGCGATTTTCAATGCACGCTCGTTCCCGGTTGCATGGCTGTGGTCATGTCCTGCGCCCATGGCGAAAGCTCCTTGCGTAAGCGGCGCGGACCATCGGGGTCCGCGCCGTCAACTCCATCTCCGTCAGGCGGACCGCGGTGCCATCTCGCCCGTCCGCTCCATGTCCTCGGCTTCGTCCTTGCGGTGCGCCAGGCGATAGAGGACCGGTAATACCAGCAGGGTCAGTGCCGTCGAAGACAGAATCCCCCCAATGACCACGGTGGCCAGCGGTCGTTGCACCTCGGCTCCCGTTCCAGTCGCAATGGCCATCGGGACGAAGCCAAGCGAGGCGACCAGCGCTGTCATCAACACGGGCCGCAAGCGCGTGAGGGCCCCGGTGCGGATCGCGGTATCAAGCGATTGGCCTTCTTCGCGCAACGATCGGATGAACGACAGCAACACCAGACCGTTGAGCACCGCGACACCGGAGAGCGCGATAAAGCCGACCGCTGCCGAAATGGAGAGCGGTATGCCTCGCAACCACAACGCGAGAATACCGCCGGTCAACGCAAACGGAATGCCGGTGAACACGAGAAGCCCGTCTTTCACGCTGTTGAACATCCCAAAGAGTAGGACGAACACGAGCAGCAACGCAACCGGCACGACGATCTGCAGCCGCGTCGTTGCGGACTGCAATTGCTCGAACGTACCGCCCCAGGTTATCCAGTACCCCGTGGGAATCTTGACTTGCCGCTCAATTGCGGCCTCGGCCTCCGGAACGAACGACCCAATGTCCCGGCCTCGCACATTGGCGCTGATGACGATGCGGCGCTTGCCATTCTCGCGCGACACCTGATTTGGCCCGGGGGCCAAGTCGAGCGAGGCCACTTCACTCAAGGGGATGTAGGTCGTCTTCGACTCGCCAGCAGCGCTTTTTGGTAGTGGCACCGGCAAGCGACGCAACGCCTCCAAGTCACCCCGCACGGTATCGGGCAGGCGCACCAGAATGTCGAACCGTCGGTCGCCCTGGAAGAATGTGCCTGCCTCCTTCCCGCCGATCGCAATCGCAACCGCATCCTGCACATCGCTCATGTTCAATCCATACCGGGCCGCCTTTTGACGATCGATGTTGACCGACAGCATGGGAAGCCCCGTGGTCTGTTCGATCTTGACTTCCGTAGCGCCCTGTATGCCTTGCAATACCGCCGCAACCTTGCCGGCGGTTTCATTGAGCACATCGTTGTCGTCGCCGAAAATCTTAATCGCCACATCGGAGCGAACGCCGGAGATCAACTCGTTGAAACGCAGCTGGATCGGCTGCGAGAACTCGTAGTTGTTGCCGGGAATCCTCTCAGCTTCCGCCTGAATCGCACTGAGCAGCTCCTCTTTTGTCTTCTTTGGCTTGGGCCACTGCGCCTGCGGTTTGAGCATGATGTAGCCGTCCGAGATGTTGGGCGGCATCGGGTCGGAGGCGATTTCCGCCGTCCCGGTACGGGCGAAGATGCGCTCGATCTCGGGGAACTTGGCCTTGAGCGTCGACTCGACTTGCTTTTGCATCTCCAGCGATTGAGACAGGCTCGTTCCGGGGATGCGCAGTGATTGGATAGCGATGTCGCCTTCGTTCAGATTCGGCACGAACTCGCTTCCTAACCGGGATGCCACGGCCAGGCAGAAGACGATCGCAATGCACGCAAAAGTCAGCACGATGGGCGTGTTGGCCAATGACGCGTCGAGCATCGGCTGATAGCGATGCCTGGCCCACTCCATCAGCCGGTTTTCCTTCTCCGCCACCTTGCGCCCGATGAACAGGGCGACCGCAGCCGGCACGAACGTCATGGACAACACCATGGCTGCAAGCAACGCCAATACCACCGTGAACGCCATGGGGTGGAACATCTTGCCCTCCACGCCAGTCAGGGCAAAGATCGGCAGGTACACGATCATGATGATGAACTGGCCGAAGAGCAGCGGTCGCCGCGCTTCCCGCGCTGCTGCGAACACCTCGTGGAAGCGCTCGCTGCGGGTCAGCTCTCGCTTGTGGTGCTCCTGGGCGTGCGCCAGGCGACGCACGCAGTTCTCGACGATCACCACGGCACCATCGATGATGATGCCGAAATCCAGCGCCCCCAGACTCATCAGGTTCGCACTGATCTTGTAGCTGACCATGCCGGTGAACGTGAACAGCATCGCCAGCGGGATAACCATCGCCGTGATGACAGCGGCGCGGATGTTGCCCAGGAACAGAAAAAGAATGGCGATAACGAGGATCGCGCCTTCGAGCAGATTCTTCTTGACCGTCGCGATCGCCTTGTCGACCAGCACGGTCCGATCGTACACAGTCACCGCCTTGACGCCGGCGGGCAGCGTACGATTGATCTCCGCCATTTTCTTGTCGACGGCCTGGGATACCGCCCGACTGTTCTCGCCGATCAGCATGAACACTGTACCCAGCACGACCTCCTTGCCGTTCTCCGTGGCGGCACCGGTGCGCAGCTCCCGTCCGATGTCAACATCGGCGACGTCGCGGATGCGAATGGGCTGCCCTTGCGCCGTGCCCACGATGACGTCGCGTATATCGTCGAGCGATTTGACCTGTCCAGGGGCGCGTACGAGGTACTGCTCGCCGCGGCGCTCGATGTAGCCGGCGCCGACATTGCTGTTGTTCTTGTCGAGTGCGCTCACCAGATCCGTGAGCGTCAGCCCGTAGGAAGCCAGCCGTTCCAGGCTGGGCGCAACCAAGTACTCCTTGGCGTAGCCGCCAATCGAATTGATTTCGGTCACACCGGTCACGTTGCGCAGTTGCGGCTTGACCACCCAATCCTGAATTTCCCGCAGGTCGGTGGGCGTGTAGGCTGCACCGTCGGGCTTGCGAGCGCCGTCTTCCGCTTCGACGGTCCACAGGTAGATTTCCCCCAGCCCCGTGGAGATTGGACCCATGGCGGGCGTGACCCCGCCGGGCAGCCGTTCCTTGGCCTCCTGGATCCGCTGGTTCACCAGTTGGCGGGCGAAGTAGATGTCCGTGCCGTCCTTGAAGATCACTGTCACCTGGGACAGGCCGTACCGGGACAGCGAGCGCGTTTGCTCGAGCCCCGGCAAGCCGGCCATCACGGTCTCGATGGGGTAGGTAATCCGCTGCTCGGTCTCCAGCGGAGAATACCCGGGCGCCGCGGTATTGATCTGCACCTGGACGTTGGTGATGTCAGGCACCGCGTCGATGGGAAGCTTCCCGTAGTTGTAGACGCCGAGCGCCGCCATCCCGAGCACGGCGAGGATGACGAGCCAACGTTGCTCAATGGCAAACCGGATGATGCGTTCGAACATGCCCGTCTCCGTGTCAGTGCTCATGCTCGGCGCTAGCCTTGCCGAGTTCGGCTTTGAGGACGAAGCTGTTCGCGGTGGCATAGCGCGCGCCGGCGCTCAGGCCTTCCGTGATCTCCACCACCTTGCCAGTGGAGCGCCCGGTCTTGACCGGCTGGGCGACGAAACCGCCCGGCACCGCAACGAACACTGCCGGCTTGCCATTGACCTCCTGGATCGCATCCGCCCTGACTGCAACAGGGACTTGAACGGCTGGCCCTAAAACCTGCACCGTCACGAACAGGCCTGGGCGCCAAGCAATGTCGGGGTTCGCCAGCGTGACGCGCGCCTTTGCCGTGCGCGTCTGCTCACCAAGCAGAGAGCCCACATAGGACACCGTGCCGGTCGCCTTGCTGTCGAAGGCAGTCGAACTGATCGTGACTTGCTGACCGACGCGAACATTGCCCAGATCCTTGGCCGCCATCACGAACTCGGCCCACACGGAGGACAGGTCAGAAATCGTGAAGACGTTCGCATCCTCCTTGACGGCTTCGCCGATTGCCAGATGCTTCTCCACCACCATGCCGTCGAATGGTGCACGCAGCTCGAATCGGTTCAGGGCCGTCGTGGCCGGTGCGGCCCCGATCGCAACCAGCTTTTGCTGCGCGTTCTGCACGGCGATTTGCGCCTCTTGCAGTGCAGTCTGGGCCTGCAGGTAGTCCTGCTCAGCGGAGATCTTCTCTTCCCACAGGCGCTTCTCGCGCGCGTAGGTCGTCTGAGCCAGGTTCAAGCGCTTCTGGGCGGCAAGCAGCTCGCTGCGTTGCTCGGACAGTGCAGTGCTCGCAATGACCGCCAGCACCTGTCCGCTCTTGACCTGCTCGCCTATATTGGCGGGGACACGCTCGACAACCCCCGCAAGGCGCGGTACCACATGCGCCGTACGGTCTTCATTGAAGCGGATTTCTCCCGGGAATTGCACGCCCGACTGGACGGCTGCAGCGCCTGCGACTTCCACACCCACGCCGGCTTTGGCGACCTGGTCGACGGTCAATTCGATCTTGCCCTCCTCCTTGGAGAAGGCGACCGTCATCGGTTTCTGAACGCCCGGCAACGTGACGGACGCGGTCGCGTCAAACACGTGGGGCTCGGCAATAGCGGCCTCGCTCTCCAGACTGTCCTTCCCAGCCATGAAGTTGATCGGCGTCGATTCGCCCGCCGCTCGCTTGATGGCACCAGTGGCCGAGATATTGGCAACCAAAGGCTTACCGTCTCGGACGACCCACAGCCTTAGCTTGGGCTCCCCACCGTCCTCGGCCATGCCGAACTCGACGGTAGCGTTGCCAGCAGCGTAGACATTGCCGCCGTGTGGACCCTTCTTCGGCGCGTCATGGTGCTCCTGGTCGCCATGTGCTGCCGTGTCTTCATGCTTGTCCTTCGACGGCTCGCCGTGGTGTTCGCGGTCCTGGTGACCGGCGGACTCTGCGTGTTCGGCCGCCTCGCGAGCGGACTCATTGCCCTCTGTCGAGGGCCCCAACAATAGAACGGTGCCGGTGGCGATCAGGCCAGCAGCCACTAGAGCTGCGATCGCAGTCTTCTGCTTATTCGTGATAGACATGGTTCGGATTCTGAGTTAGCGGCCTAACAGGCGGTCGATGGTCGTCACGGATTGATAGACCTTCGCCAACACGTCGAGATAACGGATACGTGCTTGGAACAACGTTCTTTGTGCGTCCAGCACATCCAGAAAATTGAACTTCCCGGCTTCGAAGCCCCGTGCCGCTGCGCTATAGGCTTGCTCGGCGGCCGGCAGGATCGTCTCTTTGAGCGTCTGCGCGGAGCGACGAGAGACCGTCAACTCGTTCGACGCTTGCTGCATCTCATTTGCCAGCCGGATGCGATTAGCCAGCACCTCGTCCTGCGCCTTGTCGGCACGCCGGATGGCCTCGTACAGGTTGCCTTGATTGCGATCGAACAAGGGCAGCGGAATCGATACGCCCAATACCGCCATATTGCGATTCGCGCTGTTGTCGCGCTTGGCCCCCACGCTGACGGTCACATCGGGGTATTGGCGGCTGCGCTCCACGCCCACCAGGGCTTGCCGGCGATCCAGCTCGACCTGGTCGGCCAATACGAGCGGCGAGTGGTCGAGCTCGGTCAGCAGCTCCGTGAGACCGGGCCGTGACGGCAGCGCGTCGAGGCTACCCTGCGCCGCGGAGAACTGCGGCGTGGCGTTGCCCCAGAGCGCTGCAAGCGAGGCCCGTGCGGAACGCAGTTCGGCGTTGGCGTTGTCGAGTTCGAGTTCGGCGTTGGCTTGCTCGACCTTTGCCTTGGTTTCTTCGACCGGCGAGATCTTGCCCGCTGCCACTCTGCGCGTTGCTGCCTGCGCGCCCTTGGCGGCCAAGTCCGCCGAGGCCTGCGCGAGCTTGACCCGTTCCTGGGCAACCAGCACTTCAAAGAAGCCGCGAATCACGTTGGATCGCAGTTCGGCCCGCGTTGTCGCCAGTTGCGCTTGCGCGAGTTCCCGGCCTTTTTCGGCCGCGACGATACGCGCCGAACGCTTGCCGCCCAGCTCCACAGGAATATTGAGCTGTCCGGTCGTCGTGCGCGACTCCGAGCGCGTGTCCTCCATGGTCGCGGCCACTTCGGGGTTGGGAATGGTGCGTGCCTGCATGACCGCACCTTCATTGGCATCGACTTCTTTCTGCGCAGCAGAAAGCGTGAAGTTACCTGCACTCGCCAATTCCATGGCGCGCTCAAGCGTCAAAGGACCAGGAGCCTCCAGTACTGTGCCGGAAGAAACAAGGGGTGCCGCGTTGGAATTCGCAGCAAAAGATGGGCTGATCACAACAGCCGCTAGCCCAAGCGGCAAAAATAGTCGTCGCATCGAATTGCACCAGGATACAAACCGTGGGAATTCGGCGAGACGCAGGCTCAGTGGGTCTCGCCGTCTATGTGAGACGGCGCCACTGGGGGCGATCCGGTGCGCGGGTGCTAGATGAGGTCAGTTTCAACGCATGTGAAACGGGCGGCGTCTGGGCGCGATCGACCGTGTCGAGGCGAAGCGGCTGACCGCAGGCCATCGCAGCGGAGACCAGATGACATACGCCGCAGTCCGTATCGATCACGGCCTTCTTGTCATGCCCCGCTTTTGTGCTGGATTGATGGTGGTGCTCGTGGTGGCCGAAATGCCACTTGGATTGGCTGGCCTCTTCATGCTGGCAATAGGCGGCCGCTACCGCCCAGTTGAACTGGAATGGCAGGATCAACAAAAGCAGGATCAAGCAGAACCGCCGCATGAATGGCTGAAGAAGTGTTGGCTGGCGCGCGCAAATGGCACCGCTTTACGAATTTGCGCGTCAGTTTACTCGAAGAGCGGGATACGGATGATGACAGGGCGAGGTCTAGCGGCGCGCGCGCCCAACACAAGACTGCATCCGGGAGCGAATCCGGCGGCTACGACCGAGACCAAAAGGCCTGCTTGTCGGAGAGAGCCGCGCAGTGCACGACGAGGTCGGCGCTACAGCGCGGTGCCGCATTCGGCACAAAATTTTGCGCCCGGCTGGGCCGCGCTCCCGCATTGGCCGCACACCACCCCAGCCAGTGACTTGCCGCACTGCGGACAAAACTGGGCGCGCTGAGATGCAATCGAGCCACACCCGAGACAAGTGGTGGGCCAAGGATTCGAGGGGATCCCCGCCTGGGCGCGGTCGTGAGCGTCACCATGGCGTCTGCCGTGGTGACCGCCGTTCGGGCGGTGGCCACCGTGGTGACCGCCGAACAATCGCTTGAGCAGACTCATGCGTTTACATCCGTAGTTTTGTAGCGCTTCAGTATGGAGGACCAGGGGCTGCCCTGCGGGACCCGCTGCGATTGGCGAGTCGCCGGCCTTTGAAAGCATCAGCGATCGTCAATTCCAATGACTGAGTTACAGCCCGTTGGTGTAGACGTCGCGTTGTGCAACGTTCGCGCCGCCGGTATAGACGTCCCGCTGCGTGACACTCTGGCCGTCGGTGTACGGATCACGCGACTGCGCACGGCCACCATCGGTGTACGGGTCGCGCGGGCCCTGGGCGCGAGCGTTCTCGAGAACCGAGTTCACCTGGGTGCCGATGCCGGCCGCAAACGAAGGCATCGTCGAAGCAAACAGCAGGATGCCGGCAACTGCAATCTTGGACGTGGTCTTCATGGCTTTGTTCTCCGTGTCAGTGGTCAACCACCGTGGTTGACCGTGTGAGCAGTCTACGGAGACGGCACCCGCACGCTCATGACGACCTTATTACAATCTTGTCATGTAGAGCGCCGAGCGGCGCTTGGCTCCGGTGTCCGTGCGCGCGAGTCGCATCGTCACGATTCATGGCGCCGCAGCGCGAGCTCGCGTAGCGCCTGCAGCGTCCTGTCGGTAGCAGTCGCTAGCCGCGCAAACTCCTCCAGGTTCGAGCGCAACAAGGCCTCATATTCTTCGGCGCTGCGAGGGGCAATCAATGTCACTTCTGTTTGCAAGGCGAGAGTATGCAGCGGAGTGCGCAAGTCGTGATTGAGATCGGTGTAAATCGAGCGCACAGCCGCCACGGTCTCTTCGTGCTTCGACGAAACGTCGCGCAAGGCATCGACCAACGGTTGAACTTCGGTCGGTATGCTTCCCGACAGCGAAAGATGAACAATCCCAAAGGCTGTCTGATCGCCCTTGGCTGCGAGGCACCGCATTGGCGACAGGCTGCGCGAGACCAGACGATGGGTGCACATACCCACAATCAGCGGCAGGATCAGCGCCCAGATGAGAGCCCAGGTGAGACTTGGGGTCGCTGCGATCTGTCCTGAGCCCGCAAAGACCGATTGGACGACTACTGCTGCCATCGTTCCCAACGTCGCAAGTGCACTTGTCCGCCACGCCAACGAGCGGGGACCGTGCATGATTTGATGGTTCTTGAAAGCTGACACGATAGTTCGGCATGGCGCCCTGAGTGCGATTCGAACGGTTGGAGCCACCGGTTGTCCGGAGGCTCCAGATTTCGGCACCAGCGTAGACCGGAAAGCATCGCCGCAACCAAAGATGACAGAAATGTCATCTTGGTATAAACGTTTTGCAATGGTGAACGTGCCTGGACGTGTGGTGGAGTACCGCAGGCTGGGGGCTGCGCACGTGAGTACTGCCTGTCACATCACTTGGACTCGATGTGAAGGTGCAAGAGCTTCTCGACGGGAACAGCCGCCACGATCCCGGCACCCGGCACCGTCGACTTTCCGACCTCGACGATGGCGTTGGTGATGGCCTCGACGTCGGCCTCGTCCGCGAAAATTTCAACCTTGGTATGCACGCTGGTCAGGTCGCTGGAAAAGAAATTCTTGTACTCGCCATACCCCTTGACCCTTGTGATCGTCAGGTCCGGGGCGTGGACGGTCGCAAGCTTCCTTTCTAGCTGCTCCAGCAGTTCGGTGGGAACAATGGCAATCACCCATTTGATGCTCATGACCGTCTCCTTGATACCCCGGCTGCTGCGCCAGTTTTCGTTACGCTCTCGATGTCTTCAAGTCCTGCACGTCCAGGAAGCCATCAGCGGCGCTATCACGCGTGCTGAACGTCGCGTGTCCTCGAGTCCTGTGAGCTTCCAGCTTCCAACGCAGTCGGCCCAACCCAACCAACGGTATGGCTAGTCTGTTGGCAGCACGTCCAACTGCCTGTCATGCAACGGTGCATCGCCAGCATGCCCAATCCCCCGAGGATCGCGATGGCGCCGACGACGGCCAGGACGATCCAGACCACCTTCCATGTCGATAGTTCGCCCATCACGCCACCTCCTGTCCTTGGCGTGCTCGTGGCGGTGCTCGCATCTGTGATACGTGCCTGCACCGCGCCACGATTCACTTTTCGATCCGAAACGGCTGCTTCCGCTCAGGCGTGTCGTCGGTTGTCGAACGCCGCTGGTCGTCTTGACCTTGCATGCCTTTCATCATCAGCCACATCGATAGCGGGCAGACCAGAATCAACAGGTAGGGGCCAATGCCCAGCACGAAGGCACGAACTGACGGGAAAACGGTATAGGCGATCGCCAGGATCGCCACCAGGGCAGCGCCCACAGCGGCCATGGTTCTCGTATTGCATTTCATAGCGGTACTCCTGTGGTACTCGGTGGTTCTCGATACGGCCGGCCACCGTCATTTCGACGAGGGTGTCTGGATATTGTCCGCGTACTTGCGCAGAATTTCTCCCATCGCCTGCATCATCTCGCCGTGCATCTGCATCGAGAGCTTCTCGTTGCCGGGCGGCAGTTGCCCCATCATCGGACAACCGCCCATCATGCCGCTGTCCATCATGTGGCTCATCATCATGGAATGCATGGGGTCTGGTGACCCCGATTTGGTGCCGTCGGCGCCACGGCTAGGGCTGGCTGCCACGCTCCAGCCACCGGCCCCAAGTAGGGCAAGCACAAGCGTTGCGGCCACGTGTGATCTCGTCTTCATGTCGATCTCCATATTCGATTGAGCTTGAAGCTGTTCGCCGCCGATGCCATGTGCCGCAAGATCAAGCGGCTTAACTCCAGGAGCCGGTGGCGTCGATATGGGCGGCCCGGCCATCAGGCCGAAGCGCACGCGCTCATTTCGCCTCGGGAGCGCCCTTCGGGCTGACGCCGTCCATCGGACGGGCATCCGTCGATTTCATCATTTCAGCGCACTGCTTCTGCATCGCCTCTTTGCTCGACGCGGTGCCGGAAACGGCGGCAGAATGCTTTGCAGCCGCGCGTGCACTGTTGATGGCGTCCCAGTTGGGACCCGCGAAGGCGGCGCTAGCGGCGACACCGAACAAAAGAGATGCGGCGATTCTGAGAACGGAATGCATGATGGTCTTCCCCACACAAGGTTTCCTTCGGGCCCGATCCAGACGGGAATCCGCAGACATCCCGCCGGGAGGCGGCTGAAATCAAGGCTCGCGGCAATGGGTCGCCGCGTGTGGGGAGGATCAGATTCGCAAGCGCGCTGTTGCGAGGTAGATGGGCCCAGGTACTGCAGTGGGCCGATAGGCCTTCGGGTAAGCCGGTCCGGCGTATGGAGTCGGAGGAAGAACATGCACGAGCCCGATTGCGGCGGGCAGCATGCCAAGATCAGGCGCATGGCCGTTGGCATCCGCCCAATGGCGGCCATCGTGCCGATGGTCCGCGCAGAGCGCAGGCTGCGCATCGTCCATGTCCTGGCAGTTCACGACGGAAACAGCCATCGCCGAGGCGTCCACTATGGCCCCTGCCTCGGGCGGGCAAACGTATCCCGCAATCGCCACGCGCGTGAACAACACCGTCGCGAGCAACGCGAGCGCAAGCAACTGCGCGAGGGGGGAATGGCGATGCTTCATGTATCCCTGCAAACAGGTGCGTTCAGTCTAGGCCTGCCAAAACTTGACCACAAGACGGGCGCGAATGGAGGCCGGTAGGCGGTGGACATGATGTTCATCCAAAATGCTGCGCCTAAGGCACTTGTGTCCTCAATCGAAGCGCATTGGAGATCACCGACACCGAGCTCAAGCTCATGGCCAAGGCCGCAATCATCGGTGACAGCAGCCACCCCGTGAACGGGTACAGCGCCCCTGCGGCCAGTGGGATGCCCAGCGCGTTGTAGACGAACGCAAATCCCAGGTTCTGTTTCATATTGGCAATCGTGGCTTGCGACAGTTCCCGCGCGCGTGCAAGGCCGCGCAGGTCGCCCTTGACCAGCGTGACCTGGGCGCTGTGCATCGCCACATCGGTTCCAGTCCCCATGGCGATGCCGACGTCGGCTTTGGCCAGTGCCGGTGCATCGTTGATGCCGTCGCCAGCCATGGCCACTACGTGGCCCTCGCTCTGGAGTTTTGCGACCAGTGCCAGCTTGTCAGCCGGTTTGACCTCGCCGTGAACCTCGTTAATGCCAAGAGGGCCGGCCACGGCTCGCGCTGTCGCGATGCTGTCGCCACTTGCCATCACCACGCGAATCCCGGCCGCTTTGAGCGCCGCAAGCGCTTCGGGAGTGCTGGCCTTGACCGGGTCCGAGACCGTCAGCAGCCCCGCCAATTTCCGGTCAACGGCCAGGTACATGACACTGGCGCCGTACTGACCAAGCACATTTGCCCGCAACGCATGTGATTCAATGGCGACTTGCTCCCGACGCATCAGGGAGGCATTGCCGAGTATCAGTTGGTGACCGTCAACCCGGCCCCGCACGCCCATACCCGCGTCCGATGCGAAATGTTCGGCCTTGCCTAACGTCAGGCCACGCTCACGCGCCGCCGCAACAATGGTGGCTGCCAGCGGGTGTTCACTGCCCTGATCGAGACTCGCCGCCAGACGAAGCACCGTGGTCTCATCGAGCGAATCGACGGCCAATGCCCGCTCGAAGACCGGACGGCCCTCGGTCAACGTGCCGGTCTTGTCGACGATGAGAGTGTCAACCTTGCGGAAATGCTCGATGGCCGCCGCATCCCGGAACAGGATGCCCTGGGTCGCGGCCTTGCCGCTCGCCACCATGATCGACATTGGCGTAGCCAGCCCCAGCGCGCATGGACAGGCGATGATCAACACGGCCACGGCATTGACCAGTCCAAAGACCCAGCTCGGCTCGGGGCCGAAAAATCCCCAGCCGAAGAAGGCAAGCACGGCAATCGCTACCACCACCAGTACGAATACCCCCGCCACCTGGTCCGCCATGCGCTGCATGGGCGCCTTCGAGCGCTGGGCCTGGGCCACCATCTGCACGATCTGCGACAGCACTGTCTGTGCGCCGACCTTTTCCGAACGCATGACCAGGCTGCCCGACGTATTGAGTGTGGCGCCGATCACATGGTCGCCAGCATGCTTGGAAACAGGCAACGGCTCGCCGGTGATCATCGATTCGTCGATGGCGCTTGCTCCTTCGGTCACGATGCCATCGGTTGGCACCTTTTCGCCGGGGCGAATCCGCAGCAGGTCGCCGACATGTACGTGCGTGAGCGGGATATCCTCTTCGCTGCCGTCAGGATTGAGGCGGCGCGCCGTTTTTGGCGCCAGACCGAGCAGCGACTTGATGGCGGCCGAAGTCTGCGAACGTGCCTTCAATTCGAAGATCTGGCCCAGCAGCGTCAGTGAAATGATGACGGCGGCGGCTTCGAAGTAGACCGCAATGCGGCCATGCACAACAAAGCTGCGGGGAAACAGCTCGGGCGCAACAGTGGCCGCAACGCTGTATATGAAGGCCGCACCGGTGCCCAGCCCGATCAGAGTCCACATGTTCGGGCTGCGGTTGCGGAACGATTGCAGGCACCGGGCATAGATGGGGAAGCCGGCCCACAAGACTACGGGCGCGGACAAGGCAAACTCCACCCAGCCTTGCGCCGCCGGGGCCACGCCAGCGACACGCCCCCCCAGCATTACCAGCGCTACGACAGCGATCGTCAGCGGCAAGCTCCACCAGAAGCGCCGGCGGAACGCCGCGAGTTCGGGATTCTCATCCGCTTCAAGACTCGGCATCGCCGGCTCAAGCGCCATGCCGCACTTCGGGCAACTCCCGGGATGATCCTGGCGGATCTCGGGGTGCATGGGGCAGGTGTAAACGGTGTCCGGCGCCGCGTTGGCATCGTCCACAGCGGAGGCGACATGTGGATGCGTGTACCGCGTGGGGTCCGCCTCGAACTTCCGCTGACATGCTGCACCACAGAAGCTGTATCGGGTCCCCGCGTAGCTTGACTGGTACGGCGTATTGGGCTTGACCGTCATACCGCACACCGGGTCCCGTTCCTCCGTGGCGGTCACGAGCGTCAGTCGCGTCGCCGTGGCATGCGGGTGGCCTCCAGCTTGTGCACGTTCCGGCTCGCCGTCGTGCCCGGGCGCGGCGGATGACATATGCGGATGCGGTTGTTGGTTGCTCATTTTCGCGCAGCCTCAATGCCTTGTGGCCTGCGGTGCGGGCAATTGCCGTGGGGCTGCGCTGCTGATCGCCTCCAAGATCGGGCAAGCAGGTCGATCGTCGCCATCACAATGCTGCGCCAGATACAGCAGGGTGTCCCGCATGCCGCTGACCGCGGCAATCCGGGCGTCCAGTTCCTGAATGCGCTGCAACGCGATGGCCTTCACCGCCACGCTCGCGCGCCGCTTGTTTTGCCACAACCCGAGCAGCTCTCGAATCTGCTCCATGGAGAAACCCAAGGCCCGCGCACGCCCGATGAAGCGCAGGGTGTGGATGTCGATTTCACGATACATCCGGTAGTTGCCCTCGCTCCGGGCAGCCGAAGCGACCAGGCCAATACTTTCGTAGTAGCGGATCATCTTGGCCGAGACGCCGGAGACGCTCGCGGCTTGTCCGATATTCATGGCGTGCTCCTCGCTTCCTGTGCGCATGGCACCTTCGGTATCCGGTGTTCGTGGCATCTTTCACGGAACCGGCGCGTGCCCAAATCTTCACGATTTCACGGTACACCCTTCCCAAGTGGGAAGGTCAAGGACGTCGCAATCGTCCTTTTGCCCGACGCCCATGCGGGCGTCTGATCCTGTTTTCCGCGCAGTTGCATTGCGAGCAAAACACGGTATCCTTGCGAAAATCCTGCCACTGCAAAGAACCCTTGCGTCACACGCTGCGCCGGCATCCTTTCTTCGCTGGCATCCTCCTGCTGGTCTTCCTGTCAGTCCAACTGGCAGCGGCGGCGTACGCTTGTGCCGGCAGCCGATACCAAGTGGGCAGCGACAACATGAAGGCCGCCCCGACCGAATCCTGCGCCGACATGGCCAGCGGGACCGATCAGGGCAGCAGCCAGGACATGGACAACGGCGCGCTTTGCCAGGCTCACTGCCAGGCTGACTCCAAGAGCGCCGACCATGTCGCACCGCAACTGCCGGTATTCTTGCCGGTGCTGACGGGCGTCATCGAACCGGCCACCGTGGCTTTTGCCAATCTCCGCACCGTGCTGCGCGCTCAAGTGACAGCGCGCGCGCCACCGCCGCCACTGGCCATTCTTCACTGCAGTTTCCAAACGTAGCCTTCAGATCGACGTCATCCGGTGCTGCCCTCTCTAGACTGGGGTAGCTGTCGTCGTTCATGGAGGCTTTATGCTTTTTCCACGTCGCCTGACGCTGGCGTTGCTTTGCGCGCCTGCCTTCGGCATCGCGATGTCGCATGCCGCGACCTCGCAATCTGTTCCTCCGCTTTCTGTTGAGGAAACCGTTGCGCTTGCCACCGTGCATGCCGGCGACGCCGAATCCTCGCGCGGCACCATCGACGCCGCGACCCAAATGGCGGTCGCCGCCGGCCAGTTGCCGGACCCCGTACTCAAGCTCGGCATCAACAACGTGCCGGTCAATGGCCCGGACCAGTTCTCGGTCAGCCGGGATTTCATGACCATGCGCTCCATCAGCGTGATGCAGGAATTCACGCGTGCGGACAAGCGCCGCGCCAAGGCGGCACGCTTCGAAGCGGAAGCCGACGCCGCCGAAGCGCAGCGCGCGGTCGCCTTGGCCAACGTGCAGCGCAACGCCGTCGGCGCATGGCTGGACCGCTGGTATGCCGAGCAAACGGGGGCCTTGCTGGGCCACCATGGACATCCACTGGAACTCGCGTTGCAAGCGGCAACCGCCGCGTATCGCAGTGGACGGGGCACGCGCGCCGACGTGCTGGCGATGGAACTGGAAATCCAGAAACTGCAGGACCGCCTGGACGAAAACCGCGCCGCCGTGACGGCCAGTGCCGTGGCACTGGAACGCTGGATCGGCCCGGCCGCCACCCGCCCGCTCTCCGAGCCGCCGCGCCTGGACGTTCCCCCGCCGGTCGAGCGGTTGGCGCGCGGTGAGTTGGATACCGTGCCTGAGATCACCGCCGCGCAGCGTGAGGTAGGGCTAGCAGAGAGCGAGATCCGGGCCGCTGCGCAAGCCAAGAAGCCGGATGTCACGGTCGAGTTCATGTATAGCCAGCGCGGCTCTGCGTTCTCAAACATGGGTTCCGTGAACATCAGCTTTCCGCTGCCTTGGGACCAGGGCAACCGGCAGGACCGCGAAGTCGCGGCTAGGCTGGCGCAGGCCCAGGCAGCGCGCGCCAAGTCCGAAATCATCCGGCGCGATACCCAGGCCATGGTCGGCGCCAAGCTGGCCGAGTTGCAGCGCAATACCGAACGGCTCAAGCGCTACGACCAACAAACCTTGCCGCTCGCCAACGCACAGGCGGAGGCGGCCTTGACGGCGTATCGGGCCAATACCGGATCGCTGCTGGCCGTGGCTGAAGCCAATCATCGCGCCATCGACACGGAATTGGAGCGACTCGCACTGGAAGCCAAGACGGCCAAGCTGTGGGCGGACCTGACCTTCCTAGTTCCGCTGCCCACCGCGCAGACCGAGTCCGCCATCAAGGAACGCAAATGAAAAAACAGATCATCGCCACGGCTGTGGGGCTCGTTCTTGTCGGGACCGCGATCTATGGCGCCTACCGGGTCGGCGTCACGCAGGGTGCCCGGTCGGCACCATCGTCGATGCCGGCCAGCACGGCATCCGGCGGCATCGATCCCAAGACCGGAAAGAAGGTGCTGTACTGGCACGACCCCATGGTGCCCGGGCAACGTTTCGACAAGCCGGGCAAATCCCCTTTCATGGACATGCAGTTGGTGCCGGTCTATGCGGACGGGGATAGCGGTGCCAGCGGCATCACGGTCGATAGCCGTGTCGCGCAAAACCTCGGCATCCGCACGGCCGAAGTCAAAGCCGGCCGGTTGAGCGCGGTACTGGAGGCGCCCGGCAACATCGCCATCGACGAGCGCAGCGTGCAAGTAATCCAGGCGCGCACAAACGCCTTCGTCCAGCACGTCGCGGTCAGGGCGACGCTTGACCCCGTGCGGCGTGGGCAGGCACTGGTGACGCTGTATTCGCCGGACTGGGTGGCGGCGCAGGAAGAGTATCTGGCTGTGTTGCGTCAGTCGGCACACGGTCAGGCCGATCTCGCCGGTGCGGCCAAGGCGCGCATGCTGCAGGCCGGCATGACGCCGGGCCAGGTCAGTGCGGTCGAGGCATCCGGCCGGCTGCAGCCCAGCGTGGGTATCGCGAGCCCCATCGATGGCATCGTGACCGAGGTCGCGGTGCGTGACGGGATGACGGTCTCCCCCGGCATGACGCTGTTCCGCCTGGCCGACTTGAGCCAGGTCTGGGTGGTTGCCGAGGTGCCGGAAGGCCAGGCTCGCACCATCTCGCCCGGCCTGGCGGTCAAGGTGCTGCCGACCGGGGCAGCCGAGCCGCTGATCGGCAAGGTCGACACCGTGTTGCCCGACGTCAACCCGGCAACGCGGACCATCAAGGTGCGCATTGTCCTGCCCAACAAGGGCCGACACCTGTTGCCGGGCATGTTTGCCACGGTCCGCTTCGACAGTGGCGAGCAGCAGGACGTGCTTACCATCCCGTTGGAGGCCGTCATCCGTACTGGTCAGCGCAGCATTGTCATGGTCGATGAAGGCCAGGCCGGCTTTGTGGCCACGGAGATCAAGACCGGCCGCGAGGCCGCCGGCATGGTCGAAATCCTGGCGGGCCTCAAGGCTGGTCAGAAAGTGGTCACCTCCGGCCAGTTCCTGATCGATTCGGAAGCCAGCCTGCGCGGCACCACCGAGCGCATGGCGGCACCGGCTGCGGCCTCCGCGCCCGCAGCAGCCACCACCGAGCACGAAGGCGTCGGCCGCATCGAGGCCGTCACGGGTGGAGGCCTGACGATCTCGCACGGGCCGATTCCGTCGATCCAGTGGGGCGCCATGACGATGGACTTCGCGGCGCCGCCGGCAGGTCTGCCAAAAGGCCTGAAGTCGGGCGACCGGGTGCGGTTCCGCTTCCACCTAGACAAGGATGGCATGGCGGTCCTGTCCTCGGTCGCGTCCGCCAGCACGGATCAGGGAGGCAAGCCATGATCGCCCGGCTGATTCTGGCGTCCATCCGCAACCGCTTCCTGATCCTGCTGGCGACGCTGATGCTGACCGCGTGGGGATTGTGGGCCGTGCGTAGCACGCCGCTCGATGCGCTGCCCGATCTTTCAGACGTGCAGGTCATCATCCGCACGCCATTCCCCGGTCAGGCGCCACAGATCGTGGAGAACCAGGTCACCTATCCGCTGACCACCACCATGCTGTCGGTGCCCGGCGCCAAGACGGTGCGCGGCTATTCGTTCTTCGGAGATTCCTTCGTCTACGTGTTGTTCGAGGATGGCACGGACCTGTATTGGGCCCGCTCACGCGTGCTGGAATACCTGAACCAAGTGCAATCCCGCCTGCCGGCCGCCGCCAAGCCGGCGCTGGGCCCGGACGCGACCGGCGTGGGCTGGATCTACGAGTACGCACTGGTGGACAAGACCGGCCAGCACGACCTCAGCCAATTGCGCGCACTGCAGGACTGGTTCCTGCGCTTCGAGCTCAAATCGCTGCCTAATGTGGCCGAGGTGGCATCGCTTGGTGGGATGGTCAAGCAGTTCCAGGTCGTCCTGATGCCGGACCGGTTACGCGCCTACAACCTGTCCCAAGCCAAGGTGCTGGCGGCGCTCAAGGGCGCCAACCAGGAGACCGGCGGCTCGGTGCTGGAACTGGGCGAGGCGGAGTACATGGTTCGCGCAAGCGGCTACTTGAAGACGCTCGATGACTTCCGCCAGATTCCACTGACGACAAGCGATGCAGGCATCGCCGTTCGCCTGGGCGATGTCGCGACCGTCCAGCTCGGGCCAGAGATGCGCCGCGGTATTGCTGATCTCGATGGCCAGGGTGAAGTCGCCGGCGGCGTCATCGTGATGCGCTCCGGCAAGAACGCATTAGAAACCATCGAAGCCGTCAAGGCCAAGCTCGCCACGCTGCAGAAGAGCCTGCCTGCCGGCGTCGAGATCGTGCCGACCTACGATCGTTCCGAGTTGATTAACCGCGCGGTAGAGAACCTGACGCACAAGCTGATCGAGGAGTTCATCGTCGTCGCGCTCGTGTGCCTGGTGTTCCTGTTCCACTTGCGCTCGGCGCTGGTCGCGATCGTTTCGCTGCCGCTGGGCGTGCTCGCCGCCTTCCTGGTGATGCGCTATCAGGGCGTCAATGCCAACATCATGTCGCTGGGCGGCATCGCCATCGCCGTCGGTGCCATGGTCGACGCAGCCGTGGTCATGATCGAGAACGCGCACAAGCATCTGGAACACTGGCATGCGGACAATCCCGGCCGGGAGCTGACCGGACACGAGCGCTGGAGCGTGATCGGCGAGTCGGCGGCGGAAGTGGGCCCGGCGCTGTTCTTCTCGCTGCTGATCATCACGCTGTCGTTCATCCCCGTGTTCACACTGGAGGCGCAGGAAGGCCGGCTGTTCTCGCCGCTGGCTTTCACCAAGACCTACTCGATGGCCGCTGCCGCGGGGCTGTCCGTGACACTCGTGCCGGTGCTGATGGGTTACCTGATCCGCGGGCGCATCCCGACCGAGCAATCGAATCCGCTCAGCCGCTGGCTGATCCGGCTTTATCAACCGGTGTTGGCTAGGGTGCTGGCGTATCCCAAGACGACGGTTGTCATCGCCGCCGTGCTGCTTGCGGCCACGGCCTGGCCGATCCTGCGCACGGGCGGTGAGTTCATGCCGCCGCTGGACGAGGGCGACCTGTTGTACATGCCATCGGCACTGCCGGGGTTGTCTGCAGGCAAAGCGGCCCAACTGTTGCAGCAGACCGACCGCCTCATCAAGACCGTCCCGGAGGTTGCCACCGTGTTCGGCAAGGCCGGCCGCGCTGATACCGCGACCGACCCGGCGCCCATCGAGATGTTCGAGACCACCATTCAATTCAAGCCGCGCGACCAATGGCGGCCTGGCTTGACGACCGACAAGCTGGTCGAAGAGCTGGACCGCGTGGTCAAGGTGCCGGGCCTGTCTAACATCTGGGTGCCGCCCATCCGCAACCGCATCGACATGCTGGCCACCGGCATCAAGAGCCCGGTCGGCATCAAGGTGGCGGGCACGGACTTGAAGGAAATCGACCGGCTGACCACGCAGATCGAGGCGGCGGTGAAGACCGTGCCCGGTGTCACTTCGGCGCTGGCGGAGCGGCTGTCCGGCGGGCGCTACGTCAATGTCGACATCGACCGGATGGCCGCCGGGCGGTATGGCCTCAATATCGAAGATGTCCAGAGCATCGTGTCGTCGGCGGTGGGCGGGGATAACGTGGGTGAAGTGGTCGACGGCCTGGCCCGGTTCCCGATCAATGTGCGTTACCCGCGCGACTACCGCGACTCGGTCGAGCAACTGCGCGGCCTGCCGATCGTCACCGACCGCGGCCAGCAGATCACGCTGTCTGATGTCGCCCGAATCCAGGTGGTGCAAGGGCCACCGATGTTGCGCAGCGAGAACGCCCGCTTGTCCGGCTGGGTGTACGTGGACATTCGGGGGCGCGACCTGCGCTCGGCGGTGCAGGACATGCAGGCGGCGGTGGCCAAAGCGGTGCCAATGCCGGCTGGCTACGCGCTGAGCTGGTCCGGCCAGTTCGAGTACCTGGAGCGCGCCAGCGCCAAGCTGAAGGTGGTCGTGCCGTTCACCTTGCTCATCATCTTCGTGCTGCTGTACCTCGTGTTTGGCCGCATCGACGAGGCGCTGCTCATCATGGGCACGCTGCCGCTGGCGCTGATCGGCGGCTTCTGGCTGCTCTACGGGCTGGGCTACAACCTGTCGGTGGCCGGGGTTGTCGGCTTCATCGCGCTGGCCGGGGTGGCAGCCGAGTTCGGCGTGATCATGCTGCTCTATCTCAAACAGGCTTGGACGGAGCGACAGGAAGCCGGCCGCAACACAACCGAGGCGCTGCTGGAAGCCATTCAGGAAGGCGCCGTCCTGCGCGTGCGCCCGAAGGCCATGACGGTCGCCGTCATTCTGGCCGGTCTGATTCCGATCATGTGGGCGCACGGCACAGGTTCCGAGATCATGCAGCGCATTGCCGCTCCGATGGTTGGCGGCATGGTCACCGCGCCATTGCTGTCCCTGTTCGTCGTCCCGGCCGTGTATCTGCTGATCCGCCGTCGGCAGACGGAATCGTCACCGCTTTCCACCCACCCCTCACATCAAGAGGAATCACTATGAAACACATCAAGACCTTTGCAATCGTGCTTGCTCTCGCTGCTGCACCGGCGGCATTTGCGGCCGAATCCATGGATGGCATGGACATGAAGCCGGCGGGCCACGCCAAGCAGGCGCCGAGCCCGGTTGCCGCGGATATCCAGAAGATCGACCTGCAAGCGGGCAAGGTCACCCTCAAACATGCTGCGATTGAGAACCTCGGCATGCCGGCCATGACCATGGCGTTTCCGGTCAAGGACCGCGCTTCGCTGAAGAACTTCAAGGAAGGCGAGTCGGTCTCGGTCATGTTCGATAAGGTCGGTGGCAAACCAACCGTGGTGGATATTCAGCGCAAGTAAATGCCAGAGTGCGCTCCCGCTGATGAGCGCGGGAGTGTGCCTCAACGCGCAGCGGCTCGAAAAATGATGAGCCGCAGGATTTCGAATATTTTCGATGCACCCCCTGACCTTCCCACGAATGGAAGGTTTATCTTGAAGTCATCGCTTCGACTACCAAACAGGAATCCCCGTCGTGAGAACTCAGGTCATGGACATGCTCCCCACACCGGCTGGCTTTGCCGGGCGGTGGCATGCGCGCGGCCGGTTTGATGTCCACGGCCGCAACCTCGTCGCAGGTTTGCAAACGGGGTCGCTCCGATGAGGGCCGGCAGCGGGATCCTCCGCCGATTGGCCGGCTGGGTCGTCCTGGCCAGCTTACTTTTCACCCGTCTGGCGGCAGCAGGGTATGTGTGCCCGATGGAATCGGTGTACGAGCCGGCGCACCAGAATCTGGTGTCGCGCGACGACTGCCTGAATGCCGGCGGCGACCAGTTGGTGCTGTGTGCCGACTCGTTTGGCGATGGGCGTCTCTGGGCCGACAACAAGGGCCATCCACCCGATGGCGATGGGCCACCAGTGCGGGAAGCTCGCTATCCCCGCCCGGAGATGTTGGGGCGCAGCGATGCCTTGCATCCCCTGTCGCTCTACACGGTGGTATCTGCGCCGATCTATCTTCAGACGGCCAGACTACGACTCTGATTGACCCCGAATGGCAGCAGTTGCTGCTGCCAATTGCAGAAACCATGCGCACACCTTGCTGCGAACAATGCACGCCATGTGGTGTCGCGCCTCTGACAGTCAACATTCGGGATCAATCATGAAAGCTATCCAAGTTCTTTCCGCTATTACCTTCGCCGCACTCAGTGCATCCGCCTTTGCAGGCCCAAACTGGGACGCCATCAACAGTGCCCGCAAGGCCGCGCAACAACAACGGGTTGCGAGTGCGGGCGATGCGAGCGATCAAGCGATGCGCGATCACTGCGCAATGATGGGGCAGATGTCTGCAACAGGAGACAAGATGCACCAGCAAATGATGCATCGGTCGGACAGCCAGCCGAGCAATGCGGGCGCCGCGCTGTTCGGCGAGCGGGCTGCGGCGATGCCCGTAGGCTCGCGCACGGTTGTCGTCGTCCCGGGGATGAAAGCCGTTCCCGTGCGCGCTGGCGAAACGGTGCGCTTTGACTTCGGTCAGAGCTCAACCGCATGGACCTTCGCCGCGCGGCAGGGCAACTCCGCCGTCGAGCTGAGCACGCTCTTTCCGGAGATTCCTGCCGCCAAGGGTGTCTGGGCCTATCCAAACGGCACCGGCCTGTACGCCGGCCACTAAATCAACTCGCGGTGAGCTGACGGAATCTCAGGAGCCGGCGCATTTCGCGCCGCATCACTGGATATGAGCAACACGGGATTCTGAGCGATGGCGACGCAGCCCACTCAGATCCGCACGATTGGAGAAATATCATGCAAACGATCAAGAAGATCATTCTCGCCAGCACGGTACTGGTGTCTCTTGGCGCAACCGCCGGTGTGGTGATGGCCGCGCAGAAGGTAGACCCCTACCACGATGGTGCGCACATCGCAGACAAGCGTGATATCTACACCGACGGCGCACGCTCGGTGAACGATCCGCGCGACCCGTACACCGATGGCCGCAACGCGCTGACAGGTCGGAACACATCAGCGGCCTGACGCTGTCCCGCCAACTGCATGATGAAGAAGCAAGGGATGCTGAGGCGTTCCTGGCTTTCAGTCGACCGTCGATGCAAATCGCAATGCGTGTGACTCACTGTGAATAGAGCCCCCGTCTTCGATCTTCCGCTCAATGTCATTGTGACCATCTTGGTCGCCGTGGCGCTGACATTTTGTGCGATCTGTTTATTCGCTTGGTACCTGCGCCGACGATATGGCACCGGTCATCCGCGTGGACAAGCCCGCGCGCGCACGCGTTCTCGCAAGACCGCGAGCCGCCGCCGCAAGTAAGTCACCGCCCTGCGGCCCCCATTGGGTAAAGCCTGGGCCGCTTCGAAGCATCCAGTCGCATAAATCGCGGCATGCGCTCGAGTCAGGAGTGCGGCGACCCGGACATCCATCGGCCAGACACAACATCTGTTTCCCAACCACCCTCTCATGACGAAGTCTCACGATGAAATACGTTTCCGCTCTTACATTCGCCCTGATGCTGGCATCCGCCCCCGCAGCCTTTGCCGCCACGCCGATGGAAGGTATGGATATGAAGCCGGCAGCGCAGTCTCAGCAAGCACCCAAGCCCGTTTCAGCAGAAGTCCGCAAGGTCTACCCCGACACCGGCAAGGTCACGCTCAAGCATGGCGCCATCGACAACCTCGGCATGGGCGCCATGACGATGACGTTTTCCGTCAAGGACAAGGCGTCGCTGAAGAATTTCAGGGAGGGCCAAGCTGTGTGGGCGGTCTTTGATACGGTCGATGGTCAGCCGACCGTCGTCGATTTGCGGAGCAAGTAAGCCGTCGGCGGCGTACGGGCCAACGGTCGTGCGCCACCCGGCTGAGCGGGATCAGTCGGGTGGGCTGCTCACGAAAGCGCCTTGTCGTGGCATCCACAGGGAAAGCAATGGCCCGTCGCAGCAACGTGGCTGTCCCTGAGTCATGCGTGGCGTACCTGGATGTATTTGGGTTTTCAGGACGGCTTTTTAAAGACAAGGTAGTCGAGATAAAGCCAAATTTCGCGCCACAGAAAGTTCGCTCGAGTGGTCAAGGATTCGAAACGGCTAGAGGACGTAGGCCCAGGCAGGGCCTGGAGTCCAAGATCGTTAGCCATTGCCGTTGCTCTTCGCAAATGTAGCGGATCGCTGACCAACAGAACCGTGCGAATCCCAAGTGGGTCTAATAATTTCTTTGCATTGACAAGGTTTTGCCAAGTCGTACGCGAGGTGGTCTCCGCCAAGATCGCGTCAGGTGGAACACCGTGCTTGATCGCATACTCGCGGCCGACCTCGCCTTCGCTGGGATAACCTGCCCCCGGTGTCCCGCCGGTGAAAACCAGGTATTTCACCTGCTTGTTCTGGTAGCGTGCAATCGCCTCGTTAATCCGCTCCCGATAAACGGGAGACGGCCTATTCCCCCATGCTGCAGCGCCAAGAACAACAGCCGCATCCACGGGAGCATTAAACGACTGCTCTCCGTAACTGACAATCTGCCATGCCACTGTGAGGAATCCAATGGCGATCAAGAGGGCCAGCATCGCTGGCCCGATGACAATGGCGCGTCGAAGTAACATGGAGCGTCGATTCACATCACTCAACCGGCTGACCTCGCTATAGCGAAAGGCCGAATATCGAAGCCTTCTGAAAAAGCTCCAATTCGGCAGAAGCACATGACAAACGTGGTTAGCCAATCCACAGTACCAACAGCGAAGCCAACAAGCAGTAACAGCCGAAGAAATGCCATCGGCCTTGCTCCAGCCAGCGTGACAGCCACCGCAGCGCAACCAAACCTGCCAAGAAGCTCAGCGCCATGCCGATCATGCTTGGCCCCATGAGGTGCAAGAGTCCATCCGAGTGCATTGCTGTGGTGGTAGCTGCGTATTCTTTGTAGAGTCGATACGCTTCTTTGGCGATCACTGCTGGGGTTAATACTACGGCCAACGCAAAGCTAAACTCTTCGGCACGCCGCCGCGTCACACCTAAGGCAAGCCCGGTCGAGATAGTGGCTCCCGAACGAGAGAAACCGCGAAATGGAAGACACAGCCCCTGCACGGCGCCAATCCATGCCGATTGGCGCAGGGTGAGGTTATCGATCCCCCGATCCTGGAGACGGGAAGACACAATGATCAACAGGCCGGCTGCAGCCAAGGCAGCGGCTATCAGACGCGAGTTGCCAAACAGATGTTCGATCTCGAAATTCGATGAATCAGCTACCACTACGTGCTTAATGAATTGCAGCAGCGCCACCCCCACGATACCGGTTGCGAGCGTTGCAACCAGTATGCACAGGGCGTTAGTGCGAAATGCCTGCCCTGAACTGAAATAGGTGGTGCGCCACGATTTCCAGAAATAGGCAATGACCGCGAACATCGTGCCGGTATGCAGCATGACCAGCAAAAGCGTCATTTGAGGCGCCGTTGGATCCAGCCCCATCAGCTTCTCGGCCGCAATGACATGGGCCGAGCTAGATACCGGCAGGAGTTCGGCTGCCCCTTGAATGACGGCAAGGACAAGAATCTGTAGCAAGTTCATCTGTGTGGCTTAGCGGTAATCTAAAATTGAAGCACGGGTGTAAAGGGTAGTACTTGGTATCGTTCAACTTGACTCGGCGCCCGACCGGGCGCACCGACTTTGCGTCCTGGTGGCCCCCAAGAGACAGATCACGCCAAGTGAAATCGCTACATCAGCCAAGTTGAACGCGGGCCAGTGCCACGCTCGCCAATAGAAGTCCAGATAATCGACGACCTGCCCACGCCCCATCCGGTCCGCTGCATTGCCGAGAGCGCCCGCGAGAATCAGCGCATAGGACACAGATTCCAATCGAGGCAACTTGCGGCGGAGCATCCAGATCAACCACGCAGATGCGGCGAAGGCGAGTGCGATCAAGAAATATCGTTGCCAACCGCCGGCCCCGGCCAGAAAGCTGAACGCCGCGCCAGGATTGCGCACATGCACGAGATTGAAGAACGGTGCGATCTCCAAACGCGTGCCGAGCGGTATGAAGACTGCCACGCCGAGCTTGACGGCTTGATCGAACAGCGCGATCAGCCCCGCCAGCAACAGCCAGCGCGGCCACTCGTCTGTTCGTGATGAATGAAGCATGACCATGGCGCAATCAAAGAGGTCCTTCCAGAAGCTTTTGCGGTGTCACGGTTGTCGCTGGTTGGAACTTCCCAGTCATTTGCGCAGCAACCTCAGCCCATTGCCGACCACCAGCAGGCTGGCGCCCATGTCGGCAAACACCGCCATCCACATGGTGGCCTGGCCGGTAAAGGTCAGCACCAGGAATACGGCTTTGATGCCGAGCGCCAGCGCAATGTTCTGCTTCAGAACACCCGCCGTAGACCGGGACAGCCGCACAAAGGCCGGGAGCTTGCGCAGATCGTCGTCCATCAGCGCGACGTCGGCCGTTTCGATCGCCGTGTCCGTCCCGGCGGCCCCCATCGCGAAACCGATATCGGCCCGGGCCAATGCAGGCGCGTCGTTGATGCCATCGCCGACCATGCCGATGGTCCCCTGTGCGGATAGCTGCTCGATTTCGCGCTGCTTGTCTTCCGGCAGCAGGTTGCCCCGAGCTTCGTCGATACCGACCTGCTGAGCGATCGCCTCTGCGGTATGCGGGTTGTCTCCGCTCAACATCAGGGTTTTGATGCCCAGCGCATGCAAGTCCTTGATCGCTTGGCGACTGCTGTCCTTGACGGTGTCGGCCACACCGAACAGCGCGCGTACGCCGTCCGGACCGATCAGCATCACGACCGTTTTGCCCTGAGTTTCAAGCGCGGCAAGGTTGGCTTCCAGCGCCGGCGAGCACACCGCGAGTTCCTCGACCAGGCGATGGTTGCCCAGGTGATAGAGCGCACCGTCGATATAACCCCGGACGCCACGCCCGGGCAAGGCCGCAAAGTCGGTAACGTCGCGCAGGGCTCGACCTTGGTCCCGCGCCGCGCGGGCCACCGCCTGGGAGACTGGGTGGTCGGAGCGAACCGCCAGACTGGCGGCGAGCCTCTCGGCGGCCGAAGTGTCCGCACCGCTCCAAGCCACGACGTCGGTCTGCGCCGGCTTGCCATGTGTGATGGTGCCGGTCTTGTCCAGCGCCAACCATTTCAGCTTGCGGCCTTCCTCGAGATAGGCCCCGCCCTTGATGAGGATGCCGCGCCGCGCGGCGGCGGCCAGACCGCTGACAATGCTCACCGGCGTCGAGATCACGAGGGCACAGGGGCAGGCGATCACCAGCAGCACCAAGGCCTTGTAGATCCAATCCAACCAGGAGGCACCGAATAGGAGCGGCGGGAAAATCGCCACCAGCAGCGCGACCGCAAACACGATGGGCGTGTACAACCGGGCGAACTGGTCAACGAAACGCTGCGTAGGTGCACGACTGCCTTGAGCGGCCTCCACAGCGTGGATGATGCGCGCCAGCGTGGAGTCGCTTGCCGCCGCGGTGACACGGTACTCGAACGACCCGGACTCATTGATGGTGCCGGCGAACACCGGGTCGCCTTCAGCCTTCTCGACCGGCAGGCTCTCGCCCGTGATCGGCGCTTGATTGACGGAGGAGCGCCCCTGCAGGACCGAGCCATCGAGCGCGATACGCTCGCCCGGCTTGACCCGCACCCGGCTGCCAACCGCAACGGTCTTGGCATCAACGTCGGACCAACTCCCATCGCTACGCTGAACCGTGGCGGTCTCGGGCGCGAGATCCATCAGACCACGAATCGCGTTGCGAGCGCGGTCAAGCGAGCGGGCTTCGATGACTTCCGCCAGCGCGAACAAGACCATCACCATCGCCGCTTCTGGCCAGTGGCCGATCACCATCGCGCCCGTGACCGCAATCGACATGAGGGCATTCATGTTCAGGTTGCGGTTCTTGAGTGCGATCCAGCCTTTCTTGTAAGTGGACAGCCCGCCGGTCAGGATCGCGGCCAGCGCCAGGATCACCACCACCCAGTGATTGCCGCCGTTGAGCCAGTAGACCACTTCTGCCAGCACGGCGTTCGCACCGGCAATGGCAAGCAGCCACCATTTGGTGGGCGCAGCATCCTGGACGTGAGCGGGTGCGGCAGCAGAGGTGTCACGGACCTCGGCATCGAAACCGAGCGATTGAATGGCAGCCAGCACTTGCGGTAGCGCGTCCGCAGCGTGCTGAACGGCGAGTGTGCGCTGTACGAGATTGAACTGCATGCCTGACACGCCGGGCATACCCGTCAGCTTGCCGCGAATCAGCGTTTCTTCTGTCGGGCAGTCCATCTGACGAATGGTCAGGACCGTGCTCTGCCCGGCGGGGCTTTCATCCGCGCGAACCGCCCGCATGCCGATAGCTGAGAGCGCCTGGTCGATCGGCGCCGGGGATGGCAGCCGGTGCTGGACGGCCAGCGAACGCTGCATCAGGTTGAACTCAAGGTTGACCACGCCCGGCAGCGCCGCCAGCTTATTGCGAATGAGCGCTTCTTCCGTCGGGCAGTCCATGTTGTCGATCCGGTAGCGAGATCGTTTCAGGTCGACAGCCGCCGTATCGCCGTCCGCCGGCGTCACCATGTTGGCGGCAGCACAACCGCATCCCTTGGAGCCGCAATCACTCACAGCATCTCCTTGTCGCTTGAAATGGATCGGACTCAAGTACACACTCTATAGTTACTATAGAGTCAAGATCTCCCTGTCCGACATCATGAGCATTCAGATTGGCGAGCTAGCCAAGCGCACAGCCTGCTCGGTTCAAACCATCCGGTATTACGAGCGCGAGGGCCTCTTGCTCCCGCCGGACCGCAGCTCGGGCAACTTCCGGCTGTATGGCGAGCGGCACATCGAGCAACTGCAGTTCATCCTCCACTGCCGGTCGCTGGACATGCCGCTGAACGACGTGCGGACGCTCCTGCGCTACCGCGAGCGACCAGACGAGGATTGCGGCGCGGTGAACACCCTCCTAGACAAGCACATCGAGGAAGTCGAGCGGCGTATCGACGCGCTGACGGTTCTAAAGCGCCACTTGTGCGTTCTGCGTGAAACCTGTTCCGATGGGCGAGCCGCTGAAGCCTGTGGAATCCTGCAGGGGTTGTCCGACGGCGGCTGCGCATGCGCTGGAGACGTCACGCACCCGCACTGACACGGGGGGGTGTGGCGAGGTGGGTTCGCAGCATGACCGCACCTCGGCCGCTTGTTTTTCGGTCAGCGCGATATCCGCGTCGCGAAACATGAATTACAATCATTCTCATTTAAAGCCATTTCTCCCGCTTCGCCGGTAGGCTCTTCATGCAACTGCAGCGCGTCGTCTCCCTCATCCTGTTTTACCTGCTGACATCGGTCTCAAGCGCGTACGCCGACACGCTGTCCACCCAAGACAAGACCAAGCAAGTCTGGCAGTTGCTCGACTATCTGGCGGTCGATTATGGTCGCTCCGTCAAGGACGGCCAGGTGGCCAATGCCGACGAGTACGCCGAAATGCAGGAGTTTGCGCATGCGGCGGAACGTCAGATTGCCGAGTTGCCGGCGGGGCCGCAGACGCAAGCCTTGCTCAAGGATGCAGGGGCATTGCGCACGCTCATCGCCGACAAAGCCGCACCCACCGTCGTCGGTGAACAGGCACATAAGCTCGCGGACAGCTTGCTGGCCGCCTATCCGGTGCCGATGGCGCCCAGCAAGGTGCCGGACCTCAAGCACGGGGCCACGCTGTATCAAAGCCAGTGCGCGTCCTGCCACGGCAGCTCCGGACACGCAGATGGCCCGCTGGCCGCCAAACTAAGCCCGCCGCCCATTGCCCTGGCCGACCATCAGCGGGCCCAGGAGCGCAGCGTCTTCGCGCTCCAGCAGATCATCACGCGCGGTGTTGAGGGCACCTCCATGCCCAGTTTCGCGCAGCTCACTGACGACGATCGCTGGGCGCTGGCTTATTTCGCGTCGACCTTGTCGTATTCCGATGCGGATCGGCAAGCCGGCGCCAAACTGTGGGCTTCCCGCCCGGAGCTGCATAGCGCAGTGCCCACACTCGCCAAGCTCAGCCAGACACCCGAGGCGTCGCTCGCCAAGACAGTCAGCCCGGATGCGGCACGGCAATTGACGGCGTATTTGAGAAGCGCGCCGGACGTGCTGAGCGCCTCCAATACAGACAGTCTCGCGATCGCCAAGGACAAACTGAAAGAAAGCGTGGCCGCCTTCGGCCAGGGCGATAAGGCAACTGCCTCACGCCTAGCGCTTTCCGCCTACCTCGATGGCTTCGAGCCGGTTGAACCCGCCTTGGCCGCCAAGAACCAGGCACTGTTCCAGGACATCGAAAAAACGATGGGCCTGTATCGCAACGCGATCACTACCGGTCAGGCCGAGCAGGTACGGGACATCGCGCAGCATCTGCAGACGATGCTGACTGAAGCCCAGGATGCACTGGGTGGCACTAACGATCCGCTCTCTACGTTCCTGGGCGCCTTGACGATCCTTCTGCGTGAAGGCCTGGAAGCGCTGCTCGTCGTGGTCGCCATGATGGCCTTCCTGAAGAAGGCCGAACGCACCGACGTGCTGCCGTACGTCCATGCGGGCTGGATTGTTGCGCTGGCCGCCGGTGGGCTGACCTGGGCCGTCGCTACCTACCTGGTGGACCTGAGCGGTGCCAGCCGCGAGATGACCGAAGGCTTCTCGGCAATCTTTGCGGCCGTGGTCCTGCTCGGCGTGGGCATGTGGATGCACCAGAAGAGCCTGGCCGGCCGCTGGCAGGCCTACGTGAAGCAGAAGCTGTCCTCCGCGCTGAACAAGCGCTCGGCGATCATGCTGTTCGTGCTGTCGTTCGTGACGGTGTATCGCGAGGTGTTTGAGACCGTGCTGTTCTACGCCGCGCTGTGGAGCGAAGGGAACGGCATCTACCTGCTGGCCGGCTTGGGTTCGGGGATTGCGATCCTGGCGGTCATCGCCGTCGTTCTGCTGCGCTCCTCCGCGCGCCTGCCGATCCGCCAATTCTTTGCCTTCAGTTCGGCCTTGGTTGCTGTCCTGGCGGTGGTGCTGATCGGAAAAGGGGTCGCTGCACTGCAGAAAGTCGGCTTCCTGCACATCACGCCGATTTCGATGCCACGCATCGACATGCTCGGCATTTATCCCTCCGTGCAGACGGTAATCGCACAAGTGGCGATCTTGTTCATTATTGCGCTCAGCATCGCGTATAACCTACGATCGCAGAAGGCATCGAGCAAAGCGTAGTCCCCACCTGTATTTGACAGTTCAATGGCGGATATCGACAGGTATTTGCAGGCTGCGACCCGCGATCACACGCGGCGCAGCTATCAGTCCGCCATCCGTCATTTCGAGCGGGAATGGGGTGGCTTCCTGCCGGCCAGCGCTGACAGCATCGCGCGCTATCTGGCCGAGCACGCGCAGGTGCTCTCCATCAATACACTGCGCCAACGGTTGGCTGCGATCGCGCAATGGCATGTTGCGCAGGGCTTTCCCGATCCCACCCGAGCACCGCATGTCCGCAAGGTGCTCAAGGGCATTCAGGCACTGCACCCAGCGCAGGAGCGGCGTGCCAAGCCGTTGCAGCTCGCCCAGTTGGAGCAAATGGTTGCCTGGCTGGATACGCAGATCGCCGCCTCGTCTGAGGGCAACGCCCATCAACTCCAGGTGCATACCCGCAACAAGGCGCTGGTGCTGATCGGCTTCTGGCGGGGCTTCCGGTCGGACGAACTGAGTCGGCTGCAGATCGAGCACATCACGGTGGAGCCCGGCCGGGGCATGACGATTTTCCTGCCGCGCACCAAGACGGATCGCAACCATGTCGGCACGACCCACAAGGCGCCCACGTTGTCGCGCTTGTGCCCAGTCGCCGCCTACGAGGCCTGGCTGGCGGCGTCCGGCCTGACTGAGGGCCCGGTGTTCCGCAGGATTGACCGCTGGAGCCGAATCGCCACCGATGGACTGCAGGCCAGCAGCATCGTGCCTTTGTTGCGCGCGCTGCTCCATCGCGCGGGACTGCCGCAATCGGACCGCTACAGCAGTCACTCGCTGCGACGCGGCTTTGCAACCTGGGCGAATTCGAACCAGTGGGATCTCAAGATGCTGATGGAGTACGTCGGCTGGAAGGACGTACGCTCGGCCATGCGCTATATCGACGCGGCCGACCCCTTTGCACAGCATCGGATCGAAGCAGCGCTGTCGGTCGCACCGCCGCCGGGCATTGCAGGCTGACAGGTTCGATCAAGCGGACCTCTTCAATTGCTTTGGCGAAGCGACCTTGCATGACCCGCTAACGGGCACGATTGGGGTTGACTAGGGCGCATGAGACGTGACGCCGCACCCGCACCAAGTTGTCCGTCACGCTTGGCTTGCGCGTCGCCGAGGTGCCGCCTCCAACAATGCGTCCTGGTACTGGTGGATCGGGAAGCTCAGAATGCCCCGGAAATTCACATGTGCGAAGTGTGCCGGCCCCATGCGTCGGAGCCAGTCATCGTCGACGCGTTGCCCCTTACCGCGCCATGCGTCGACTGTGACTTGCATCCGTTGCGTGTTCCAGCCGATCACCAGATTCGTCAGCAGCGTGAGCGATCCGGAAATCGCCATCATCTCGTCCTGACGCCGCCCACGATCGTGCTGGACTTTGCTGGAGTAGATGGCCCGCTGGAGCTGGTGTACCGATTCGCCACGGTTGAGCAGCGTGCGCAGCTCCCGCCGAAACTCGCTGTTGCTGAAGAAATCGCACAGGAACAGCGTGCGCAACAGCTTGCCGAGGTGATCGGCTGCCCGGTGGATCGGGTCGCCCTGGGCAGCACTGCCAAATCGCTGCAGCGCCACGATTGCGCTCACGCGCCCAGAGTGAATGGAGGCCACCAGGCGCAGCAAACCATCCCAGCCTTCACGGATCGCCTTGGGCGAGATGTCGAGCGAGACGGCACCCTCCAAACCGTCTGGCACCTGCAGGCCGCGCGGCAGGTACAGCTTGCGCTCCGACAGATTGCGCAGCCAGGGACACAGATCGAAGCCGAGCAACTTGGCTACCGCCATCCCCACGTTCGTGTATCCATGGGTATCCACGGCAAGACGGAGCAACCCGCCGTCGGCGCGGGTCTCGTTGTGGCGCATCACGCCTTCGATCGCAACGCCAGTCTGGCGCTCGTTGAGCACCATGGGCTGGTTGTAGACGATCCCGTGCTGGTCCAGCACGTGCGTATAGATCCCGACAGCATGGGTGCGGCGGCGTGGGTCGGCGCGAGCGTAGAACAGGTGGGGTGAGGTATCCAGGCTCATCGAATCGCTCGACGCCAGTTGCCCCGTTCCCCACAGCTCGGTGATCGGGTGCGTGCGCTGGAATTCCACCACCCGCTCGTTCGCACGGCGCAGCCGCCCAGGCATCTCCAGGGCGCGCATCGCGGTTGAGACGTGAGCGGGGTCCAGTTGCGGGATCATGGCCGCCACACCCTTGGCATCCAGTTCGGTGCCGTGGGCAATGAGCCCTGCGTAGAGCGCGATCAGTTCTTGCGAGTCTCTGGCCTTGCGGGCCAGCAGCACTTCACTGAAATTGGTACGCGCATCCATCTCCAGGATCATGTCGGCAAACTGCGCGTTGCCGATGTCCTTGAACAGCAGATCACGGGTGCGCGTGGGTATGCCGTCCGTGTCCGCCGCTTCGAGCGGCGACTGATGGAGCACGCCATTTGCATCAATGGTGAAGTGGCCGGCTTCGCGGGCCTCGTTCAGTGCGGCGAGACTCGCTTTCAGGTGGTCCGTCAGCCGGTTGAGATAGGTGTCCGCTTGGCTCGGCAAGCCGAGCGAGGACAGATACCGGTCACGTTCGGCATCCCACTGCGCAGGTGGGATCAGCAACTGATCGCGCTCACGGAACGACAGGCTGTGGTTGATCCACACCGTGCCGCGGCGCAGCCCTCGGCGCAAGCCCAGCATCGCGCTGGCTTCCATGGCGCGCATCGCGCGCTGACGGTCTTCGCTGTTAACCAAGTCGCGCCAACTGGCACTGACTGGCACCTGGCAGTCGGGCGGCAACTCCGTCGCCCCTCGATCATGCAATCTGCCGACGAACTCTAGCTGCTGCACAGCAGGATCGGCGCCGTTGCTGGCAAACTCCAAGCCGCGCAGAGCAGTCAGGAGATTGCGGATACGGTGTGGGTCTTCGGTGAGCGTCTCTCGCACACTGGCCGCGTGGCTCGCGGGTGGTTTGGTCGAGAAGCCCTCCAGCAACTTGCCGATGTCGGCCAGCCGGTCTTCCGCTGAACGACGGGTATCGTCAACCAGCGCTTTGATGTCGACCAACTGCTGCCGGTATTCAACCGCCGAGCGCACTTGCTTGGCCGTGGTCTTGTTGTAAGCCCGGCGGACCAGGTCGGAAACGCGCCGCCCGGATTGGTAGGCCATCGCATCCGTCAGCTCCAGCAGGGTCACACGCAGGAAGAACACCAGTTCGATCGTGCGCGTGGAGGTTTTCAGTTCGCGGACTTTGGCGGGGCGGCGAGCCTGGATGCGCTGGCCGTAGGCGCGCTGTTTTTCGATGGGGACAGCATCGAATGCCCAGGTATGTGCGCCGAGATCCTTCAGGAAGCGGATCTTGTCCAGCGTCTCGGTCATGGTTGACGGGCTGTGCCGGGCTGGTGGGGTCTTGAGCCATTCGAGTATGGTCGTACCCGATGTTGCATGCTGAACGAACACAGCCGCTTCGGCCTGTGCGATCTGCGTTAGCGGAACAACCGCCTCAATCATGGCCAGCAATTCGCGCTCGATGCCGGCCCAAATGGAGCGGGCAATATCCAGCAGTGCGCGGGTAGAAGGGATCAGAATCCGTCGCTCATACAGCCAGAAGTGAGCGTGCTGGAGCAACTCATCGATCGTCAGCGATTCGGCGGCATCCTGCCGCATCCAGGCTTCCAGCCCAGTCCACTGGTCGCCATCAAGCCGCGTCAGGCCAAGGTAGTCGCATGCCCAAACCTGATGTTCGTAAAGGGTCTTGTATCGCTGATAAATGGTGCGCAGCGAAGCAATGGTTGGCGTCGACACCCCCAGCCTTGCGCCGACATAGCGCAGCAACTGCCGGGGAAGGGTGTTGAGTTGGTCGAGGGTATGACCGCTGGCGCGAAGAAAGACCAGTTGGATGGCGGCTCCTGCGCGGCCGTCACGCCGGAATTTCTGGTTGATCGCGAAGATATCGCTCTCGGTCAGCGCGAAGTAGCGGTCGACGTCGAACTCTGACAACCGCGTGGGCAAGGAGTCCTTTCCCACATAGCGAAATTCCAAGCCCGGCATCTTCAGCCCCCATCAAGGTGGCGCGATCCGAAATCGCGGGCGAACATCGTACTCCTGAAGTCACTTGAGGACAGCAGACAATTGTCGACAAAGACCTGGGAGCCTTATGAATAAAGGCCTTGTGGGGAAACCGCCAGATTTTGCACGAAAAGTACGATTACCCCTGAACGGGTGACGTGCCAAGCGCCTGGATGTGGACATGCCGTCTACAAGCGAATCCATGTCGTCCGTCACGACGGTCTTGTCAGAGTGTACGGGTCCGATTGCTTTGATCGCTTATTCAGGCACATAACCAGGGCGAGTTCTCCTCGCTATGGCAGCACCATTGGTCGCTTGCTTAGTGCTGATGAGCGGCAGATTCTTGCGCAGAATGCAGAACAACTGGTCGCGCGATTTGAGGCGGAGTTTCAGCATGCGCAGGAAAGGTTGCGCCGCCACTCCCGCGGAGCGCGCCCGCTTGTTCAGTCCGTGCGGACAGGCGCAATGTTTATTGCGAGGCCGTCGGCTGCGCGTGACGTGCCGGCACCGGGACCAACAGCCGCAGAACTGGCGGCTGTCGAGAGCGAAGCAAAGCAGTTGGTGCGGGCAAGGTATGGTGTTGATCCTGACGCACCAGGCTGGCAGGGACTCGTCATGGCATGCCAACGCGAGTTGCTCGCAAAGCTGGCAGATACAGACGCCCTACGGGAACGGACCTCAACGATGGACGGGACGGGCAGTCGAGAATGAACAACTGCTTCCGTCCACCAGCACGTCGATGTGCCTGACAGTCGAAATGTGCTCTATGGTTAACATAATATACATTATGCGCGTCAGGACGGTAGGTTTACGGCTGTTGCGTTGCTGGGCGCTCGAGGCTGCTCTTTGGCGCTACGCTGACCTGGTTCACCGCTTCAGCTGCTCAAAATGGCTTAGTAAGTCAGATGGCAATGACTGCTTGATCGAGTTGAGACGGCCTGCAAAGTATCTCGCGTCAAAGTGAGCACCAAGTTCGCACAGGGCTCTGCACACATCCCACTTCTTTGTTTCAATGGCTTTTGCTAAGGGCGTGGAAAAATCAAGTGCTTGCACATTCAGGTCCGCGTATCTTGTCGACAATAAAAACACTGTCTTCTGTTCAAAGCCTGTCGGCTTGTAATCGTCCTCGCACAAGTGCCACAGAAGGTGTGTAGCAGATTCCTCTGAAAACTCTGGTTCGTGCTCAGTAATCAGGTGGCATAAGAGATCAAATCTACTGGCAATGGCAAGGAGATGTTCTAGTTCCACGCCGTCACTGTCGAGATGGTTTACGAGACTTGGTCGGTCGCTAAGAAAATGGACCGCTGCAGCCAGCATTCGCCTATCCAACAATTCTCGGTAAAGCACCGAATCGTCTAACGCCCTTCCGGGCTCCTCTACAAGTTGCTCCACCGCTTCCAAAGCAATCGTCAAGGCGGACTGCAGCGCAACCATTGGTGAGGACTCAGCGGCAATCACAACATCTCGCAGGTCGTCCGCCAATTCGTCTACTGCCTGGCTGTCATCTTCCTCTTCGAGGCCTGCTCTGAGATCCCCCATATGCTCATGGAAAGCAATAGCAAGCAACTGCGGCCCCAATACCTGCATATGCGGTTCAATCCACCGATTGAAGATGTCTGCCGCCCACCGCATCCTTTCTAGAACACTGAGGTTTTCGTTCCATGATCGAATTGCATCACGAAGCTCGGGCTCACGCTCCACGACTGCACTCAGGAACTCTGATTCCATTAACTCGCCGGGGCTAACTTCCAACTTGATCTCGCCCGTATCGATTTCGGCAACTAAGGCCCCAGGCAACCCAACGATAATGTCGCCTTCCGAGTCAATATCCTGACCAAGAAGAACTCCCCACTTGGCCAGATTTGGGTCTGCAAGTGGCGCAAGGGCTGCAAATGCGTCGAAGATGCTAGCGAACCTTGCAATGACTAAAGAAACCGTATCGTGATCCTTCGGTGGGATGTAACTGCTGACCTTCCATAATGTGTGATAGGGCCCCTGGATTGCGGTCTTGCCGTCCAAGGTTATGGCGTTCACGCACGGTTTAGACTCCATTCCGAAGCCTGCCGCCGACAATACACCACTGTCCAAGGCAAACGCCGCCTCTGACGTGGAAATACCGCCGATCATGCCCACGCTCGAAAACATCTTGGTGATGGCGAGGATCTCGCTGTCGGCACGCGCTCGATCAGACTCCTCGCGAAAGGCTGGATCAACTAATACTGCGATACCGTTGACGAGCGCAAGATCGAGTGACCGCTCCTCCAGGATGGCCTGGACTCCGGAGAAATCGGCAGCAATTCGGCGGATCTGCCCCGGATTTTGATGAACCGGAAGTCCTGTACTTCGAAGCCGCCTTCCTGGTTCATGGCTTCCAACCAAGAATCGCACATGCAGCTGAGCGTTGCCGAGTAGAAATGGCAGTGAAAGCAACCACTCGCCTTGATCGGGGAAAAAGTGATCTCCAAGGAGAGCGATGGTTAGCTCAGATTTCTGAGCGAGCCCGGGCCTGAATGTCATTATCCATAGTGCAATCGCAACCGGCAGCTCCATAGCAGCCATTGCGGCTTCAAGATCACGTTGCTCCACTGGAGGCCAAACTTCTGCCAAGTACTGCAGCGTCAGGGACTCTAATGACTGGTGCTTTTCAAGAGGGCTCATCGTTCGGATCAATAGTCTAGGATGCTGCTTTGAAGTTCAAAGTCGAGCCGTGAGAGTTTGCAGCAACCAAGCGTTGCTCGGAAGCATAGTGACAATCCAGAGCATGCCGCAAGAGTAATCGTGTCGCAGAACCTCGAGCGATGCCAACGCTATCGTGCGTCCCTAACTCAGGGGGCTTGAATAGGAGCAACCGGTTCCATGATCTGGAGTCCAGATTCATCGACGTACAACGACTCTCGTCCACTTCGCATCTCAAATTTAGGTGATTGACCAGTCATGATCCTGTTCGAGCTAGCACAATTCTCTGAACTCCCCTCGTTGCTAAATGACGAAACGCGCGCGATGTCGTTGTACGTCATGCAAAACATGCACGGGCTGATCAAGATCGGCCGTAGCGGCAATCCAGCTCAGCGCCAGCAACAACTGCGAGTGGTCGGCCAGTGTGCGATTAGCCTTGTCGCTGTTTTTCCTGGCGCTGGCCATTTCGAGGAGCTCGCTCACTCGCAACTGAGGAAGCACCGCGTTGCATTCGAATGGTTCCGAGGCGACCGTCTTGCTCGTCGAGCCGTCGAAGATTTGTTCGGTGAACAGTTTGTCTGGCCCTTTGAATACCAACAGGATGCGGCCACAGCTTGGATCGAACGCCAACTCGACGCAGGTGTAGATCGCTACTGGCGCCGCAGGGAGCGACGAGTGATCAAGCTGCTGAAGTCCGCTGCGTTGGGGATCGGCGTCTGTGCACAGTACGGTGATGGTCACTACCAGCTTGACGCGGACATTGGCTTGCTACAGGGCTACCCGACCGTCTGTATCGACTCGCGCAAGGGTGAAACGATCGTTACCGGGCAACGGGACGGCGATCGCAAGCGAAGCGAGGTTCCCCGATACACCCGCTCGATGGACGATGCACAGACCCTATGGCTACCAGACGTCGTAGTCGAACACCAGGCCACCTATAGGAGGCCTGTCGACTGTTGTCTCGCCGCGCTTTGTGATCGTTGGGCACTTGATGTTGAGCGCCTTGCGCCAGCAAGGGCTTGGAAATAGGCCGCGCGGAGTTCATTGGCTCGTCGCTTCGCACCTGCCCCTATGCTTGGTTGCGGGTGTTCAGCCGCGGAGCGGCGCAAGGTGTCTAGAGATTAAGCCTGCCCGTTAATTGCATTTGGTGTGCGCAGGGGGTATAGACGTCTACAGCGGCGACAGCCGATTCATTGCGCCTGGCTGTCAACTTTTTGCTCGACGCATCGGATTCCCGGCGGCTTCATCTAGGAGCCCAACTTGACTCCTGTGAATGCCACCTGGGCTTAAACAGGGCGCCGATCTTCCGTGGCCCATAACCCGCGTCGCCGGGCAATCCGAAACAGCTGGTAGTCGGTCTCCAGGCCCATCCAGGAGCGCAGATCGTTCTGACTGGTGTTCGCCACCAGGTTTCTGAGCGCGAAGGTATTTCTCAAGATCGCTGCGCCTTTGTCGGCGCCGGCATAGCCAACAGCGACGAGTGCGGTGCTAATCAACGAGTACACGCTGTTCTCAGCGAGAGGCTCATCGATTGGATCCGGATTCAATCCGCCCGTGCTGGATGGAAACAAGAAGGTCCAGTCGTCCCCGCGAAGATGCAGGCACTTAATCCAGTCGGCCAACGGCTCTACGCACCATTCAGCCAGCGGAACGTCGTGCACTTTTCGCGAGCCGCTAGGAGTGGCTGGAGTGACCAGGCGTTTTTTTTCACCCTTGGCCAAGTGAACATCTTGCAAACGCATATGAATGCCTTCGTACAGCGTCAGGCCGGCACCCGCAAACAACGCCAACATTGCCCGATTCCTGCAAGCGGTCCAAGTGTCGGTTGGCATTTGGAGAATGTGTCGCCGTAGATTTGCATCCTGCTCCGCATCAAGACACTCCGGAAGCTTGTCGGCCGACCTATCAGCACCTCGCTCACTAAACTGCTTGAGCAGTTCCGACGAAGGGTTCGAATCACGCAACCCAAGCGAGACAAGCTGATCGATCACGTCACTGATCAAGCGCACATAACGCTGGGACGTACTTCGATTCGGCTCACCGGTCCCTGCACTGTTGGTGAGCGACGCCAAGAACAATTCGATTTCTGCGCTACCAACGGTGAGTACCGAGAGAGGAACCTCACGCGCATATAGAAACTTCAGGAACTTGCCATACATGGCTAGCCGCTGCTTCCGCGTTTGATCGCTCAACGCTTTGCCGTTGGCATTGCAAAGCTCACTCTGCCACTGTTCGAAGGCGGCGGTGCTCGCTGAATCCCAATTCAAAGTCTGATCGCTCATTGCTCTCGGTTTCCGTCTGTGTTCGAGGCGGCTGAAAACGACGCTTTTGGACTAAGCTCGATGCTGAAGCAGTTGCTCAAGCCTTCCCGGCACGGCGCCCTTGTCGACACCCTTCGGAAGGAATGCGTCTGGATCGTTCGCAGCATCTCGCAGGCAGGCAACTACCTCATCAACCTCCGCGGGCCGATTCTCCAGCTTGCATGTCATAGCGAGTCCGACAAGCAACGCCCGATCGTGTTCGGGCAGGCTGTCGATTGCTGGTAACACGAGTTGCAATCTTTCCTTTGCTCGCTCCCCTGCACTACTACCGGCTTGGTGCCCCAAGAACGCGCCACCAGCTGTCAACAGGACAGCAAGAGCCAGGAGTCCTTTCCATTTCGATCGAATACTGTTCCACATAGTGCGGTCACCGCCTAAGAGCCGCCGGCCGTACGCTCAGCAGCGAAAAAAATATTCCGTTAGGAAAACACGTACACGTTGAAGAACTGACCAACCTTGCTGACGTCACGTTCCACCACAGCCGTTCTCAACATTTCAAGATGCTTGGCCATGGTCTCTAGTGAGTAGGCCGAGAGCCCAGGCTGCGCTTCGTCAAGTCGATCTTGATGCGTTTCGCGAAGATAACCTGCGTCATGCTCAGTTTCATCGAAGGGTTGCGCGAGCTCCTTCAGCGCGCGCGCTGCGATGGTCAGAACGCCAGGGGCACTAATCACCATCCCCCCTCCCCTGTTCGGACGACGTGCCGCTTCCAATAGAAGTTCTCCCAGGGCACGCATGTCAATGTTTCCGTTCCCACAAGCTGCTCGCGAATCCGTGCTTACGTCACTGGGAAGGCGCGGATGTTCCACTCCCTCGAATACACCAGGTGGAGCGTCAGGCCAATCCCGCCGGATTGCAGCGAAATCGCCCTCCTGCCAGCAGCGTAAGAACTCAATGCCTTCGGTCGTCTGCACTGCAAATTGAATCGCTGCAGTAGCGGCGCTGTCAGACTCAGCCATATTCTTCCTCTCCTCTATTCGCCAGCTGCAAGCGCAGTGCGAGCGGGCCCCTGTTCTTTGAAAGCTGGTTTTGGGCGAATCGGAGATTCGCCTCAGCTTTGGGTTACAAGCGCCTGTGCGTATATAACCCACCTTGCAGTAACCACTCAATCACCCTAGTGGAATCTCGGCACCGGCCGCAAACACTGCTTCGTAATCACCCATACACCGCTTCAAATTCTGCCTGTCAACTACGCGGATGCAAGTCTACTCAGCGCTGCCTCCGAAAACCCTTCGGTTCCTGTCAAGAATCAGCAGCGCTGGTGGCTAGGAGCTGACAATCTATTCAACCCTAGCCTGGTGCCCTACACTTCGTCGCGCAACCGCGTCGATTACATCGAGGAGCGTATGAACAGGAAGGATCTGGCCAAGGCAATTGCGAACCACAGCAACACTTCTTCAGCGCAAGTCATCCGCTGGTTGGACGCATTTGAAAAGGTGGTTGCCGATGCTGTTGCAGGGGGCGACGTTGTACAGATCATGGGCTTCGGCACGTTTTCGGCTACACGACGACGCGCACGAAGCGGCCGCAATCCTGGTACCGGAGAGAAGATTCAGGTTCCGGCTGTAACAACCGTTCGATTTTCCGCCGGCAGCCGTTTCAAGCAGGCTGTAAACCGCGAGCGGAATTCACCGTAGACAATTTTGTCCACGTGCTTATGCGGCCCAGCCAGCGCGAACATACCGGCGAGCCGATTCCTCGCTCCCACGAACGACGACTGACTCGTCGTTCAGCATTCCCGGGATGTCGTAATGCTCGACGAAGTCCGCCAGGCTCTCACTGAGTTCACGGTAGTTCACGCGCCTGGTGTCCAGGACATCGAACTTGAGTATCTCGCCAGCGTAGGAGCCCTCAGTGAGTTCCGCGCCAGCTCGTTCGATATCAGCAAACTTCGCCTCGATGACTCTCCCGACGGCGAATTGAATTGCTTCCGCATCGAATTCGGACGTGAGTCTTCGGGTACTCTCAGCAGTGGCGACTCCCTCAAGCGATTTGAGTACGAAGACGAGCGAAAACGACGGCGGAGTATCCGCCTCGTCGTGCCGCGCGATGATCCTGCCCCAGTCCATTGAGACCGTTGCAGCCGGCTGGCCAAGCTCGGCAAGGAGCCCCTGGCGACGTGCGTCATAGGAACGATGTCCTTTCCGAATGCCTAGGCACTCGAGTTCCTGAACGACAATGTCATCAAGCAGGAACTGAGGAAGCGCAATCTGTGGCCAGCGCCTTATGTCTTCGGGTTTCAGCCCATTGCGAATGAGTTGTGCAGCTTGCTCACGCGATTGAACACGGATCGCCATGTCTCTCCTGGGCCCTTAGCCTTGTACTGGTCTTTGTCTGTCGCCCCACCCGAGGGAGGCCGCAAGTATCTTCTCACCGGCTTCTTCCCCCTGCCATCTCGAAACGCGTCGTATTGGCGGGCTTTTTCCAACTGCAGTAGCACACACCTTTATCGATCTGGCACGAGAATGAAAAAAGGCCACCCCGGGGGGGGGGTGGCCTTGTTCACGCTAATACGATCAAGGATGCAGTTAGATGCATCCGTCGCAGGACTGCCGTCCTGAAGGGCAAGCGCTGCTTTACTGCGTCACCGGCAGTTCCCGACTGGGGATTGCCAATCCACGCTTAGGCGGAACCTCGCGCAACTTTGGTAGCACCAAGACGTTGCCGCGCCTCCGCGCAGGCGTCTGCAAGCAAACCGCGGGACAGCCCTTGGAAGTCAGTTTGCCCGACTAGATCCTCCCACCGGCCGCTCGATGAATGTCCGCCGCAGTGTGCAGAGCCGACTTCGATACCGGCATGCTCGATCACAACCGACACAGCGACTGCGCTGGAACGGCCATTGGCGAATTCGAACAAATCAATGACGTCGAAAAGCGCTTCGCCGCTCTCAGGGGCCGGGAAAAACTCGTCACGGTCGACGATCACCTTCGCCGTGATGTCCCCGATCTCCCGGCGCACCAGCACTTCAGCGCCATAAGGCGATGACTCGAGTATGGCGTACCCTTTGTTCCGTAGGTCCATTGAGACATTGACGATGTCTTCCTTGACCGACGAAAGCAAGAGACTCATGGCCTTATCCTCGGCCAGTGTGAGCTCCGTATCGAAACTGCGGTCAGCCTCCATCGAGTTCTCGTGCACATAGTTGCTACTACGCAGTGCAGAGATGCTGATCGTCTCACCCTTGTCGATCGCGGAGAGAGCGAGCCCAAGAAATACCGGGCGGTCGCGCAATAGCCGCTTTGCGACAACACGATCAGCAATCTTGCCAGTGAATCGCATGCCGTCACCCTGGCAGTGCGAAAGGCTCCACAGGATGTCATCGATCGGGTACCCCAAGCTCGCCAAAACGAACTGGAAATATTGCTTGATGATTTCGTTCATGATTCCGAATCTCCAAAACAATAGGGGCCGACGATCGTCGGCCCCCAATATGCACACGGGTTACTTCACATAGATCGCGTCACCGAACATCGCTGCTGCCGCGAGCAATGCCGGGAACGCGAAAACGACGAGTACCCCACCAAACACATGCACGTTCATTCACTTCTCCTAGAAGAGGCGAAGACATGCTCCCCGATGCTGGGGAACAAAGTCCCCGCAACGGGTTGAAAAATGTCATTAGAGCAGCCAGTTCACGGCCCCTTGGAGGGACGTAACCGTGAACACCAACTGCATCGCTAGCAGGCCGAACGCCCGCTTCTTCAGCGCGAACACGATCCAAAGGACGTTGGAAACGAGCCAGATAACCCAGCCGTAGGCTGAGTACGCAGACTTCTGCGCCAACACCTCCGCACCAAGTACGCCTAGGCCGGCTCCGCACCACTCAACGAGCAACAGCGGCCGCGCCCAAACTTCCGACTTCCACAGCCGAAGCCGTTCACCGATCGACCGCATCAATTGTGAGGTCATCGAGCGGCAAGCCCCAGGATCTCCTCATCAGAGAGCAAGGGAACGTCGTCATATGCCTCGATTGGGATGAATGCATGGATCTCCGCAGTAGTCTGCTCGGGCATGCTCTCCATCGACATGACAGTCGTGGGTTCCGAGAACTTGCCCGGTCGACGAGACTTGGCCACGCCTTTCTGAGCTCGCAGTTCTGCGCGCTGGGCACGCTCAATTCGGCGTTGCTCTTTCACATACTGCTTCTCGAACGACTTGCAGACCGTCGCATAGAAAGGGGCCGGATCGTAGTTCGGAACATCCATTGCGACCGTCGAAACCGTAAAGAAGTCTCGTCGATTTGATGGATTGCGCCGCGCCATTTCTGCTTCGAACGCCGACTCCTTCACCTTGCCCCTTGGGGGAGTTTGAGTAACAGGCATTACGCCTCCACGAAGTACTCGGCGAAAGGAGACGTCGGGACCATCTTGGTGAAGCCCTGACTGGAGAACTTGGTTTCGTCCAGCAGAAGCGACTCATCAACATGTGCCTCGAGGTCTTCTAGGTAGTGAAACCGGAGGAAATCGCCTTCCGGCTTCACGATCCCCTTGTCACCGATGACCTTTCCGAACTTAAAGCCCATAACGAGGGTTTCGCCCTCGGCGTAGGCCCTCAATGCTGCGTTATGGACATCCTGAAACTGCATGATCTTGATCCTCCTGTGTACGCCACAGGCAGACCCACTTCCCGCACGGGAAATGTGTCTCCCGTGGGGATTGACTGAATGCGTCAGCTCGCATCTCGGACATTTCGTCCAAAATTCCTTCCCGGCATTTTTTGCGCCTGTTGCCAGACCGGTTTGCCAATAGCCCTCGCTCGAAGGTCATTGGCGAACCCGGTCGAGGGTTCGCGGCAAGTCTTTCCGACGTCGCGTGTCAGCTCGTCTGGTTCAGTTCGCTACCCGGACGAGTCTCCACGTAGCGCGAATATGAGCCGTCTCCATTGAGAGTGCGCATGAACGCCGGCGCCGGACCATAGAACAGCTCCATGTGGGCAAGCTCAGCGGCGAAACAGAAAGCCGTCGGACAGCTGACAAGGATGCAATCACCCTCTGCGTAGGTGAACACCTTCCGCTGAATGACGTTGACCCACACGCCAAACCATTCGGCGTCCTGATCGGTCGAGTACCGTTGGTACTCACGCAGCGTTGCGTCGAACGTGAAGCTTGAGCTTGGCCTAAACCAGCGCTCGACCTCGTTGCCGCGCTGATTGGTTTCGCGCGGTGCGGACTTCAGTGCACGCTTCAAATGTCGGAGGCGTCGCTGGCCACGCGCGTAACTCAAACGAGTATTTGGTACACCAGGAAACCAAGGATAGTCAGCGCGCCGGCGGTACAGCTCTTGCCGGGCCAGTAGATCGTCGATCAAGCCCTGCAGCTCGGTCTTGTTGAGGCGGCGGGAACGGCTGCACAACCGCTTCGGTTTGCTGCTGAAGGAGTTATGAATTGAAGGCATGGTTTCTCGCTGGAAGATGCAGAGAAAGCCATACCCAGCGCGGGAATGGCTTCCCCGCTTGGGTGATGTAGATGCGATGCCGCAAAACAAAAACTGAGTTTTTCGGCGTGCGACGTGAAACTGCAGAAACTGTCGGCCGCGCAGCAACCTACAGTCTTAGGCTAGTGGCCCTAGCTGGCATGACGAGCGTCGTCGACACTCACTATGAGACGAGGATACCTCACCCTGTTCACGGGCGTCAACGAATTGAGTTCCTGTTAGGAAGCTCTATCGCGGCGCCAACCTGGCGGACAAGCCGGCTTCTGAACCGATCGGCTCGACGCTGCAGCAACGAAAGCCCCCCCTCTTTAGTTGGGTGCGCGCCGTCAAAACTTAGTTAACCGGTAAATATCGCTTAATACCGTCTTAAGCATCTTTTATTTCTGGACGAAAAAGGTGTAGATAACCTTATTACCCCCCTCCACCGGGGTATTAAGTTTAGTCTCGATAAGCTCGATATTTCGATCTATTAACATTTCCCTGGAATCGTGTTGATACCCAGGAGCCCCACTTCGGTGGGGTATCGAACCTAGCGGTAACTGAAAGGCAGGCCTCAAACACGGAAGTTACAACATTCGTCAAGTCGCGCAACTCGACGTTGACCCTATAGCGGTTGGAATACCCCCCAGCTTGGAAGCCGATTCGATGTTTCTCATCGAACGGCAGGCTGACAGAATCAGCCCATGATCGCATCTGAACTGTTCTTCATGGGCTTGATGGATGTCTCCCTGGATTCACGGGAGGGATATCGGTCGATCTTCCACTATTGGGAAAGCGAAAAGTACCGCGGCGTTGATGAAGTCGTGCGACAAGAAATTCTTGCCGCTCCGACATTGCGTGAACTCAGGAAGATGCTTCGGCGGCTACCTGAGACGTGGCGCAAAGATTGGAAACAAGTGCGCGGGCGGGTGTTTAGGAGTGCTCTCTTGTATGCGGTTGAGAGCCACCCCGACCTGCAGAATGAACTGGTCGAGCCCGGCAGCCTGATCGAAGCATGCAGTAGCTGGGGAATTCCAGATGCCTTCGTGATGAACGAACTCAAAGCCGTTCGTCAGGAGATCGAGAGTCCTTTCAGATTGTTGGCAATTGGGTCCGTCGACGCACCACCCGAACACGTTCAGGTAACGCTTGAGCGATTGATTGGCAAACGCAGCGACTGCCAGTACGTGACCTTTGCAGGGCGACGAATGGATGTCGGACTACATCTTTGGGCTGCCCAGAAGATGTACCCCATTCATTACGTTAGAACGAAGTTGAACAGTGGAATCGATGGACATGTTGTACAGCAACTCATTGCCAAAAGCACGCACGTTGTCTTCTTCACTCGTGAAGGCACAGCTCCTGACGCGGATTACATCGAACGAGCTCGACGGCAAGGCTGCTCGGTTCGACTCTCCCAGTACGCCCCGCCTAACGTTGGTCGATCCGTCACCGCAACGGGTGCCCGCACTGGACGCTCAGCCGCTGCCGGCACGTCCAGCACAACAACGCAGCGACGACCTCTTCGAGTCGTTCAAAAGTCGGGGGTTTAGTGTCTTGCGCGAAAGCGAAAGCGCTATCGGCCTGATCAAGCACGTGCGCTCAAAGGGCCGAATCGCCTACACGATTGACCTCACGATTAGCCTCGATAGCAGCGCGACAACGATTGCTGCCGAGGGCGCGTACTGCCTTGCGCTTGAGGATGACATGCAGTTTATCTGTCGCTCCTTCCCGCTCGAGGCGCCGGCCCGCGAGATCGAGGCCTATTTCGCCCGCGAATACGACCCGCAAAAGCACGCTCCGCTGGATTGAGTTCGCTTGGGCGGCAAAATCGCCTTCTTCCATCGGTGCATTGAGCAACAGCCTTCTGGCCAAACCGATGAGAGGATCATTTGTCCGCCAATCCTGAAGTCCGCATCGGAAGTCTCCGCATAAGACTCGCTGCCTTGCGCGAAGCGCCGGCACGCTACTCACACGCGTTCGCAGAGGCGAAAGTTGATCCCGGCCATGGCTGGTGCCTCTGTGGTCCAGTTCCCCAGCGACTGGTGATCCGACGCAAGTCAAACAGTGGCTCGGCTGCAGTTTTCTTCTTGGCCGGCTGGCCAGATGAAGGTGAAGCTCATGACGTTCTGAGCTGCCCCTTCTACAAGGAACCGGAGCATGAGTCGGGGCAGTCTTCCGAAAGCAAGTCATGCTTTTCTGAAGACGCAGACGGGACGTTCCACATCACTCCGGCCTACTCGGTGTCGCTCAAAATCAATGCGGCGACGCGCACCCCGGATCCCATCGAACAATCTGACAAACCCTCGACATCGACACGCGGATCCACGCTTCTCGCCACGCTCCAATATCTTTGGAACAAGGCGGGGCTGCATCGCTGGCGAGCAGGCTGGGAACGAGATTGGGGCCGAGTGCGATACGAACTGGAATTGACCGCGCAAACTGGGAAAATCGGGAAGCGCTCACTGCCTGACGTTCTGTACATTCCTCCACGATACTCGCCGGCATCGGCCGACCGGAACAAGGAGTTACTGAACGCTCGCCTTGAGCCGCTCTTCACTTCCACGAGAGCCTATCTGGACGCCCAAGCCAGGCTTGCAGCCGGCAAGTCGGCGACGGCCGTCAAGGAAACGCTCTTCATCATTGCTCCGCTCAGATCGGTCAAGCCGGGAAAGTACGGCAGCCATGTACTCCAACTCGGACACATGGGCCAACCGGTGTATTGCAAGGCGCCCCTTTTGGCGCGACTGGAACGAAGGTTCGGCCGGGTGTTGAACACACTATCGAGCGGAGAAGGCCACGTTGTAGGCATTTTCCAAGTCGAAGGAACGACGCACGGGAATCTACAGCTGATAGATGCCGGCCTCTTGCGCGTGTCGACTCGGTTCATCCCGGTGGAATCCTCGTACGAGGAAACGGTCGCAGACGCACTTGTAGCCGCCGGCCGCGACTTCACCAAACCCATCCGCCTTGAGATCAGCGACGACACCTTAGCCGGAAAGGTGCTCCCCGACTTCATTTTGTACGACACGTCCGCGCGCCGATGCTACATGGAGATTTTCGGGGTGCAAGGGCGCGAAGACTACGATGCGCGCAAAAAAGAGAAACGCCGTTTCTACGAACAGAAGGGTGTAATGCTGTGGGATTGGGATCTTTCCTCGACTGCTGAAATGCCCACACTCCCGACTCGAGTCGAGGGACGCGCAAGCCCCACCTAGGGAAGGAGCGTCGCCGGCCGCCTGGGCCGGTGTGGGGTGCTGCAGCATAGCGTCCTACTCGCTCTTGCACTCCCATTGCGCATTCGCTACAGTTGGCTCGGGCCTATCGCCCAGGGCCCTCGCCCCGAGTTGCAGCCGACTCCAGAGACGCGACCAAGTGTCGCGAAAAGCATTTCGATCGACAAGTGATCTCCATCGTGGGGCTTCGCTTCGTAATCGGCTGAAAGCGAAGAACAAGCGGAGATTTCTATGTCGTTCCAATTGCGCCGTCGCGCAGACCTTCGGGCGAGCATGCTCGCCATCAAATCGGCAATCGCCGAGAACATCCCTGTCAAGGAACACCATCTGAATGAAGCGATCGCGTTCGGCTATGGCCTGCCGACGTACGCATCGCTGGTTGCCTCCCTTGCGTCAGGTCACACTTATGCGCCAAGCGATTTCCGACACCTCGCATTTCTCGAGCACTTGGAGACGTTGTCGGACGACCGCCCTATGGCTGAGTCCGCCGCCGCAGCCGCCTGCGGTATCACTATCCAAATCGACATCACCAAACGCTCGCCGGAACGCCAACGCTCTGACGACTATCTCGACATCGCATACGACGTTGATCTGATGGTGAACGGACTGTCACCCGAATCGCTCGAGGCCTCCCCCACCTTTTTGGTCCCGTCGAATTTCGGCGGGCCACACATCCGCCTTGCGTCTGCTTCGACGCACAAGGTAGACGGTGAGTTTGCCGTTACGCGCAACCGCAACAAGCGCGACCTGGTGAGCGTGAAACTGATCCGTGGTCAGTGGGCGGGCGGTCTGTTCCTGGACATTCGTCCAGATGCGGACGCTGCACGCTACCTTCGCTCTGCCAAGGCGGCCCTAGTTCGGGAGATCATTCAGGTGGTGAATCCATGGGTGAACTGTCGAATTTTCCGTCCGGACGCGTACGATTACGGCGCGTGGCGCGTGGAGATGTCGCTTGGCCAAGCTGGTTTGGCCGCTCTCGGCTCCTCGCGGTTGGTGTTTGACATTCCCCGTCACCAGGAGCGCCTGGTCGTTCCCGACAAGGAATATCTGTTCGACATCAACCCTGCTCAGGCGAAGCATCTCGGACAGTTCCAGGACGGCATTTGGGCCGCTGATGTCTACTCGAACGGCATCTCTGAGGATGCCAACGATGTGAAGATCGACCAGCTTCGCAAGCAGTTTGTGCGCAGCGTGTACCAGAAGCTGGCGCCTGTTTAGGCTTGGCGCCAGAACCCCCGCTCACTGGCCAAACCAGCCGAGCGGGGGACGGTTCGGTCAGCAGGTACGTTGCGAGCCTACGCCTTTCGATGCATCTTCTGGCGTCTATTGTCGGTCGTACAATGCGCTGAAAGAGCCAACGGAGCGGCAATGAAAACCTCGACGACTTCCACCGGCGCCGCAGTGGCCATAGGGGTTCTTGCCATAACTGCTCATGCCCAGAAGATCCCCCCCGCGGACGTCTATACGCCTCCGGCTGGGTTCATCTCCGGAAGCCGTTTCGAAGCGTTACCCGCCCCGGCTCGGCTGCATTACCTGGAGGGGTTGATGGACGGCTTCTTGTTCGCACCGATGCTTGCAGCTCGAGGCGACCTCGACAACACGCGCACACAGAAACTCAGCCAATGCAACGAGGCCATTGGACTGACAGACGTTCAGCTACTCAAGATCGTCGACGAATACATGGCGAAGCATCCGCAAGAATGGGGGGCGCCGATGCATGACTTAGCCTATTCGGCAATCGGTCAAACTTGTTCAAAGGTCGGGCGCTCTATCTACTAGGCATGAAGGCAGGAAGCTCCTCCGAAGCCTTTCGAAGCTGCGGAGAATCACTTTCGGGGTGCCGATTGACCCGGGCCTTTCGATCGCCCAGCACTACATCAGCCAATAGGGGATATCACAGTGGGAGAAGCAAAACAGAAAAGGCTGCTGGCCGCAAGCGGCCAAGAAGCCAAAGCATCAGCAGTTGCGGGCCCCTGGCAACTAAGCGACTCGAATACACAACTCGAACTCGAGGCCTGGTTCAAACAGCGCGGCATCGACCCTTCAAAGCCCGGATTGCATGACACCCCGGCGTTTCTCGTCGCAGAAGCACAAGCTCCGGCGGCAATGAATCTCGTTGCTCGACTTGTCGAAGCAAGAAGCTACTCTCCTGACGAGCTAAAGCACGCTGAGCACAGGATCCTGGTGGCTGCGAGTGCCATCGCAAATCGTGTGGCTCGAGATGGCCGCCCTGGATTGTGCGTTACCGCGTCGAGCGTTCTCTCGAGGATTCTGGACGAGCTTCACGTCTGGAACTACACGGCGAAGAGCAATCTGACCATTCACTTCCCACACTCGGTATCGGCTAGGCCCCGCTACTTCTACTCCATTGATGAAGGCAACTTCATCGCACCTCACGCAATCGTGGTCGCCCCTCCATTCGCGGTGGTAGACGTCACCGTGAAGTACCAGGCATACGACAACCCTGCGATGTCGGCATATCTACCAGAGGTGGCAGCTTCGAAGGATTTTCGCCCATACAAAGTCAACCCCGATGAGCTAGCATCGCCCGTGGCACGCGCCCAACTTAGGCAACTAGGCATGACTGTTGAAGCTTTTATGACGCGCATGAGGTCCTCCACGGTGGAGCTCATGAAGCAGTTGCCACCGCGCGAAATCGAACTTACCGGCGGGCGCCTGGGTTACGCGGTGATGGGCGTGGCGGGCTACCAGGAACAACTCCGTGATCTTCCCTCCAACGCCATGATCGATGGAATGCTGCCGATGGAAATTTTCGAGAAGGACGTGCTGCCAAAGATCTGAATTCACGCAGCATGATGGCTCCCCACCGTCGCTGGCCGGGTGCAAGTCAGAAGCCTATTGCTTGGCAAGCCATTCCCTGTATCGCAATTCGAGCTCATGTTTCACGCCTGCGATCTGCTGCTGCACGGGTCGAGCGTCAGTACGAGCCTCTGCCACGCGCTGCGCTGAATTGATCACCTGCCATGCCGGGTAGTCATGGAAGGGGTTCAGGCCCATCAAATTGCCGTCGAGGCCATTCGGAAGCGGCGGCAGTATCTTCAGGCGGCAATAGAGAGCGCTCGCACGCTGCAGATCCCAATCGGATTTGTAGAGCAGCAACGCACTGAGCGCCAACAGTGCGGGTCCCATCGGCCCCCATTCGGTAGGATGCTTGTGAACTATCGCCGGCGGTTTCGATCCTGGACCGAAGAGATGGGTGGCAGCGAAGCTGGAAAGCTTACAGGCAGCCTCATACTTGTCCTGCAGACACGACGGGTCTAGCACGACCTCTCCGGCATACTGAGCCAACAATCGCAAAGGACGTTCGATCGACTGGCGCCTATAAAAGGCCCACGGCACACCTAGGCTGAATAGATGCTCGTTGCGACGTGCCCATTCGGCTTTGGCTGCAGCATCCCAATCAAAGCCAGGCAACGCGCCATGCTCCGGCGCGAATGGCAAGTTGCCGGGCGTCCATGCGCGCGTTGCCTGCATATCGACGCACCATTCGAGCAGCTCGGGCGTGACGTCGAGCGTTATAGCGTGAGCCTCTTTTTCCCGCAGGAACCATAAGCGCATGTCCCGCATGTCGGACTGACTGAATAGGCCCGCCGTGATCCCGCGGCATACCAGATCACGAATGGCCTTTGTGAGTGCCGTCTTGTCGCTGCCGAAGTCGGTCCGGTACTCTGCGCCTCTGACCTTCTGCTCGTCAAAGTAATCGCATAGCGGACTGTGAGGATTGGCGCCGTCTGCCGTGCGAAAGCGGAAGTGGCCTTGTGCGATCGCCTTGCCTGTACTTTTCGAGCGCGCACCTCTCACCAGCCTCGCGCCTTGCGCCCCGCAGCAACTGCATTCAATGTCGCTAGCTGCCTTCGATCGGACCTCTGGCGGCATGTTGACCAGTTCGGGATCGTCCTTGGCTTGATATGCGTTGAGCGCGAGCCATTGCTCTAAATCGAGCTCTCGCCGCGCCTCCCTCGAATACGCGGTGATTGGCATGGGGCCTCTCCTTGTGTCCGCTGTGCAATGAGTGCTTGGTTCGCTTCCCGGCAGGGGATTCCAGCCGAAAAGACGACAACCAGAATTTTCCCATGACAGCAACGGCTTGAGCCGCCTTGCTTCTCACTTTTCTGTGATCGGCGCCAAGGCCTCAGAATTGAAGCAATTCCCAGCCGTCCTCGGCCGCCATGTCACGCCTTGAACTCTTGAACAGCATCGTGTCGATCGGCTCACCGTCTTGACGGCAGCGCTGCAGGAAAACAGTAGCACCCAAAACGAGCAGGATCTTGCTGATGCGGCCGCAGTTTGGACCTCGTGTCTCGCGCCAGATTTGCCCACGCACAATCTGCATTCCTGACACCCCGATTCCTAGGTTGGAGGAAACTCCTGGAGTACAGTCTCCGTGCTTTCGATTCAGGCGCGCGGGTACAGAATGAGAAAGCCAACGAGGGTTGTGGCAACTCCGGCCCCGCCGAAGGAGACAATCTGCTCGAGGCCCGCACCGACATACGCCAGCGCCCCTGTTGCGAGCGCCGAAATGATGGCCGGAGGGGCGACAAAGGCCCAAAACGTCGATTTCCAAAACCTTCGGCGGCTCTCAGCCAACTGCCTCGCTGCCTCTCCGCTGGCCAACATCTGCGCTTGGTGCTCCAGCAGACTGGCATACAAGCGCTGTGCTTGCTTCGTTTCAAATTTGACTGCCGATCTCATCGTCTCCTCCCTACTTCGGATAGCGGCCAGTGAAGGCCACCGTCGCAAACCGCTTGGCGAGAGGCCAAGACGCCACGAAGTAGCCTGCAAGGCCAAGGCAAAGGGGAACGGAAGATCCAGTGACAAACGATCCCAAGGCGCCGGCGATCGCAAGGATCACACCTACTTTGAAGCCGCGTAGGCTGCGCGCGTCGGAAACTCGTTCGATGACTTTCATTGCTGATCTTTCCTAGGATTGGTTGGGTGCTGACTAAACATGCATTGGTCAATGCCGTTCCGCGAGGCGCCTCGCACCATTGCAACGGCCGCTACCATCTTCATCTCGATCAACGCTTTTCTGTCCTCTTGGCGTCTGCAATGTACTCGCCATTTGCACGCTTGAGCCGAAGCACTGGAATGCCATTTCGCTCTTGGCGGTCGACGGACCAGACCTCGGATGTCCGAGCCCCATCCGAACCGTAAAGGACGACGGGCACTTCTTGCGTGTTAGGTCCGATCACTACACAGCCCGAACCGTCCACCGGATGGCCGCCCATGAACCAGAGATGCGTTGAAGGTGGCACGGGAACACGAGGGCACAAATCGCTCCCCATCATGAGCCTATCGTGCCCGCCCACCTCAACCTGGTATCCCGGCGGGATCACGGTTGTCACGCTCGGCGCCCCCGCAGCTTTGTATGCCGCGGCCCCAATGTCGGTAAGCACACCCGCATTTGCCGCTATCGTGGATATGCATGCAGCCATGGCTACCAGCACATCGGCCGCCTTAAGATTCCGATTCATGTTGGACATTTCCCTTCCCATGATCTTTCCGCGTTACAGATCGGCAGCCTGAAAAATTGGCCGCATAACCTGCAAAGGCAGGAACCTGACGCCGCGTTTTCTGGCTTCGGCTGTCACCAACTCATGTCGGTTGATTCGCTTAGGATCGGCTGCAGAGTTTGCCTTGCGCGCGACCCGCAACAAATTTTCAGCAAACTCCCTTTCCAGCTTGTCTTGATGCTTTGCTAGTGCCCCGGATGATCCTTTACCGTGCGCGGCAATCTGAAGTTTGCTCATTCCTAGACGTGCTCAGGCATCTTGCGACGCCTCCATCGCACTTCCGTTCTAGTGGTTGAAAATCGGTTCGATGACCGCATAGAGTTCCGCAGCCTCCCTGCGGAGGGCTGTGCGTTGAATGTCTGTCATCTGTTCCCAGGTTCGCGTCTTGCTCGATGCAGTGAGTTCAATCCCGGATGCTTTGAGTAGATCTGTTCCTGGGTCGAGAAGTGCCTCGAGATAACCGAGCACAGCGTCGCAAAATGTCTCACCTCCGCCGCTACTGCGAAGATCGAGGCGATGTTCCTCCAAGCCAATATAGAAGCGCTCAGCGGCCGCTTTGTCGGCGCTGGAAATCGCGCAGCCAAGCGCGGCTAATTCCTCGTGAGGAAATTCCTTCAGGAGGAGGGAAGCTAGGACCGGGGAAAGAGGCCGTTGTATATCGATCATGGAGCGCTCTCCTCGAGTCTCAGTGGCAACGCACTTCATTCGAACGGGCGTGCTTGCTTTCGCTTGACCAAAGAAACGAGCGTGCCAGCGGGCTGGCTGGAAATCCGAGTCTCCGCCAGCTTCATGGTCCAAGCATCGTAAGCTCCGTGCACAGTACCGCCCGCGTCTACCCATCCACCTGCTGGCCCCATCAACTTCACGTACTCGGGCGCTTTGCTGACCGAAACCGCGCGGTCACTGACAAGCAGAACGTCCCCCAATGTCTCGGCGGCAAACGGTGTGTCTGTGAATCTTGACGCTATGAACTTGGCCTGTGTGCGACTACCGGTATAGCTCGTCGGCACATTGAGCTCAGCCACGGTGCGAGCGTCATCGAAATCGCAGGCTGTGGCAAGTTCAGATGAAATCGCCCAACCTGGTGCCTTGCACGGGTCTTGTCTTGCGTCTGCTGGTGCGAGTCCCAGAGCAATCAACAAAGTCAGAATTGCAGTCATGATTATCCTAGCCGTTGAGGCCTCGCCTCTCGGTTCAGCGGTCTGAACCGACTTGCTTAATTGGTGACGTCGTCATCACCGAAAAACCGCAGCGGGATCCACTTCCCTATTGGGCTTCTGCGCATCGACCAAGAGGGATCCTTCCCTGTCTGCTGCCGGACGTGATCCCCATAGGAGAGCCAAGCAGTCCCCCCTGTCCAGAAACCAAGCAGAAGAAGCAAAAAAGGTAGAACCGGCAAGGTCGCAAGAACCACAGCGCAGAGGATCGATGCGGCACTGGCGAACGCAAAGACTGCCGCAGCCTGAACGCGTGCCCCTGAAAGGTCAGCGTACGCTTGAACGGACTTAGTCGCCGGCGCGACTGCAGCCAAATATTTCCCACCCGAGTCATCAAAGACTCCGGCGGAAATCTGCAGTTCAGCGCGCACTTTATCTGGACCAAAAGTCTTCGCGAGTCCGACGACACCGCCCTCTTCCCTCATCAAAATGACGAATCCGGCATCGATACGCGCAGCGTGCCAGAGCTCTGTCAGGGCATCCCCTCGGGCCCAGCCAGGCGAACGTAGAACCCCTCCGGCCTGCATCTCGCTTTCAAGTGCGGCCCAATCCGGAAGGCCAAATCGGTGCGCCATTCGATCGCGCTCCCTCCACCACGGCCTCGAACTGAAATCTATCTCGTCCATGTTTGTTCCTGTCACCATTTCATTTGTAAGCACCCGGTGAACCCGTCTTGAAGGGGACCCGCGTAGCAAGGAGCATCGTGTCCATCTAGTTCTAGGTGGACACGTGGACACTATCGAAGAGAGCGC